>LULX01000011.1_pt1 | contig 82090 bp, 85 predicted proteins | sample 729511 | NCBI WGS metagenome assembly LULX01 (sample SAMN03860278, study PRJNA289734) | marine metagenome | biome: seawater column; feature: ocean; material: water; isolation source: Red Sea water column Station 91 - depth 500m | place: Saudi Arabia: Red Sea | collected 2011-10-15 | depth 500 m
ACGGACGACAGCTACCTGCCCCAACAACCGGCTGATGAGCTGCGGTTGGCCAGTGATTACCGGCTTAGGGAGTTCACCTACTCTGTGTTGTGGCGTTTGGTTAAAGAGCAAGACCGTGTTGCACCGAACCAAGGGAATGTTATTGGTTACGACTTAGAGAAAAGCGCGGGTTTTGGTGTTCTTTCTGCAAATATTGACTGGGAAGTTGATCCACAGTGGCAGATAAGTCTGGGCGTCGATAATATACTCGATAAAACCTATGCTGAACATTTGAGCCGTTCAGCATCCAGCATTTCAGGGTATGAGCAAATTGATAAGGTGAATGAGCCGGGTCGCACATTCTGGTTACAGACAAATTATAACTTCTGAGACGCTCAATGATTACGTTACTGACTTATAAACTCATTTCAAAACAACATTGGGCTGTCTTTATAGCTCTGGTCATTGATATTGCTCTGGCGAATTTGTGGATTGCCTACAATGGTGGCATTAGCAATCCGTTTACCTCGTTGTTACTGATTTTTATTGTTATAGCGTTCTTATTATTGCCTACGGCACTGGCGGTTGCGACGCTCTGTATTAGCATTCTCGGTCAGGTATCGCAGCTTGAGCTGCCATCGCTATTGCAAGCCAAAACCGTGGAGTTTCCACACGCCATGCACCCCGAAATGCTAAAACACGCACAAGGTATGCTCATCGGTTTTGTGATTGCGGCGATGATTATTGCATTGTCGATGTACTACCTGAAACGGCAGTGGCTCCGGTCTGAAAAGGCCTTTCAAGCCATGCGGGAAAGGCAACTTAGAGACGAGCAACTTCTTACTATTGGCGCGGCGGCAGCGCAGCTCACTCACGATGTTGCCACACCGGTACAGTCTCTGCGTTTATTAAATGAAGAACTCCAGGAAACTGATGTGGACATTGCTCTTAAGCGAGACTTTAACGAGTATCTGCGACAGGTTGAACTCAGCTTAACCCAGTGGCGTGAAGCCGCCGATGATGTTCGCAGTAAGCGCCAGCGCTTGTATACTGCAGGTGAAATGTCGGTGCAGCTGCAACAGTTATTGCGCGTGGTAAAACCCGATGCTCAGTTACACTGGGAGTTACCAGAGTCGTTACGTTACTGCTCCGTTAAAGCGGACCGAACGCTCTTCCCCGCAATAGCCAATTTAATTATGAACGCCATAGAAGCCAGCATGCGTAATGGGCAACCAGAAACTGTTATTACATTCGGCGACTATACATCGGACGGTCAACAGCAATTAGTGATTCAAATTCTCGACAAAGGTTCGGGTATTCATGTTTCCGGGGAGGAAAAGCTTGGCATGTCGTTGAGTAAAAGTGATACTGGCATGGGTGTGGCTGCGGTCATTAGCCACGCCACCATCGAGCGTCTTAACGGCAAAGTTAGCTGGCAATCAAATGCCAACGGCACCATGACTCAGGTACGACTACCCATAGTGGACAATGACTGAAATAAAGCTCCTTATTATTGACGACGACGAAGGCTTTTGTCGCATTTTAAAACGCCGGCTGGAACAGCACGATATTGACGTCGCTGTTGCTCACTCGGCGTCTCAGGCGCTTGCGGCTGGCGGCGAGTTCGATGTCGTATTGCTCGACATGATGCTTGGAGACGACAATGGACTGTCGCTTATTGAGCCTATTACCCGTCATATTCAGCCCAAACACCTCATTGTGCTTACCGGGTACGCAAGCATAGCGACCACCGTCGAAGCTATGAAGCGGGGCGCGACAGATTACCTAACCAAGCCCGTTGGAACATCCGAGTTATTAAGCCGAATACGAGGTGAAGAAGTCGATACAGAAGCGTCAGAAACACAACGGCTAAGTCCATCCCAAATAGAATGGGAGCATATTCAGCGAGCGCTACACGACAATGACGGGAATATTTCTAAAACAGCGAGAGACTTAGGCATGCATCGGCGAACGCTGCAACGTAAGTTAGCAAAGCGTTCGCCGCATTAAGTGTTACTTTAGAAGTTGTAGCGCACACCTGCCATAGCAACATAAGGGTCGATATCAACGTCAACGCTTTGAATGGTGTTGCCATTCACACGCACGTCACCGGTGGTATCAATATCCATTTTGCTGACCATAAAATGCAGACCCCAGTCTTTATTAATGGCCACGTTCACGCCCGCCTGTAATGCGTAACCCCAGCTATTCTTAAGCGCTAAATCAACCGAGTCGCTGTCGGTAACAACGCCCAGGCTGCCCAACGTTGAACGCAATTGCGGGTCGACCTGCTCATCAAAAAAAGCGGTGTAGTTCACGCCAATACCGACAAACGGCTTAAACGTATCGCTGTTTAAATCAAAGTGATACTGCGCGAGTAGTGTTGGGGGTAAATGCTTGGTTTTACCCACTTTCAAACCAGCCAATGCGCCTGTGGCGGTAATATCGTGACTGAACGGTGTTGCTGCAACCAGTTCCACTGTCCAGTTGTTGTCAATCGCATAGTCTAGAGTCAGACCAAGTTGCGTATTGGTATTAACGCCAACGCCCGTGCTGTTAGTCGGCAACCCTGCTACGCCTTCAACGACATTCAGGCTTGAGCTGCTGTCATCAGGCATGACCGAGATGGCACCAACATTGAGGGAAAAATCACTTGCTAAAGCAGGGGTGCTTAGCAAGCTCAACAATACACCATAAGACAACGCTTTAAGCTTCATGGGTAACTCCTTGTTATTGAATACCCATAAAGCTTATAAGGTTTAATGTTTGCGCGTATTGATCTCTATCAACTTAGTGTTCGGCGTTGTGGTAAATGCGCTGAACGTCATCTAAGTCGTTTAACATATCCATTAAACGCTCAAACATAGGTTGGTCGTCTTCTGAAATTGTCGTAGTGACATGCGGCAGGAATTGAATTTCGTCAGCGTCAAAGTCAATATTTTCAAAAGCTGATGTCAGTGCCTGACGAGCCGCAGCGTATTCGGTATGCGGAGCAAATACAGTGACCTGACCATCTTCAAACTCAACGTCAGTGACATCAACATCGGCTTCCATTAACACTTCTAAAACCTCGTCTTCACTGTCGTGTTTGAATGCGAAAATAGCGCAATGTTCGAACGAGTGCATGACACTGCCCTGCTCGCCAATTTTTGATTTGCTCTTAGTGAAGGCATTACGAACGTCGCCGAATGTACGGTTCGGGTTGTCGGTTAAACACTCGACAATCACCATGCAGTTGCTTGGTCCGTAACCTTCATAACGAGCGGGAGAAAAATCTTCACCAGCGCCACCTTGTGCTTTGTCTATGGCTTTCTCGATAACGTGAGCCGGCACCTGGTCTTTCTTAGCACGGTCAATAAGCGAGCGAAGAGACAAGTTTGCGTCAGGGTCTGCCCCGCCTTGCTTTGCACACACATAAATTTCACGACCATAGCGGCTATAGACTTTACTCTTAGCATTGGCAGTTTTGGCTATCGACTCTTTACGGTTTTGGTAGGCGCGACCCATCGTCTTACTCTCTTTTAAAAAAACAGAAGTCGGTAATTCTACACAGCCGATGCAATATAGCCAATATATCTACCATAGAACGTTTTGATTCTTCAGAACACACGCTCCTGAACGTAGAATCCAGATCAAACTTTAAAGCGATTCGCTTTGTTTAGGAGTGTTATGTCTTCTTCAGTTCCGGCCCTGTCACTTGCTGACTATCAAAGCACTGATAACGAAGTGCGAATGTCGTTTATACGGGAATTGAGCGCTGCGGCGAGAGATGTTGGCTTTTTCTACCTGGAGAATCACGGCTTAACTCAAACAGAGCAAGAGGACATTATTTCACTGTCAAAATCATTTTTTGCCTTGAGTGAAAAAGAAAAACAACAAGTGAAAATGGCAAACTCACCGCACTTTCGTGGTTATAACCAAACACACGCAGAAGTGACAGCGGGAGCGTCAGACTTTCGTGAACAATTCGACATTATGGACGAGTTGCCCGCAGTAAACAGCCACTTAATTTCTGATGAATGGCAAAAGCTCATTGGCCCGAACCAATGGCCAGAAGCAATCCCCCGTATGCGTTCGACACTACTCACTTGGCAGGACCGTTTAACCGACGTAGGGCTGACATTATTGTCGGCACTTTGTGAAGCATTGGGGCAACCTGCGAATGCATTGCATCCAACGGTTGAAAACGGACCCTACCGGCATACCAAACTGATTAAATACCCAGGTAGCGAGAATACTGACAACCAAGGCGTTGGCGCTCATAAGGATCCTGGCTACCTAACTTTTGTCCTGCAAGATGAACACAGCGGTTTAGAAGTTGAGATTAACAATGCGTGGCACTCTGTAAGCCCTCGTAAAGGTGCTCTCGTCGTTAATATCGGGGAGTTACTTGAATTGGCGTCAGACGGCTATTTAAAGGCAACCAACCACAGAGTTGTTAGCCCGCCGGCTGGAGTAACGCGTTATTCTTCGGCGTTTTTCATGGCCGCACAGCTTGATGCCGATATTCCGGTATTGGCACTGCCAGAGCACTTAAAGCGTTTGGCTCATGGGCCCAGCAGCGATCCAGCCAACCCACTGCTACGAAAGGTGGGCGAGAATGTCCTTAAGGGGCGTAAGCGATCGCACCCGGATGTCACAGAAAAGTTTTACAGCGATATACCTCAGCAGTTGTCGGCATAAATTTGTACGCTGGGCTCGCTGGTTGAGGTTGCTTCTGAGTATGTTAAGTAGCAACTATCGATATGGTCGTTGCTTGCCGCAATACGAATAACACTACCAATGCCTACTTCAGACACTGTCCAGTCGGTTAAGTTAATCACATTATTAAGCACATCCCCTTTTGCTGCCGGATAACCATAAAAAAGCAGCGTGCCTCCGTCCGGGCAACTGATATTAACGTCATCAAACTTACCACCCAAGCAGGCCGCACTTTGCTGCTCTATTCCCTGAATAGCAGCTTTACTGTAGGTAATGTCTAACGCTGATTTAAGTGACGCTTCCAAGCCATGAAGTCGGCTTTTCTCAGCATCGCTGGAGAAGTTAATAAATTGAGGAGCGGCTGTAGCCGATAGCACGCCAAGTACAACAATGACGATAATAAGCTCGACTAATGTAAATCCTTTACTGCGTCGCATAACTAAATACCAAAAAATAAAATAGGGACCGTAATGGCCCCTATTATAATACCAGTTAGATTGTTAACTCAATGTTAATTATAAGCTAACAGTCACCGAGTCACAAGCTTCTGTACCCGCTTCACACAGCTGGTAAACAACATCACTACCGTCTGAGTCAAAGCGGTCACGAGCGCGACCTGTATTTGACAGTGTTTCAACAAACTCACCGTTACGATACAAGTCTACGTCACCTGCTGCACCTGACCAACGAAGGTCAACTAAAGCAGTACCGCTGCGTAATAAGCGCGAACGATAAACATCTAACTCGATATCCGTCAGGCTCACTGTTACCGACTGCGTCACAGTATCTGACAGCTCAGTTGCATCAGTTACTGTTAGAGTCACGTCGTAAGTACCTTCTTCAGAGTACGCATAAACCGGGTTGGCTTCGGTTGAAGTGCTGCCATCACCAAACTCCCAGAAATAGCTTTCAATGTCGCCATCGTTATCGCTTGAAGTATTGGTAAAGCTAACAGTCAGGTCTTCAACGCTAGCCTCAAAACCTGCTATTGGCGCATCTGGTAAACCATCATCTTCTTCAACGGCAGACAGCGTTAATGACCAGTTGTTAAGGGTTCCCGTATCCGCACCTGCGTTATCCGACACATTCAGAGTCCAGTCACCGGTCATGTCTTCGCCATTAAAGGTGTCAACAGTCCAGGTAGCGACCAGATCATCTTCGCTGCTGCCAGCGCGGTCGTGTAAGGTCTGGGTGGTACCTTCAGGCGAAGTTAACGTAACAATTAAGTCACCACGCCACGTGTGGGTAATATCAACGCTTACTTCAGCACCAAATACAACGCCCGTTTCAGGAACATTAATGACACGACTCAGGCCATTGCTGTCATCGTCCGGGATACCTGCATTTGGTACATCTTCATAGTAAAAGTCAGAAAGACCTTGTGGAAGCACGTATACGGTCGCACTGACATCACGGGTGATTTCACCTGTTTCTACATCACTACCGCTAACAGTAATAACGTACTCACCCCATGCAGTTTCTTCCGTTGTCGTCACTTGCACGTCAACAGTTTCACCGTTTTGCGCTTGGTTCGAAGACAGCGAAACGTCTAGCTGAGGTTCAGCAGAAACACTTAAGTCAACCGCACCAGACCAGTCTGCAATACTACCAACATCAAGCGTTAACGCCGTGCTGTCACCAGCAACAATTTCCTGGTTTGATGGGCTCAGCTCTAAGCGGTAAGCCGGATCAGGATCCGCTGCAATAAGCGCACTTAACGCGTTCAAGCGATTGCCCGAAGCCGTTTTACCAGCTAATGCAGGAATGCTCTCACCAGAGTCCATCAAAATTTGCTTCACTTCTGTAACGCTTAAGTGCGGAGCAATTGACCAAACTAAACCCGCCACACCCGCGACGTGAGGGCTTGCCATAGATGTACCTGAGGCCGTTGCGTAACCGCCATCTAAGTAAGTAGAGAGAATTTCAGTACCCGGAGCACCTAAATCTACAGTAACGGCACCATAAGTTGACGAAGCCGCCATTGAGTCAGTGCGTGTCGTATTGGCGACATTGACAATACCATCTAAGTCATAACCGCCTGGATAGCTAGCCGTAACATCAGAGTCAATTCCGTCGTTACCTGCCGCAGACACAAACATGATGCCTTGGTCGATGCTGTCAGCAATAGCGGTTTTAAGTGACTCAGAGTATGCACCGCCACCCCATGAGTTATTCGTCGCCACTAAGTTAACACCGTGGTTCACTTTCAGATTGGTCATGTAATCGATACATTCAATAGCCGCGGAGGTGCTACCTGATCCAGAAGCATCTAAGAATTGACAACCAACAATTTCAACGTCCCAGTTAACACCGGCTACGCCTTCACCATTGTTTGAACTTGCGCCAATAGTACCTGCAACGTGCGTACCATGACCATTTTCATCCATTGGGTCACCATTGCCATTAACCGCAGAGTAACCATAACAGTCATCGACTACACCGTTACCGTCATCATCCTGACCATTGTCACAAACTTCGCCCGGGTTAACCCACATATTACCGGCTAAGTCTGGGTGCGTGTAATCAACACCGGAATCGATAACACCAATAACAACGTTAGAATCGCCTGTAGTGATATCCCAGGCTGGACGCGCATCAATATCTACACCTGGCGTACCGCCGCTTTGACCGGTATTTTCCAGCGCCCACATGTCACCAAATCCAGGATCATCCGGAGTTGCTAAGATATTGAAATTAGAGCTTTTCGTGTCATTAATTGAAATGATGTAGTTTGGCTCAGCAACTTCTACCAACGGGTGGTTTTCAAGTTGTTTTATTAATGCATCTCGTTGAGATGCGTTGTGAACATTAACTTTAGCAATACGACCATCGGCGATATTACGCATAGCAATATCACGACCACGGTTATCCAGAGCGCGTAATGATCCCCCCGCTCGGTGAATAAGCTCCTGTCTCTGCTCTTTTGTCGCTGACGCTTTAAACATGACTAATAACGAATCGTCATCGGCTTGCTTGCCATAAGCAGCTGTCGAACTCGCCGCCAAGGCTACAGAAACGCTAACGACCAACTTCTTCAAAGTTGTCATTTCTCTTCCTCATTTTTGATTTTTTGTTTTAAGAATTCTGATAGGTGCTCAATTGTTACTCAGCACTCTAAAAACAGAAGTACCATAATTTTTAACCTGGTATAGCTAGAAAGTTAGATAAATAGGGATTTCTCAATAAAATACGAAGAAAGGACTAGGAAATAGGTATATACCAGCAGAAAGCAAAACCATAACTACATGATTATTAAAGATATTCAAATTCAAAAACAAATATAAATATAACCCTTTCATACGATTGTCGCTTATTTTTCAGCCTATATCCTTGTTAACGGAATTATTAACAAAGGGTGTTCCACTTTGAATATAAGAACGCAGCTTTTTCTGGGGACAATATTCGCGCTTTTGTCACTTCCTGGTTATGCAGAAGATCTATCAATTACCTTATCTAGCTTGTTAGAGCGACAGTCTTTAGCCAGTCATGCGGAGATAGTTCAACTAGGCTCTTATAACCTTGTTTCTGCAACTCAAGGCAGTGAACAAAACTACGCGTACCTAGCTCAAGCGGGCCAAGGCAACACGCTTACCCTAGAGCAGTTGGGGAACAATAATTCCGTAATTGCAGAGCAGTCTGGTCAAAGTAATTCAGCCATTATTATTCAGCAAGGAGAAAGTAACCTCATTCAACTCCAACAGCTGGGTAATGAGAATGCAATAACAATTCAACAGACCGGTAATGGTGCGGAAGTTTCAATTACACAGTCACAATAAAAAACAACGGAGAAGAATCATGTCTAAAGCCTTACAAAAGAGCGCAATAGCACTTGCTATTGGCCTCACTTTTTCTAGCAGTGCTTTTGCTCAGTCAAATATGGCTGTTATTAACCAAGAGTCATCAACTGAAGACGGTAACAACGTTTACGTAGAACAAGGAGGCTTTCTTAACTGGGCCTACGCGGATCAAATAGGAAATGGTAACGACACCTACCTATTGCAATTAGATCAATTACAGACTGCTGAAGCCTACGTCATGGGTAACTTCAATACTATCAGCGCTGAACAAACTGGTTTTTTTAATAAGCTTGAGGCAGATGTTATTGGCAATGAGAACGAACTGACTGGTATTCAAGCAGGAGATAGCAACGAAGCAACTATCTATTTCCTGGGTTCAGCGGGCACGGGTTACCTTGAGCAAATTGGCAGTTATAACATTGCGTCAGCTGACACCGCCGGTGATAGTAACTTCGCCTCTATTAGTCAGTTGGGTGATAACAACTGGAGTCAATTCCAAATAACAGGCAGTGGTAACGAGTTCGATAGTTACCAAGAAGGCACACTGAACGAGTCTGGTTTTTTCGACGCATCAGGAAGTGATAACTTATTTTTCTCTGAGCAAATTGGCGACGATAATGTCGGTGGTGTCGTTGGCGCAAGTGGCGACCTAAACAGTATTGGTATTCAACAATTCGGCTCAACTAACACCTTCATTGCACAAAACCTTGCCGGTAATGAAAACTACGTCGATGTATATCAAGACGGTACTAACAACGAATTTTTGGTTCAACCTATTCAAGGTGACAACAACGAAGTAGCAGTTGACCAAGTCGGTGATGCTAACGTTGTTGAAGCTCCGTACGGTATGGTCGGTAATCAAAATACTGTTTACACCCATCAAAATGGTGTCAATAACTACGCTGTATTCTCTACAGAAGGTGACCGTCACGTCATTGAGGTTAAACAGCGTGGAGATAACAATATTGCTGTTGCGGAATCATATGGTGAATACAATACGGTTTATATCCAAAGCACCGGTGACGATAACTTCAATGCAGTTGCACTGCTAGGCTCTGATAATAACTCAAGAAGCCAGCAAATAGGTAACTCTAATACTGCTGAGATTGTTATTGCTGGTGATGATAATGAAATTGATTCATTCCAAGACGGTAATGAAAATACATTACTTGCTTACTCATACGCTGGCGGTACTACCTCAAACAATGACCTTCAGTCAGAGCAAACTGGTGACATCAACTTAATCGATACCATTATCGGTGGTAATGACAATCTTCTCGCATTCTCTCAAGAAGGCAATAACAATGTTATTGCTGGAACCGACGGGTCGTTCATAGTTGGCGGTAGCGGTAATGATGTTGATATTCAGCAGGTTGGAAACAGTAACGTCGTAAACGGAGCTCAGCTGAGTGACGGGAACGTTATGAGCGTATACCAACAAGGTGACTACAACGTAGCAACCGTCGTTCAATACTAATTCTGTATTTGTTCGATTATAAAGCGGCTACTTTCAGGTAGCCGCTTTTTAGGCTCTTATGATTAAAAAACTCTTATTTATAATTATGTTGATAACACCATTTAGCCAAGCTGATGAGATAGAGCTAGGCGGCATGGTGTTAGACCGAACAATATCGCGTTTTGGTAAAGACTTTTTCTTCTATTACACCAGTTACTGGCGGGACATTCCGTCAACCAACGGTATTACTGTCGTAGTCAACGAGCGCGTTTATCCGCAGGCAGGTACTTACCTTTGGGTTGAAATGGAACAAAAGAAAGTGTTCGAAACCTATTTTGGCCGACGACAGAACGATGTAAAGAAACTGGCTGAGCAGGCCATCCTTATCAGTATTAATGAAGTTGCTCGTATTAAAGCAGACTCCGTGTTCGGCTCGCCAGACAATAATGAATTTTAAAAGGCGCTAACTATGAAAAAACTCTCAATTACCATGCTGGCTTTAATTGTCTCATCGGCATCCGTTAGTGCTACTGAGATTGTATACCAGCCAATAAACCCAAGCTTTGGCGGAAACCCCATGAATGGTAGTTTTCTTTTGCAAAAAGCTCAAAGTCAAAACGCACACACCGCACCTGACTCTGGGAGAACATTTGTCGATAAGTTCCGCGATGCTTTAGAACGCAACATCATTAACTCTCTTACCCGACGCATAGCCGATGGGGAAATTGTCGAAGGTCTTTATGACACCGGTGAGTACACCGTAGAAGTTATCGGTCAACCAGACGGCAGCGTTCTGGTTTACATAACGCATAACGAGACCGGTGAGCAAACTGTCATTACCATGCCAGCGATTTAAAAGAGAGTGACCATGAATATTCGTATTATTACTTTACTATGTTTAACGTTGGCAGTGTCAGGCTGTGCGATGATGCCAAAGCCAACCGATTTAAACATTACCCCAGCTGAAATCGACGCACCAAGTTCAATGATGGTTACGCTTCAGAAGCAGCCGGTGCCAAAAAGCCGGATCCCGGTTTCGGTGTACGCTTTTCGTGATCAAACCGGGCAATATAAACCACAAGCTAATGTATCAAGCTTCTCAACAGCGGTGACTCAAGGTGCAACCTCTATGCTAACGCAAATGCTGCTTGAGTCTGGTTGGTTTCTGCCAATGGAGCGTGAAAATCTTCAGAACCTGCTGACTGAACGTAAAATTCACAACTCCAGTAAAGACTCGGACTTGCCCCCACTTCGTGAAGCAAGGTTGCTACTCGAAGGTGGAATTATCAGCTATGACACCAACGTCAGTACCGGCGGTATTGGTGCTGAATACTTTGGTATTGGCGCATCGGAACTTTACCGGGAAGACCAGGTGTCTGTTTACTTACGTGCCGTCGACGTTTACACGGGTCAGGTATTGCTATCGGTATCAGCCAACAAGAAGGTATTTTCACAAGAACTAAGAGCAGGGTTATTCCGCTATGTTTCCTTAAACCGTTTAGCGGAGTTCGAAGGTGGCTACTCCACCAATGAGCCTGTCCAGCTTTCAGTGAAACAGGCGATGGAAAAAGCGTTAGTTGAATTGATAGAAAAAGGTCAGGAGCGCGGCTTTTGGCGGGCAGATAGCTAGAGTTCGTTAATTGGTTGACGCGTAACTCGCCCACTTTAGAAGTTCGACGCGGTTACGCGCGCCTGTCTTTCGGAAAATTGAAGACAGGTGCGTTTTCACCGTATGCGCACTGATATTAAGCTGTTCACCTATTTCTTTATTTCTGGCGCCGGTGCCTACAAGCTCAATAATTTTTAGTTCTTGCGGCGTTAACGAGGTTAGCTGCGAGAAAGACGCCGCAGAATCATCTTCAGCATGACGACGCAACATCATTTCTTCTATCTTGTCAGACAGTAATGAGCGTGGGTAATAAAGCTCTCCCTGGCTAATGACTTTAAGAGCCGTCAACACGCGGTCTAAATGCTCATTCTCATAAATTATGCCGCGGGCACCTAAATTCAGCGCTTGCGACGGCTTAACCGAGTCCGGCTTAACATTAACCAAAAACAAGGCGTAACTCTTCGCAAGCGCAGCCACCTCATTCGCTGTACTTGTTCGTGATAGTTGCTCAGAACTTAACGAGTACGCAACCATAATATCTTTATCTGGCGCTTGGCTAAGAAGCTCACTTAAGCTTGGGTGAATTACCTCAATCTCAAGAGACTCTGCAAGCAAAGCAAGGTTCTGCGTCCGTTTTTGGTGTTCAATTAGAGCAAGTTGAGAAAAGCGCGTCATAACACCCCTTAAAACCGACTACAAAGACTTTCAAGTTTTTATTTACATTTTTTAAACGAAAGTCATAGCCCTTTATAATAGCAAAAAAGCATCACTTGGAAGGTGGCGCTGGCAAACAATATGTAACAATTTGTTACAGCCCTTAAAAATTAAAAGGTTAGCAATGCAAATTATACGACTCATTTTGTTATTTAAAGTCTACATTAATTTTAAAAAAAGCCAAATCCTACCAGCCCCCAAAACTCCAACCTAAGGCGACAAATTATGCAAACAAACGTATAATGCGCGCAGCTTAAAGCAAGGCTTCGGATAAAGTTGAGTGTTTTAGTCAGGTATTTTATAATACTCAGTATTCGCATATAAGTAAGGTGGTAAACATGAGCGAACAAATTGATCAGGCTCTAGAACGTAAATACGATGCTGGGTTTGTCTCTGAAATAGAATCGGAAACCTTTGCTCCCGGTTTAAACGAGGATGTCATTCGTCGTTTATCGGAAATAAAGGGTGAACCGGAGTGGATGACCGAATGGCGTCTGCAGGCCTACCGCAAATGGCTAAAAATGGACGAGCCTGAATGGGCGCATGTCGACTATCCAAAAGTCGACTATCAGTCTATTTCTTATTACTCAGCACCTAAGAGCATGAAAGATAAACCGAAGTCGTTAGATGAGGTTGATCCTGAACTGCTGCGCACTTATGAAAAGCTGGGCATTCCTTTGCACGAGCAAGAAATGCTGGCAGGTGTTGCGGTTGATGCCGTATTCGACTCGGTTTCCGTGGTGACCACCTTCCGCGAGAAGCTAGAGGAAGCTGGCGTTATTTTCTGCCCAATTTCCGAAGCTCTTCACAAATACCCAGAGCTTGTGAAGAAATACCTTGGGACCGTGGTTCCAAAAGGCGACAACTTCTTCGCGGCGTTAAACAGCGCGGTGTTTACCGACGGCTCGTTTGTTTATATTCCAAAAGGCGTTCGCTGCCCTATGGAACTATCAACCTACTTCCGTATAAACGAGCAGAATACGGGTCAGTTTGAGCGCACACTCATTGTTGCCGAAGAAGGCAGTTACGTCAGCTACCTAGAAGGCTGCACGGCACCACAACGTGACGAAAACCAGTTACACGCTGCCGTAGTCGAGCTCGTCGCCTTAGACGATGCAGAAATCAAATACTCGACAGTGCAAAACTGGTACCCGGGCGACGAAGACGGCAAAGGTGGTATTTATAACTTTGTAACCAAGCGCGGCTTGTGCGAGAAAAACGCAAAAATCTCCTGGACTCAGGTTGAAACAGGCTCCGCGGTTACCTGGAAATACCCAAGTTGCATTCTTAAAGGTGACAACAGCGTCGGCGAGTTTTACTCAGTCGCTCTTACCCGTGGTAAACAGCAGGCCGATACCGGTACTAAGATGATTCACTTAGGTAAAAATACCAAGTCGACCATCATCTCCAAGGGCATTTCCGCCGGTCGCAGCAATAACGCTTATCGAGGCCTTGTGCGAATGGGCCCCGGCGCAGAAGGCGCGCGTAACTTTACTGAATGTGACTCGCTGCTTATTGGCGACCAATGTGGCGCGCACACATTCCCGTATATCGAAAGCAGCAATCCAACGGCGATTGTTGAACACGAAGCCACCACCTCTAAGGTGAGTGACGACCAACTCTTTTTATGTCAGCAACGAGGCCTCGACCCTGAAAAAGCAGTCTCAATGATTGTGAATGGCTTCTGTAAGGAAGTATTCCGCGAACTACCAATGGAGTTCGCCGTGGAAGCCGGTAAGTTGCTTGAAATCAGTCTTGAAGGTTCAGTGGGGTAAGACATGCTATCAATTAAAGATTTACACGCTCGCGTGGAAGAAACAACGATTCTTAAAGGCCTTGACCTAGACATTAAGCCGGGTGAAGTGCATGCCATTATGGGCCCCAATGGCGCCGGTAAAAGTACACTAGGCTACGTGCTTTCAGGCCGCGAAGGCTATGAGGTAGAAAGCGGTAGCGTTAGCCTTGAGGGCAAAGACCTGCTGGATATGGAAGTGGAAGAGCGTGCGCAAGCAGGCCTATTTCTGGCGTTTCAGTACCCAGTCGAAATTCCAGGCGTTAGCAATATGGAGTTCATGAAAGAGTCAGTCAACGCCATGCGTGAAGCTCGCGGTGAAGACGCACTAAGCTCTGCTGAGTTCCTGAAAAAGGCCAAAGAAGCCTGCAAGCAGGTTGAGTTGCCTCTCGACTTCCTAAAGCGCGGCGTTAACGAAGGCTTCTCCGGCGGTGAGAAGAAGCGTAACGAAATCATGCAAATGATTATGCTTGAGCCTAAGCTGGCTATTCTCGATGAGTCAGATTCTGGCTTGGACGTTGATGCGCTTCAGGTTGTTGCGAAAGGCGTTAACAGTCAACGCGACGGCAAACGCAGCTTTATCGTTGTGACTCACTATCAGCGCTTGCTGGACTACATTGAGCCGGACTATGTTCACATTCTTTCAAACGGCAAAATCGTGAAAAGTGGCGGCCCTGAGTTGGCTAAAGAAGTTGAGAAGTCGGGCTACGCTTGGCTTAAGGAAGGAGAAGTCGCATGAGTCAATGGCTAGCACAAGTTATTGAGCGTGCCGGCAATGTTGACGACTGGTTAGCGTCTGCGCGCTCGAAAGCGTTAGCAGAGCTGAAAGAAAAAGAGTGGCCAGGACGTCGCACAGAAGCTTGGCGCTACACGTCTTTGCACAAAGTCGCAGACTTAAACCTTGCAACGACAAGCGAAGCAACAACGGCCGAAGCGCCTCAGGTTGAGGGCTTAAACAGCATTGACTTGGTTTTCGTTGACGGTCGCCTGGTTAGTGACATTGCCAACCTGACATTGCCTGAAGGCGTCACAATTGCTTCTCTGGACGCGAAAAGCGATGCAGCAGAAAGTGTGTTTGGGCAAGTTAAGCCTCAGCATCATTTATTTGGTTTGGTGAACGATGTACTCGCTCAGCACGGTGTGGTCATTGATATTGCGCCAAACGCAAACGTTGAACAGCCAATCCGCATTGTGAACTTTGCCAGCGATGGCGTGGAGTCGCACCAGCGCTCATTGGTTCGTGTCGGTGAAAGCGCCAAAGCTGTTATTATTGAGCACGGTGCGGGTAATGGTCATAGCCTGAATACCGCCTTCGCAGAGTATGACATTGCAGATAAAGCAGCTTTAGAACATTACCGGTTAGCGCTGCACGAAGGCGAAGCTATTCACGTTGGTGGTAGCCATTTCCGCTTACACAACGAGTCGAAGCTTAACAGCACTTTAGTTGGGTACGGCTCTCAGCTGACACGTCTGGATGTCGATATTGAACACGCGGGCGAGCACGCCTTTGCTAAGTTCAACAACATTTATTTGTTGGCACCGAAAGAACATTTCGACTTACACAGCACCATAGAACATGCGCAACCTAACGGTACCACCGAGGAAAATGCGCGCGGTATTATTGGCGACAAGGCAAAAGCGGTATTTAACGGCCGTATTCACATACATCGCCATGCTCAGAAAACCTTAGCTGAGCTGAACAACCGCAACCTGCTACTGACTCGTGGCGCACAAATTAATACCAAGCCTGAGCTGGAAATTTATGCGGACGATGTTCAGTGTGCTCACGGTGCTACCGTCGCAGAAATTGACGAAGAAGCTCTTTATTACATGCTGACTCGCGGTATCGACAAGCAGCAGGCATTGGTTATGCTTAACTTCGGCTTTGTACAGGAGCTGCTTTTCCAAATGCCAAATCGCGCATTAGCAAACTGGCTTCAGCCAATACTTAAGCAACGCTTCGAGCGTATGATGGAGCAGCAATGAGCCTAAATGTTGCAGACATTCGCAAGCAGTTTCCCATTTTGTCACGCGAGGTTAATGGCCACCCGTTAGTGTATTTAGACAATGCCGCTACGACCCAAAAGCCGCAAGCGGTGATTGATGCTCTGGTGGACTATTACACGCAATGCAACTCTAACGTGCATCGCGGTGCTCATTACCTGTCAGACGAAGCAACACGCCGTTACGAGGCTGCACGCCAAACGGTCGCAAAGTACATTAATGCGAACCGTAACGAAGAAGTGATTTGGACCAGCGGTACAACTGAAGGCATTAACTTAGTCGCTAACGGTGTTGCACAACGACTAAAAGCCGGTGACGAAGTCATGGTCACCGAAATGGAGCACCATGCTGATTTGGTCACTTGGCAACAGGCGTGTAAACGCTCTGGCGCTACCCTAAAAGTGGTGCCCATTCATGACAATGGCGAGCTTAACGTTGACGCCTTTCATGAGTTATTGAGTGACAACACCGCGTTTGTTGCTATGCCGCATGTCTCCAACGCGCTAGGTACTGTAAACCCAATTAAAGAATTGACCGCCGCGGCTAAAAGCAAAGGCGCCTTAGTCTTAATTGATGGCGCCCAGGGCGTTGCTCACGGTGCTATAGACGTTCAGGACATTGGCTGTGACTTTTATGTGTTTTCTGGCCACAAGGTATTTGGCCCAACCGGCATTGGCGTGCTTTGGGGTCGGTTCGATGTTTTGAATGACTGGCCGGTGTGGCTAGTTGGCGGTGAAATGATTGCTACCGTTAGCTATCAGGATGCAACCTGGGGCGAGCTTCCTAACCGTTTAGAAGCAGGCACGCCAAATATAGCGGGTGTTATTGGTTTAGCCGCAGCAATCGACTGGATTCAGCAGTACGACGCGGAAGAAATACGCGCTCACGAACAAGCGTTACTGGCACGAGCGACCGAATTAGCCAAGCAAACCGAAGGCTTGAGAATTATTGGTGACGCCCCTAATAAAATTGGCGTACTCAGCTTTGTTTTGGAAGGCGCACATCCGGCTGACATCGGCTTCCTGTTAGATAAACAGGGTATCGCAATTCGTACCGGCGACCACTGTGCGCAACCATTGATGAAGCGCCTGAATGTGCCAGGAACCGCACGTGCGTCATTTACCATCTACAATACATTAGACGAGGTTGATCAGCTCTTTGCGGGCATCAACAAAGCTCGTATGATGCTAGCCTAACGGCAGGAGGACACAATGTCTGTAGAAACTTTTAGCCCTTCGTCATCACTTATTTCCATGACGGACAGTGCCATTAAGTATTTTGAGTCGCGACTGAAAAACGAGTCGGGTAACTTGATACGCTTATCAACAAAGCAAAGTGGCTGCACCGGCTATGCGTATGTTCTGGACTCCGTCGACGCTATTCAGGAAGGTGACGAAGTCGTAGAAATTAACGATAACATTAAGGTTGCTATTGCACCCAACGCGCTGGAACTGGTGCGTAATACAGAAATCGATTACGTCAAAGAAGGCATTAACGGCATTGTGAAGTTTAACAACCCTAATGTTGTTAACGAATGTGGTTGTGGCGAAAGCTTCAGCGTTAGCTAAACGGGAAGAATAACGACATCATGCAACAGAAAATGGTGAATACCTTACGCGAAGTCAAAGCGCGGAAGGTGCCATCCGGCGAACCTAAAATCATTCCCAAAGGGGAGTTTGTGAATATTACCCAGGACCTGGGCGGTAATTACACCGTCACTTGGCAGGGTAATATGCTGCGCATTGACGGTACCGATGGCGATGCCATTGGTCGCAAGCCGGAGAAACTCGACTTTCCCGCGCCCGAAGACGGCCAAATATCCGAACAACAAGTTTGGGATGCACTGGAAACCATCTACGACCCGGAAATTCCCATTAACTTAGTGTCGCTTGGGCTTATTTATAAAGTCGATATAGACCAAGACAGTTCGCGGGTTAATATTGATATGACTCTCACCGCGCCGGGTTGCGGCATGGGACCAGTACTGGTCGGTGACGTTGAGTATCGTGTCTCACTGGTGCCGAATGTTGACAAGGTCAATGTAAACCTAGTGTTCGATCCTCCTTGGTCGCGCGATATGATGAGCGAAGAAGCGCAGCTTGAAGCTGGTGTGTTTTTCTAAACAGGAATACCGAATTAGCCATGAACTTACCAACAACTGACGAAATTCTTGATGATTTAGAATTCCTGGACGATTGGGAACAGCGCTACCAATACATTATTGATCTTGGCAAGGCACTACCAGGCTTGCCGGAAGAGCAGCATAAAGAAGAGTATCTGGTACGCGGCTGTCAGAGTAATGTTTGGCTTATTAGTGAAGAGAAAGACGGGAAGTTGCTGTTTCACGTCGACAGTGATGCGGTCATTGTGCAGGGGCTGCTAACATTGGTTATGGCGGCTTACCATGACAAAACGCCCGCACAAATCCTCGCGTTCGATATTGACCAATATTTTAATCAACTCGACCTGGAAAACCACATTACCCCAACTCGCGGGAATGGATTAAGAGCTATTGTTGGAAAAATCCAGCAGTTGGCCAAAAACGCCAGCGCTTAAATGGTATTAAATAACTCTTGTACGTTATTGGATACAGAGCGGTAGGTTGATAACAGACGCGGCTGGATAGTTTCCAGTCGCTGCTTCATTTGAATCAGGCGTTCCAGTTTCAACGCAATACTCAAACACTGACCCATAGGCCCTTTCAAGTTATTCACTGCAGCTTGTGTTTCAGGTGAAAGCGGCAACTTTTCAAAAAACGCCTTCTTATCCACGCCCAGCATAATATCAATACCTGATAGCAACCCCACGAAATAGCATTGATCAGGATCTAAGTCTTTATTTCTCTGCCCTTTCGCCAGTTCGTAGCACATTTGTGCCCTCACCAGCACCATGCGTGATGCTTCCTGACTACTAGCCGCTACAGAGCCTATGAGCGCTATCCAGCGGCGCAGTTTCTCAATACCCAGTCGCATAATCACATCTTTGACCCGGGTAATTGGGCTCGCCGTTGGATACAAAGGGCTATTTACAATTTTAAGAAGGCTGACAGACAACTTTGGATCTTCTGATATCACTCGCGACAACTCAGTCAAATCCGGCTCTTTTTCAAAGCATAAAGACAGCACTTTTGCGAGCTGCAGGGAAGACGGCTCTAGGCGAGTACCATAGATGACTTCCGGCTTAGCGAAGTAGTAGCCCTGAAACAAGTCAAAACCCAGTTCTTCGTAAGCGTTTTTGGTCGCCTCGTCTTCCACTCGCTCTGCTAACCACTTGCCTTTGAAGGTAGTGGTTTCCTGTTTAAAGGCTCGAACCTGGTCAATAGTGACGGTAGACACATCCACCTTTATGTAAGACGCGTACTTTAGTAACGGCTCCCAGGCAGGGTCAAACTCGAAGTCATCGAGTGCAAAGCGAAAGCCCTTCTCATGCCAGCGTGCTACCGCATTCACAACAGCTCGCGTTGGCTTTATGGTTTCTAAAAGCTCAATAACGACCTTATCAGGCTCTATAGGCAGGAAGCTCTGTGATAATAGAAAGTCACTTGATACGTTTATAAAGGCCGTTGCGTCGTACTGAGTGGTTTGCTCAGTAATACCCGCACATAAGTTAAACACGACTTCACTGGTCGCTGCGGTGTCACCCACAGTTTCAGCCGATAAATTAATGGCGCTTCGGTACAGTAGCTCTACTGCGTAAAACCGATTCTTTTTGTCGTAAATGGGCTGGGCAGCCAATAAAGGGGAGGATTCCAAATCTGTCTACTTTTTAAACACTGATTATTAGCTGAATTCTACGGTAGTTTTTAATAAAAGAAAAGATGAACGGTTGTTATAAATTTAAGATTTACGACGCCCTGTAATCATGGGCTTTATAAGCTCAATGCGGCCCCACCAACCTGTCAAAAACACGGCTGCAACATGAATAATAGCACCTATAAATAAGCTATGGGCAATGTATTCGTGAATGTTCTCGACAAGCGTACTGCCAAAAAAGGTGTCTGTTTCTTCAAGTAGAAAACCGGTAGTGCCCTGTGCTAAAAACAAGAACCAAAACAGCAATATCAGCATACCGCCAACAGCGTTATGCCCGGATTTTTTAGGAATCTTGCGATTTTTAAGTTCACGCAGATGTTCAGATATTCGTTTAGGGGTCGGAAAAAAATCACTCAACCTTGCTCGCTGAGGCCCAACGAAGCTCCAGACAACACGAGCAAATACTAAAACACAGACACAATAGCCAACCCACTGATGAGTCGTCTCACCAGGCTCTAGTACAAAATAATTTAGCGTAAATCCAATAACAATAAGCCAGTGGTAAATGCGAATATACTTATCCCAAATAACCACTGGCTTACCCATTAACTTACTCTTTTTCTTCTTTTACAACGCTGCCATCAACAGGATTAAAGTAGATTTCTACTTTCTCACCTGCCTGATTTTTGCCGTAAATTTCATAGCAATTACCCGGGGTGACTTTAAACTCATTAATGTCATACCCCTGCTCTTTTAAACCAGCCTGGAACTGCTCTTGATCCATCCATTCTGATTGCGGAGCGGTCGTACAACGAGTTTCCGTTTCTTCCGCACTGCAAGCGGCTAACAGTGCCGCTGCACCTGCCATAGCGGTTAATTTTAATACGTTCATATTAGTCTCCTATCATTCGTTAGGAAGTGACTCGAAGCCCATGTGATAGAGCGTAAAACCGAAAATATCCGAATACTGCTCAATCGTTTTTGAAACTGGTGTTCCTGCACCGTGGCCCGCATTGGTTTCAATGCGAATTAACTGCGGGTTATCGCCCCCCGCTTTATCCTGAAGCTCTGCTGCGAACTTAAAGGAATGGGCAGGCACCACCCGGTCATCATGATCCCCCGTAGTAACCAGCGTTGCCGGATACTCAACACCTTGTTCTACGTTATGCACTGGCGAGTAGTTCAGCAAGTATTCAAACATTTCTTTACTGTCTTCTGCTGTACCGTAGTCATACGCCCAGCCAGCACCCGCAGTGAATGTGTGATAGCGCAGCATGTCCAAAACTCCAACCGCTGGTAGAGCAACCGCAAACAGCTCAGGGCGCTGTGTCATTACCGCACCAACCAGCAAGCCACCGTTTGAGCCACCACGAACTGCCAGGCGCTCAGACGAAGTATAGTCTGCTTCTATCAGATATTCCGCTGCCGCAATAAAGTCATCGAACACATTTTTCTTTTGCATCTTAGTGCCAGCTTTATGCCACTCTTTACCGTACTCACCACCACCACGTAAGTTGGCAACCGCATAAACACCGCCCATTTCCAGCCAGGCCGCATTAGCAATGCTGAAACTTGGTGTCAGACTAATATTGAAGCCACCGTAGCCGTATAGAATAGTTGGGTTCGTACCGTTTAGCTCAACACCTTTTTTATGAGTGATGATCATAGGCACTTCAGTGCCGTCTTTAGACGTATAGAACACCTGCTTACTCACATACTGGTTAGGGTCAAAGTCTGCGCCCGATTCTTCGTACACGGTCGACTCTCCCGTTTCAGGGTTCATCTCGTATATGGTGCTTGGCGTGCTGTAGTTCGTGAAGCTGTAATACACTTTTTCAGCGTCTTTCTTTTCACTAAAGCCACTTGCACTGCCAACGCCCGGCAAAGCTATGTCACGCACTTTCTTACCGTCGTAGTCGTATTGCTCAACTTTGGATACCGCATCAACCATATACTCTGCAAAGACATAACCCGCACCGGTTGATGGATTCAGCACATGCTCGCTGTGTGCAATAAAGTCCTGCCAGTTGTCAGGTGTTGGATAGCTCGCATCCACGGTAACAACACGACCGTTAGGTGCATCCATATTCGTTTCTAAATAAAGAGTGCTACCGCGAGTTGTTAGAACCGAGGTATCGTAGTCCATGTTACCGTCAACCAAGACCAGTTCAGAGTCCGGCTGAGTCAAATCTTTAATGTACAGCTTGTTACCAGACGTCGAATTAGCGGCCGAAACCACCAGGAAGCGGTCGTCTTCGGTCACATAACCACCAACATAGCGATGCTTCTCAGCTTCCGTGCCACCGAAAATTAGGTCGTCTTCAGACTGAGGCGTACCAATCTCATGGTAATACAGCTTGTGCTGGTCTGTTTTCGCTGATAGCTCACTGCCTTCAGGCTTGTCATAGCTTGAGTAGTAGAAGCCCTCGTTGCCCTTCCACGAAATACCACTGAACTTCACGTCTACTAACGGTTCTTCATGCTGGTCGCCAGTTTCTGCGTCAATCACAATAATTTTACGCCAGTCACTACCGCCTTCAGAAATAGAATAAGCCGCAATAGAGCCGTCTTCACTGAACGTTAGCTGAGCCAGCGACGTTGTGCCATCTTCACTGAACTTGTTCGGGTCTAAAAAGACTTCCGCTTCAGCGTCTTCACTTTTCTTACGATAAACAACGTACTGGTTTTGCAAACCATCGTTCTTGTAGAAATAGATGTAGTCACCCTCAAAACGAGGCGCGCTGACTTTCTCATAATTCCACAGTTCCGTTAAGCGCTCTTCAATTTTTCCGCGGAATGGAATTTTTTCCAAATGGCTAAAAGTCACTTCATTTTGCGCTTTTACCCAAGCTTCCGTTTCTTCGCTACGGTCGTCTTCTAACCAGCGATACGGGTCCGCTACTTCAGTGCCAAAGTAGGTGTCTACGACATCGCCTTTACGCGTTTCAGGATACTGCATCTGATTATTCACTTCTTCATCATTGCTTGGTGACTGTGAGCAGGCTGTCAGCAAACTTACGGCAACCGCTCCTAGTAAGTATTTCATTGTTGTTATCCTTATTTGAACTTAACGACTTCACCTTTTAGCGCAACGCCGGCCATTAAGAAACCTGCGCCACATTGAAACTCTTCGGCACTCGCAAACTCATTATGGTTGTAGTTCGACTTAATGTTAATCACTGCGTCGTAACCATTTTCACGAGCGTTTTCCTGTAATACTTTTAGTGCCGACAACAACACCCATTCACAGGCTTCTCGGTCTGACTTACCAAAAGCGTTCGTCTTACGGCTTGTGCTAATAACGCCCATGGATTGAGCCACTTCCGGGTGCGATTGCCCCGCAAAATAGAAAGGCACATCATGTAGAGCTTCTTTTGCCTTGGCAGTCTCTACTGCTGGCTTAATTTCCAAAGTAACCACATCATCTCTGGCTTCAGCTGAGAACGACAGTAACGCAGCGGCAAACAAAGCACTAGCAACAAGTAAGTTTTTCATGAGTATTTCCTTATTTATTAGAGTTATTCCAACGTTTAAAGATCAGTGATGTATTAATACCACCGAAAGCAAAATTGTTTGTCATGACGTAATCAGTATCGAGCTTACGCCCTTCGCCGGCAATATAGTCCAGCTTTCCACACTCTTCATCCACATCACTTAGGTTAACGGTAGGTGCAAACCATTGGTCCTTCATCATTTCTATCGATGCCCAAGCTTCGATAGTGCCGCAAGCACCTAATGTATGCCCTAAGTAACTCTTTAATGAACTGATTGGCACCGCCCGGTTAAAAACAGATGCGGTGGCATTCGACTCGGCAACATCACCGCGGTCAGTCGCCGTTCCGTGCGCATTTACGTATCCGATAGCATCTGGGCTTAGCTGCGCTTGCTCCAGCGCTAGCTTCATGGCTACAGCCATTGTTTCAGCCGTCGGCTGAGTCACGTGGGCGCCATCTGAGTTGGTTCCAAAACCCACTAGCTCAGCATAAATGGACGCGCCTCTCTCAAGCGCATGGTCTAACTCTTCCAGAATAAACGTACCGGCGCCTTCTCCGATTACTAGACCGTCACGGTTTTTGTCGAACGGCCGCGGTGTCGCTTCGGGTTCGTCATTACGAGTACTGGTCGCGTATAAAGTATCAAACACCACAGCTTCGGACGGACACAGGGCTTCAGCACCACCGGCAATCATCACTTTCTGATGACCATAGCGAATGGCTTCATAAGCATAACCCAGGCCTTGTGATGCGGAAGTACAGGCCGAGCTGGTGGTATGAACTCGCCCTTTTACACCATAAAAAACACCTAAATTCACAGCCGTAGTGTGGCCCATGCTTTTTATGTAGGTCGTTGCATTCAACCCAGTCATATCGCCGGTGGAGAGCATATTGCCGAAAATTTTCATCTGCTCGGTATCGCCCGTTGAAGAGCCGTAAGCAACGCCACAGCGCCCGTCGGTAATACAGTCATCATTCAGTAGTCCGGCATCTTCTAACGCCATTTCTGTCGCGCGGGTAGCCATCAAACTAACTGTGCTCATTGAGCGCACCGCTTTGCGCGAATAGTGTTTCGGTTTTTTAAAAGGCGGCTGAATAGGCGCAGCTAAGCGCGTATTTAAGCCTTCAAAACGCTCCCATTCCGGCATAGTGACGACCGCATTTTTACCCGCCTCTAAGTGTCGACGAAAATCCTGCCAGTTATCACCAAAGGCAGTTACGCAGCCCATCCCTGTTACGACAACCCGTTTCATTACACTAACCCACCATTAACTGAGAAAACTTGTCGCGTGATATAAGCAGCAGACGGCTGGAATAAGTAACCGACTAAACCGGCAACTTCCTCAGGCTTACCCGCTCGACGCAGCGGAATCATCGACATGATTTGTTTTTCGTGTTCCAGCTCTTCTGTCATATCAGTTTCAATAAGCCCCGGCGCCACACAGTTAACGGTGATTTTGCGCTTTGCCAGCTCCAATGCCAACGCTTTTGTCGCCGCAATAACACCGCCCTTCGAGGCACTGTAATTCACTTGCCCGCGGTTACCGGCAATCCCGGAAACTGATGCGATTGTCACAACGCGCCCGCCCTGACGCTTTTGAATCATTGGCATAATGAGCGGATGCAATACATTGTAAAAACCGCCTAAATTCGTTTCTAACACGCTGTCCCAGTCATCTTCTGTTAACGAAGGGAAGGCACCGTCACGAGTTACGCCCGCGTTACACACTGCACCATAATAGGCACCGTGTTGTTCAATGTCTGATTCTATAGCCTCTCTGGCAGCCGTTCTGTCACCCACATCAAAAACCAAAAGTGATGCTTGTTGTCCCAGCGCTTTTATCTCAGCCACGACCTTTTCTGCAGATGCGCGATCGGAGCGACAGTGCACAGCAATATCATAGCCGTCCTCGGCAAGCTGCAATGCAATAGCGCGCCCAATCCCTTTACCAGAGCCTGTTACTAAAACGCGATGACTGTTATCGCTAGCCTCATTTGTCGTCATCTTAGTCGCCATAATTTTCCTCTATAAATGCTTTTTCATCGGGTGGCTGATACACATTAAGCCTCGCTTTGGCTACTACAGCCTCTTGCTGAGAAATACTGCACTCAAAAACACTCAAACCCGATTCCTCGGCATGAATTTCTTCAACATCTACGTCATAACTTTGCCCGACATCGAAACACTCGATATCACAGGTGTATTTTCTCGTGCCAAGTAAAAAACCTAGTTTGATATCATCACCCTGGCTTTTGTGTCGATTACCCGCAACCGCAGCAATACTCTGCGCCATAAGCTCAATACCAACGTGAGCTGGCAGCCCTTTTAATACATCATTGTAAAACAAGTTATCTTCTGTGACTGTCAGCCGACAACGTCCTTTTGTGTCATCCACCGATATCAACTCATCAATGAGCTTCATTGGTGGCTGGTGCTTAATTAATTCATTGAGTGTATATGTCACAGTTCACCCTTACTAAATACAAGTGAAACATTATTACCGCCAAACGCAAACGAGTTGCTCAGGCAATGATTAACCGGTTTAGCAAGCGGCTCACCTTGATACAGGTTAAGCGGTTTGGTGTCAGGATCCTGCTGACCGTCCCAGGCATGTTTGGGCAATCCATTTTGCCGCTCCAGCGCCAGCCAGCACATCACTGCTTCTATTGCGCCAGCTGCGCCCAACGTATGCCCTGTTAATGCTTTGGTTGAACTGGCCGGTATATCCTGCAAGCCGAGTTCAGTGACCGCATGCGCTTCCATTTTGTCGTTAAGCGGCGTAGCTGTACCGTGTAAGTTGATATAGCTCAGGTCTGCGGTTTCAATACCCGCCTCATACAACGCGCCACGCATGGCGGCGACAGCACCTCGTCCTTCCGGGTGCGGCGCTGACATATGATGCGCATCAGAGGTCGATTGAGCGCCCGCTAAACACACCAAGTCATCCTGCAGACCGTCTTCTTTCCGTGTGGCTATAAACAGCCCTGCAGCTTCGCCAATGGTAATACCGCTGCGATTAATGCTGAATGGGTTACAGCGCTCAGACGCCATTGATTCCAACGCTTTAAAACCGTTCAATGTCAGGTTGCACAATGAGTCGACACCACCGACAACAACAGCATCAGCAAACCCAGAAGCCAATAATGAGCTAGCACTCATAAAGGCTCTTGCGCTCGATGAGCAAGCGGTCGAAATACTGTAAGCCGGCCCTGCAATACCCATCAACTCGGCCAGACACTCAGCCGGAGCCACCATTTCCTGCATTTTATAATTAAACTTATCAGGCAGCTCGCCATGTTGCTCATGGTGTGCCAGCGCCTCTTCCCCTGACGCAATACCGGAGGTACTGGTACCTAAAACCACAGCAACTCGATGCGCCCCAACCTGTTCAATGACAGTCCGTAATGGCACCTCAATTTGCTTTAAAGCGCAGAGCAGCAGTTGGTTATTTCGGGTTCGCATAGTTGCGGGGAGCTCACTCAACGCCGGCAACTTATTATCCGCTACTTTGCCATGGTAATAGCCACTGCCGTCGTTAAGCGTGTCTTTTGCCAACGACAGTCCTGTATTGTCTCCCGCAAGTGCGGCAGCCCAAATGTCATCGCATGATGCGCCGGCGGCACAAACGGCACCGGGCTTACTGAGGCTAATTTTCATCATTATCTAACACGTCGTACTGTAATGTATTAACCGTCAACTCATAGCCCCGTTGCTTATTTTCTATGGTGCCACTGGTGTTCATTGTGACTCCTGAGGACCAAACCAGCTCACCGTCGTCTCTTAAGTTTCTGCGACCATTCTCTCGTTGCAGTTCGCCAGACGACATATGAGCGTTTACTGTTTCTAACGGCCATAACGCAAGCTGTAAATCGGCCCAAACCTGTAATGCTAACTTGGGTTCATCAAGAAAGTCGGAGCCTTTAAAGCTGTGTCCTGAGGCGGTGAGCTCTGAGCGAAACAGCTCATTCCCCAACGGTGACAATGCGACGAGTAACAAGCGCTCACTTTCTAGTAACACAGAAACCACGAACTCTCGATTTTTCACCTGTTCTGCTTTTTGTGACCAACGGACTTCCTGCCACATCTGCAATGGCTCACCTGGCCACTGCCACTGTAAACTGTAATAACCTGTGCCCACCGGTACCTGCAAACGGTCTTTACTGCCAAGAGCCGTGCAGCCCGCAACAGCGAAAAGCATTAAGGTTAGCGTTACGCATCGAAAAACGCCGATCACGCGCACAACTCCGCTAATACGTTTAAGCGACGTTCGCTTTCCTTAACGTATGGGTTCTTCTCGTCCCAGGCATAGCCGGCTAAAATAGAGCTAATCATTTCTTTCACTTGTTGTTGCTGTTCCGGGTAAAAAATTACCTTTTGGAAACGCGTATCATACCATCCTTCCACAAAGGTTCTGAACGTTGAAATACCAACCCGCAACGGCTTGCTGAAATCGTTTTCCCAGTCTTGCTTTTGCCCTTCTAACTCTTTTAACACGAGCGGTACAGCTAACGATGATGACTTCATTGCTATTGTCACACCCGACGAAAAGACCGGGTCCAGAAACTCGCCGGCATTGCCTAAAAGCGCAAAGCGGTCTCCGTAAAGTCGACTCACACTAGCCGAATAACCGGTGATGCATTGCTCAGGACGGGTGACTTCATAATTCCCCAACACTTCAAGCAAGTAAGGCTCTTCTTTGATCTTACTCCAGAGTTTATCGGACGGGCTGTCATGCTCCGCGAACAGTTGCTCTGCGCCAACCACCCCAATACTCGCTGTACCATCGGCGAAAGGAATCAGCCAATACCAAATTTCTGGATTGGTCGGATGCACCGTAATGAGTATTTGGTTGCGGTCAAAGTTGCCACCCGCCAAGTCTGATTTTACATGGCAAAATGCTGCCTGCCGAACCGGAAAGTCTGACGGAGACTCCAACGACAATAACCTTGGCAGAACCCTCCCAAAGCCGCTGGCATCAAGCACATAAGCCGCTTTTATCTCAAAACTCTCATGCTCCGTTGCGACGCTGAGAGACACAAAGTCAGGCGACGAAAAGTCGATATCGGTTAGCGTCACACCATGTTCAACCTGCGCACCTTTGTTTGCTGCGCCTTGAATCAGCAGTTGATCAAAACGTTCGCGTTTTACTTGAAACGTAGTGCCTGGTCCTTCACTAAACTTCTTTCGAAAGTCGAAGTTCACATGCTGCCCCTGACAATAAAAAGCCGCGCCATTTTTAAACTGAAAACCGAGCTCATCAGCGTTTTCTGTCACCAGGCTTTCCAACCCGGCTTGCTGTAAATAAGCCATACACTGTGGCAGTAAACTTTCACCAATAGAAAAGCGAGGGAACTGCTGACGCTCAATCACCAGTACCTTTTTCCCGGCATCAGCCAGCATGGCGGCGGCCGTAGCCCCAGACGGGCCCGCGCCAATAATAGCCACATCGTAGATTTGATCCTTCATTGTCCTTCGTCCTTTTTAACGTCTTTTGTTGGGGCAGTTGTTATCAACGGGCAAAAAAGCACACTCACAAATACGCCTACCATGACCACTTGCCCAAAGGCGGCTATTGCCGGTGTTGAACTGAACGTCAGTGCGCCAAAAGCCACTAACGTGGTTAAAGCCGATAAGTAAATAGCCTGTAGTGCGTGTGAGCGTTGCAGTCTACTAGCGCAAAACACGCCATAGTCAATGCTCAGAACTAGCACAAACATGGCACCTATCCAATGGAACAGGTTCAACGGTTGGCTTAATTGCGCAACCAGTAATGCCGTAGACACCGACAGCAAAATAACACTGAATACCTGCCAGGAAGCTTTCGCTTTCTCTTTTAGTGCCGCTCCCCGATTCAGGAATATAAACAGTACAAAGAAGCTTAAAGCCAACAGCGCGCCCAACCAAACCTGCATAGACTGCCGGTATTCGCCCAGCGCACTAGAGGCATGCTCTATTGGGTCGAAAACTTGCGCCCACGGTTTGTCATAAAAACTCGCAGCGGCGTTCCCCTGTTGTAGGCGCACAACACTTAGCCAACGGTCGTTAAAAGGGTACAAAAACTGGTGTTCGAGCGGATGAACTGCGTCTGCAGCATTAAGTTTGGGTGCTGATATCCCCAACCACTGCAAAAAAGCAACGCCTTCACTGGATTCAAATAGCTGTTGTTGCAGCTCGATGACATCTTGCTGCTGGGAAGTTGGCGAATAATAGTCGCTAATACCAATGGCGTGATAGCTCTCGTCGACAAGACTGGTTCTTTCAAGCGCCTGCTGACGAGTATCGCCGGCGACAAGGATAACCTCGGGACTGAAATAAAACGACGTATGCTCTCGCAAATAGTTTTCTTCTTCTAACAGCGGTTTGGGGGAGCTGGCTAGCAAACGGACGCTGTCATTAGATGCATGAGCGGCTATCAGAATGACCACCGTGATCACCGGCAGCACCGTTAGCCAACGACTCGGTAGTTGTCGTTGTAGTCGACAATACCCTGTTTCGGCTTTTTCACAAAACCGCTGCCATTTCGCTTGCGGTTGCTTAGGTTTAGGTAACCAAGGCAAGGTAAGAGTCACCAACAAAACCGCGCTGAATAATGCCGCCGCCATAAACACACCCAGCTGCTGTAACAGAGGAAGCGGAACCGCTAACAACAGAACGTAGCCGGCTATCGTTGTTAAACCACCCAACCAAAGTGCAGGGGTCAATGCTTTCCAGGCTGACGCTCCGTGACTGCGCGCAATAAACCCATGGATAACATAATCAATACACAGACCGATGAAGCTGGTTGCAAATACCAACATCAGCACATGCGGTGAAGACGACCAAAACAGCGTTGCCAGTAGCCCAAAGGCCGACGCAACAGCCAGTAAACTTAGTGTATAAAACAGCTGGAAGGGGGAGCGAAACACCCAAATTAAAACGCTTAGAACCAATAATAAAGACAGTCCGCCAAACCAAGTCATTTCCTGTTTGGCTTGCTTAGCGCCAGCATCCGCGTGAAAAATTAAGCCGCTTCGATAACTGCTTATGTCAGCATCGGTTTGCTTTACCGCGCTGATAAAGCCATTAAGCTGAGCAACCACTTGCTGTGTTTGGTTTATGCTTAATGCGTCACCCGCAATTTGCAGTGGCACCAGTACTTGCACCGTTTCTTCGTCAGTGCGGCTATAAAGACCGTTATAGTTTTTATAGCCCGGCATTAAATCCGGTAAGCTCTTGAGATAGCGCTGTGTCAGCAATAAAGGGTCTTGAGTCACTGGAACCAGTACGGGTTCAGGACTTTGCAACAAGCTTTGAGCATCGCTAATAAGCCCATTGAACTGCCCCGCACGTAACCGCTCAGTACCTTGTCTCGTGGCCAAACGCCCCGCATGCTCACGGTAAAATGATAAAAACGCTTTGGTGTCTGTCAGTTCGGCTCGTTTTAACGTCGGTTCACGCTGTAGCAATACAGCAACCTCCGACTCCACTGTCGCGCGTAGTTCGCCAGCTATATGTCCGCTTTGCTCGAAAGCAATCAGTAATTGCTGTGTATTGGGCTGCTGGCTCTCAAGATAAGCGCGCTGGGTTTCTGACACTTGATTGGGTAACGCATCCGCTAAGCTGCTTTGCCAACTGACTTTGGGTAGCTGCTGACTCATGCCCGCCGCCAGCAGTCCCAGAAGTATCAATAGGAAGACAACGCGACTCACCCGTTTCACTGCGGCGCCTCAGCAAAGTTTATTTCGGTTCTATTGCCGTTCGTTTCGTGCAATTCGACACGCTCGACCCGCGTATTACCACAACTGAGGATACGTTGCATGACACCAGCCAGCGTGTCGGAGTTTGGCACCATCTGTACGCAGTTTTTTTGTAAGCTCAAACTAAACTGCTCTTGCAGAACTCGTTCGTCCTGTTTCAGAATCGCTAGCAGCAACTCAGCGATGGTTTCACTGCCCGTTGCTGACGTTTGCTGTGAACCTTTAAAAATGCCCTGCTCAGTTATTTTTAATGATTGTTTCTGTGGCTTCTGCGTTTCCCACAAAATGGCCTCTTCAGTAATGGTCATTTCGCCAGAGCTCACTAGCGCTCTGGGTAAACCCGACAAATACTTACGCTGCTCAAATATGACTGTCAGCGGCAATGGCTGAGCTTGCTCTGATAGCTTTTTTAGTGCCTGTTCAGAAGTTGCTGTTTCCGCTTTCACGCCCGCAGTTAGCATTAACGCCAGAATTAGTACGAATAAACGCATCATGAGCGTGTGACCCCAAGCTTTTCAAATACGATATCCGGCGACTCAAACAGCATTTCTTTTGTGTTTTTGCAGACAGCCACTTGCACACTGGTCGCTTTGGTCAATAACTCATCGGTTTCAACACAGCGAATTTCGTAATTCATCTTCAGCCGGTGCTCCCACTCGACCAATGTTGCCGTCACCCGAATGTCCTGACCGTAAGTGGCCGAGGCAACATACTTCAAACGTAAGTCGACTATCGGCCACAGGTGCCCGTTAGCCTCCATCGTGGGATAGTCGTAGTCGAAAGTTCTCAGCAGCTCGCTGCGTGCCATTTCAATATATTTAATATAATGTCCGTGCCAAACCACCTGCATGGCGTCGACATCAAAAAATGGCACATTAATGGTTAAACTGGCTTGCTTCATGCGGACTCCCCATACAGGTTCCATGGTTTGCTGCGAATTTTCTCTAACCAGCCTCTAAGTTCGTGTTCCAGCGGTCTATCTTCTACTAGCAGTTCGAATTCAGCGGCTAGCGACGCTCGCATTGCCGCCAACTCTGGCCCGGTTTCACGCAGCTTCCCTGCCATACGTTCGCGCAGAACACTGCCCTGGTAGGACGCTAACAAGGTGGCCACTGTCACTTGCTCCGTGAGCTCGAGTACCCGCATACAATCGCGAGCGGCAATGGTTCCCATACTGACTTTATCCTGGTTATGACATTCAGTAGAGCGTGAAAAAACACTCGCTGGCATAGTCAGCTTCAATGCTTCTGCTGTCCAGGCAGAACAACCAATTTGCACCGCTTTAAAGCCATGGTTAATCGCTTTTCGCTCGCCTTCAGCCGCCGATAAATTCGATGGCAAGTCATGATTCATTTTCGTATCAAGCAACAACGCCATTTGCCGGTCATGCAAATCGGCCAGATTTGCTATAGCTGCCTTCATCGAGTCCATGACCATAGCAATGTGGCCGCCGTAGAAGTGGCCTCCATGCAAAACATGTTCGCCAATGCCATCAATAATCGGGTTATCGTTAGCACTGTTCAGCTCGTTTTCAATGGTGTCTTTGAACCACGGTAAAGCGTCTTTCAACACACCAATGATGTGCGGCGCACAGCGAATGGAGTAGCGATCCTGCAACCGGGAGGAATTACGCGGATGCTCATGATGATTCAAGTCGTCACGTATCCACTTGGCGACTTGTTGCTGGCCTTTATGCGGTTTAACGGCAAACAGCAGTTCGTCAAAATGGTTTGAATTACCTTCTAATGCAATGCTGGCTAACGCAGTAATACGGCTAGACAGGCGCGTTAAATAGTCGGCACGATCCCAGGCAAGACAAGCCAGTGCGGTCATCACCGCCGTGCCATTCATTATCGCTAAACCTTCTTTGGGGCGCAGCCTATGAAGTTCGACACCCAGAGCCTTGAAGGCTTCCGCGCTTGTCATAATTTCACCGTTAAAGCGGACATCCCGCTCGCCAATTAAAGCGCCAGCAATATAAGACAGCGGTGTTAAATCACCACTGGCGCCAACACTGCCCTCTTTCGGAATTAGTGGCAGCATATTTTCATTCAGCATCAGTACCAAACGTTCTAACAGCGGCCGACTCACTCCTGAATAACCCTGAGTCAGCGATGCCAGGCGCACCGCCAAAATAGCGCGCGTTTCCTGCTCGTTAAAGTAGTCGCCCAACCCACAGCCGTGGAAGCGTGTTAAATGAATAGGCAGCTCTGAAACCAGGTTGTCAGGTACAGAAACGGTACAGCTGTCACCATAGCCCGTGGTCACGCCGTAAATCACGCCATCCTGCTCTAACAAGTCATCGAGGAAACGAACACCAGCGTCAATTCGGGCAACAAACTCCGGCGCTTTACTCAAGGTTGCTGTCACCTCATTGTTAGCAAGCGCTACAACATCTTCTATGGTGACCGGCTGTTCGCCAAAACAAACGTTTGATGTCGTCATACTACTGACTGTCCTTATGCCAAAAATCAAAAAAATTAAACCACTGGTATGGGTAGCGAATAGCGAGCTGCTCTAATTGCTCGGCGTATTGCTTCAGCACCGGCTGTAATGCCTCTTGCCGACGCTTTCGCGGAAGCTTTAACTGCTCACAAGCGAAATTTAAATACAGATCGTAGTTACCGTCTTCCGGGTTCTTCAAACAGAATAAAAAGTACACAGGGCATTCTAGCACGCTCGCGAGTATCCACGGCCCCAAAGCAAATGGCGCTGGCTGCCCCAAAAACTCATGAGTGACTGACTGCCTTGGTGCTGTTACCGACGTTCTGTCGCCGACAATAACGACATACTCGCCATTATCAATGCGCTCTTTAAGCATAATGGCCAGCCCCATATCAATGTCAGTCACTTGAATAAGGTCTATATCGGCCTTCGGATTAACAGCTTTTAAAGCCTTGTTGAACGACTGGGCATGTTGGGTGAACACCAGCACATTCAACCGTCGACTGTACTTCTTACCCGCCATTGCTCTGGCCACCTCGAGATTCCCCAGGTGGCTGCCAATAAGCAGCCCGCCTTCGGGTCGCTTTTCCAGTTCAGAGAATTGCGTATCGCCACAGTTGCGGACGGCATATTTTGGAGATTTGCCTACCCAGGCATCAATCTTTTCCAGGGCATGCAAACCAAACTGCCAGAAATGATACCAGCTTTTCCGCCAACCGGGCGGCTGGGTAAACGGGCTCTTGCCCCCCGCAAATTCATGGACTCGCTTTAAAAACTGACAGGACGCTCGCCGCGACGCTTTGCCCGTTAAAAAGAAATAGGTAATAACAGGTGCCAACACCAAACGCATCAGCCAATGTCCACCGTACTGGTAGGCTCTTAGGACAAAAAGAATACCCCAATAGCTGCCACGCTCTTCGGTTTTTGCCCAATGCTGCTCTGCCATAATCTAGCTCTTAAACCTTCTGGCCAATAGCATCGGCGCTCTTGGCAGCATCCCGAAAAACAACCGGGTGTGTAGCCAGGATATTTTCACATTGTCTTTAAATGCTCGGAAATGTGACTGCCCCTGCTCCGGGTAAATAACCTTAGTGGGGATAAACAAAACGGGTACTCCCCGCCAATACAGCCTAACCATAATTTCGATGTCGAAGTCCATTCGCGTGCCAATGTTGACCTTATCCATAAGTTCAGTGGTAGCCGCTAACGGGTACACTCGAAATCCGCACATGGTGTCTTTCACTGACATAGAGAGTGTTTCAATATGCACCCAAAAATGCGTAATCTTTCGGCCAATTCGACGGGCGGTTGGCATGGAATCATCATACTGCGGATGTCCGCTTATTAACGCCTCTGGCCGCTGTTTAGCGAGTTCTAAAAATTGAGGAATATCAGCGCTGTCGTGCTGACCGTCAGCGTCAATTTGCAGCGCATGAGTATACCCTTGTTCTGAAGCGACCCTGAAACCCTCCAGGCAAGCACCGCCTTTACCACTGTTCTCAGGAAGCGTATGCAGCAACACCTCGGATGCAAAACGCTCAGCCAGCTGAAACAGTACTTTTTTTGTCTCTTCGTTAGAGCCATCATCAACAATAATAATGGGCACCGCATAGCTCAACAGCTTCTCCACCGTTGCTTCGATAGTGCGGTGGTGATTATAAATTGGAACGAGAAAGCAAAACTTCGGCTCAGACATAACAGTCACTTAAAACACCAAACGACCGGACGATAACGCCGTGTCGCCTTTTTTATAGTTAAACGTAATGCAGTCTTTTCGTTTACGCTGTATCACCAAGTCAACGTCGGCACCGGGTAAAATCATATCGTTGAACTTTAACACCTCAACCCGCTGAATGCTGACCGGTGTAGACCAGTGCTGCGATGCCAGCTGAACCACCCAGTCAAGCTGTGTAACGCCCGGAAGAATGGGCGCCGATGGAAAGTGCCCCTGCAAATAGATACAGTCTTCACTCAACCGAAAACTGCCGACTATTTCAGCGTTATCAGCATCGTTCACTCGCTCGCTCAAGGATGAAAATTCCGGTAGCTGCGTTTTCATTTCAGTCATTCCTTGTTACGTCGGTAAAGAGGTTTTGCAGTGCGGCCTGAGTGACTTTTCCGGCATCGTTAATTGGGAGCGCAGAAACATAGCGAAACCGTTTGGGGACCACGACTTTTTCAAAGCGTTGTTGCAAATGATGCCTTAATGCCTGACGCACAGCAAAGCGTCCCTCGCTTTCCAGCGCCTTTCTGCCAGAGTCCGTCAGTATTATCACCAAGCCAATTTCATTGCGTTTACCTTCCAGCAAACAAGCCTTTACCTGACTTACCCAGTCTTGTTGGAGGGTGAAGCGCTCAACTTCATTTAAAGACACACGTTTCTCAGCAATTTTTACCACGGTGTCTTTTCTGCCTAACAAATGAAAGCGACCCTGTTGCTCGATTTTTATCTGATCTTCAGAGATAAATTCATCCTCTGGGTTCGCCAGATGAGGTGATGTCACAGCCAAAACGCCGTGCTCGGTGGCCCGGACTTTAACACCAACAAGCGGGGTAAATGCCTCGCCGCCGTTGTTACGCTGACGCCAGGCAATACCGCCGGTTTCGGTACTGCCATAAACCTCAATAGGAACAACTAAATCATGCTTTTTAAAATCGATGGGGACCTGTTCCGGTAGCGGCCCGCCCGATGAGAAAATGGCCTTTAACGCCTCATTCCGGGCACTCAGCTCGTCCAGATTATCAAGACGTTGTAAGTGTGCAGGGCTACCGACCAATACATGACGCTGACCGTCATCCGCTAGCACTTCGGCAAGCTGCTCCGGATACTCAATTAACTGTGTGTTCACGACCCGACCACTGGCTAACGGCCACAATACCGTAAACAACAAACCATAAATATGTTGATGGGTGACGGTTGAAACTATACGGCTACCCGCTATCAACTCGCCAAAGGTCGCTTCCAACGTCTCAACTTCATTGAGCAGCTGACGAATTGTTTTGATGACCGGTTTGGGCTTACCGCTACTGCCTGATGTGAAAAACGTTAACTGACTGTCTAACGAGCCGCTCAACGTCTGAAGCTGTTGCTGCTCACTAAGGTCTGGTAACTTTGACGGCACCCTCACATCATAACTTTGGCTTAGTTCAGCCAGGGTTACTGGTTTATCGTTCGAGGGTAATACGATATCGCGGCCAAGGCTTAAGAACGCAAAGAACCAAACACTAAACTCGTAGAGATCGCTGCGGTACAAAAGTACTCTGCCAGAGTGGTCGTCCAGCCATTGAGCGGCGCCGCGCACATCATTAAGCCATTGCTGAGCGCAAACGACACCTTGCGGTGTTTGCATACAAGGCGCATTTAATGCCTGCCAGGACAGCTCCCAGCAGTTAGTGTTTGTCTTTAACAACACGACGAACACTCCATTCAATAATAAACAATAAGCCCATCAGCACGTAGGCGATAAATCCGTTATAAAGAGTCCAGATGTCCATATCGCCATAGAGCACCGTGGCCAGTGAAACGGCACCATTCACCAGAAAAAAGCCCACCCAGACCCAAGTGACCTTTTCGGTGTAAGCAACGGCTTTTTCCGATAACTCCCCTTCCATTAAGCGAGCCAGGCGAGTGATGACGGCAGGCTTGAACCATAAAGACAGTAAAAAGACAGTCAGCATTGCTGCGTTCATCCAAACAGGGTAAAGCAATACACTGGTAAGCTGGTCAGTAAACAAGAAGGTGATAGCGACCACAATAAGAACGACTGCTGACACCCAGCTCCTGGGGTTTTTTATACCTTGAATTGCCACTTGTGACACAAGTACGGCAAGCAGGATTAATAGCAGCCCGTCAGTTAATCCTTGCTGCGCTAACCACCAGACTAAAAGTGGGTAGGCAATCAGCACTATACTGATTAACGTGCGCAGCAAGAGTTTCATTATTCGCCGTGAACAAGCTTATAAACTTCGTTGACAACGTCATCTACTGTGCGGACGGCTTTGAAAGCATCGGGGCTAATTTTCTTACCCGTAATTTCGCGTAGCTTAACGACCAGGTCTACCGCATCAATCGAGTCCAAATCTAAATCTTCATATAAGTTGGCTTCTAATGCGATTTCATCCGACTCAATCTCGAAGTCCTCTTCAAGAATCTGGGTGAGTCTAGCGTATACTTCGTCTTTCGTTTTCATCTTTCCCTCGTTCATTAACCGCGATTTGCCGCAACAAAGTCAGCTATGGTATCCACGCTATAAAAGTGCTTTTTTGTCTCCGCCGAATTCGCATCCAGCTTTACATCAAACTGTTTCTTAATGGCTAACCCCAACTCTAATGCGTCAATAGAGTCCAGGTTTAAGCCATCGTCATCGTCGCCAAATAGTGCTGCTGAGTCGTTAATATCGGATACTTCTACATCTTCAAGATCCAACGACTCGATAATCAACTGCTTGATCTCTGTTTTCAGACTGTCTGTCATCTTGTAACACCTTTTCATAAAAATTCTGCAAGTCACGCGTTAAGTGGCGTGCGGCAATACTCAGTTTTTCTTCATCGCGATACGCTTGGGTATCAATTTCTTTTAAATAATGAACAGAAAGTGTTGGTTTTTCTTTAGGCGCCTGATACCACATTTCATTTTTAATCAGTGTGACTGGCGAGCAGTCAACCCAAAGCGCCGTCACCTTCGCTTTTGTGCGCAACGCTAAATGCGCTGCCCCCCGCTGAAACCGAATCTTCTCACCGGGCGTTGTACGTGTGCCTTCCGGGAATATAATTAGGTTACAGCCTTGCTCGAGCGACTCCTGACAGTCCTTCACCAGTTCATCCGGGTCTTCATTACTCAAGTAACCGGTCGACTTTATCACCCCCTTCATAAAAGGGTTTTTCCATAAATGTGACTTAACGACACAATCTGGGTTGGGCACAAAGGAAATAAGCGCCACTACGTCAATAAGGCAAGGGTGGTTCGCAATAATAACCTGCCCTTTCACCTGTTTAAGTTGCTCTACCGCTTTGAAGTCGAAGTTGAACACACCCGTCCACTTCATGACACCAATAAACCAGCGAAACGTTAGTTGCACCAAACGTCTTGCCCGCGCCTGACGCAATTCCTCGTTGCCTGCTGAAATGAGCTTCAGTGCCGGCAGCGCCGTAAGTGATAAAATGACTCCGCCAATACCAAATATGGCAAAGCACAACCCCGTCGCTAAACGGCGCCAGGTTCTGTTAATAAACTTCCAGAGCCTAACTAACATGCCAACTCCAGCTGTTTGCGCCATAGTTTACTACTAAGCGTTGCTTGCCTTGTTCCAGACAATGTTGAAGCTTTTCAGCAACGTCGTAAGCGTCGTAATGTTCAGCAGACTCACGAGACTGATCCAAAATCACTTCGCGACCGTTTTCTCTATCGAGCAAAACCGCCTGAGCGAACGCATGAATAGGCGAGTTTTGCTGTTTTCTATACACTTCAGGCGGTGTTTCGTCAGCGACGACCAACAACACTCTTTCAAACTCATTTGATACTTGTGCAATTGCTTCCAGCCAACCCAGCGGATACGTCTCTTCCCCGCCAGATATCGTTGTCATTGCCTGCTGATTATCGACAGCCATACTATACTGACCCAAAACAGCATTATTCACAGAAAGCCCGAATTGAGTCGGCGATAACACTTCCCCCTGGACTAATGTTCTTAGCAGCTTCTCTGTGCGTTGTAAGTCGCCATGACGTGTCGCCAAAACGACAGGTGTGTTATGTACACCTTTCTCCCGCTCCGCAAGCTCCATTATGGCTGTTACAATTAGTTTTGAATAAGAGCTCAAACGACGTCGCATTGATGCCGGAACCTGTTTTAAACGGTCACGACATTCACTGGTAACTAGGGTACTATCAGCGACAAAGACTTTCGCTTGAGAAGCTCTCATAATGTATTTGTTCAGGTACTCAAAAAAGATGCGGAATAGTACAGAATTTAGCGTCGATTTTCAAAAATATAACATCGTCTATGGTTATCGGATATAGGCTACTCCCTTATGGGTTAAGCCGCAAAGAAACGTCCTTAGAAGCAGGAAAACTGTTAAAACAATTAGTTGCACAAGAAACCGGCGTGTCCTTAGCTGATGTTTCTCTTCAAAAAAACGACAATGGCGCCCCTCAGCTGTCCGTTTCAGGCACTAATGTTTATTGCTCTATTAGCCATAAAAAAAATTTTGTCGTTGCCGCATACTCCGCCGAGTCTCCCATAGGCGTTGATGTCGAGAACCTAGAGTCAAACAAAGATTACAGCCGCATACGCGAGCACTACGCAGACGGCTTTTTGAAGGGAGTAACAACAAAAGAGGATTTCTTTTACCGTTGGACGCTTGCGGAGGCCTACGCAAAGGCGTCGGGCCGGCCGTTATTAGAAGTCTTAGCGCAACCGTTCGAACCTACCGAGAACCTGCATTACACAACGATAAGCAACTTTTTAGTCTGCACCTACGTAGACTCTAATAAGGATAAATTTCAACGACCTAAAGTCATTCTGTTATAGAGTGGTCGTTATTTTTCTTTGCTCTACACTTAAATAAAACACTAAAAAAGACGAGCTCACTATGAACACAGCCAAAAACAAACTGATATACACTCTCGGGTTTCTCGGGCTCATTCCTTTTATCGTTAGCTCGCTGGCTGAGCTTATGCAGGTTGAGTCTTTGTTTGGCATTCAACCACTTGATCTACTCATTACCTACGGTGCGATTATTCTGACGTTTCTCGGTGGTGTGCTGTGGGGCCGAGCGCTGCACAGAGCAGAGAGCGAACCCACTAATGCGCTACTGGTTCTAAGCAATGCTTTTGCCATACTTGCCTGGCTAACCCTATTACTGGACTCATCTGCTTGGTCACTAGGTCTTCAAATGGCCGGATTTGCGACCTTGCTTTTCTTCGAGCAGAAGCTGGCGAGAAGCTCAGCCATGACCTCTTACATGGGTTATTACCGCATTCGCTTAATACTAACGTCAGCGGTAATAGTCTGTGAGCTGTTAGTTTTCTGGAATCATATTCTTTAATTCTTTGCTTCATGATAACGAGCCAGGGTTTCGGCATAAATATGGCGAACATCCTGGCTGAAACGCTCTACTGAATAAGCTTTGGCAAAACTTTCAGCGTTGTCGGAAAGCTCCTTACGCAAGCTCTCATCGTTAAGAATACGCTCTACTCTTTCCAACCAAACCGCTTGCTTAGCGGGCGTTTTATAACCGTTAAATCCGTCTTCCACAACATCATCAATACCACTAGAACGAACCGCAACAACCGGTAAGCCCGCAGCCATAGCTTCCAAAATAACCATGCCCTGCGTTTCAGACTGAGACGCGAACAAAAAGGCGTCTCCTAGCTGATACCAGTTGGCCATATTTTCAGGCGCTACCGAGCCCACCAGCTGAATGGTTTGTGTTAAACCGAGCTCGTCTATTTTCGCTTGTAATCGCTGCTTCTGGTGTCCATCACCCACAATTAATAGCCGGAACGCCTTGTCGGTGTTCTTCTTGAGCTCTGCCAGCGCGTCTATCATAAAGTCGATGTTTTTCTCGTTAGAGAGTCGCGACACGCTCACAAAAACGGTTTCATCTTTTATTTTCAGCCGCTTTTTAAGCTTCTCAACTTGCGCTGGTTCCACGTGCTGAAAGCGGTCGTATTCAATGCCTGTCGGCTGCACATAGGTTGGTGCTGTCACCCCTATCATGCGCAGGTACTCTTCGGTTGAGTCGGTCGGCACAATGACAGCATCACACTTGTTCGCAAATCGGCGCACTAGAAAGTGCGCAATAATATTACGAAACAGAGACCCCGGTAAAAACACAAAGTGCGCGTAATGTTCGAGTCGCGTGTGATACGTATAAACAGCCGGCACTTTCAAGCGGCGAGCCATGTAAACACCCAATGAACCTATCCAAAACGGATGATGCACATGAATAATATCCGGCTTAAACGCTTTAACTTTTTTGCGCACCGCAGACGAAAAGATATTGGCGAAGCGAAATTCACTTTTTTCACCAAACGAGAAAATAGACGGCATGCGTATTACATTCTTTTCTTTTTTTCGTGTTTTCTTGTAACGCGGTGCCACAATGAGCACGGTGTCTTTAAGCTTCTCCAGTCCGCAGCGTAAACGTTCTATTGAAATAGGTACACCACCAATAAACGGCAGGTAGTTGTTGGTGAACATGGCTACTTTCAGGTGGCGGTTTAACCATGGGTCGGCATCAATGTCGTAGTCCGGATAATAATCTTTTCCTATAAAAACAGCGTTGTAGAGCTTGGTGCTGATAACCAGAAACACTGCCACCAACAGAATAAAGTTTAAATAGCCCACATAAAACAACGAGTGAATGAAAAACCAAAAGCTCTCTAGTTGTTTTAGTATCGGATGCTGACCAATCTCCAGTTCTTGAACTGAGTGGTCGACCGAACCATCCGCGTTCACGCTCACTTTAACGTAGTGATAAAAACTCTCGTCCTGATTCAATACCAACCCGCCAGCACCACCGGTCGTAATATAAGGAATGCCTTTGTAGTCACTTTCCGAGTAAATAGATATGTTCGATGAAAACACCCGGTCAACGCCATAATTACTCAGTGTCTGTTGAAGCGCATGACGAAATTCGATGGGCTGTAAATAGTCATCCTCTTCCGCAAGAATAAACTCTTCTGCGGGCTCCATAGGAGGGTGCCCAATAAACACAAACCGATGCTTGGAGTTATCGGCTTTTAAAATCTCGGTCAGCCAACGCAGCTGCCACTGCCAAGGGGTTTTACCGGTGCTGTCGAGGAATATTAAGCGACTGTTCCCGGCTGTAAAGCTGAAAAAATGCGGGCCGTAATGGTCATAAAAACGGAAGCTGCCAAATTCCTCGTATTCATTTTCACCAAACGTCAGCAAGTAAGGCATTTCCAGGTGGGACAAAGTGCCCCGTATCGCTCGGTACTTGTCTTCTCCGCCACTGCTCACTGCATTACCGGCAGATATCAGAAAGTCGATGTTTTCATTATTAAGCATAGGAATAATGCGGCGCTCGAATATTCCTACCGAGTTATTAATGTTGCCGACAACCGCAAAGCTATAACTGTCCTGACCTTCCAGACGAGCACTAATGGCAGCCAGTTGATCGGTGTGTTCCGCTTTAAACTCTGAGGTAACTAAGTTTAAGTAAATTTTATAACCAATAAGGCCAACAATAATGGCGATATTTAAATAAAACAGGATTTTTAAAAGCTTGGTTTTTGTCATGATACATCCTGTTTATGAGCAGATTTAACGAGATACCTTTGCAATACAATTAAACCGACGATCATTCCCAGATAAATCGTCAAAAAGCGCCAGCTGAACGTAACTAATAATAAATGATTATTCGCCAAAATATCATTAAAGAAGCTGCCGAACACACCTTCTGATATGCCTGATGCCCCAGGGGTCGGGGCGAAATACATAATGAAGGTAGTCATCACCAGTAAGCCAAGGCTCACTAAGTAATTTATATCGTAGCCCAGTCCCCACATTAAAAGCGCAGGAAAACTGAATAAACTGATGAGAAACACGGCGGTGAAAAATACCGACAACGCAATAGCTGACTTTGAACCACGGCAATACTCTGCAAAGCTTCGACTAAAACGAAGCATTTCCCGACGAGCTTTGTATTGCCAGCGCTGGTGCCGTGACTCGCTTATTAAGTGCAATTTGTACAAACTGTGAAACAGCTTACTTAACGGGCCAATGAGCCAATGAGCTCTTAGCAAAACAATAGCGAAAAAAGCCAAATAAAGAACAATAAAGACAGCCAGTGCGCCGCCAATGTCACTGATAAAGGCTTCGTTTTGCAAGGGGGGTAAAGTCAGCAAAAACACCGGCGTCAGCGAAAAAATAAAGAAAATGGCCAGCACCGTTCGTATGGTGGTTGCTGCGGTCGCCCTACCAATAGGAACCCCGTGCCTGTGCAAAAACCAAACCTGTGCGAAGCCGCCACCGGTAGCCATAGGAGTAATATTCGAGAAAAAGATATTAATGAACACTAGCTTAGCCATTGCGCTTTTGGGTATTCTGTAGCCTAGCGCTCTTAAGGTGTAATAAAGTCGCAGCCCGTCAGCAGCGAAGTACACTATTAGAAGTAGAATGGTCAGGCTGATAACTTCAGGTGCAAACAGCCGGAAGTCAAAGGTAAGCTCACGGTTAGAAAAGTGATCATAAATGGCGTAGAAACCAGCGGCTGTAAGTGCAATGAACAGCAACGCAAACAAAAGCAGTCGTTTCCCTGACGTTTGGGGCTTTTGCGTATCCTTACTTTCGGTTGTCATTAATGATTCTCCGCCCCTTCGTATCTGCCTGAGATTATGAGGGGGCGGAGAAAGTATGTCAAAACAAGGCGCTAAGACTTGCCCGTTAATATGCCGGCATTAAGAACACTTCACGCACACAGTTACGCGGGTTTGCGTTTATTGCGTACAACACAGCGTCTGCAACGTCATCCGGGTCCAGCTTGTCCGGCTTAGGTTCGTCAAAGAATGGCGTGTTCACCATACCCGGCGCTATGGTCGTGCAACGGCCGTTCCACTCTTTCATTTCTTCGGCTAAGTTCTGTGCGAAACCGTGTACAAACCATTTGGTGGCGCCATACACCGAGCCTTTAAGCGTAATACGTCCGGCAGCAGAGCCGGTCATTAAAAAGTGGCCCGTCGTTTTGCGTAAATGCGGCAAGGTCAGTTTCGCGGTATAAAGAAGCCCGTTAATGTTCACATCAACCATCTGCTTCCATTCTTCAGCGTCACCTTCTTCAGTACCTGGCGTTGAAACACCGGTTCCTGCGTTTGCGAACACCGCGTCTAGCTGACCAAACTTATCAACGCCTTGTTTAACAGCTTGCTCTAGCTCGTCATAGTTACCAGCATCGGCTGCAACACCAACGGCGTTGTCTTCACCAAATTCTTTAACCAGCGCACCCAACTTGTCTTTCCGGCGAGCCGTTAATATCAGCTTCAGGCCTTCCTGCGCCGCTTTGCGCGCCGTGGCTTCACCGATACCACTTGAGGCACCGGTAATTAATAGAACTTTCGACATGCTTCCTCCTGAATCTTACTTAACTAACTCTATTGTACTCATGATCACGAGTTAGCGATCAACTCATCTAGCTGTAAGAAAAAACTCCAATCGACAATGGTGGCTTTCAGCCCGGTTATTATGGTTTCTTTCCATAAAGCATAGTACGCCATTGACTTACCCTGCTTTTAAACCCACAATATATACGCCAGTGACGCACTAATGATATTTATGGAAAGCTTAAGGCAACTACGGATGTTATTTGTTTTCGGTAAGAATGAGCAAGACAACCTTACTGATGAGCAACTCAGTCAGCTAAGGGGAATTGTTGAAAGGTGGTCACAATGAAAAGTGAATTATTTAACGAGCTACTGGAAAGCGTTGAACAAATGGATGAAATTGCTAAAGGCGAAAGGGAGCCATCCAGGGAAGAGTTTATTGCTTCGATACGAATCAAAAACATTAGAAAATCGGTAAAGCTTAGCCAGCCAAAATTCGCTCGTTTAATTGGTGTTGAAGTAAGCACTTTGCGAAACTGGGAGCAAGGTCGTAGAGAGCCGACAGGCCCAGCTCGGGTTCTAATTAAGGCAATTGAAAATGATCCTGAAAACGTAATAAAGGCGTGCCAATAGACACGCCTTTATTCAGGTTTAACCGATTACTTTAAATCAAAGCGGTCGGCATTCATGACTTTAGTCCAGGCTTTCACGAAGTCTTTTACAAACTTCTCCTGGTTGTCGTCCTGAGCGTAAAGCTCTGAATAAGAACGCAGAATAGAGTTTGAACCAAAGACTAAGTCAATACGGTTGGCGGTCCACTTAAGCTCGTCTGTTTTGCGGTCGCGAACTTCGTAGTGGTCACCAGCTTTTTTCCAGACATTGTTCATGTCGGTCAGGTTGACGAAGAAGTCATTCGTTAATACGCCAACACGGTCGGTAAATACACCGTGCTTAGACTCGCCGTAGTTCGCACCTAAAGCGCGCATGCCACCGACAAGAACCGTCATTTCCGGCGCTGTTAAGCCCATGAGTTGCGTTCTGTCGAGCATCAACTCTTCTGCCGGAACTTCATAGTCTTTCTTCAGGTAGTTACGATAGCCGTCGTGCAATGGCTCCAGTGGCTCAAAGCTTTCTGCGTCAGTCTGCTCGTCTGTGGCATCACCACGACCAGGAGCAAACGGCACAGTAATGTTGTAGCCCGCCTCTTTCGCGGCTTTCTCAACGGCTGCCGTACCGCCCAGAACAATTAAATCTGCAATGCTCACTTTTTTGTCCAGAGATGACTGCGCCTCTTCCAGTTTCGCCAGCACTTTTTGCAGTTTTTCCGGCTCGTTACCGTGCCAGTCTTTCTGCGGTGCTAAGCGAATACGGGCACCGTTTGCGCCACCACGGAAGTCTGAGCCCCGGAAAGTGCGAGCACTGTCCCATGCTGTAGAAATAAGCTCATAAGAGGTTAAGCCACTATTTAACAGCGTGTCTTTTAAGTCGGCAATTTCCGCTTCACTCAGGGTGTAGTCCACTTTTGGAATTGGATCCTGCCAAATCAGGTCTTCTTCCGGCACATCAGGACCTAAATAACGGTCTTTTGGACCTAAGTCGCGGTGCGTCAGCTTAAACCAGGCGCGAGCGAACACATCAGCAAAGTATTCCGGATCTTTGTAGAACTTCTCCGCAATTTTGCGGTATTCCGGATCTACTTTCATGGCCATGTCAGCGTCAGTCATAATAGGGTTATGACGAATAGACGGATCTTCCACATCGACCGGTTTGTCTTCCTCTTTAATGTTTATGGGCTCCCACTGCCACGCGCCAGCCGGGCTTTTCTTCAGCTCCCACTCGTAGTTAAACAGCAAATAAAAGTAGCCGTTGTCCCACTTAGTTGGCTCTGTGGTCCAGGCACCTTCAATGCCACTGGTCACAGTGTCGCGACCCATGCCTTTACCGCCACTGTTGCGCCAACCAAAACCTTGCTCTTCAACGTCAGCCGCTTCCGGTTCCGGACCTAAGTTTTCTTCTTTACCATTACCGTGGCATTTACCAACAGTATGACCACCCGCCGTTAACGCGCAGGTTTCTTCGTCGTTCATTGCCATGCGTTTGAAAGTTTCTCGCACGTCTTTTGCCGTGCGCGCTGGGTCCGGCTGTCCGTCAACGCCTTCCGGGTTCACATAAATTAAGCCCATTTGCACTGCAGCCAGAGGGTTTTCCAGCGACTCACGCTCGTCATCAGAGCTATAACGGTTTTTCGTTTCCGCTAACCACTCTTTCTCACTACCCCAGTATGTGTCTTCCTCAGGGTGCCAAATGTCCTCGCGACCACCGGCAAAACCAAAGGTTTTAAGACCCATAGACTCATAAGCCATATTGCCGGCCAAAATGAACAAATCTGCCCACGACAGTTTATTGCCGTACTTCTTCTTGATTGGCCATAACAGACGACGCGCTTTGTCTAAGCTAACGTTGTCTGGCCAGCTGTTTAACGGCGCGAAGCGTTGGTTACCCGTGCCGCCGCCACCACGACCATCGGCCAAGCGGTAAGAGCCTGCCGAGTGCCAGGCCATTCGAATCATTAAGCCACCATAGTGACCCCAGTCGGCCGGCCACCAGTCCTGGCTGTCGGTCATAAGGTCTTTTAAGTCTTGCTTTAATTCTTCTAAATTAATCTTTTTGAATTCTTCTGCGTAATTGAAGTCTTCATCCATCGGGTTCGACTTAGTATCATGCTGGCGCAGAATTTCCAGCTTCAGTGAATTAGGCCACCAATGGGTGTTCGTTTTCTTTTCAGACGTCATGCTGCCATGCATGATTGGGCATTTACCGCCACCGTTTGAGCTACTCATTACGTCTTCCTTTTGTCAAGTGAACTGTTGATTATCGTTGTATTAGTTATAGCAACGGTTTGCTAATGCCTCCAAGGCAACATACCGTTTGCTTTAATAGGTTTTATAGATACAGCTCAAAGAAGGGAAAAGATCGTCATCGGGTGTAGTCGTCAACCGTCAAACTCATTAAGCCACGCCAAAGCCTCTGCTTTCGGCTTAGGTTTTGAGTAATAGTAACCCTGCACCAAGTCACACCCGCGCTTTTTAAGCTTTTCGACGGCTTGCGCATCTTCGACACCTTCCGCAAGCACCTTAAAGCCAAGCTCATGCCCCATATTGATAGTGGCGCGAATAATGGTGTCTTCTTGCTCGTTTTCCTGCATTTTAAGAATAAATGAACGGTCTATTTTTACTTCATGAACGGGAAGTTCATCGAGATAAGCCAGGGAGCTGTAACCCGTACCAAAATCATCGATAGAAATTTTGAAGCCATCTGCGTGCAATTCCATAAGGGTTTGAATGGCAGTTTCTCTATCTTCCATTGCTGCGGTTTCGGTAATCTCCAAAATAAGCACGTCGGCACTCATTTGGCCGCTTTTCACCAGCTCGTCAATTTCTGTAACAAAGTCTTTGTCACGTAAGTTTTCGGCGGAAATATTCACTGACACCGTTATACGCTGACCTAAACTCTCTAATTCTGAGGAAAAATTTGCGGCTTTTTTCAATACCCAGGTGGTAACTTCCCGAATAACTCCCGTTTCTTCAGCGATAGGGATAAATTCGTCTGGTGGAATAAAGCCATACTCAGGATGGGTCCACCGTATCAGTGCCTCGAAACCAGCACATTTATTAGTTTTCAAGTCAATTTGAGGCTGAAAGTATAGCTTGAGCTGGTCGTTCTTAAGGGCGTTTCTTAATTCTGTCATTAGCGTCAGTCGGCGCGGGCTGTAGGAATCCATTTCCGCACTGTAAACGGTGACTTGTTGCTCGTTTGGTAGATTATGACCATAAGCGATAAATGCATGTCTCTGTAGCGTTGATACATCCATTCCCGGCTCGCTAAATGCACAGCCTGAGCGTACCGCAAACTCAATAGACAACCCTTTAAACTCTATAGGTTCGTGTAAGATATCGGCAAGCTTCTGGACAAGGCTGAGCGTTTCTTCCCGACAAAGATCTTTAAAAATACATCCAAAAGTCACCGTTTCAATATTTGCTACGGCAATATCGTCTTTTCTGTCCAGCCGCACAATACTTGAAATTTCCGCCGCCTCTCTGCTCAGACGACTAGCCACAGTTTTTAGTAAAGTTTCGCTGCTTTCATGGCCCAGAGTCTTGTGGTAATCGTTGAAACCTTCTATGTGCCAAAGCCCTATTGCTAAAGACTCATGCCCACTACGCTGCAAATGCTTACTTAAAACCTCCTCAAATACCTGCCGGTTACACAAGCCAGTCAGTTGATTACGCGTCGCGCTACGCATCATTTCACGCTCTGTGTCGCGCTGCTTCTTCAACGCGTCAAAGCGCGCTTCCTGCGCCCTCACCTTATCGTTACGGTCTTTCTGGAAGCGATCAGCAAGGGCATACGCCATTAAAATAGACTGAATACTGGCCCCAGTTGGAATGCTGTATTGAGACGCCCCCGGTATGACTATTATTCCTAGCTGGTTCAGTATGGTAACCAGGCAGCCCACCAACAGTGCCGCCCAGGAAATGGTAAACAAACGCGCGGTCTTAGTCCCTTTTGACCATAACCGAATGCCCGTCCATAACGTCAGCAACGTCACAGGCACCGACAGCCCAACGCCAAACATTGTTGCCAACCGATACGGCAAAATAAACGCTGATATAAAAACCAGTAAAACAACGAGCGCTGCTATGCGGTACGCCTGATACCAGCGTTTATGGCGCTGTCGCAGATTAAGGTAGTCACTTGAGAACCACAGCATCATAAAGAGTATAAAAGGTACGCTGGTCAAAATGACGTATTCGTGCGCCAGCGGAAAGCCAGGAATTACATACTGGAAAAGAACCCCATGCATAGCTGCCTGCAACGTTAGCAAGCCCAATATCGTTAAGCTAAAGAGTAAATAAACACGCTCTCTCATTAGCAGATACAAACCGAAGATGAAGATAATAAGCATCAACTGAGAACCGTAATACACCGCCCGGTAGGTCGCATCTTCATTGCTGTACTTTATATAAGCGTCGTTACTCCAAAGCCGAGTAGAAATCTGGTGAGAACTGGCAGATTGCACCCGAAAGTACACCTCACTGACTACGTTCGGCGCTAACTCGACGGGAAAAACGAACGTCCGTCCATGAATAGGCCTGTCATTGTAGCGTCTTCTGTCCCCTGTCGAGTAATGCGTAGCTCTACCATTCGTTTTGACGTAAAAGTCGATTTTATCCAGTAACGGGTAGGTTATTTCTAGCAACCTTAACTGCGGTGAGTCATGATCATGCGTCAGTTTTAAGCGATACCAGTACGCGTCACTGATATAGCCCTTATTGTAAGAGCCCCCTACTTTTTGCCAATTCAACCGCTGCAATTCTTGTACGATATTGCTGGCGTTTAATTCTCGCTCCTCTTTCCACTCATAAAGGTGAGCGTTTAAGTTAATGATTTCCTCGTCGGGACTGATAGTGACAGGCTGGGCATTGGCGTTCAAGCAAAAAAAGCTCAATATCACAGCAAGCACAAAGCGTCCCTTCATTGTCATAAATCTCCCTCGTTTTGCCTAAGCGCTTAATATTTAGCCTGTTAACTTTTTGTTAACTAAAGTCTATTTTTGACAAAACTTCAAGTTCTCATACCATAAGCGCATGAACTGCATCTTATGTCACTCACCTTCAGCCTTCTTTTGTGAAGACAAAAAGCGCTCTTACTTTCGCTGTACTGAGTGTGACTTAGTCTTTGCCTCCCCCGACAGTTACCTGGACGCTAACGATGAAAAAACGATTTATGACTTTCATGAGAACGACCCTAATGATGAGCGCTACCGCCAATTTCTAAACCAGCTTGCAACACCCCTTCTGGATAAACTTTCGGTTGGTATGGAAGGTTTAGATTTTGGCTGTGGACCCGGTCCCGTTCTTAACCTGATGATGGAAGAACATGGTATGAGTATGTCGGTATACGACATTTACTATGTCCCAGACAAGAACAAGGTGACTCGTCAATACGACTTTGTGACCAGTACGGAAGTTGTCGAACATTTCTATAACCCCAATGAGGCCTGGCCCCAACTGGTTAGCTTAGTCAAACGTGGTGGGTGGCTAGGTATTATGACATCCATGTTTACCAGAGAATCGCCCGAATTCTTTAAGTCATGGCAATATAAAAATGACCCTACCCATGTCAGCTTCTACTCGCCCAAAACCATGCATTGGATAGCCGAACAATTTGAACTAAACATTGAAGTATTGAGCAATAGAGTTGTTTTATTCGAGCGGCGCTAGTTATTAGCGCCACAAACCAAATAGAATTTTCTCCGAGCTATTCGCTAACATTATGATCGCTAGCACAAACCAAGTTCCCAATACCCACCAAAACGCGGTCCAGGACATCCAGGCAAGCTCCAGAAACAACAAGTCGAAGACACCCACAACCAGCATCGACAGTAAAATTGAGGGCAAAAGCACGAGAAAGATGACACCCAGTGCCAAAGGAATAGCGCTAAGTGTTTTTAACCAATTAATGAGGCGTTGCATATGAACTTACTGTTAATTAAAAGTGTCCGCAAACGTACCTCGCATGCGCGGATATATCAACTTAAAACGCAGCGTTTGCCGGTTCGACAAGTTTTATAAGCTCGACTACACTTTTGAGTAAAAGAGCCTTCCAACTAAGTAATCCAAACACAGCTGAATTCGTAGGTATAAGAACAGTTTAAAAACGGAGAATGTTATGTCTGAAGTAGCAGAAAAAGTAGTCGTTATTACCGGCGCGAGTAGTGGCTTAGGTGAAGCTACCGCAAAAATGCTGGCAGAGAAAGGAGCTAAGTTAGTGCTGGGCGCACGACGCGAGAAACGGTTACAACAGCTGGTTAATGCCATTACAAGCGATGGTGGTGAAGCCATTTATAAGACCGTTGACGTCACTAAGCGCGACGAGGTAGAAGCCTTAGCCAACGCAGCGCTTGAGAAATTTGGGCGCATTGACGTACTGGTCAACAACGCCGGTCTAATGCCGTTGGCGCCACTGGATGAGCTTAAAGTGGACGAATGGGAGCAGATGATTGATGTGAACATAAAAGGTGTCATGTATGGTGTTGGCGCTGTGTTACCCACCATGCGCAAACAGGAAAGTGGTCACATTATCAATTTATCGTCAGTCGCTGGCCACGTCGTATTCCCCGGCGCCACGGTTTACTGTGCAACCAAATTCGCTGTTAAAGCGATTAGCGAAGGTATTCGTCAGGAATCTAATGGCCAAATTCGCTCAACCAACATTTCGCCGGGGGCAGTAGCCACCGAGTTGACGGATCATATTTCGCATAAAGATGCGAAAGAGATGGCAGATGATTTATACAGCGATGCCATTGATTCGGACTCGATAGCCAGGGCTATTACTTTTGCTATTGAGCAACCCGGTGAGGTTGATGTGAATGAAATGGTTATTCGTCCTACTAAGCAAGAGCTATAAATAAACGATAGGGGCGGTTAAACACCGCCCTTCTTTTTAGCAAAAAAATTATTTGTCAGTCGACTCAGATAGGCTTTCGTCAGCCAAAACAACTTGATTTCGGCCTTTCGCTTTCCCTTTATACAAAGCCCGATCCGCTATTTGCAATAAATGCTCCTGATCGACAACTTGCTCTGAAAGACTCACCAACCCAAATGTCGCTGTAATGCTTATAACATGGCTCTCATAGCTAACTTCTAACCCTTCAATAAGAACCCTTATTTTCTCAGCCACTTTAAGCGCTTCATTTTCATCGGTTTCAGGCAGCAGTACGGCGAATTCTTCTCCCCCAACGCGAGCAAAAATATCTTCCTCTCGGAGCTCTGACTTTACTGTAGCAGCAACTTCGGAAAGAACCTTGTCGCCCGCTGCATGGCCGTATGTGTCATTTACTCGTTTAAAGTGGTCAAGGTCGAAACTTATCAGCGAAAGGGGCTTTTTATAGCGAGAGTAGCGGTTAAACTCTCTATCCATCGCTTTATTAAACGCCCGCCGATTCCCTATTTGCGTTAAAGGGTCAATAACAGCTTGTTTCTCTAATTTTAACTCTAAGTTTTTTTGTTCGGTAATATCACGAACCGTTCCAATCAAGGTAATACCGTAGCTCTGTAATTCGGCCAGTTCATGCACCCAGATCAGGCTGCCATCACGGGTGGCCATTCTGTGCTGAACATCATGGATGCCTGTCTTCTGAGCTCTCTCTTCACTACGAACAACGGATGGCATGTCTTTCTCGGGAACCAAGCTCCTAAAAAATTCGACAGATGGCTTTAGCTCACTCGGTTGATAGCCCAGAATTTCATAAACCATATCCGACCAATAAAGCTCACCCGACTCCATATTGGCTTCCCAGTGACCCGTCCTTGCGATTCTCTGAGCCAACTTTAAGTTGGCTTGGCTTTTTTCGAGCTCTAGCTCAAGGTTTTTACGTTCAGTAATATCGATGATCATGCCATACCAAAGCGTTGATTCATCAATACCTGATTGCGGCCTAGCGTGCCCGAAAACCCATCGAGTCTTACCAGAGTGAATAACTCGATACTCACAAATCCAGTCAACACCTTTTTCAGCCGACTCAGTAATTGTCTTTGCTACGCTAGGCAAGTCATCTGGATGAATAACCTCAAACACCGATGATGCATCATGTTTAACAGCTTCCGGTGCAACACCGTAAATGTGACGTAGTCCTTCACTGGCAAATGGAAAGCATGAGCTGCCGTCAGGATGCTGCTCATATTGATAGACCACACCAGGTAAGAGATCGGCAAACGCTTCAAAACGCTGGCTAAGTTCTTTTAGTCCACTAATATCGATATGGGTGCCAACCACCCACTCCGGTTTACCATCGGCGGTTCGGGAAACAAGTTTTCCATAGTCCCGCACCCAAACCCAATGCCCATCTTTGTGACGCATCCGAGCTTCACATTCGTAAAAGCTGCGTTTGCCATCAAAGTGTTCGTTCAGAATTTTATCGGAGACTTGTCCATCTTCAGCGTGGACGTACTCTAGCCACGTCTCGATAGAAAGAGGTTTTAGCCCGTCTAACGTATATCCAATAATCTCAGCCCAGCGCTCGTTAAAGTAGCACTCTCCGGTTTGCACATTCCATTCCCATGTTCCTGCTTGAGTCGCTTCAAGCATCATCATGAGACGATCGGTCAATGGAAGGTTTTGATATTTTCCGTAGGGCATCTGGAACCTTGTTTAAAACATAGCCTAATAAGTATCTCAATTTTTTTATAAACTTCACCCATACTTGCAGGCTGGAATCATGGTAAATTTGAGTTTAAATACGCTTGAGCTTCTCACAATGCAGTGCCAGCTTAAAATTTGTTAAGGATAAGGTAATAAATGTTTCTTGATCAGCTAAAACAGGATTACGCCGTCACGCTGAATAGTGTGGCTCAGTCAACCCGTCAACAGATCGCGAGAAACGTCTGTCAGATTAAAGCGGAGCTAGCTGAATCTTTTTATGAGGTGATGCTTTCTCATAAAGAAGCTTCTCAGTATTTAGACAACCAAGTTGTACAGACTCGCCTTAAAAGCTCACTCCAAACTTGGCTCACAAAGCTCTTCGATCCAAATTTGGGAGAGGAAGGCCTGGATAATACCATTCAGACCCAGCTGCACATCGGCGAGGTACACGGGCGAATTAATATCCCCGTACATTTGGTTTCAAGGGGCGGCAGAGTGTTGAAGCAGGAATATTTAAATCGACACGCTCCATCAATTGAAGAATTTAACTTCTTTTCGCAGCTTATCGATACAGCGTTAGAGATCATGTCAATTGCGTATCATAAAAACAGTGAGCGAAATAGCCGAGAAGAAGAGGCATACCGACTGTTCTCAATTACCCAAAATATCGGTCGCGAGAAAGAGTTTCAACGCGCAGCATTGCTGGACTGGGAAAATGAATTGCTTTATTCATATGCTGAAGCCGATGGTAAAAATAACGTCATGCGCATTACACAGTCCGAATTTGGACTCTGGTTCCGTCACAAAGGGCTACACGCCTTCGAGGGAGCGCCTGAATGTAACCAGGTGCTGGAGCAAATGGAGAATATCGATAACAAACTTCTTCCGACGTTAGAAGGTGATGCACGCCCGACCATCAAGTATATACGCGAATTACGGGCTGCGTTGAAAAACGTGCTTTATTGCGTTGATAGCCTGTTCCAAAGAAGTGAAGAACTAGAGGCAGGAAAAGACGTTCTTACCCGGTTACTTAACCGTAAGTTTCTGCCGGCCGTTATGTCAAAGCAACTTGAGATGGCGCGACGACGCGGAGAAAAATACGCCGCACTCATTATAGACGTTGACCACTTTAAGAAAATTAATGATACCTATGGTCATGACAACGGCGATCGTGTTTTACAGCAACTGGCTGTTTTACTGACGAATACCATACGAAGCGGGGATTATACGTTTCGGCTCGGAGGTGAAGAGTTCATGGTCTTACTCGTCGATGTTGATGAGAAAAGAGCGCAAATGTTAGCGGAAAAAATACGAGCGGCCGTTTTCAAAGAAAGTTTTCAATTATTAGACGGACAAACAATAGACGTCACCGTCAGTATCGGTATCTCCGTTTACTCTGGTCATCCGGACTACCAGTATGATTTGACTCGCGCAGACGAAGCGCTTTTCAAAGCGAAGCAAAGCGGTCGAAATAGAGCGGTTTTAGCGACCGGGTAATGAACCGACTGCTACCTAACTTAATTAAAAAACAACAATCACAAAGAGAAATTCCAATGCATAGACGACAAGCACTTTATATTGCCTTTTTGGGTGCGGCTTTCCTCCAGGCATGCTCACCGGCGAGCCAAAGCTCTCGCTCTGACAGTGTGCAAGCCCCTGTCGCAGAAAAAATACCGTACGAAATGACCATTCATGGTCATACTCGCATCGATAACTATTATTGGATGCGAGACGACGAACGCAAAGATCCTAAAGTTCTCCGTTATCTCGAAGCTGAAAACGAATATGCAGCACAGAAACTGGCTCACACAGAACAGCTACAGCAAACGCTATTTGAAGAAATGAAAAGCCGGATAGCGAAGGATGATAATTCAGTACCCACACGCGACGGCGAATATTTTTACTCGACTGAAATGCGTGGCGACAACGAATACCCAATTTACGTTAGAAGCACCGACTTCGAAGGTACTGACAAGCAAGTTCTGCTCGACGTCAACAAACTTGCTGAAGGTGAAGACTATTACTCGCTAGGTACACTCGCTATAAGCCCAGACGACAAAGTGATGGCCTACAGCGAAGATACGGTCAGTCGCCGCATGTATCAGATCAAACTTAAAGATATGGAAACAGGTGAACTGCTTCCTGACCAGATTAAAGACACGTCAGGCAGTATTGTCTGGGGCAACGATGGTCAGCACTTCTATTACATTAAAAAGGATCCTCAAACCTTATTAGGCTACCAAGTTTACCGCCATACACTCGGTACCAAGCAACAAGAAGACGAACTCGTTTATGAAGAGAAGGATACGACCTTCTATACTGGCATAACCAAGAGCAAAGACGATTCGAAAGTTTATATTATTCACGATGCCACAGAGTCATCTGGGGTTTCGCTCATTGACGCAAACGATCCAAACGCCAAGCCTGTTGAGTTTGTGCCAAGAGAAGATGGACTGGAATACAGCATTGCCAAACACGGCAGCGACTATTATGTATTAACCAACTTGGACGCCGTAAACTTTCGTCTACTGCGCGTAAGCGCAAACCAGATCGGCGACAAAAAGAACTGGGAAGAAGTCATTCCTCACAAAGCCGATACTCGCCTGGAAGATATTGAATTGTTCGACGAGCATTTGGTTTACAAACAACGCCAGCGCGGTCAAACTCAGGTGTTTGTTCGCAACCTGGATACCAATAACGACCAACAACTAACCTTCCGCGACCAAGCTTACACGCTTTACTTATACGGTAATAATGAGCTCGACAACGACTCGTTACGCCTTTACTACACCAGTATGACGACCCCAGGTAGTCATTATGATGTCAGTCTTGATAGTTTAGATAAGACACTATTAAAACAGCAACCTGTACTTGGCGACTTTGACGCCGAAAATTATGCCTCTGAACGCTTATTTGTGACTGCCCGTGATGGCGCAGAAGTACCGGTAACGTTGGTTTACCGCAAAGATAAGTTCAACAAAGATGGTACCAACCCGCTGTATCAGTATGGTTATGGGTCTTATGGCTCTACCTCTGATCCCAGCTTTAGCAGTAACCGTCTAAGTTTATTAGATCGCGGCTTCGTTTTTGCTATTGCACATATTCGTGGTTCACAAATGCTTGGCCGCCCTTGGTACGAAGACGGCAAAAAACTAAACAAGAAAAACACCTTTAATGACTTTGTCGATGTGACTAAAGCTTTAGTTGAGCAAGGTTATGGGGCAAAAGACAAAGTATTTGCCATGGGCGGAAGTGCCGGCGGACTACTGATGGGCGCTGTCATTAACCAAGCTCCTGAGTTATATCGGGGTGTTGCAGCACACGTACCTTTTGTCGATGTTGTCACCACCATGCTGGACGAAAGTATCCCGCTAACCACTAATGAGTTTGATGAGTGGGGAAATCCTAAAGAGAAAATGTACTATGACTACATGCTGTCTTATTCGCCTTATGACCAAATCAAGAAGCAAGATTACCCTAACCTTTTGGTGACCACAGGCCTGCATGACTCTCAGGTGCAATATTTCGAGCCAGCGAAATGGGTTGCTAAGCTGCGCGACTACAAAACCGATGACAACTTATTGCTGTTCAAAACAGAAATGGAAGCTGGTCACGGTGGTGTTTCGGGCCGTTTTGCACGGTTAAAAAACACGGCGCTGGAGTACGCTTTTTTCTTAGATTTATTAGAAAAAGAAAAGCGTTAGCTGGGTCTTTAGTTAGACAGGGTATGGCCGCTTATGAACTGCGGCCTGCCCATTGCTGAAGCTGCGACGCAGACATAACACCCACCTGGCGAGCAACCTACTGTTCGTTATACTTTTTTTGACGGATGTAAGCTACTCAAAATAACTATGGCCCAATGTACTTAAGTATATTTCTAACGGCGTTTCTCGCCGCCACAATACTACCCGCGCAGTCTGAGTTTGTTGTCGCGGGTGCTCAACAGATGGGTTACAACATTTGGGCGATATGGTGGCTGGCCTCAATTGGCAATACGTTAGGGTCTGTGGTGAATTACATTCTGGGCCGATTCCTGGTGCAGTATCAGGATCGTCGCTGGTTCCCGTTCAAACCTAAATCTCTGGAGCGTGGTCATCGCTGGTTTGAGCGCTTCGGTAAGTGGTCTCTCCTTATGGCCTGGGCCCCATTTATTGGCGATCCTCTTACCTTTATTGCCGGTATGCTTCGACTCACCTTCTGGCAGTTCTTGATTCTGGTCTTCGTCAGTAAATCGGGTCGTTACGCTATTTTGCTGGGCATTACGCAACTGTTCTAGTGCGCGGCAAGTATAAATTGCAGGCCTGTGATCTAAGTACAAAAACTTTGCGGGTGAAGCTCTCGGATGGCGAGGTTTGCGCGCCGAGCACTGGCTTTTAGAGGCCGCCATTGGCTTCGATGAGGGCCGTGAAGAGAATGATTCCGAGGACGGCTATTTGGATGGGCTTGGTGACCAGGACGAAGGTGCTGAACTGGTGCTGCAAGCGCGTCGTGCGCTCGATGCCGATTGGCGCTATTGGTTGGTGAGCCGTGTTGTCGCCAGTGATGAAGGAAATCTGGCGCTGTTCGGCGTCGGCCGCTGTTTTGGCGAGCAAATGGACGGTACCGGCTCTGAAATTAATGTCGTGGCCACTTTTCACGACAGCGAGTACGCCAACAAAGGTTTTGGCATAGACGCGGGGCAAGCTGCGGCATCGGGCTTACCGCAAACGTCAATGAGTGGCGGCTTACGCTCAGTTGGCATTGACTACAACTATCGCCACTACATCAATGATAACTGGCAGCTCTATGGCGAAGCCTTGTTTGAATATTACAGTAGTGAAGTTCGCGATAGCCCAATCGCTCGTAGCAATTACGAGGCCGAAGTCGGCTTTGGATTTATATACATATTCTAAGGAAAGTGAGCTCTGCCGCAGGGGCTCACTTTTTTTGTGGTAAAACGTTAGTTCTGAGTCGCTATAGTCTGAACCGCGCATAAAGCGGGTTGTGATCGGACACGTTACTGGTATCAATAGCTAGTGTTTCTTGCAGTGTGAGATCCCGGTAAAAGATGAAATCAAGAGGATGCTGTCGGTAAGTCTTAACATGATGTGGGTCAACCATAATTGCTTGCCGAAGACCCACACTTCGACAGAACTGCAGCAAGCTTAGCCGGCGCTGGCGGCTCCACACGTTAAAATCACCCGCTACAATAAGCGGTCCTTTATGTTCTAGTATTTCTTCTTTGATGAGCTCTATTTCTTGGGAAAATTGGTGCGCACGAACAAAGTTAATCGCGTGAACATTGACGACCAGCAGTGAGCCGCCCTCTGCCAGCGAGTGATGAGAGAGCATGTAACTTTTATGAGTTGCGAACATGCCTTCGCGCTTGCTGCTGAGTCGAGCCTGAGCTTCTTTAAACGCATAACCGCTTGCCGTAAGAACACCATAGACAGAGCGCCGGGTTTGCATATTCGGCGCCACCGCATAAGACCAGCTCGGCAGCAGCCAATTATTTTTTGCACTCAGCTTCACCTCCTGAAATAGCAAAAACAAACTCGGATAGTCTGTTAAAACGCCTGCTAAGGTACGTTGAAACTCTGGCTTCTCGGTCAATTTTTGCGTATTCCAACACAGCACGCCAAACTCTTCCCCATGATGAATAGGGTGTTTGTGAATAAACTGCTGAGGAAACAAAATTTTGGGTTTAAGCACTCATCCGCCTTTTAATGTTGTAGTGCATTATTAATGTGCAGTGGCAAGCTGAGTTTAGCTGATGAAACGTTAGTCTGGAAATGTTCGGTCATCGAGGGGGATGGAAAAAGAAAGCTAACTAGATGATATGCGTGTTTTTATGGCTGAGCATCAATCTACTCGTCACAGTTTAAAATTTAGTGTTTTTGGGTACTGATAGACCCCTAATGTAAATTAATATAAACTCATGGTAATTTGGTTTATAAATTAACGTAAAGCGGCACTATGGGTACCGAATTATCATCAAAATTGAACAAACTACTCAGAGCCCAACCTGCTGGGGTTGTGCTTTGCTCGTCCTGGCTTGTAGACAACGGTTACAGCAACGAACTGCAAAAGCGTTATAAGAACAGTCAGTGGTTTGAATCTGTCGGTACGGGTGCATTAATCCGCTTTGGCGACCAAGTCGATTACCTGGGGGCCGTATATGCAATGCAAACCCAGCTAGGACTATCGATTCATCCTGGCGGTAAAACTGCTTTGGCATTGCAGGGCAAAGCCCATTACCTTGAGCTATCCCCAAAACATGCTCAGTTATTCGGCAGGCAAGGCGAGCACCTACCCCTTTGGTTTAAAAAGCGAGACTGGGGTCTTAACGTACAATCCGCCCTTACTAACTTCTTACCACCAGAGCTTGGCTTAACCGAAATATCGCATAAACAGTTTAAGGTGAAGGTATCTGACCCAGCGCGCGCTATCATGGAATGTTTATACCTGGCACCAAAGTCACAATCATTAACGGAAGCTTATGAGTTAATGGAGGGGCTGAACAATCTGCGGCCGGCATCGGTGCAAAAGCTATTAGAAGCCTGTAATTCAGTAAAAGTTAAGCGTTTATTTCTTTATCTGGCCGACAAAGCTGATCATGAATGGGTGCAATATCTTAATTTGGATAACGTTAACCTAGGCTCAGGCAAGCGCGCTATAGTAGTCGATGGTGTTTACGTGGCTAAATACCAGATAACCGTACCTAAGGAGCTGGGGTCAATGGAATGAATGAAATCTACAAAAAGCAAGTGAGGCTACTTTTGGATGTACTACCAGAAATAGCTAAAGAAGATTGTTTTGCGATGCATGGTGGCACGGCTATTAACTTGTTTGTTCAAGACATGCCAAGATTATCCGTAGACATTGATTTAACTTACGTTGAAATCGCAGAGCGAGTTGAAACGATAGATTCCATCAATGGAGCACTGCTTCGCATAAAAGAGAGTATTGAACGACTGAGCCCATCCATACGTGTTCAGCATAAGCCCAATGTCTGTAAACTTCAGATCAGTGAACGAGACGTGCAGGTCAAGGTTGAAGTGAACATGGTAGGCCGCGGGTTGTTGAATCCCGCAGTCAGAGCACCACTTTGCGAGTCTGCACAAAAACAATATGATGTATTCTGTGCCATGCCCATAGTCCCTCTTGGTCAGATGTATGGTGGTAAGCTCTGTGCAGCTCTGGATAGACAGCACCCACGAGACCTCTTTGATACGATGTTATTATTAAAAAACATAGGGTTTACCAACGAAATTAAACGCGGCTTTCTATTCGCTCTGATTAGCAGCAACCGTCCCACCCACGAGATGCTCGAGCCAAATTTACTCAGTCAACAATCAACTTTTGAAAATCAGTTTGCAGGGATGACAAATCATGCTTTTAATTACGCTGATTACGAGGACACAAGGCTCAAACTCATCGACACAATCAAAGATAATTTAGACGCAACAGATAGAAGCTTTCTGCTCAAGTTCAACCAGCTGCAACCTGACTGGTCTGTTTACGACTTTGAGAGGTTTCCATCTGTGAGGTGGAAGCAGCTCAACTTGAAAAAGTTTAGAGCGAATAATCCCAAAGAATATAACTGGCAACTTGAAAAGTTAACCGAAACTTTAGACACTTAGTAAAGTTGAGCAGGCAAAGGTCAAAAACCAACTTTCTCAAACACTTGTGTGGGACTTTTTGTCACAGATTTGTCACGTATATGTCACAGAACATTTCTTGTTAGTGGTTACTAACGACGTGGGCTCCATAGAATATGGCGCACCCTATAGGAGTCGAACCTATGACCTTTGCCTCCGGAGGGCAACGCTCTATCCAGCTGAGCTAAGGGTGCGCATACTTTGGAAAGCGAGGGCATTATAGGGACTGGCCCCCGCTATGTCCAGAGTTGGCGAGGTTACTGCTTTTCCAGTTTCAGGTTATGAAAGTCAAAACTAAAGTCAGTGAAGTCCGCCACTGCTTCCATTGTTGCCGTCTTTATTTCGTTGTTTCTATTCACATTAAAATCAATAAAGGCATCGGCTTCTAACAAGGCTTCATCCCAGCGCACAATAAAGGTATTACCGTTGTAATGCTCCAGTGAGCCTTTCAGCATATCGGTGTGCGTAAAGTCTATACGCAGCGTATCATCCTGCTCAGAAATAACGACATCGCCGTACCAAGCATCTTTATAGGTTCCCGCATATTTCGATAACGCCAGCGATGGCTGCGGATCATCAACGGCTTCTACTTTAAAACCCGCTTTTTTCTGAATGAATTCATGATATTTCTTACTTTCCTTTGCCACCCAGTCCTGGTCCGGCACATCCAGGACTTCTTCCAGAGACTCTTGCACTATTGCGGTTAACGCACCAAACGCCTGCTGGTTACTCAGAACGGTAATAGCAAACTCTTTTTCCGGAATAACCGTTGTGAAAGACAGCATGCCCAGAATACCGCCACTGTGCGACACGTGCTTAACGCCGTAGTAGTCCTTCACAAACCAGCCCAAACCATAACCACGGAAGTAGGTACCCTGCTCTGCAGCGTTAGCCGATACCGGCAGTGGCGTAGTCAGTTGCCACATGTCATGCAGCGACTCTTCCTTTAACAAGCGTTTGTCGGTCGGTGTTTCGCCTTCATTCAGCAAAGTCAGCAGCCAACGGCTCATATCATCAACACTTGCTGCCGTTGCGCCAGCGGCAGAAAAGTCTTCCAAAAAGTCGAGCGGAAAGCGGTGTAGTTCGCCTTCCATTTCAATGGTGCCGACGGCTACATTGTCATAGCTTTCATCAATACGGGAAAAACCAATGGTACTTTCATCCATTTGCATCGGTTCAAACAGTGTTTGTTCAACGTACTGATGATACGGCATACCCGATACTTCGCTGATCACCTCGCCGGCTGTCACAAACATTAAATTGTTGTAGTCAAAGCGTTCGCGAAAACCGTGTTGAATAGGCACATTCGCCAACCCGGCAATCACTTCATCTGTGGTTTTATCGGTGTTCGGCCAAATCATCAGATCACCGGCACCTAGCCCAAGACCAGAGCGGTGACTCAGTAAGTCTCGAATGGTCAGTTCGCGAGTAATGTACGGGTCTGCCAGTTTAAAACTGGGTAAGTGTTCAATGACTTTGTCATTCCAGTCTAACTTGCCCTGCTCAACCAGAGTCGCCATAGCCGCAGCGGTAAATGCCTTGGTATGAGAAGCTATGCCAAACAAGGTGGTTGGCGTAACCGGTTGCTGCGACTCCATATCGCGCACACCAAAACCTTCCGCTAAAACCACTTCTCCGTCTTTTACTGCAACAACCGCAAGGCCCGGAATGTTAAAAGCATCCAGAGACTGTTTGGCGGTTTGACGAATTTTTTGCTCGAGTGAAGTACCTTCTTCTGGCTCGACCTTTGCGCGGTCAGAGCAAGCCACTAAAGCGCCAGCAATGGCACTAACACACAAAATTTTGGATAGCGTTTTCATGATGATCTAACCTTTTTCTTGTTTTCTAACAGACTACCACAACCGAATTAACTTTTACCGATATCAACTATAGCGAAAACTAAGTTAAGTTTTTATTGACACTAGAATGCGAATCGTTATCATTGGCGCCAAATTATTTAAATGATAAGGATTCTCATGTTTAAGAAGTCTCTTGCCCTTGCAATCCTCGCCGCTATCTCTGGTTCTGCGTTTGCACAACAAGCGAAAGTTGATGAAACCATCGAAATTAAAGCAACCCGCACCAGCACTCCGCAAAGTGCTATTCCGGCTACCGTTTCGGTTATTGAAGGTGAGGAACTGCGCCAGCAATTAAGCGTAGCTGAATCTTTATCAGACATCCTTGGCAACCTGATTCCGGCTTATTCACCGTCTCGTCAAAAACTGACAAGCTCAGGCGAAACCCTACGCGGTCGTGACCCTTTATACCTTATCGACGGTGTGCCTCAATCAAACCCTCTGCGTAATGGCTCTCGTGCCGCCTACACCATCGACCCTTTCATGATTGAGCGCGTTGAGGTTATTCACGGCGCCAGCGCGATTCAAGGTATGGGCGCCAGCGGCGGTATCATTAACATCGTTACTAAAAAAGCCGAAGACGGAACGAGCCACGAAGTCAACGCCGGCTTTAGCGCACCAGATTCAGAAGTCTCAGAAGGGTTGAGCTATCAGGCTGGCTACCTTCTACGCCATGGCAGCGGTCAATGGGATGTAATTTTTGGCGCCCAATACCGTGACACCGGCATGTATGTGGACGGAAAAGGTCAATTGATTGGTGTTGATACCACTCAAGGCGACACCATGGATTCCAAAAGTTACGACTTGTTCACGAAAATCGGCTACGACATAGATAGCAAACAGCGTCTTGAGTTTATGCTCAACCGCTTTGATATGTCGGGCAACGGTGACTACTACTCTATTGACGGAAACCGCGCTGAAGGCATCCCCGCGTTATCCGTTAAAGGTGAATATCCGGGCGAGGCCCCCGAAAACGAAGTTACCACTTCAAGTCTGACTTACAGCAACAGCGACTTCTTAATGGCCGACCTAAATTGGCAGCTGTTCTTCCAGGACTTTTCCGCTCTATACGGGGGTGGGACCTATGCAACGTTTCAGGATCCTGCATACGGCGACGAAATTTTTGACCAGTCACGCAACGACTCGCGTAAATATGGTTCACGCTTAACACTCAACTGGAACAACATTCAGCAATCGCCTGTATCTTTTAGCGCTGGGCTCGATTTTTTATCCGACGAAACTTTCCAGGAGCTGGCTCAAACAGGTCGTAAATGGGTACCGGCAACGGAATTCGAAAACTGGGCACCATATGCGCAACTGCGCTATCAAGCAAACGGTCTGACTTTAAGCGGCGGCTTACGCTATGAATACGGAAAATTAAAAGCCGATGACTTCACCACGTTGGCATCTTACGGGTCTGTCTTCGTTGAAGGCGGTGAACCAAGCTTTAACGAGTTACTGGGTAATTTGGGCGCTGTTTATGCTCTGAACGACGAATGGCGTGTCTTCGCAAGTTATTCTGAAGGCTTCAGCATGCCCGACGTTGGTCGTGTATTGCGCGGCATTTCAACACCTGACTTAAGTGTTAGCAGCTTCCTGGATCTGCAACCGGTTATCGCTGACAACGAGGAAGTCGGCATTGAGTATCAGGGCAATGCATGGAATGCCTCACTGAGCTATTTCCGCTCAAGCTCTGACCTGGGCGCTCGCCTACAACCCGATGCTGATGGTTTTTACAGTGTTCAGCGTGAAAAGACTGAAATTGACGGTATTGAGTTTAGTACCCAATATGCGCTATCCAATGATACTGCTTTAGGACTGAACTACGCTGACACCAATGGCGAGTATGACAGCAACGATGACGGCTCAGTCGACACTAAGCTAGGCGGCCGTAACATTGCTCCGAAGCGCGCCAACCTGTTCTGGTCACAACAGTGGACTGGCATGGTAAGCAGCCGGGTACAATGGAATAAGCTATTCGACCGTGACATTTACAGCGGTGAAGACGCCATCAACAACTTCGATGGTTACAACACAGTCGATGCAACCGTCCTGGTCGAAACTCGCGATATGGGTCAATTCTCGCTGGGTATTGAGAACTTATTCGATAAGTACTACTTCACCTATTACGCGCAGACGGTCGGCGGCGATAACCGTAACTTCACGGGTCGCGGACGCACCATTAGCTTTACCTGGAATTACCAATGGTAAGCCATGTCGCTTAAACACAAGCTGCCTACACTAACTCAATGGCACCGATGGCTGGGCTTAACGCTCAGCCTTTGGCTTTTATTGATGGCAGTAAGTGGTTCGCTGCTACTCTACAAAAATGACCTACTGCAGATTTTTTATCCACAACTCAATTTAGCGCAGCCCGTTGAAATGACAACTGCTGCAGCCATTTTAGATCAGTTCAATAACGGCTACGCCCTCATGCCAACTGCCGACCGTCCCTGGCTCGAAGTGGTTAACGCGGACAAAACACACTTTTACTACGACGCCAACGGCAATCTGCTGCTTGAACGAGAGTATTTAGGGGATCTCACAAGCTGGCTTGTTGAGTTGCACCATCACTTGGCACTCAACGAACTGGGTAAAGATATTCTGGGAATTTTGGGCTTATTAAGCCTCGTCCTCATCAGTACAGGCTTAATCCGCTGGTGGCCACGCAGAGGCAGTTTTCGGCGCGCTTTGTCTGTAAGGTTTTTTAATCCGTTCACTAAGCGCGGTAGCCAAACCTTATGGCAATTGCATCGGTTCATTGGTGCTGTACTTTTCGTTCCTGTCACTATCGTACTAATCACCGGTACCGCCATCATGTACGCCGCTCCGGTAAAATCAGCACTAATTTTCCTACTCCCGTTTACTCAGTCAATTGAAACGCCGGTACCGCCTTCTATGGCTGCCGATAACTGGCAACAACGGCTAGAGCTGGCAAAGCAAGCTCTCCCAACGGCGGAGGCTCGTTTGCTTTATCTGGAAGAGCTGCGAATTAGAGCTAAACACGCAAACGAATGGCACCCGAATGGCCGCAACTATATTGAGTTCTCTGAAACCGGAGAGGTTAGTCAGGTTATTGATGAGCGAGAAACCGCTCTCGGTAATCAAGTTTCGAATATGATTTACCCGACTCACGTGGCCTCGGTTGGCGGAGCTTTTTATTTGTTCATCGTGCTTTTATCGGGCTTGGGCTTAATCGTTTTGCCAGTCAGTGGGTTATGGTTTTATAGTAAACGCAGACAACTCAAGAAAACCTAATTCAAGGAAAACACTATGTCGTTAAAACAGGTCATGAGTGCTCTGGCTGTTTCTTCGGTTTTGTCGCTGCCTGCGTTGGCAAGTGACTACCTGGACACGTCCACGAGCTTTTCTGATGAAAACAAACACACCAAAACTCGCGTTATTTTTGTGCCGGAAGGTACGGCAGTTGAGCTACCAGAATGGTCAGGCTCTGATGTAAATGCCGTTAGTCGTGCTGCAGAGATTGAGGAATTTAAAGGCGAAGCCTCACAGTTAACAACAGTGATTGCCCCTGAGGGCACCAAAGCCAATCACCTGCTTCTGGCGGGCGTAGGTAACCCGGCTGAACTTTCCCGGTTTGAAGCGGAGAAGTTAGGTGCGTCTATTGCTGCCGCTTTAAAGCCTGAGCTAGAAAGCGTTGTTTTCGACACACGCCTAATCAGCAACCCGGGCATTGCCGCCGAACTGAGTTCGCACATGGCTCATGGCATCGACTTGCGCAACTATCGCTTTGACCGTTATCAGTCCGAGCCAAAAGAGCGTCCACAAACGGCTTACCATTGGTTAGTAAAAAGCCCTGACATGGCAGAGAAAAAATATCTGGCCTCGCGCGCTATTGCTGAAGGCGTGTTTGTTGCCCGCGACATTACCGCCCTGCCCGGCAGCGACGGATACCCTGAAGCCATTGTGAAGTTAGCTCAGGAAGCCATGAAAGACTTAAACATTGAGCTGACTATCGTCACGCCTGAGCAAGTTAAAGAAATGGGCATGGGCCTGCTTCACAGCGTTAGCCAGGGCAGCCAACACGGCTCTTACCTGCTGGCCGCGCACTATAAAGGCAGTAACGCTGACCCAATCGCATTGGTCGGTAAAGGCAATACCTTTGACACCGGTGGCTATAACTTAAAAACCAGCTCCTCTTCTATTTTGCGCATGCAGACCGACAAAGCCGGCGCTGGAGCCGTTATTGGCGCGGTTATGGCGCTAGCCGCACAAGAAGCGCCGGTAAATGTCGTTGCTGTAGCACCACTGTCACATAACCTCATTTCAGGTTCAGCAACGTTGCCGGGCGACGTCGTTAAAGCCGGTGACGGTACTTTGGTAGAAATTGCTAACACCGACGCCGAAGGACGTCTAATTCTTGGCGACGGTAACTGGTATGCCAACGACAAGTTCAAACCTCGTGCCATTGCTAATATTGCGACATTAACCGGTTCAAAAGTTGGCGCCCTGGGTACTGGTTACGCCGCTTTGTTTGCATCTGAGGACGACTTACGCTCAGCCATTATCGAGGCTGGCAATGTCACTGGTGAGAAAGTCTGGGAACTGCCATTAGAAGGCTATGACGGCATTATCGACAGCCCGCTGGCCGATATTCGTAACATTGGCTCTCCGGGCACACAGGCCGGTGCAGCGTTTCTTAAGCACTTTGCCGGTGATACGCCTTGGATCCATATCGATATGGCCGCTGACGCGATGGTCAGTTCAGATACCGGTATTCATCCGGCAGGACCAACCGGCTTTGGAGTGCGCTTGTTAACTGAGTGGGTTCATCAGTTAGAACAATAAGCAACACCAGGCTTCTCATTAAAAGGCACCCGCCAATGGGTGCCTTACCTTAAACCCGAACCCTGGGTACTCTCACGCTAACACCAGTGAGCAAGTGCCAGGAAATAGTCCCTGCACATGCGGCAATTCGACGCACATCGACACTCGGCCCCCAAAGCTCAACATCGTCGCCTATCTGAACATCGGCAACATCCGTCACATCTATGGTCAGCATATCCATTGATACACGACCGGCTAAACCAACGGTCTGTCCACGAATCATAGCAGGCGTTCCGTTTTCAGCCTGGCGCGGATACCCATCGGCATAGCCCATTGCCACGGTTGCTATAATGCTTGGTCGTTGAGCTGTCCACGCACTACCGTAGCCAACCGACTCTCCTTTCTCGAGCTTATGCAACGCAATAACGGGAGCAACCAGACGCATAGCTGGCTTTAAACTAGACTGCACTTCTGTAACCGTTGACGGATTAACGCCGTACAACAACAACCCTGCCCGAACCCAATCATTGTCTTGCAACACCCACTGGGTTTCAGGGTTCAATAAGCCCGCTGAATTGTGGAAACTGCGTGCTTGATAGCCTTTGGTACTCTCAGACAGCTGACAGAACAGTCGCTTTTGTTCTGCGTTCAGTTCATGGTCTGCGTCAGCATTCGCTAAATGCGACATGAGGGTAACGCCCGCCACGTTCTGGCTTGCGTTTAACCGCACCAGTACTTGTTGCGCCTGTTCTTCAGACCAACCCAGGCGGTGCATGCCTGTATCGACTTTTAACCATACCCACAGCGGCTTATTTAACGCAGTTTGTTCAATAGCCTGCAATTGCTGCTCACAGTGAACAACGGGGCTTAAATTATATTCTGCACACACAGTCAGCTCTGACGCCGAGAAGCAGCCTTCCAAAATAACCAAAGCCCCCTGATACCCAGCTTCACGAACCGCTAACGCCTCTTCCATGAAACCAGCCGCCATACCATCGACATGCGGCTTTAACGCATTGGCAGCATGAACAACGCCATGTCCGTAACCGTCTGCTTTTACCACTCCCAGAAGCTTGCCACCCACCATTGTTTTACGCACCCACTGAGCGTTATGTGCTATTGCTGTGGTCGATATTTCGGCACGAGTTTGGCGGTAATGCATGCGTTTTCCTTATACCTGCTTTGGGAACAGAGTGTCAGTTTACCGTATTTTCTGCGAACTTGAACGGAACTCTTTGCATCGCTTCGTCAGCTTGAGTAACGTAAAGCCATAACCAAAAGGAGAACAACAATGTGGTTAAAGCAATCCGTTATCGCAGGTAGCTTAGCGCTACTTTTCACTTCCGCGCCAGCTTTGGCTCAGGAAACCGCCAAAACGACCTTTCAGGCGGAAGATATTTTCCAGCTGGAATACGCCAATCAAGTCAGTATTTCACCAGACGGTAAGTACATTGCGTACATCCGCAACAGCTTCGACGACATGAAAGACAATACTCATCGTTCATTATGGCTGATTGATACCGAAACCGGTCAGCATTTACCAATTTTTGACGATGAATTCAGCTACGGTAGCCTAGCTTGGTCAAACGATGGTACCCGCCTTGCTTTTGCCTCTAATCGCTCGGAAAAGAACCAAATTCATGTGCACTGGATTAAAGAGCAGCGCACCGCCAAAGTCACTCACGTAAACAATAGCCCGGGTAGCATTAGTTGGTCTAACGATGATTCTCAGTTGGCTTTCACCATGTCAGTGAATGCTGAACCGACGCCATTCGCTAAAAGCGTAAAAAAACCGAAGAAGCCGAAAGGCGCAAAGTGGTCTAAGTCGCCGATTATTGTTGAAGAAGCTTATTATCAGCGCGACGGTAAAGGCGTTCTGGAGCCGGCGCATACACAACTCTTTGTGGTTCCGGCTGAGGGCGGCACTGCACGCCAGCTGACCGACGGCCCTTACCGACATGGCGGTCCACTGGCCTGGACCGAGGACGACAGCCATATCGTATTTTCCGGCAACCGCTCGGAAGACTGGGCGTATCAGGTGAATGAAAGCGACCTTTACAGCGTCAGCCTGAGCTCAAAAGAAGTGGCGCAGGTCACTGACAAACCCGGCCGCGAGTCGTCACCGCAGTTCTCTCCTGACGGCGAGCGCCTGGCATACTTACACAGCTCGAACGAGCCGGTGCCTTACCATAAGTCACAATTGTGGGTCATGGACTGGAGCGAACGCTCAGAGACAGAACTTCAAGCTGACTTTGACCGTTCTTTTAGCTCGCCACAGTGGACTGGCAATGAATCACTGGCGGTTTCATACGCTGATCAGGGGAAAACTGTTGTTGCTGATGTCACTTTAAGCAATGAACTGACAAACCGAGTGGATGACGTTTCCGGCGTTTATGTCAGCCGCCCTTATACCATGGGCTCGTTTACGGCCTCAAAAACTGGCGCTATTGCCTACACCAAGGGGTCCGAATATCGCCCCGCCGATGTCGGTTATCAGCCACAAGGTGGTGAAGCGGTTCAGTTTACTCAGTTAAATGAAGATCTGCTCGGCCACCGTGAGCTGGGTGAAGTTCACGAAATTCGCTATGAGTCACGATATGACGGTCAGGAGATTCATGGCTGGTATATTACTCCGCCGAATTACGATGAAAATAAGGAGTACCCGTTACTGTTAGAAATACACGGCGGTCCTCACCTGTCTTATGGTCCGCATTTTGCCGCTGAACACCAGCGCTATGCAGCCGAGGGCTATGTGGTCCTTTATGTAAACCACCGCGGCAGTACTTCATACGGTAAAGACTTTGCCATGCTGCTGGACGGCAACTACTCGTCACCTTATGACTTTGCTGATCACATGACTGGCATTGATTTACTCATTGATAAAGGCATTGCCGACTCAGACAACCTGTTTATTGCCGGCGGTTCTGCAGGTGGCATCGCCACAGCCTATGCGGTAGGACTAACCAATCGCTTCAACGCTGCTGCCGCCACTAACCCGGTTATTAACTGGGTCAGTAAAGTACTGACGGCTGACAGCTCAATTGGCCAAATCACCAACCAGTTCCCGGGTATGCCATGGGAAGAGCTTGAGCACTACTGGCAGCGCTCGCCACTGTCTATGGTCGGTGACGTTGAAACACCGGTCATGCTGTTCACCGGTGAGAAGGATCGTCGTACACCGATATCGGAAACCGAGCAATTCTACCAGGCATTAAAGCTACAAAAAGTAGATACGGCTATGGTTCGTGTTCCGGGCGCTTTTCATGGCGTTACAGCTCGACCTTCCAACATGATTGCCAAAATTGAGCATGCACTGGCCTGGTTCGAGCAATATAAGAAATGAAGCTAGCCACTTTAGGCCCTGCCGGCACCTTTTCGGAGGTTGCCGCTGGGCTTTACCAACCAAACCAACAGCATTACATTCAATTACTAGACAGTTTAGTGAGCTGTCTGGATGCGGTGGGCCAGGAATGTGATGCCGCGGTTGTTCCTATTGAAAACCTAACTGAAGGTTTTGTGTCACCAGTAGTGGATTATCTGGTGCGACGCCCGTTGCGCATTCAGGCGGAAATTCGTATTCCGGTTAGCTTTCAGTGCCTGAGTAACAGCGCCAGTCCACAGCAAGTATGGGCACAGTTTGTTGCTGCCGGGCAATGCAACCAATACTTACACAGCTTAGGCTTACCGCTTATTCACACGGCCAGTAACGCGTTGTCCATGGAGGCACTGATAGCCGCTAAGGAACCCTCTGCCGCAGTGGTTCCGAAACACCTGAGCTGTCCGGAAGGACTGCAAATGCTCAAGAGTGATATTGCAGACAACCCACACAACGAAACGCGCTTCGTGGTATTATCAGCCACATCCGAAGAGCCGGAATTCGATAAAGATAAGCGCTGGAAAAGCAGTTTGCTTTTGATTGATGACAACGACCATCCGGGCTTGTTAGTCGATAGCTTACAGGTTTTTGCGCGACAGCAAATTAACTTAACCTCGATTGTATCGCGTCCGGCCGGACGCCAGTTTGGTGACTATCATTTCTTTATCGACTTTGATGGACACCGCAGTGAAGCAGGTGTCGCTTTGGCTCTTGAAGAACTGACTGAAATGAACAACATTCACTGGCTGGGCTCTTACCCTGCCGCAGAAATAGGAAAGCAGTAATGTCTCTGGAAGTCATAAAACACGAGCCGGCAGGCACAGCCGACGCCGTTATCATTTGGTTGCATGGCCTGGGAGCCTCGGGCAATGACTTTGTCCCTATGACCGAGCACTTAAAATTTGCCAACGCGCAGGTTCGCTTTTTGTTTCCTCACGCACCACAAATGCCGGTTACCATAAACCAGGGTATGGTCATGCCTGCCTGGTACGACATTACCGACATGAGCATCGACCGCCAGATAGACAGCGAACAGTTGCGCGAGTCGGCGGCCAAAGTGCATGCCATGATAGACGAGCAAATTGCTCAGGGCATCGACAGTAAGCGCATTATTATTGCCGGGTTCTCACAAGGCGGCGCCGTGGGTTATGAAGCTGCTTTGACCTACCCGAAACCGCTGGCGGGTTTAATGGCGCATTCTACGTACTTTGCTACAGCCGATGACATTCAGGTAAATGAAGCCAATGCACAACTGCCCATTTTGGTTCAACACGGTACTCAGGACCCTGTGGTTCCGGAAGTTCTTGGCCAGAAAGCCTGTGCAATTTTGAAAGAGAAAGGGTTTTCAGTGACGTATCAAACCTACCCAATGCCGCACTCTCTGTGCTTAGAGCAGGTTCAGGATATGCAGAAATGGCTGGATGAGCGGTTTTAACCGCTCATCTAAGCAGGTATTAACTCGCTAACAGTTGCAGTTTATCCGCCCAGGTAGAGGCTAAATTCTCGCCCCGCTCAAACGAATCAATCATAATATTCACATGGCCCACTTTACGACCAGGTCGCGCATCCTTGCCATACCAATGACATTCAGCAGCTGCCGCTTCCCATAAAGCCTCCGGAATACCCGCAACGCCAATTACGTTCACCATTAACGTGGGGGCTATCAGTAAGTCGGGCAGCGGTAAACCGGTAATGGCGCGAATGTGCAGGTTGAACTGGTCACAATTAGCGCCACTCATCGTCCAGTGACCTGAGTTGTGAACCCGCGGAGCCACTTCGTTCACCAGCAAATGTTGGTTTTCGCCTTCACCAACGACAAAGAACTCAATAGCTAATACGCCCACGTAATCCAGCGCGTCGGTCAGCTTCTTATGATGCTCTTTGGCTAACGCCTCAAGCGCTTTAGAAAAATGCTCTGCGCCCGCCAGACTGTAAGATAGAATACCCTGAGTATGGACGTTTAATGTCAGCGGGAAACAGCGCTGCTCTCCCTTGTGTGAGCGAGCTCCCACAACAGAAACCTCGTCGGTAAAGTCAATCATGTCTTCAACAATACCCGGGCGTTGCCCTGCCTCTTCAGCGACAGCGGCGATGTCCTCACCCGGCTTCCAGCGCCACTGGCCCTTGCCGTCGTAGCCGCCTTTCGCCGACTTAATGACAACCGCATGGTTGCAGCCTTCTAAAATAGCCGTCAGCTCAGCCACATTCTCATAGGCTTTCCAGGCGGAAGTGGGAATATCGAGTTCATCACAAAGCGCTTTTTGCGTACGACGATCAACTAAACCGTTGAAACGCTCTGCTTTTAATAAGAACTTATCGGCGGTTTTAGCAACCAGCTCTTCGCCTAAATGCTCGTGCTCCCAGGTGGTTACATCTGCCCAGTCATTCGCCTCAGCTAACGTCATTGCCAAAGGTTGTTGGCTACCTAGAGCCATCACCTTATCCAGTCGGTCACTGTATAAGACACATTCATGCCCCTGCTGAATAACGGCTTTACCCAGCATTTGGCCTAACTGCCCGTTGCCAAGGATCAAAATTTTCATTTTGGCAGCTCCAAATCTGAGTTAGCCATCACTTTTTCTTTCTGCGCTTTGCGGAATTCATGGACGCGTTTACGCACTTCGCTGTCAAAGCTGCCAATAACCTGAGCAGCCAACAAGCCCGCATTGGCCGCACCGGCATCACCAATCGCCAGAGTACCAACAGCCACACCTTTAGGCATTTGCACAATAGACAATAAACTGTCTAAACCTTTTAACTGCTTGCTTGGAACCGGCACACCAAACACCGGAATGGCCGTATAAGCCGCCAGCATACCCGGTAAGTGAGCAGCGCCGCCGGCGCCGGCAATAACCACAGGCACTCCATCTTGCTCGGCTTGTTCCATCGTCGACTTAAGTAAGTCCGGCGTACGATGCGCAGAAACGACCTTCGCCTGCCACTTTACGTTCAGCGATTCCAGCATTTCTGCTGCTTTTTGCATTACCGGCCAATCGGACTGGGAACCCATTAGAATCAATACCGGAGCCATGGTGTCACCTTTTATTTACTGTTTTGGATGTGCATCTGCATTTGGAAAGGCGGGAATTGTAGCTATTGGCGGGCACGACTGCAAATTTACTGCGGACTTTTTAAGCAGGTTACGACTTTTTGCTAATCGCCTTGTTAATCCGCTAAAGTAGAATGCAATAAAACATTGCTAATGAGGTATTCCATGTTGCTTTCAGCCCAAGACTCGCTGCTTCTTATTGTCGACGCTCAGGAACGGCTGTTACCGGCCATTCACCAGCGAGACATTGTCACCTCTCGTATGCGCTGGCTGGGTGAAATTGCTATGCAGCTGGACGTACCCATTTTAATTACCGAGCAATACCCTAAAGGCCTGGGCTACACCGTCAGCTCTTTGCAGGAAATTATTGAAGCCGGTCGTGTGGTTGAGAAAACGCACTTCAGTGCATTGAAAGAGCAAACGTTTCGCGATGTTCTTAGTGAATACAATAAAAAACACATTGTCGTCATGGGTATGGAAACTCACGTTTGTGTCATGCAAACCGCCATTGATATGCAAAACGCCGGCTACCAGGTGTTTTTGCCGTCTGACACTGTTGGCTCACGACGTCCCACAGACAAAGAATGTGCGATAGAGCGCATGAGAAACTCGGGCGTTGAAATTATTACCTCCGAAATGGCGGCGTTTGAATGGCTTGAGAAGTCTGGCACCGATACTTTCCGCCACATTAGTCGTAACTGGTTAAAATAAAACAAGGTCTTGTTGACTCGGGCTGTATTAAGCGTATACTCGAAGCCGCTGAGAAAATTTCGGCTATTGATTTGAGATTATTTACGAAGTCCTTTTTGCTGTACCTCGTTTTGTAAGTCCAAGTAATACCAAGTTTTTTGAGCATTTTTGTTTTTAACATGCACTACGAGGAAATATCAGCATGTCTACTACTACTGGTAAAGTAAAATTCTTTAACGAAGCAAAAGGCTTCGGTTTCATCGAGCAAGAAAATGGCGCAGACGTATTCGTACACTTCAGCGCTATCCAAGCAGACGGTTTCAAAACTTTGGCTGAAGGCCAGCAAGTTTCTTTCACCGTTGCTCAAGGTCCTAAAGGTCCTCAAGCTGAAAACGTAGTTCCTATGTAAGGAACTCTTAGTGCACCTTGTGCATTAAGCGTTTTAAAGAATTTCGAAGCGCCGCTTTTTAAGCGGCGTTTTTTTATGCAATTAAGCAATTTATTTCGGCTTCCCCTAAACTTTCCGTTCAAAAATACGATAACCTTACTAATATTGATGTTAATCAAACTTCTGTAATAAAGGTTGCTATGAAAAATAATGGTCCGGTTACCGGCAAAGAACACCGCTTTCCCGAACACTATCGGCTAATTTCGTCGACAGATCTAAAAGGTGTTATTCGTCACTGCAATGAGGACTTCGTCAAGGTCAGCGGTTATAAACGAGACGAACTTATTGGTTCGCCACACAACATTCTGCGCCACCCGGATATGCCTGCCGGCGTATTTGAGCAAATGTGGAAAACCATTAAACGCGGTAAACCCTGGATGGGGCTTGTTAAAAACCGTTGTAAGAATGGCGACCACTATTGGGTCAGTGCGTATGTAACGCCCATTATGGAAGACGGAAAGCCTAAAGGGTTTGAGTCCGTTCGTGTCGCCGCATCAGACAATCGTAAAAAACGCGCGCAAGCCATTTATGATCGCTTAAACGCAGGCAAGCACGCATTACCTTTAGCACAGCGTTTATGGCTTGGCAGCAAAGACTTGATGCCCGTAGTAATACCAGGCGCCGTGGCCAGTGCCGTCATTGCCTTAATGGGACAGCCTATTTCTGCACTCATTGCGCTTGCGGCAACCGCCGTAACGACCTTTGCTTACGGCGCCTATATTGGCCGTATGCTACAAGGGCTACTCAACCTGCGCCCAGAAGCATTTGACTCTGAGCTGGTCGGTATGACCTATTTTGATATGCAGGGTCGTGAAGCAAAACTGGCAATGCAGTTGCTAAGTGAAGGCGCGCGTAATAGAACCGCACTAAGCCGCATGAAGGACGCAGTTTCAGGGCTTCTCACTATTGCAGAAGACACGCATCAGCAAGCAGCTGACAGTAAGACGCAAATTGACAAACAAACAGCATCGACCGAGCAAACGGCAACGGCAATGAACGAAATGTCCTCAGCTATTCAGGAGGTCGCTGATACCGTTGAACGTAATGCGCAGCAAGCCGAGTCTGCTAATGCGAACGTTGAGAACAGTGTCCGTTTAGCCCGTCAGGCAAGTGACGTCATTGTCAGCTTGCACGATGCAGTTAAAGAGATTGCTCAAACAGTCCATGAGCTAGATCAGTCAACAGGGGCTATTGGCGAAGCAGCCGATTTAATTTCGTCTATTGCTGACCAAACAAACCTGCTGGCGCTTAATGCCGCTATTGAAGCCGCTCGCGCTGGTGAGCACGGCCGGGGTTTCTCAGTGGTCGCCGACGAAGTACGCAACCTGGCACAGCGCACAACCCAGTCAACGGACAGCATTCATCAAGTTATTCAACAGCTGCGCGATAAAGCCAGCAATGCGGTATCTGTATCCAATAAAGGCGAAGAAGCCGCAGCAGACGGAGTTAATAAGGTTCGGGAAGCAGATGCCGCGTTAGGTGAAATATCAACGGCGATTCAGGAAATTTCCGATATGTCGACGCAAATGGCGTCTGCGGTTGAAGAGCAAAGCGGCGTTGCTGAACACATTAGTGAACAAATCACGTCTATTGCTGACACCGCTCGTTCTACTCAGGCTACGTCAGAGCAGACTCAAAGTTCAAGCACAGAGCTGCAATCAACCATTAAGCAGCTCTACTCGCTTATTGAACGCTTTGACTTGAAGTCCTAAGAGTTATCCTGCTCTTTATGGTGAGTGCGTCGCTCAGCGGCGCGCTCTGTTTCTTCCAAAAAGTCCACGTCATCGACATCAACTTCCGGAATTTCACCACACACATCCCCGCCAAGCTTATTGACCGCCTGGCACAAGTCCGAAACTTTTGTATCGAGAACCTGAACATGGTCGAGCATACGACCGATTGCCGTCGCGACAGGGTCTGGGTTATCCGCGGAAATGGCGTAAGCATCGAACCCGTACTCTTTTGCCATTTTCTCCCGACGTTCGCTAGTCTCTTTATCGACACCCGACTTCGCCACGCGAGCAGGAATACCAACAACCGTCGTTAACTCAGGAACATCGCGTACCACCACGGCATTCGAGCCAATTCTCGCTTGCTGCCCAACGGTTAAAGGACCTAACACTTTTGCACCGGCACCAATAACAACGCCATCTTTCAACGTCGGGTGTCGCTTGCCTTTATGCCAGCTGGTGCCCCCTAAAGTCACACCATGATACAAGGTCACATCGTCACCAATCTCTGCGGTTTCACCAATAACGACACCCATGCCGTGATCAATGAAAAAACGGCGCCCAATTTTGGCTCCGGGATGGATTTCTATTCCGGTCAACCAGCGCGCGACGTTGGAAAGAAAACGAGCCAACCAGTAAAGCTTCCAGGTCCAGAGTTTATGGCTTATGCGGTGAAACCAAATGGCATGCAGTCCAGGATAATGGAACAGCACCTCCATTGTGTTTCGCGCAGCTGGATCACGCTCGAATACACTGGCGATGTCTTCTTTCATTCCTTTAAAAAACGCCATGCGGCCTCCTCAGGCGGCGGGAAAGTTTTTCAATAGCTTGTCGACGTCTGCAAGAATAATGTCGCGCATCGTTTTCTCATAACCTTCACGCTCATCATCAAGTTCTCGAATTTTCTTCTTCGGAAACTTCTTACGGTTTTCATGCGTCGGCATGTGCTTTATTTTTTCATACATGTCGTGCATCGCTGGGTAATCCTGCGAGTAGTCATATTTTACAGCTTCAGGTCTATGATCAAGCAGCACGACAATGCGCAGGCACCCCTCAGAAAGCGGGCATTGCTCTTGCTGCATCGCTTTAGCAATTGTAATTATGCTCTCATCAATTCTATCAACACGCTTTTGTACAGCCGCTTTGCGCAGGTCGTTCTGACCACGCAAGCGTAGCATTAGCGTTGCCGCATACCACCCAAGCCCAATAATAATAACGAGCCCAACTATAGCTATCACCCAAAGTAATTCACTGGACATTAGTACTCCTCATCATCCCAGTCGTCATCAAGCTCGTATCCCAGCTTGCTGATAAGTGTTTCGTAACGCTCTGATTTTTCGTCCAAATAGCGTTGATCGTCAGCGTTGAGAGTCTCTCCTTCCTCAAATCGCTCGACCAGACGTTGCAGTCGCTCGTCATTTTGCAGCTGTTGCAGCTCCTGCTCAGGCGTCATTACGAGTTCTATTTTACGGCGGCTACCAACGCGAGGATCTTTCTCATCGTCACTTTTACTGTGAGTCAGTGTATTTTTTTGACTCTCTAAGTGCCGCTGACCCGGACGCTGACCTTTACCTATCTTTTTGCCTTTTGTAGTTGGCTCACTTGGGCGTTTGTCTTTTGGCTGCTTCGAAGGCGCCAAAGGCCCTGTCTTACGTGTTTTCTTTCGGCGAGTCATTGTCGCTCCTGGTTAGGAAAACTGTCTGTATGAAGATATAGGGGTATTGTAACGCAATAATGCGTATAACGTCATTGTTGGAATAGTAATGAGGATATAGAAAGAAAAAAGGCGATGTTTCCATCGCCTGCTTTCTCATATGATTGGCAGCGCACTGCTACTATGAGAATGGTTGTCACTGCTTCCGAGTTGTTATTGCGGTCTTCCGTAACCTGGTTTTATTGTTGTTATTATTAAATGGAGCAACCGCAAGCCTCTCGGCTATTTACTCCCTGGATTATCGATAAATGAGATGACCATTTATAAAAACGAAATCTAACTTTTCGATAATCTCCTCGACCTCTTGTTATTTTTTTGTATCGAGTCAGCTGTATTTTTACAGTCTTTTTATTATTTTCTCAAGGACTCTGTGCCAATTATTTTTGTTTTTGTCAGGCTACACCGTCCTCGAGCGTTGTTAACAATACTTGAACCAAATATTAATTCAACAACTTTCTTGATCTAAAAACCAACTTTTTTATTACTTTTTGTTAACAATGGAAAAAACAGCTTACTTCTTATGAGTTTAGTTATAAAAAAAGCGGCCGGAGCCGCTTTTAGAATGTTTATCTACTTTTTAAGAGGCTTAATACAATCCACTTAAGAATTTTGACATCAGCTCAATTTCTTCATCTGTCATCTTTTCAGCAACGCCTTGCATCATACCGTTAGGGTCATTTGCGCGTTCGCCGCTGCGGAACATTTCCAACTGAGACTTAGTGTAAGCTGCGTGCTGACCTGAAATGTCAGGGAATGCCGCTAAGCCCATTCCGTTACCACGAGGTCCGTGACAACCCGCACATGACGGGATGTTACTTTCAGGATTACCACGACGGAAGAAGTCTTCGCCTCTGGCTATTAAGTCTTCAGGCGTTTCACCTTTTGGCTCGTCTTGTGACGCGTAAAACGCGGCTAAATCGGCCATGTCCTGCTCAGACAGACTAGCAACCTGGCCCATCATTACGGCGTTATTTCGACCTTCTTCGCCGCCTGTTTCAGACGCCAGTTTAAAGTCTTTTAATTGCTTTAACAGATACTTTTCATGCTGACCGGCCAGGTGCGGGTACATATCGGTCGGAGATTCACCATTGGGCCCATGACAAGCCGCACATACCTGCGATTTCTCTTTACCAGCTTCGGCATCGCCACTTTGCGCTAATGCGATACCCGTGGTACCGAAGAAAAGTCCCAATAAGATTGCGAATTTTTTCATGTTTGCTTCTCTTCTGTTCTGGATGGCGCCATGCGCCCCAACAAATCACCTTAAACAGGTTGCTATTTTACACAAAACTTGTGTGGATTAAATGATTAATAGCTAATCTATCTGGAATTCATCGTTGGCTGACGTGCTCAGATCATTCATAATGGCGTCTGTCTTTGCTTTTTTAACCAATAAGTGACCCTATCTGTGTCGATGAAACCTTTGAACTACGCAAGCGCCAGCTTTGTTACCAGTGCGCCGGATATTACCAAGTTACCGCCTGATACGGGAATAGAGATAGCCTTTGCCGGACGCTCAAACGCCGGCAAGTCAAGCGCTCTCAACACGCTTACACGGCAGAAGTCGCTGGCAAGAACCAGTAAGACTCCGGGCCGTACGCAGCTAATTAACGTGTTTGAGCTCGATAGCGGAGAGAGACTTATCGACCTACCCGGTTATGGGTTCGCCAAAGTCCCTATGGCTGTTAAAGAGAAATGGCAAAAAGCATTGGCTGAATATCTGCAAAAGCGCGATAGCTTAAAAGGCATTGTGGTACTCATGGATATTCGCCACCCGTTCCGTGAAACTGATCAAGAGCTTATCTACTGGGCTGCGGACTGCGGCATTCCTGTACTCGCGTTGCTGACAAAAGCAGACAAATTAAAGCAAGGTGCTCGTAAATCAACCGTTCTACAAGCTCGGCAAGCCGCTATTGCCTTCAACGGAGATGTTCAGGTCGAAGCCTTTTCGTCATTAAAGCGCATTGGCGTCGAGCAGCTTGAAAACAAACTTAACGAGTGGTTTGGCAGCCAAGATGACGGATAACCAACACCCATTAAGCGCCTGGTTACTATTAGGTCTGCTGTCTCTTATTTGGGGTAGCTCATTTTTGCTGATTAAAAAGGGGCTTATCGCTTTTGGTCCAATGGAAGTCGGCGCACTAAGAATCAGCTCGGCCGGCATTGTGTTAGCACCTTTTATTGCGAAGCGTTTGAATAAAATAACGCGTAAACATTGGTTGAAATTAGCCAGCGTTGGGTTAGTCGGTAGCTTCATACCGGCTTTCATGTTCGCAATTGCACAAACGCAACTGGCCAGCGGTGTCACCGGCGTGCTGAATGCACTTACACCTATCACCACACTGGTTATCGGTGCCCTGTTTTTTCACCAGTCTGCTCGTATTGCTCAAGTTATCGGCATTATTATTGGTTTAGGGGCACGCTGTTGCTCATTACCGCATCCGCTAACGGCGGCTGGAACTTTAATCTCTACGCACTGTTAGTCATGGCTGCAACCGTTTGCTATGGCCTTAACCTGAATCTGATAAAGCATAAAATAACCGACCTCGCACCACTGACAATAACCGGCATTTCATTATTAATGGCTGCAGTACCTGCAACGATTTATCTGTTTGCTGGCACTGACTTTATGACGCAAGTTCAACAACCGGGCGCAATGCTGTCTTTAGTGTCGATATTGGTTTTAGGAATTATTGGTACGGCCGGCGCCTTAGTTATTTTTAACCATGTGGTTCGTTTAACGAACACAGTATTTACCAGCTCAGTAACGTACCTTATTCCGGTTGTTGCGGTTTTGCTGGGTGTACTAGACGGTGAACCTTTCTGGCTTCAGCATGGTGTCGGCATGGCAGCCATTTTGGTTGGGGTTTGGTTTGCTAACCGAAAGGGCCGCTCCGGGCTTGCGGGGATGCCTGCGCAGGACAAAAGCAATAACAGCTCGACTAAGAAAAGCGCATATCGAGTAGGGTGAGGCGTCACCGCCTCATCCCTCTCACAGAACCGTACATACGGGCCTCGTATACGGCTCATGCACATAGTTATTTAGCATAATT
>LULX01000012.1_pt1 | contig 78281 bp, 91 predicted proteins | sample 729511 | NCBI WGS metagenome assembly LULX01 (sample SAMN03860278, study PRJNA289734) | marine metagenome | biome: seawater column; feature: ocean; material: water; isolation source: Red Sea water column Station 91 - depth 500m | place: Saudi Arabia: Red Sea | collected 2011-10-15 | depth 500 m
GAAACCCCGCGTCGCTACGCTCCGATGGGTGGCAGCCTTGCTCCGGTCCGGGTGGCAGGCTTCACGTGGAATGGGTGGCAACCTTCAGCGGTTTACGCACAGAGATTGCAAAAGCGCTGAAACCATTAGAGTATCGCTGGTAGAGGCGACGTCGGTCACCCCGGCTTCATAGGCGGAAAGTGCCGGGGACCACTTTTTTACAAAGCAGCCCGACCCGGTTCCGGCCGAGAGCCATGATGAAACTTGGGCTTTGTCGTCGAAGTTCACCGGGAATATACGGCTCGGGTCAATTATCTGAACGCCATCATGTGCGGATTTATCATAGCTTGCGCGCCAAACGTAAACACCGCCGCCTTTCGTGGACCCTTCCCTGTAACCGGACGTGGAATACTGTGAGCCATCCTTTAGGCCAGATATTCCGACAAGTTCCGCCACACTACCGATGTGGATTGTGCGCTTATTGAGCGCCGCAGTCACCGTATCATTGGTGCCTGCGTGTGAGAGTAGGTCGGATCCGTTGCCTGGAGCACTGCTGGCCATCTCCTGCCTCAGCGCCGCATCCCCAACCGAAACAAAAGCCTCGCCCTCTGGCATGCCCGCCCCGGTGGTGGCATAAGGCAAATCTGTGGCCGCAGCCGCTCGCCAAAACTCTCCAGAAGTGTCACGTATTACTTGATTGTACGAAGTAACTTCAATCCCTGAGGCGTATTCGCCGATGAACTGATAGCCACTCGCAGCTAGGAAATCATCAAACGCTTTCTCCATGCCAGCGCGGCTCTTGCGCAGCTTGCCCAACCGGTCGGGATACCTATCTGCCGGACCGTTCTCCAGGTAGTCGGCGTTTTGCGCGTTATCATGCAAATCGCGAGGATCAGAAGAACCAACAGGGTTGCCGGTGTTGTACTTGGTCATGCTTTTCTCCAAGGCATAAAAAAACCCGCTGAGCGGCGGGTCGTTTGGGGATTAGGTAGCTTTAAGCTGGGGCGCTGTCGTCGTCGGCATAAACCCGGTCATCGTAGTTGGTCGCCGTAACGCCAATAGAGAGCGGTCCGCTCGGGCTGATTTCCGTAATTAGCGCCGGAAAGCTCCAGCGGTCAGTTGTGCCGAAGTAAATATGGGTTGGCTCTCTGTCCGATGGCGTAACAGCTGGCCAGGGCTGCGGGATCGACACAAGCGCTGTGTATTTGTCAGGGCCTGGTGTTGCCGGAAACGGCCCAACAACTTCACCAGATTCGGAGCGGTAAGCAACGACGTGTGTTTTGCCTTCCTCGAACTCCAGCGGCTTGGAAACCACAATTCGATCAGCGCTGATGGATTGCAGGATCGAGGCCTTGCCGTAGCCGGGTATATCATCCACAAGCGGAACATAGGACAGATACTGGCTGTTCAGAGCATCCAGCTCAGTTTCAAACGAGTAGGTCCATCGGCGATAGCGCTGTGCTCTTCTTCGTCTCATGCCGATTCGCCAGGCTCGGGTCTGGTCTGTGACGCCTTTGAGGTTCACTTTATCCAGCTTGATCGCCTGGTCTCCTGGAAGCAGGCACTGGATGGTTTCCGTTGTCCAGGTGCCGGCCTTGGTGAATTCGACCTCTACGCCATCGGGCTCGTCCACTTTCTTGCCCTGGAACTGCCGACGGAGCGGAGCAGTCATGTTCTCAGGGCTGTATCCGTCCTCTAATTTTTCGCGTGGCTGATCGCGGACTGGGGTGATGACCCCGTTTTCCAGGGTCATCTCGGCAAAGCCGGCCCTCAGAATGGTGTCGATCGCATCTTTGGCGGTGCCATCTGAGAACACATAGTCAAAGGTGTCACCGCGAGGCGTCCAGATTGCCTCGTATCGCTCCATCTCTTCCAGGTTGATCCGGTCGTCTGCGTATCCGAGTGACTTGGCGACATAGCACGCAGCTGCGCTGATGCTCCTGGTTGCCGCGTTGGCCGTGAATTCCCCTTCGCTTATCGTTGGCAACTTGCGTGTGAATTCCAGGTTGATCTTGTTGTTGGAGCTGCTGGCAATCTCATCAGAACCGAGAATATCCACGGCCATCGTGGTAATGCCTTCGTAACTCGTTACCGTTGGTAATTTGCAGCGCAGCGCCGTGAAGTCCAGCCGGTCCAAGGAGGTGACCGACACATCCTCCGCTCCGAGACGGCTCACTCGGATCTCGGGCCGGATAGCCGAGGGCAGGTTGACGGTAAATGTCCAGCCGAGTTGATCTCGGGTGCTACCGCTGACCGTCTCAATCTGTTCCTGCCAGGTAGCAGCCCCAACTTCGCGATATTCGATCCGAATGTCCCGGCTCCTGGCGTTTATGGACTCACCGTCTACCACGCCCAAACCTGAGGAAGCGAAAAGATCGACTTCAATGGTGTCAGTGGTTTCACCATCCGGGCACACGACAAAGGGTCCAGCCCTATTGCCGGTAAAATCTTCGGCACTCCAAATGATTTCCAGGCCCACAGACGTTAATGGCAGGTTTCCATCCCAATCGGGATCAGGTGAACCGTCCGCCAGCTGGCGCTCAACCTGTATCTCTGTATCGCCGGGAATTGATATCAGCGAGTACTCTGTGCCCGCTTTGTCGATGGACATGGCACCGGAAAGGCCGGATGAATCCGTTACAGGATCTCCGCCGGTCGTCTCCAGCTCGATCTCATCCTTGGCTGCGTTGATTGTTGAAACAACGTAGGTGCCATTCACATCGACATTGGATTCGATGTTGACGGTCATGCCAGCGGCAAGGTGCTGAAAGTCGCCATTGAAAATAAGCGTTGCACTGATGCCCGGGTCGGTGATGGTTATTGACTGGGTCATTTTTATAGACCCAACGATCCCGGGCTCCCACAACTCGCCTACTGAAACGCCGGTTATCGCGTCGCCTGATGCCGTGCCTGATCCAAAATACGTGCGCTGGTCATAGGTGACGCCCTTCAACCGGATGCCAGCGCTGCCTTGGGTGCCACCAACCTCCGGTGATTGAAACCAATTCTCGTGATTCGGGACACCGGAAAGATCCGCGCCGGGCTCATAGATGGTGAAGTCCGCGTTGTTCAGCTCATTGATCGGCGTCTCACCGATTTTCACGGAGTCCGGATCAATCTCGTATTCGCCCACGCCAACAGAAAGCAGCAGGCGAATCACCTGCGTTTTCCGGTCCTGGTAAAACGTGCGCGGCTGATTGAGGTAGTCGGGGTAACGGATGTAATAGCCGAAACCCTCGGGGATGCCCTGTCCAAGCCGTGCGATATTGGCCCTGGCGTCAGCCGGATTTAACTGGCTGCCCTGAGATCCCTGGCCGCCTTGCTGGCCGGGAATGTCGATCAACGCCTCGATCGCCAGCTGAGGGCCGGCAATAGGGCCAAAGACCGTGGGGAACACAATGGCAAGAGCATCGACCACGTCGCCAAAGGGAACCGGCCGGAACTCGACCACATCGCGCTCACCGATGACAACATCGGCCCAATCCAGCGGTTTCACGATGGCGCCGTTAATCATGCAGGAAATCGGCTGAGAATCACCGCGCCGGTAATTCGGCGTGAAGGATTTAACGAAAGCCTCAACGGTTAAGCCCGAACGATCGTAAGTCTCGGCCGGTTCACCCGGCATGATGCTGCTGTAGACCTTAATCGTCATAGTAAACAACCTTCAGAAACCGCTGTTCGAAATACCGCAAGTTGACCAGGCGCGGGCCGTGGCCGCCTCGTCCCGGTTCATCGGTTTCCAGGATCATCCGTTTGCCGTCTACATCAACCACGATAGCAATGTGAGTGCAGAGGGAGCCGCGGAAGGCGCAAGCAATTGCACCTGGTTGCGGCCTGACTTCACGGTAGTTTGGCGCCTCCGCCCGGACTGCATCAGTGAGCGCTCGTTTGTCGCTGCCCTCAACACCTCCATGAACCGGCATCCAGGGCTTGTTGAACAGATAAACGCGGGCCATCCGGACGATGCCGTAGCAGTCGGCTCCGGACTGAGAGCGCCCGTTAGGCTCGTATGGAATCGCCAGGATTTCATCAAGGGTCATTAAATGTACCTCAGCCCAGGGGCGAATTCGGACGTGTAGCGCTTTCGAGGCCACGCGGCATTCAGAAGGTCGTAGTATCCGGCCTCGATCTGCACCATCATGCCCTCGAACGTCCCGCCTCTAAGTGTCATCTTGTAGGGCTTGTTGGCAGGCGCTGAGAGATCGCTGGAGAGGAACACCCGGTAATTTACGGGCACTTCCTCGGAAGACTCCAGTGCGGCCTCCACAGCTTTCTGGGCCTCGCCTGTGACGTTAGCGATGGAGAAATTCAGGGTTTGGTTTCCCTGAGTGTTCTTGGACGGCTCTTTGTATTCAAACGGGCCTGAGTTGAAGGTTACGGTTTCGCCAGTCTCAAGCGTTGCAGTCAGATCCTCGAAGGACGCCACAACGCGGATGGGCTCGAAGTTCGGCACCAGGATCTCGAGCGTTGGATGAATCACATGTTCAGACGGCGCCGAAGCGTAGACCGTTTCAATAATGCTCATGGTTGAGGCCAAAGGCTGTTCAGAGCTACGTCGATAATACTCTGGTTTTGGACAAACGACTGACCATAGAGCCAGTATTCCTCATTCAGGACGGGGCGCTCTCGTATCTCGAACTCCGCGCTGTATTCCCAGTGCCTCAATCCGCGAAGCTTCGGGCCTTCGTACATGCCGGTGAATCGACACTCGTAAGGGCGGAGCCCCATAGGAGAATCCAGCTGGCAGTTAAACCATTCGGTGCCATAGCTGATCTCGTAATTGAACCAGGCTTCGAAGAGTTGCGCCTGCTCCTGGGTAAGAAGGAACGCCACAGGAACCATTGTTGGCACAGTGGTGTTGACCGGGCGTTGTTTGGAACGACCGCTGGCCATGCTGGTCCTGGCAAACGTGGGCGCCGGCTTAAGCCCGTAACCGTTACGGAGTGGCGTTGGCAGGTACTTGGGAAACTCTTTCTCGGTTGCCATCAGTAGCCCTGCCTCCTGAGTCCGAATGCGGTTTGCATGGCTTTTGCTCTCGGTCCGCCGCCCATAATGTCAGCGACAAAAACATTAACCTCTTCCTGGCCGTCGCTCCCTCTTTTGGTTTCTGTTTCTCCGGCCCGGGAATTGTCTTCGATGACGTTGACCACTGTTCCGGATCCTCCGCCAGCTTGCTGCCTGGCAAGGAACGCATCGAGGTTGTCAGCTTGAGGGGAGGTGAGGACTCGCTCCCCTTTATCCAGAAGCCAGGTGCCCTCCTTTGGCACGCTGTCGATGCCGTCGTGGGCCATGCCGGCAATTGATACCGCCTGAATGTTGCTAACAATTCCAGCGGTAGCGGCGGCCACTGATGCCATGGCGGCAAGGTTGGCGGGAAATGGAACGGCAGACGCCTGTGCAATGCCGGTGTTAATTGCGACGATAGACTGAGCAATGGCCGCGGCCTTCTGAACCGCGAACATGGTTTTGTATAGTGCGGTCTGCTCTCCGGCAAACTGACCGGTGATGTCGGCCAATGAACCAAAGAGCTGTTCTGAGCCAGCCAGAATAAGGGCTTGGCGCTGCTGCTGAAGTCGTGCTTCCTCATCAGCAGCGTTTTGCCGGATCTGCTTAAGTTGACCCTGCATTTCCTGTTCAGACTGGATCTTAAGATGGTCGGCTTCCATCTTGCTGATCACGTCAGCCTGATATAGCTCGTTGATTTCTTCGTTGCGCTCCCCGTACAGGCGCAAAGCTATCTGTTTTTCCGTTTCAAAGGCCTGGCGAAGAGCTTGTACCCGCTGAAGATAGTCTGTGTCGCCATTGCCGGTTTCGTCGGTAGAGCCGCCAGTGCCTGTCGATACACCACCGGATGAAATGCCGGCGCCCGAGCCAGATGTATCGATTGTGTCAACGCCAGTTCCATCCCCGGCGCCTGCTTGAGCGCTTTGATTTTTCCGCGCGTTTTCTATCAACTCAGAGACGGCATCATACTCTGCCCTGAGGCGTCTCAGCCGCTCTTCTTCGGTAGCAATAACCTCTTTTGGAATCAGGTTCGGTGTCTGCCGGAGAGATTTGAGCCTTTCTTCCTGCCCTTCAACCGCATCCCCCAAATCATTCAGCTTTTCCGTCAGCCGGGGAATGTCATCAAAGGCAGGGCCATGAATGAATGCCGCCAACTCCTCAGCCAGAAATTGAGTGACCTTAACGGCGCCGTCTATCGCCTCGATAACGAAGTTCATAGAGGTGACAATGGCAGAGCCCAGCGCCTGAGCCGATTCCATCGTGCTCTCATCACTCAATAGGTCAACCAGGTCCTCGATGGCCGGAAGTGCCGCCATGACAACTTCATTTTTCATCCCGGTGGCGGCGCCGCTAAGCTCATCCATGCTGCGTCGTATGGACTCCAGCTGCTCAAAGTCCATATCCGAGAACACATTACCGGTTCGTTCGGCTTCGTCGCCAAGGTTTTTCAGCTCTCTGCCATTATCACGTAACAGCGGAATAAGGGCTGTTGCGTCAGAAGCTATGGCCTCCATGTAGAAGGTCATGTCTTTCTGGCTAACACCAGCGTCCTCCAGGCTTTGAACGTAGAGCTGTAAGGCCTCAGGGCCGGACAGGCGAGCGAACTCGTCAGCCGTCACCCCAACCTTGGGCGCGATATTCTCAAAAAAGTCAGCCATCGGCCCGCCACCGGTCTGGATGAAATCACCGATGCGGTCGTTAGTGTCTTTCAGGATATCTGAGATTTTTTCCTGCTCTATGCCGTACCGATTTGCCGCATAGGTCAGCTTCTGAAATTGCTGCGGGCTTGCTCCCGCCAGCTCAGAAAGATTCTTTATTTCTCGGGCGCTGTTCGCCGTGGAGGCAACGAGGGCGGTCATCCCAGTTAATGCAGCAGCCGTGCCTGCGGTGATGGCCGCCCCGATCTGCTTCGAGTAGCGCTGGATTTGTTTGGCGGTTTTCTGAGACTTCCGCTCTGCTTTGTCCATTCCTTGCTCGAAGCCAGACACTTTAGCAATAAGGTCTAGAGTTAAAGTGCCAAGTGACTTTCTGGCCATGCGTTTCTCCAGGCATAAAAAAACCTCGCCGTAGCGAGGTTCAAATCAGTTTGGGTATCAATTAGATCGGCAGCGATCAATCTTATCTGCAATTTCCTCAAGTGATTTCAGTGCGAGTTCAGGATTGGCACCAGCAAAAGCGCCTAACGGAGTAAAGCCAGTGTTTGGCGCAGCCCCGCTATTGGCTTGCACTTGCTCAAGGTTTTCAAACTCGTATAAGCCATTTGTCGCCGCGAGCTGGAAGCGAACATAACGACTGACCAATGCGGATGCTTCATAGCTGGTAACACCGACAGCAATAACACCCTTTTCCGATGAGTGCTGGATAACAGAGCCGCCGCCCACGGTATCCGTGTCTGTGTCGTGATAATACGCCCCAGTGAACGCACCAAAGAAGCTGTCAGCACTATCTGCAAACGTTACCGCAGGGTTAACGACATTCTTTGCCACACAGAATTCGAGATCCCCACCACTCGATTTGGCAGGAAACCGAACAGACTGCACTGCCTTAGAGCTATGCCAAGGTTCCAAGGTTACGTCTTGAGTGAAATCAACCGGGTTCTGTGCGCACGCTGTCAGGGCTGCGCAAGCCGACAGAAGTAGCTTTTTCATGATCAATCCCTTCGAAAATATGCGCACAGAGTTTAGCAACCTATTTCCAGGTTTCCATCGCCTGCTCCAGCGACAGTTTCGGCTCTTCGTGATGAGGGGCGAAGTTGTAAAAGCTGACCCGCTGGCTGTCTTTCTTGCGGTTGACGTTTGCCAGGATGGCAGCCACCAACGCTCCAGCCCTTTCTGTCCGCATTCCAGGATGAAGACTGCCCCTCTTGCGACGGAATTCGGCCCATTCCAGGAACTCAACATAGCTCATAGTCTGCTTGGCGATGGCGATCGTCGGACCGCCAATGCCGCACATTACCAGCTCATGCCAGAGCTCATCCTCGTCGGTCAGCTCTCCGTCTTTTTTCCGTTCACCTCGCCGATCACGCGCAGCAGCTCCATGGTGATTTCACTGCTCAAGGGCCCGCGATCCGGATCCGCCTCGCCAGTAATATCGCCAGGCTTGAAAACAGGTTTTCCTTCCTTGTCGCAAATAGCAGAGGCAATGCGGCCAGCCACGGCATCCGAATTGGCGTTGAGGGATTTAATGTCAGAAACAGCGGTGTAATAGGAAAGCTTGCGCACGTAGACCGTGGCAGTCTTTTCGTCATTGCCATCTTTCTTCAGGACAATTTCTTTCTGGACAGGGGCGCCGGTGAAGGCGCCCATGTCTTTGAGTGCATCAAGGGTCAAATCCATGATTACGAGGCCTTCTTGATCCAGCGGGCACCACCGGTGCGACGAATGCTGACCTCCGACTCAACCAGGGCGTTGGTCTGGAAGTCGAAGGGGAAGTCAGAAATGTAACCGCCCATAGTGAACCAGGTCCTGGAGCTGGGCAGCACGAAGCTGTAATCGCCCAATGTCGCAGTTGCAGTCGCACCGGTACCGTCACCGCCAATGGTCACCGTGGGAGCAGCAGTGTAGCCGGTGCCCGGGTCAGTAATGGTAATTTCGGTGACAGCTCCGCTAACCACAGTTGCGATGCCCGTCGCGGTTCGGCCGTCAGCCTCTTCAGGATCAGAGAATGTGACCGTGGTGGTGCCGCTCGAGTAACCAGATCCGCCAGCATCAACAGCAACAGAGCCAACGCCCTGAGCAATACCTGGCGTTGCTTTTCCGTCAGACCAACCAACAGCCCAGTTCATCGCCGGTGAAGGGTTCATCCGGGACAGATTCCACATTGTCATGTGGCTGTCGTAGTCGCCATCAGGACGAATACCCAGGGAAGCAGTGCCCGGGTTACGCATGCCGGCAACATACTCCATTTCGTTGCTGTCCAGACAGGTGTCGTCCAGCTCGCCTGCGGGATCGCCGCCAGGGTTGAAGCTGGTCGCGCAATCGACCTTGACGACTTCGGGAGTCTGGCCGGTGGTGTTCAGAAAGAAAATATGGGTGCCCTGTGTGAGCTTGCTCATGGTTCAATCCTCTCGCGGGTTTCAATAAAAAACCCGCTCGGCGGCGGGTTGTTCGGGTGGTTGCTGTTTGCTTTATCGAGGGACGTGCCACTCGACGTCGAATCCATATCGTTTGTGCCCGGTGTCGGGATCGGTGCTCTCCCCATTCCAGCCGACCACGTGAGCATGCGGTTCGATCGCATCGCGCAGCGCAGCGGCTACCTGCCGGGCCTCACTGCCTCGACCGGCGTACACATCGATCTGCACGGTGTAGCTGTCGAGATCCGGGGTTTGTCCCAGGTAGTTCTCTGGTAGGCCGCTGATCGTTTGCCATACGGCGTAGGGCAGGGTGATCCCCTGGGGAGCCTGGCCGAATGGGAAAAGACGCGTTGGCCCAGTGCCGAGCAGAGCAGTGACGGCTGAATCAGCGGCGCATACCTGGAATACTGGCGGGGTCACTGGTTACCCTCATTCATCAAATCCGAAATAAAAGCTTCAACTTCCTTGTTTTCTGGGTTGACGATGCTCACCTGGCCCTTTATTTGTTCGAGGTTTTCCACGTCCTCAACAAAAACCGAAAGATGAGCCGTTATGGCCCCCTGAGGCATGATTTCGATATTGCAGCCAGTCACGCCCTTAATTTCATGGCCATCTTCGGTGTAGATCTTTGTTACCCGGCAGGCCTTTGGGGCTTTACCGGATGGCAAAACAATCCTGATGCTCATTTCACACCTGCTTTTTTCCGGGCCCGCTTAAGGGCTCGCTCTATCTTTTTGGAATACTCATTGGCGAACACGGACACGGCTTGCTGGCCTGCCTGCTGCGGCACCGGCCGGAATATTGGCTGCGCGGGCGCATCCTCTGTACCAAATTCGAGGAAACGCCAATAGAAGGTATCGCCGCCGGGATTCCCGGAGCTGCCGTCCGTCCGGTATGTCTGTCCAGCCCTACCCTTCCGGACATTCTCCCTGGTGTTGGCATACTGGCGGGCACCGCCAAGAACACCCACTCGGAACATCATGTTGCCGGTCTTTCTGAAAGTTCGACCCGACCAGCGCTCGACGATATTCGCTGCAATGTTCTCTGACGTTCGCGGGTCATCCACGCGCTCAGCATTGGCTCGCGCCTGATCCCGGAGAACTTGGGCAGCCCGGCGAAGTGCGAAACGTCCGCCCTTGCGCTTGAGGTCGTATTCGAGGCCGTCCAGCTTGCCGAGGAGCTCCGGCAGGCCGTTGAACTTATAGTTCACCCCATCAGCTGCCATCGTTAACGCCTTCGCTGTAGGGCAGGGTTAGGTGTTCCCGGCCACTTCGATCGTCAGGCAGTACACCTTCGATGTTGAAGATCTGGCCTTTGTGGACAATCCGCATCGTTGCGTCGATACCAGGGCGGTACCGGATTTGGAATTCACCGGTGACCTCAGACTGGCCGGCCTGGGACTGCTTGAACTCCCGGGCGCTGGAAGGCCGCTTGGCAGCCCATACAGTAGCCACGACCTCCCAGCCCGGGATCATCTCTCCGGTTGCGGGGTCCTGGGTCTGGCCAGGCTTTTCGATAGTGATCCTGTGCCGCAGCTGGCCAGCTCTCATTTCACTCTACCCGGTCGTATTTTTTCAGGCGCTCGTACTCGCCCTGAGTCATCCACATTTTCTCCTGGGCCTCCTTGCAGATGCCGCCTCGGCAATGGCGGGTTTTTAGAGTGGCCTCAACCATCCGCGCTTTCGTCCTGGCGGCCGGCTTTCCTTCCTGTTCTTCGGACCCTGCAGCCTCGGATTGTGGCTCAACTGCCGGTTGGGTCTCGGGCTCATTCGGCTCACCGTCGACCGTTTCTGGCTGGGTTTCAGCCTCAGAGGTTTCGACCTGTTCAGGATCGACTGTCTGTTGCTCAGTCGCCTGGTCCTGCTTTGTTTTGCTGGGTTTGCGTGCCATTAGCTATTCCTCGCTACGCGAAATGAAAGTGGCGGTATGGCGCGATCAGGGCCTCCACCGCCATGGGCAATTCAGAGGTAATGGTTCCTACAACAACGCTTTCCCGGTTGGCGTACCAATGGCCGATCAGCAGAAGCATGGCCGTGGTGATGTCGTCATCGAGCACCAGGGCGTCTTCGTCGGAGATGGTGACTTCTCCGGTATCCGGATCGGTTTGAGTCGGGATCTCTCCCTGCGTTGCATACAGCGTTCGGCCTGTGTGGTTCTCGACCAGGCGCTGTGCTGCGGTTGAGTAGGTGTCGAGTAGTGTGTCGTCTTCGGTAAAGTCCGGCTCGAGCCGGACGTGTTGCTTTATAATGTCCAGCTCGAGCATGTCGGCTCCGTCAGTTCAGGGGCCGCTCAAGGCGGCCCGGTGGATTAAGTGGCAGCGCCCTGCAGTGCCTTGATCGCGGCAGCATCCTGCAGCACGCAGTCAAAGCGATGGAAGGCGAGGAAGCCGGTCTGGTCAAAGTCGGCGTAGCGCTCAACCAGGCGCTTCAACACCATGTAACGAACCCGGCGAATGATGAACTGGGCAAAGTCGCCGGCGTACATGAACTTAGCGTTCACGCCGATATCGGCAATACCTTGGTCCACAAAGTAAGGCACGTTGAGGATTGTGGCCGGTGCTGCACCCGATACCGCTGGGAGCCACAGAGGGCGGCCCTGCAAGTCTTCCATTTCCGTCATCAGCTTCAGCGTGTTGTCGTTAAGACCAATGCGGAAATTCGCAGCGCGGCGGTAAGCCGGATCAATGCTGTGGATCAGGCCGTTCACTTCTTGCCAGGTGAATTCGCTGGAGCTGGCAGCTGTGGTGGTTCCAGTCACCGACGCTTGCAGGCCAGTGGGCTGTTCGGGAGTGCCAGCACCGGTACCTTGCACCAAGAACTTGGCCTCACCGCGTCCGAGACGGGAACCGATACGGCTTGCCAGGAAGCCCTGAATGTCGATTCCCGAATCGTTCAGCAGCTCGTTGGAAACGCGGATCACCTTGGAGCTGAGTTTCTTGGCGCCAAGGTTTTTGATACCGAACACCACGTCACCCTCAGATGCCTGAGAGTTCTCGCCGATCAGCTCGCCTTCTTCAGCGGTACCGTCAGAGGTGGGCCACTCCAGCGTATGACCGCTGTCAGTGGTGAGGATCTGGGCTACGCTGGCCAGACCGCCGTAGTCCTTCATCGCTTCGTGGATGCGATTCAGCATCTCGGTTGGTACCGTGTAGCCGCCAGCGGTGTCTGGGTCGGTGGCTTGAGCACGCATCTCGCGCAAGATCTGGCGCTGCTCCGCGGACATTTCGGACATTCCCTGACGCAGGAACCCGTCAAACGCTTGGGCACGCTGCTCATCAATGGACTGGCCACCGCGCTCTTCGTTGTCCAGGTTGTCGCGATGCTCTTCTTCGTTATCTTCGACGAAGCGCTGGTCTGCATCCCGCAGTGCTTCTTCGCGCTTGATCTGCTCGTCGAAACCGTCGAGCTTCTGCTTCCAGTCGTTCCACTGGCTGCGCTGCTCGTCAGTCCAGGTGTTATCGCCGATCTTGTCATGCAGGTTGCGCATGTTCCGGGCGAGCTCGTTGTACGCTTGCTTCAATTCATGGAGTTTCATAGTGCTGTGCCCTCCGGGGCGATGTTTTGGTTTCAGGCGTGGATGAGTTCAAGGAAGCGCTCGCGGGCGCGGCGCTGATTGATGGCACGCTGGGCGAGACCCTTGATCTCTTCACAGCGAGCCTCGAGGGAGCGCTTTGCAGCGCCCGCATCCGGGTAAGCCGGGTAGGTCACCGGCGAAACGTCGAGCAATCGACTGAAGCGGTGGATGGTCCGCACTATCAGGCCGTCTTCGTCTTCCATCCATTCGTCACCGTCAGGCGCAACTCGAAACGCAAAGCTCGATCCAGTGATGTCACCCCGGGTCAGCGGAGCCAACACCAGGTCCCGCACGGACTGGGTGTCTGGCGGATTGATGTCGTAGCGCAAACCCTCAGCGTCAACCGAAAGCTCCAGAGTGCCGCTGCGAGTTCGGCCCAGAACAAAGTTCGGGTCGTGATTGAATAGGGCACGCACATCGTCGCCAAGCACATCATCGAAGGCGCCCGGGGCGATCTCCTCTTTGAACATGCCCAGAATCATTTCACTGCGTTTATTGAAGACCGCACCATGCCCGACGATGCGGGCCGGCTGTCCTTCCTCGGTTTCTTCGGCGCGCACCTCACACAGAAGGGCGCGCTTCTCGACTTCGCTCATGAGGTGGATTCCTCGTCATCGTTGGGGGTGTCGGATTGATTCAGGGCGCTCAGGGGCTGGGCGTTCACGCTGACCAGCATCTGATCCAGACCATCCCGGGGGTTCATGTCCTCGAGCACTCGGGCTTCGTTGCGGTCCATCCAGCCGTCGTTGATCGCGGCGTGGTAGAACTCCGCTCGCTCTTTCGCGGTTCCGCGCAGCAGGCCGGCGAGGTTGAACTTGCAGTAGTAGCCAGCGGCACGCTCAGCGCGGGTGAATACCCGGCGGTTAATCTCCTGCTCCCAGTTCACAACCCAGGGCATCATGGTGTGCCGAACAAACTGAATGGCCTGTTCACTGATATTGGAGAAGGTGGCCTTGTCGAGGTCGTTGATCATGTGCGCCGGCACGTTGAAGATGCCGGCAACCTCGGAGCGGTTCAGCTTCCGGGTTTCCAGGAACTGGGCATCCTCGGGCGGAATGGTGATCGACTTGTAGTCGAGATCCGCCGGCAGCATCAGCGTCTTGTTCTCGCTGGCCTTCAATTTCGAGACTGCGTTGTTCCAGGCGGTTTTCAGGCGCTCCCAGCTGTCCTTCTGCAGCGAGTTCTTCACGGTGACCAGGCCGGTAGGGCGTCCACCGCCGGTGAAGAAGTCCTTTCCATAGCGCTGAGCCGCCAGCCCCAGGCCAATGGTTTCAGCGTGTTGCCGGATCAGGCTCTTGCCGGTCCGACCATCGGAGCCCAGGGCACGGACGTGGATCATGTCCTCGAGGGCGACGGCGCGGCTGCCTTCGTCTTCCTCGGTAACGGCGTAGAGCCAGCGGTTTCCGTTTTTGACCAGCTGGGTTTCCCAGGGCCGCCGGGCGACCAATTCTCGAAGCTCCCCGCTCGGACTGCGCACGGTTTGCGTGTAGCCATTGCCCCAACCAAGAACGTGGCCCTGTTTGGTTTCCCGCCACTTGTAGCTGGTCTGCCACTCGTTGGGTTCATCGTGAAGTAGCCAGTAAGCCGGGTGATCCTTGGCCGCCTCGATTTTGTCGCCCCGTTTCCGCATCACGTGAAGCGGCAGCTGGCCAATGGAAGAGGACAGAACATAGATGCAGGAGTAGACCGCCGATAGAGTCAGAGCGGACTGGTTGTCCACCTGGATACCGATGTTGGTATCGAAGTACTCCGCCAGGTTCTGGCCGGTCAGCGGTGTATTCGGATCCTCAAGTGACCGGGATTCCGGGGCGAACAGGGACTCAAGCATTACTTCTTACCTCCGCCAGCTTTGCGCTTGGAGGCGCGGGCAGCTGCCAGGGCCATAACGAACATCAGTCCGCCAGCAGCGATAAGGGCATCAGCCAGGCCGAATCTGAGATACAGGCCATAGGTCATCGCCCCGAAACCGGCAAGGCCCAGGGTGTCGATCAGATAAGTGCGCATTTACATCACCAGGATGTCGTCGTCAGAAAGGGTATCCAGTACGCTTTCGCCTACTTGGGCGTTCGCCAGTGCGCGGCCTACGGCCATGATGAGAGCCACCGCGCCGTCGATCTTGTTGTGATCGCCTTGCTTGATGGGGCGGACCACGTCGTCATTACCGGGCAGGTACTTGCCAACCACGTTTCCAACACACCAGGTCATGATCGGATTGCCGTCATGATGGAAACGGCCGGATACGATCGCGGCCTCCAGCTCCTTCATGCCGTCCGACATGTTGGTGTAGTTCTGAACCATGGTGATCGGGTTCAGGCCTTCGTCGTCCAGCTGGTGCGAGAGGTTCGCGGCGCCGTGCGGGTCAATCGGTGACTCCTGAGCCGGCGTCTCCAGGTTGGCTTCCTTGGCGCATTCTAGGATTTCCCGGTAGTCCACCTCGCTGCCGTCTGTGGCATCCAGGTGCTTCGATTCAATCCAGCCCTGGTACCGCTCGCCGAGCCGGCGGTCTTCATTGTCGAAGGCTGTGTCTTCCGGTACCCAGAACTTCGGCCCAACGCAGTAGTAGTGAGTCTTGCCATCTACCTGGCGGCTAAATAGCCGGGCCATGCTGTTCATGTCCAGCTTGCGGGCCAGGTCGAATGCCAGAATGCAGTCCTCGCCCCGGAACTGGTCGATGGTTAGTGACTGGTCTTCACACTTCTTCCAGTCCTCCATGTTGAAATACCCCTCTTTCGAGGAGACCCAGACATTGAGGTGCTTGGTTTTGTACTTGTTCGCCAACCGGGCCCGAGCAACCGCCTTGTCCCTCTGGCTCTTGAGGTAGTCGAGCTTTACCGACACCCCGGCATTGGGGTTGGCCTTGAGAATCGCCTCGTCGGTCGTCCAATCGTCTTTCGGATCGATGGTGTAGATGATGGCGAACAGCTCGTCATCCTGGCTGGTGCCTTCCAGCATCTCGATGGCGCGTTCCCGCATTTCATAGCAGGGCCCGGCGATATCAAAACCGGCGGTGGTTATCACCCACAGCAACGGCTGCGATCGGGCGCCCATGCCAGTAATCATCGTGTCGTAAAGGCGCGAGTCAGGATGTTCGTGATACTCGTCGATGATTGACATCGAGGGGCTGGAGCCGTCACCTGGATCACCGATCACCGGTTCGAAAACGCTTCCATCGCCCCGTTCTAGTTTCTTTGCCCAGGGCACAATGCCAAATCGGTTACGCAGGTTTGGCATTTTTTTGGCCATCTTCAGGGCGGGGCGGAAAACCTCCCAGGCCTGTTTCTCGCTGGTGGCACCGCAATAGACCTCGGCGCCATATTCTTTATCTGCGCAGAAGGCGTACAACCCGGCGCCGGCCACCTTGATTGACTTGCCGTTCTTCCTGGGGACCTCTTCGTAGACTTCCCTGAACCGGCGGAGCTTGTCCTTCTTCCGGATCCAGCCGAACACCATCGAGAAACTGAACAGTTGCCAGGGCTCAAGAACAATCCGCTGGTTACCTCTGGCCCATTCCCCTTTGGTGTGGGGGAGGAGCTGGACAAACCTGCAGGCTCTTTCCGCCAGGTCCCGGTCGAACCGATACGGATAGCTCTTCGCTTTCGCTGCCTTCAGGTCATTCAGGTGTCGGGCACAAGCTGCCTTGACGTAGCTGCAGGCGACGATCCGGCCACCTACCACATCGCGGGCGTACTTCTGCGCCGCGTTCACATTGGGGTAGGCGCTCATAGGTTAGAACTCGTCGAATTCGTTGCCCTCGTTTTTGCCGTCGTCATTTGCTCCGCCACCGCCGAGCATTCTCATCCGGGTGAGCGGATCCAGCCCGAGCAGTGAGCCGAGCCTCGAAAGCTGCTGCACTGACTTGTCGCGGACGTTCACAACCGGGTGCATCTTCTCGCTGCCATCAGCGGTCGGAAGCGTTAATCCCTCGTTGGCAATCCGGATCTCGGCATCCAGCATCAGTTGCCAGGCGTTGCAGTAGGCTTGAAGCAGTGGGGCGTCTTCGACTTCGAACGTGCCGCGATCGATCAGCACCTTCGATTGTTGTTTCCAGATTCTCCGGGCCGCATCGCCCATCAATTCTTCGGGAGGATTGATCCGGGTGATCGAGCTTTTCTGAGTGCCAACCGACTTCCGTTTTCGGCCTCCGCCGGAGGCGCGAACTGGAGCGTTGTTGTTCAACCAGGACCTCCGGAAAAAGTTTCGTTATTTCTCACGCATAAAAAAACGATTGAGGGCGCGGTGTCCGCTGGACAGGGCTCCAGAGATTTACCCACCCCCGGGGCTGCTGTCGCCTCGCTCTCGCGCCCTCAAGGCCTCCCGCTGGGTCTTGGCCTGATGGCATGGGTGGCAGGTGGCCTCAAGGTTGCTGGCAACCGTGGCGCCTCCCTCAGCCTCTGGGACGATGTGGTCAACCTCAGTTGCTGGTGTCGCTTTATGATCTCTCTTGCATGGCTGACAGAGGTATCGATCACGCTCAAGCACCTGGTCTCGCAGCCGTCGCCATGGCCTGCCGCCTCTGCCTCTGCCTGCTCTGCCTCGTGTCCAGCTCTTTGCCTGGTCAGCGTGAGCCTCGCAGTAGCCGTGCTTCTCCCTGGTGGTCATCCGGCATAACTTGTCCCGGCAGGGCTTGGCGGTACGCTGTGGCATCAGTCGAGTGTGCTGCCGTCGAGGTAAGTGGTCGGCTCCCTGTCCTCGTCATCCATTCCCTCGGCCTCGGCCATAGCCTGAACCAGTGCGGCATTGCTATTTGCCAGGCGATTGATCGCATCAGTCTGCTGGCGGATAGCCTCGATGAGCTCGGCGAGCTGCTGTTCGTTCACTGGTATGCCTCATTGACTGCATCAACCAGGCCGCGCTGTCTGGTGGCGCAGTTGTGGTAGATGCTGGCGGTCTCTGTGATAACGGTGGCTGCAGTATCGGCCTGTCCGTCTCTCAGCTCAGGGAGTTGGTCCGGACACTTCACCATCAGATTGGCCGGTATCTCCACGTTGGGCATCGTTAAGCAGCCGGACAAGCTCAGGCTCAAAGCACACGCGCTTATAAATCGGCTTCTGAATCTCACGGATAACTCCACGGTCGATGATGCGCTCGTTGGCCCTGAGCTCACTCAGGCGATCCTCCACCTGTGTGGAAATGCCACCAATGTCCTCACGGATCTTAGCGGCCAGCGCCTGCTGTGCTTCCATGGCTGCGAGGTCTTTACTGTCCTCGAACCAGCCTCTGGCCATCCATCCGGCGTAACCAATTGCCGCGATGGCCACAGCCAGTCCGATCAGTTTTGCTTTTGGTCCGAAAGGAATCATTGCTTCACCTTGCCTGCCCAGGCCTCAGCGATGTTGTTGCCGAAGTAGCTGACGATCAGGGTGACGCTGATGCCGTATGACCAGCCGATGACCACTCCCATTGATTCAAGGACCCTCGTATCGTAAATGCCGAGAAGGACCCAGCAGGGCGTCTGCAATATGGCCCACCACTTGCCGGTGTAGTACCCGCGCCGGCGGTGTTTCCACCAGCGATTCGGGTCCGGATGGCTTTCAGTCGCGTCCATATTGGCTTTCGAGGAGGCGGTCGAGCTTCTCGTTCATTCGCCGGATATCGACCTTGAGCTCGTCATAGGTCTTCTGAGTGCGCTCCTGGTCATTGATTCTGGCCTGCTGCAGCGTCTGCACAGAGCTCTCAACCAATGAAAGCCGCTCGTCCTGCTTGGATTGATCCCTGGCAATGGAAACCGCCAGCAACACAACGGTCACCAGGACTGCGATGGGGATGCCCTTGTCGATGTGCCAACCTCTGCGATCGCTCACTTCAGACACCGCCAACCTCGCCAGTCCGCATGATTTCCGACAACTCAACGGCTCTCACGCCAACCTGGCGGGCCCATTTCGAATTGAGCATTTCTTTTGCTGCCCGATCCCAGTCTCTGCGATCGATTGCGCTCCACATGTTCTTGAAGCCCATGAGGCCAGCAAAGCCCAGATTGAACGCCATATTCGCGATAACCGTCTGGCGAACAGGATCGAGATCACGGTATTCGTCGACGGTCTCCAGCTGGCGCTCAACCTGGTCGATATCGTTGTCGAGCATGAAGTCAGCCTCATCGCGACTGATGCCCACGTCTTCCAGGTTGCGACCATAGCCGACGGTCAGCTTGCCCACTGTGTCGAGGTAGGGCTTCAGGCGGAGGCCTTCGTGGCGCTCCAGCTGTGATCTGAGTAGTTGGCGATTCATAGGCATAAAAAAGCCCGCTCGGTGGCGGGCAGATCGGTTCATGGAGTAATCGGGCACAAAAAAACCGCCAGCTCCGAGGGGGAGGGCGGTTTCGTTCGAGGTCAGTTTGACCAGCTACCAAATAGTGTATCTGCTGGACCCCTGAAGTCAACATCTAGTGTCATGCGGCTGCAGATTCCTGATAACCGAGAAGGTACTCGAGTTGGCCATAGCCCTTTGTGACCCTCCGCTGAAATACCTTCACGGAGCAACCGAGCAGCTGGGCACAAGCGTAGTCGTTCCAATGGATCTCATAGCGCTTTTCGGTAAATGGATCGATGGCCACCTTGGTCCGCCCACGATAGAAGCGATCGACACAGAGGGCGTCTACCTGCTTTGGTGCCCTGCTGGCCATGCGGCTTAACCGATCGTAAGCCCGGGCAAACTCCTCAGGCATCTGGCGAAGCCGGATCTTCTCCAGTTTGTCCGCCAGCATGCAGAATCCATTGAACCCTGATCCGGATGGTGGCTTGCCCTCAAACTCTGCCCACATGCCCATGATGCTCCGGCCCTGGTGCGCCAGCTGATCGATGGTGTCCAGTCCCTGCATATAGGCGATGAAGCGGTCTACTTCCCGCTGGGCTGCTTCCCGGGCCCGGCGCTGGTCAGGCGTCTTTCGGTTTTGTTCGGCCATTAGTCCTCCTTGCGCCAGCCGGCGGCCCACACCATATTCGATATGCCCTGCTTGTTCAGGCCTAGACGGGAAGCCTCTGCAATTGTCTCTGTAAGACTGTTGCGGTCTCTCTGCTCCTTGGTAAGCAGCTTCTTGACCGGGATTAAGTTTTTTAGCGGCTCCATCTCACAAACATCACAAGACTGCGACTTCGGGCCATACAGCGACATCGTATCGTCGCCATTGTCCCGCCACAGGCAGCCGCAGCCAGCCGGGCACATGTAGGCGTCGGGCTCTTCGTCACGCCCCTTGGGCTCTCGCTTGGCAGGGCGCTCTACCGCCAAACGGTCTTCCAGCCGGTCAGGAAAGCCAGCTGGAACCCAAAACCCAAGGCTTGCCGCCCAACATTCCAGTCCGTGCTCCGCGTTTTTGTACCAATCGCCTGAAGGCGGAAAGAAATGCGTTGTGCCTTCCGGAGCATTCTCATCCCACCACTTCGGATCTCTCAGTTGCTGCTCTGTTGGACCTTTCATTTCAATAGCCTCCAAGTCTTTAGTGATCAATCTGAACCAATAATTTGGAAGAGGCATCACGCAGCTCCTTTTATCGAGAAAACGTCTTCCTGGAAGAGAACCCGCCAGGTGCGAATCTGGGCCCGGCGGAAATACCAGTCTTTATGCTCGCGCTCCATAGGTGGCCACTTCATTCGGCCATCGATCACGCTATGGCATGAATCACAGGCGAAGCAGGCGGACAGGTCGTCACTCTTTCGCGCGATGCCGTGGCTTTCATCCGGAAGGTGAGCGAGGACCGTTGTTGACCAGTCGCCATTGCACACGCCAACGATCTGCAAGGTGCAGGGCTGATTCCGGGCCGCGTCTCTGATCTTTTTCGAGTGTATCGGTGTCGTCTTCTGCAGCATGTCAGTCCCCGTGGTACCGTGATCCGCCAGCGCCGTAGCCCCGGCCGTTGCTCTCTGCCCTCATGGCCGCCAGCTGTCGCCTGACATCTACCAGCTCCTGGTTGCGCTCACTCAGCCGGATTCGGAGCTGAATAATCAGGTCAGGCATTGCCAGGCTTTCGCCAGTCTCCTTACAAACGACACCGGACGCTTCGCAGCGATCGCAGGGCATCTCGTAAAACATAGGCTTCACGAAGCCACCCCCATGGCATTTCGGGCAGGGCTTGAGCGGTCGCTTCTCCTGGTTGAATGCTGGGCCCGATCGCTTCCTCATGCAGCCCTCCGCTTTTTCCTCAGAATGCGCGGATCCTCCCAGCCGACCAGATCCAGTTCGATATCGATCGCCTCGGGGCTTACCTGGTAATGCCGGGAGAGATAGGACTTCGTCAGTTTCGGCAGCTGCTGATCAATGCGGGCCTTCTCTGCGGCACACTGACGGATAAGTGCCTGGTCTTCGTCATCAAGGGCAACAACGGGCATATGCTCCCGGACCTTCTTGATCGTGAAAGAGCTGCAGCCAAATTTGACGCCAAGCAGCTTATCGGAGAGCTCCTCGGACTGGGCTCGCAGATAGGCGCCGTGCATGTAGTCTTTTGCCGCCTGGCGGGCTCTCATCTTGGTGAGGTGGTCTCTGCTCAAAATTCACCCCCACGATGGCTGTCCCAGTCAAAGATAATGGCTCGGCCACCACCTTCGCGGAGCCGATCGGTTGCTCTTTCGCCCAAGAATGACCTCACACCCTCAACGTCCAGGTTGCTGATCAGAATCATCGGGCGCATGTTCTCGTAGCGGGCATTGATGATCTCGAAAAGGATTTTCCGCTCGCTGTCGGTACCCATCTGGACGCCAACCTCATCGAGAATAAGAAGGTCTGGCTCGGCCAGCTGCTGGATCGCCTTCCGCTCGGTCTTCTCGCCATTTCGGTAGGTTTCCCGGACCACCCGAATCGCGTTCATGGTAGTCATGAATATGGCGGTGTAGCCTTCCCGCATTGCCTGGTGGGCAATTCCAATTGCCAGGTGCGTCTTCCCGGTACCGGGCCGGCCGGTCATGATCAGATTTGCCCCGGTGTCCAGGGCGTCTTCAAAGCTGTCTGCGAATCGTTTTGCTGAAGACAGAGCCCGCTTCTGACCTGAGGTCTGAGCGTTGTACGTATCCAGGGTGCGAGTCCGGTACCGCTTGGGGATTGCGGCCTGCTCCATTGCCCGCTCAAGACGGACCTGGCCGCCGTGGTCGATAAGTTTACGGTGCCGACGCTCTCTGGAACGCTCTATTCGTTCGGCTTCGCAGTCAGGGCAGGGTGACCAGCGGGTCTTTTCCCCGACGGGGACGCCGGTTGCCTCGAACTCGCCATGCTTCTCGCAGACTTTGGTGTCCGTGAGGATTTTGCTCAGAAGGCTGGTGACTGTGCTCATGATTAAAATACCCCCTCAGCGGTCACGCCGCGGCTGTAGTCCACCTTGCTCCAGTCCTGCTCTTCGGTTCTGGGCCCGGAATCGTTTTCCGAATCTCTCGTTTCGTACTCCTCGAGGAATTCGCAGTCCTTGCCGAAGAACCGAACGCCCTGCATGACGAGCTCCGTACCGGTTTTGTTCGTGGCGTCGCAGAGTTTCCCGTAGCGGATCACGCCGGCGAGCATTTCAGCGGGGTCGTAGCCGTCTTTGAGGCGATCATTCCAGCACTTGTAAGCCTTACGCTTCGGGTTGCTGCCAAGTCGCTTCGGATACCTGGACCAGGCCAGCTCAAACTCATGGGGATACTGAAAACCCTTGGGTGTTTTCTCCGCGCCGGAGTCTTCATCCTCCGAGGGCTCATCGCTTGCCGATGGGCCATCAGTCTTTTCCATGGATTCAGGATTCGGAGAATCAGGATTCAGAGAATCAGGGCGAGATCTACCGTTGCTGTTTTGTGGGTCTACGGTAGGTTTACCGTGAACCTCCCGTGAATCTACCGTAGGTTCACCGGTACTCTCTTGGTCGTTACCGTTGTTAGGCTGTGGGTCTTCAGTTTTGACCGGAATTTCTCCTGTTTCCGGCTTGCCATCTCCGGTAGGTCCACCGTCTTGCCCCTCGCCTTTCTGCGTGGCCTGCTTTGCCTTCTTCGGCTGGGTCACCGGGTCATAACCGTTCTTTCCCGGTAACTCACTGCGCTTCTCTGAGTGGTGAGGTGACTGGTGCTCGGAAAACTTCGTAATCATGATGACTTTCACGCCCTGGTAGTCGTAGCGCTCCAGTAATCCCATAGAGGTAAGGTCCTCCAGGCCGGCATCCACGTTCACGTTATCGCACGGGAACAGCTCCATCTTGATCCTCTTAGGCCTATCCTCCAGGCGGCCTTCACGATCGGCCAGCATCCAAAGGCCAACGAACAGGAGGCGATGCTCAAAGGGCAGCTCAACCAGGTCTTCATTCTTCCAGAATCCCGGCTTGATGTTTCTTGCTCGCATTACGCGGCCTCCGAATCTTGTTCAAAAAGTAGGTGAGTGAATTGCCCATCCCAGTCGCGCCGCATTTGCAGATGGCCTTTTTCGTATTCGGAGTAGAGCCACTTCGCACCCTTCTGGGTGAGGACGACCTTCTCGCATGGGCGATCGTCTCGGTTCAGGTAGCGACGCTCCGTGAATAGCTTGTCTCGATAAGCAGCCGCACTTCTGTAGCCGTGAGGGGTTCTGAGAAGCCGCTTCCGTTCGACCAACAAGGGCTGGACGCGATTCAGGTTGACGCCGTTGAGCATGCGGCAGAACTCGACAGGGGTGAGCCCCGCCTTCAGGTTTTCCGCAAGGTCATTGCAGACGGCGTTGAGGCGATCGGTCTCCTGGCGGTAGTGGTTCACCTGGGAGTTTAGGTCCTCAATGACGACTCGAGCGTGAGGGCTGAGATTCTTGATCCACTGCGGCGCTGAGTGCTGCTGCTCCATTTCGTGCAGTCGCTTAATCACTCGGTGCCTGAGGGGAATGCTGTAACCGGTTACAAGGGTTTCCGTGAGCTCTTTGTCGAGTTGGATGCAGGCGGTGTAGCCGCGGCTATCTCGCTCTTCACGGACATGACGCAAATCTGCGTCATCTTTCAGCGCGTCCAGCATGGTGCGGATATCTCGCAAAACATCGCCGTGGCGCTTGCCAGTGAGCTCCGCGATCTCGCGACTGCTCATGGTTGGCGTGTTGTTGCCACTCAATATCAGATCAGCCATAATCATTACCTCTTCAAGATTACCCGCCGAGGCTTTGCCGAGCCGTTTGAGGCGGGGGTTTTTTTCAGGCCTCTGGCCCTTTCCCCGTAATCACCACCCGAATCTCTCCATCCGGCCTGACGATCTCGTCGCGTTTCAGGAATGGATGTGTCCGGAAGTGGCAGTCATCGATCTTCAGTGCGTCCGCCAGTCCATCACGGCCAGACTTGAACGCGGCGATAATGTTGTCGTCGTCCCGGGCCCGCCGGTTGGGCGGATGGAAGTCGAGGAACACATGAATCTCTCCGCCAGCCTCGACCAGCTCCCGCAGGGGCGTCAGATCCCACTTGCCCGCCTGGATCGTTTCCAGCGAAATCATCTTGCAGGTGTACCGATAGACTTCTGCAGCTCGGGCTTTCTTTGCCCAGTGCCCCCTGGAGTTCGGGCTCAGGGCCTTGTGCGGCCAGGGAAGTTTGATTTCGAGTTTCTCTGGCATTGCCTGCTCCGTCTGCGTAATTCAAAAACTGTCTTAACGTGACATGTCACGCTTTCTCGTAGTGACTCCGGGCATTCCGCCAGCCTGGCCTTTCTCTCTTCTCGATCGGCGCCGGCGGTAACGTATGCGTTCCACTCGCCGAGTGACTCCATGACTCTCCTCAGCTTTTGTGTGGTAGCACGCGAGGGAGTCGAACCCTCCGATATCCGGGTTATGAGCCCAGCGAGACACCGTTTCTCCATGCCTGCATAACTGGCGGGTTATCCGGTACCACCGCCGTATGCCTTTTGAAGGGAGGCTACCCAGACCCCCTACCGGTGGGAGCCACAAGTTCGCAATGTCATTGCGGTTGATGCGTCGGCCGGGAAACTCCCAACCCCTTACGCATCCGAGGAGGGCTCTACCTGACGCGGCAGACTGGGGACCTGCCAGGTCATCCTTGGTCGAGGGAGCAGAGCCCTCCCGGATACGGCCTGTCTTTCCAGGCTGTCAGCGCGATCAACTGGGGCGGTGGTGGGTTACCTTTGCCTCGCGCTGCTGGCGTTCTATCGCCGGGACCCTGTCCCCGGCTGCAATGTCGGCACCTAGGCTTTAGCCTGGCCAGCTTTACCGGCTGCTTCTGATAGCGCTGCAGCTCGCGCCTGCATCAAACCCTGTACACATATCCACTACCGGAAAACTGGGTATTCCTGGCGTTCCGGAGTGGTTTAATGGAAACCATCAGGCCGCCTCGGGCGGATCAAGAACCGAGCGGAACTCTCGCCAGTCAACGTCTGGCCGAATATCGGTAGCACGAACGGCTCCGCCCGAGTGCTTATGCAGACGAGAGGTGAGCTCAATACCGAGCTTCTGACGGGTAGAGAGCGCCTTCCGGAGATAGCCCAACGAGGTTTTGCACTTTGTTGCAAATTCCTCTTGGTCAGCTCTCGACATGCTATTGAGGTAAAGTCGAAGTGATTTCATGTCCGCAATATTTACCCACGGGTAACTATTTTGTCAACCCACAGGACATTTACCAAAGAGTAAACGTTAAATATTCTTGCGAAATGGATATTCATGAAGTGCGCAGGCAAAACCTTGCGCGATTGATAAACGAGAGGTTTGGCGGCAAGCAGAAGCGTTTAGCTGATGCTATAGACCGCCAGCCAGACTATGTTTCGCGAGTTCTCAAAGGAACAAAGAACGTCGGCGAGGTTTTCGCTCGCCATATCGAAGAGAGTCTCCACCTTGAGCGCGGAGCAATGGATAACGGCTTTTACATTAGCGCAGAAGCCCACCGTGCAATCGCATCCGACTCCGATGAGTCTTCCTCTTCCCAAATTGCAGAATATGCGAAGAACAGGGCTGCCAAGGTGGCGTTTACCGCGACCCCCGCGAAGGGTAGAGCGCCTAGCGCGGGAAAAGCCCGAGACGAACTGGAGTTTTTCGGGCACATGGATGCCTGGGATAGCAACACGCCATTGGATGAGGATGAAGTTGAATTGCCTCTGTTCAGGGAAGTCGAACTGGCAGCCGGCGCGGGCCAGACTCAGGTAGTCGAGAACCATGGCGCCAAACTCCGGTTTGCAAAATCAACGTTATCCAGGGCAGGGGTGGTCGAAGAGAACGCGGCCTGTGCCTTTGTCCGGGGCAACAGTATGGAACCAGTTATGCCGGACGGCACCTGTGTTGGCGTGAACACCGGTGACACCGCTGTCCGGGATGGCGAAATCTACGCGATCGACCACGACGGAATGCTAAGGGTGAAGTACCTGCATCGTCGACCAGGTGGCGGAATCAAGATTGTGAGCCAGAATGCATCAGAGCATGCGACGGAAGAATATTCGGCTCAGGACGTAATCGATAACAATATCAGGATTATCGGCCGCGTGTTTTGGTGGTCTGTTTTGCGATAGAAGTTAAAAATGCCAGGGACTGTAGGAGTGGGGCATGGCGCTCGTGAAGTGTAAGGAATGTGGCTCGGAAGTAAGCACCAAAGCAAAAGTTTGCCCGAAGTGCGGGGCGAAGGCACCAAAGAAAACCTCTCTGCTTAGCTGGCTCGTTGCGGGATTGATGGCGGTTTTGATGTTTAACTTCATAACTTCAGATCCCGGCAGTTCGACTACAAGTTCCAGCAGCTCAAAAACCTCTTCTTCATCTCCTAGCAGTACAGAGACTTCAGATAGCAGATCAAAAACGACTGTTAAAGAACCAGAGTGGGTCACGTTCGATTCCACGGATGAGATGACAGGCGAACGTTCTGCCTATGCCGTCTCACCTATGGCGACAACTACCAAGCCAATGGGGTTCCCCTACACTGGAGTAGAAGCGCGTTTGGCAGTCGGCTGCGATGCATCCTCTGAATGGGCGTACATCAGCTTCACAGAAGCGCCCAACCTGAATGATGGTGAAATCAGCGATGGCCGAACAACTTTCAATACGCGTGTTCGCTGGGACGAAAATGTTGTTACGGAAGTCTTGACCCAGAAGTGGGGAGCGAAGTTTATGCATTTCCGGAACAAGAATGCGGTGATCGAGAAAATTGCTGGAGCCGGCTCAGTTATGGTGGAGCTCAACTGGCATGGTGAGGGGGCTGTGAGATTCCCCTTTACTCTGAATGGGTCGTCCAAGGCTCTCCAAGACATTCGCGGGAAATGTGCTGACTACTAACGGCGTGATTGTTATCGAGTGTTCTCAGCTGGCTCCCTTGTTATGGCGCGTGATCGCTCAGCTTAGACTAAGGTCTTGAGCTGTCTATATCACTGAAATTCATGGCTAATGACAAAATTTAACAACTTCATAATGAAATCCAATACTGGAAAGGTAGAAAAATTTAACCTACAAGTTAATAATAGGCGCCCGAAATGGACGTAGTGAGGCTGTCTAAAGGCAAGTTTTCCGTCACTGCGTATGCGGAAAGGGCCGGTGATGACTGGGAAATTCCGCTAATAGAATTCCTGGACGATCATGACAACAAGCAGTACGGAGGGATGGTCGACAAGCTGTACGCGCTATTCGACCACTTCGCTGAAGAAGGCACGAATATTAGTAAAGACCTTTGCCATGAAGTCGATAAGGACGAGGGGATTTACGAGTTCATTAAGGGTGACCTCAGAGTTTTGTGGTTCTATGCCAAAGGTAATCGCGGCATAGTTATTTGTTCGCATGCCTTCGTGAAGAAGGACCAAAAGACCCCAAATAAAGAGAAAAAGAAAGCCATCAGCGTAAAAGAAAAGTATGAGGATGGTGGACGAGCACTCAACATCATAGAGCAGGACGCGGGGGAGTAATATGTCACTGAGTAAACTGCGCAATCTTAAAGCGAGAGTCAAAGCCCGGGACGGCTACTGGGTAGAAAAACTCAAACTGGATTTTACAAAAGCTCTCTCTGGCCAAATGAAACGCAAGGGGTTGAAGAAAGGAGATATCGCCAAGAATCTCGACCTCTCAGCGCCTTACATGACAAAGGTTATGAGAGGAGACGAAAATTTCACAATTGAAACCATGGTGAAGCTCGCCAGGGCTGCAGGTGGTCAATTGCATCTCCATATTTCAGACAAGGATAGTGATGTCAGCTGGATCGAATGTAACGGCGGGAACACTTTCCGCGAGTTGATCGGTAAGGTCACAGAGGATCAGTACAAATTCGAGGGTGATCGTTTCTCCGTTATAAGAGGTGGAGATCATAGGGAGCACGGTGATGTGGCAGCTTGAGCTCAAGCGTTACTTCTTTCCGGAAACTTTTGTTAAGGCTAGAAAGGAGCACATAAGTAGCCAAGACAAAGAGGCTAGAGCATGCCCCGAATTTGAGATCACTCTTGCTTATGGAGTCAACAAGGCTGAGAAGCAAATTCTTCTCAACCTCACTTTAACCTCAGTAGATTTGGTGGATGAGGACCCTTATGAGTTTAAAGTTGAGGTGTTCGGGTCTTTCTTCTTGGAACACTCTGAAGGAGTAGAAGAGCTGGACGATGAGTTCTATGAGAACAAGAAGCAAATCGTGAGGAATTGCGCACAAATATTAGTAGGATCAATCAGAGATCATTTGCTGACGATCAGTGCTAAGGCTCCATTCGGACCACTCTATCTTGACACTACGTATATAGGTCTCGACAACATACCGGACGAGATAGAAGACGAATAAGCCCGCCTCTGTGCGGGCTTTTTATTGCCCGCAATACTCCGCAAGCTGCTGCTTGTATCGATTGAACTCGCCCTGTGAGGGATTCAACCCGTAAACCTTCACGATCCTGACAAACCTGCTCACGTACTGGCACTTCCCAGCTGGCGGAAGCCAATCCTCTGGCCCCTGGGCGCCTTTACTTCCTATAACAATATAAAATATCCCAAATGATCGTATGAGTGAGTGAATAAGCGTTTTTAGGTTTAGTAAACATACTAATCTAAAATCCTAAAAGTTAGCTGAAAGAAACCATGGCGTGACTTCTGTTCATGTAGTAGCACGCAAAAAAATCACCCCACTTTTGCGTCCACTCGGTTTTCAAAGCGGACCTTTCTGGACGTTCAGTTAAGCTCAAGCTCTTTTAAACAAAAGCGAACATTCAGAAACGACCGAATTTGACCCAAAACGGCCCTTTTCTTCGGCGCTTCATGATCTGATTGCCTCCCCCCCCCCTCCGGAGTCACCGAAAGTCCCTCTGACATTGGAGTTTTTGGCAAAACACAATCGTGTGGAGAACTCTAATTCGCGGCGCAATTAAAACAGGGATGCTTACATCGTCACCCACCGGCTGATTTGAGTTTTCAGTCAGTTTTCGACTCTGGCTTCGTTTTAGGTCTGCGCTGAATCGAAACAACTGGCTATTTACGCATTTGAGAAACTAGGTCGAGGCAACTCGCTGCAAGGATAGCCTGCGCGCGATTTTGAACATTCAGTTTACGTAGGACAGCCGAAACATGAGCCTTAACAGTGGTTTCCGCCAAGTGCAAGTTGTACGCGATCTGTTTGTTAGACTCTCCGCGTGTCATTCTCTCTAAAACTATCAGCTGTCGCTTCGTTAAAGATTGAAACTGGCTCGGATCAACCTCTGCTTCTGAGCCGGCCATGACAGCACCACGGCCGTTACCATTTTCGAATTCGTCAGAGCCTGCACAAACGCAAATCTTGCCATCCAAAACCTGTCGAATAGCGTCGACAATTTCATCTCTTGATGCAGTTTTTGCTATGACCCCCATGGCCCCCTGACCGATCGCCTGAGACGTGACATATCTGTTTACTCTAGCCGACATGACTATGGTGGGGAGCGAAGGCGCGATCTCATTTAAACGACCAAGCCCACCAAGCCCTCTCATATCAGGCATGTCGAGATCGAAGAAGATGAGATCAAGGCTGCCATGCTCACTCACGATTTCCATGGCGTCTTCCAAGCTGAATGCCTCGAAGACATGTTTGCAATCATGATTTCTCTGAATAATGCTCCTTAAGGCATCGCGAAAAAGCGGCTGACAATCAGCAATCATAGCCTTGAATAATGACGTTTTGCCGACTTCTTCCTGGCCAATGTCAGGAACCGGGAGGGAGTGCAGCGTGGTTTGGCTCTTTGACAAGCTTCTGAGGTTATTGGCTTCTTCTAGCATTTGTTATTCCTCGCCAAACTGTACATACATTTACTGGTGTGCTGCTCGCACTCCTCGCCGCATGGATACCTGACTATCTCGAGCGGCATCGCGCAAGGAGCCATACAGCAGACCTGCGTCATTCTGTTGATCCCCATATCGATGAAGCTTTGTGGCTCACCTGTGAGGAAGGTGGTATTCGACTCTCGGAAGTTGAATGGTCGACCAATCAAAGCTAAACCCCGGCTTCTCAGGGCCGGGGTTTAGCATTCTTCCTAAAGGGCAATGACAACCGACTTTGTTTCAAGATATGAATCGAGTGACTGCTTACCCATATCACGTCCAACCCCGGAGAGTTTATAGCCCCCGAATGGGATGTTGGCGTCAAGCATGTTGTGCCCGTTTACCCAGACAGTGCCTGCTTTTAATTTCGGGATTAAGCGTTGCACCTCAGAGAGATCGTTTGACCAGATGCTCGCTGCCAGCCCATATCGACTATCGTTGGCCCGGGCTACGACGTCCTCGATATCATCAAACGGGATGACCACCAGAACGGGACCAAAGATCTCGTCCTTGGCTATGACCAGAGAGTCGTCTTCGGTCGCAAATATGGTGGGCTTGACGTAATAACCTTTGCGGTCAGCACGTTCGCCGCCGGTAACCAGGCGTGCACCTTCCTGCCGCCCCGTCTCAATGTAGTGACAAACCCGGTCTAGCTGAACCCGGGACACGAGTGGCCCCATTTGAGCATCTGGATCCAGGCCAGGCCCCAGCGGGATGGCCTCTGCTAACTCGGCGAGCCGATCCAGGACCTTGTCAGAAATGCTCCGGTGAACGTAAAGTCGGGAGCCGGCACTGCAGGTTTGTCCATGGTTGAAAAAGATTGCTGCCGCTGCTCCTTGCGCAGCCTTTTCCGCATCACAGTCAGCCAGAACAATCATTGGAGACTTGCCCCCCAGCTCCAAGGTAACTCGCGCCATATTATCCATCGCAGCACGGCCTATGATCTGACCTACCTCAGTGGATCCGGTAAAACTAATCTTGTTGATGTCAGGATGAGTTATCAGTGCTGACCCGGTGCTCTGGCCCTCGCCAGTAATGATGTTGACAACCCCGTCAGGAAAGTTTGCCTCTTCGATCAGCTCGCCCAGATAGAGGGCAGAGAGCGATGTTTGTTCCGCAGGCTTCAACACAACCGTGCAGCCCGCTGCAAGTGCCGGAGCCAGTTTCCAGCAGGCCATCAGAAATGGAAAGTTCCACGGTATGATCGCGGCAACAACACCGACGGGTTCGCGTCGGGTATAAGCAGAAAAGTCAGAGTCAGCCGGGGCAAAGGGCATGGACACGTCAAGAGTCGAGCCCTCAATTTTTGTTGCCCATCCGGCCATGTAGCGAAAGAATTCCAGTCCCAGGCTTACGTCAACAGCTTCGGCAACAGCAACAGACTTGCCGTTGTCGATCGCGTCCAGCTCAGCAATGATTCTGGCATCTCGCTCGATCAGATCTGCAAGTTTGAGAAGCAGGTTCTGACGGGCGGAGGGTCTCATTCGGCCCCAGTCATCACTATTGAACGCACTTTTTGCGCAGCTAACCGCTTTGTTAACGTCATCAGGATGTGCAAGGGGTATGCTTCCTATAACCGTTTCTTCAGCCGGGTTTTCTACCTCTATGCGTTTGTTTTCCAGAGCATCAACCCATTGGCCGCCTATCAGCATACGGTGATTTTGACGTGCCAGGAACGCCTGGGTTTTATTCTCTAAACCATGTGGATGTTTTGTGAACGTATTCATTAGTTTCCCCCAAATCACTGACTTTTTGGACGGATAGCGTCTGCAGTACCCTGAATAAACGCTTTGATTTTCTCGACATCTGTCTTACTCAGCGTTTCGGTAAAATCGGGCATGCCACTGGAAACGAATGGACCGTGAAACAGGAAGGCGTCCAGGTTTTCAATGACTGATTTCTTTGAATAACCCAGGTTTGGAATATTACCGCCCTTGTCTACGCCGGGAACGCCATGACAGAACACGCAATTACTGACGTAAAGAGCCGTGCCTTCTCCAATGAAGTCGGGATTGTATTCAACGCCCGAAACCAGAGAGTTCAGCTGATACTGGGTGAACTCAGGCATCTCGGCATCACCGTTCAGGACAAATGTATAGACAGTGCCGGCGGTCTTGAGGTCGGAGGCCCTCTGGGATTTTCCAAAAACACCGCCCCAGCCTGCCGCAATAGAGACATACTGAGTGCCGTCCACTTCATAGGTTATGGGCGCTGCAATGACGCCGGTACCCATTGGGGATTCCCAGAGGGGGTCACCCGTCCGAGCGTTGAATGCCATAAAGCGAGCGTCTGCGGTTCCCTGGAATACCAGATCGCCGGCCGTTGTCAGGGTTCCGCCGTTCCAGGGAGAGACGTGTTCGTAACGCCAGGCTTCCTGCTGTGTAACGGGATCCCAGGCTGTAAGTCGCCCGAACGGCTTGCTTGATGGTGGCGCTACGTTAAATTGGAAGGCGGTGTTCCAACCTATGCCACTCATGGGTTGTCCCGGCTCATTGCTTTCTATGCTTTCCCAGGAGGGGTCCTCGACCATTGTGATCGGGATGTGCTGAGACGGGAAGTAAGCCAGGCCGGTTTGGTGGTTAAAAGACATTGAGTGCCAATTATGTCCACCAAAAGGCCCAGGGATGATATCGAAGGGTTCGTCCATGGATCGTGCTTCAGGAACTTCTATTGGGCGACCATTGCTATCGTATCCCGTGGCCCAATTAACATCGACGTAATTATCGGCCGATATGAATTCACCATTTGTCCGGTCGAGAACAAAAAAGAAGCCGTTTTTGGGAGCTTGCATGATTACTTTGCGACGCTCCCCATCAATCATGAGCTCGCTGAGAATCATGTCCTGCGTTGAAGTATAGTCCCAGTTATCCCCGGGCGTGGCTTGGTAGTGCCACACGTACTCACCAGTGTCGGCATTGAGAGCAACAATTGAGGAGAGATAGAGGTTATCTCCACCTTCCGGGCTCCGCTTCTTGTGTGACCATGGAGAGCCGTTACCTGTGCCGATATATAAGAGATTCAGGTCCGGATCAAAAACGATGGAGTCCCATACGGTGCCACCGCCACCGGCCTCCCAGTATTTTCCACTTGGGTCCCAGGTTTTCGCGGCGCGAGCCATGGCTTCGTTTTCAAACGGTTCGTTCGGATTTCCCGGCACGGTATACCAACGCCATTTCTGTGCGCCGGTTTTCGCGTCGTAAGCTGTGATGTAGCCCCTGACTCCAAATTCGGCCCCACCATTGCCTATGATCACGTTGCCGTTAACAACTCGAGGTGCGCCGGTAATCGTATAGCTCATGTCGTTGTCGGGCAGAGTATTCGTTTCCCAGACTTTTTCGCCGGTTTTTGCATCAATAGCGATCAATCGACCATCGTAGGATGCAACATAGACATTTCCGTAGTGCACTGCCACACCGCGGTTTACAACATCACAACAACCCCTTGAGCCCGCCTCCCCGGGTACTTCAGGGTCGTAGGTCCATAGTTTTTTGCCGGTCTTTGCATCGAGTGCATGTACAATGCTCCAGGAAGCAGTGACGTACATCACGCCATCCACGACAAGCGGAGTGGCCTCGACTCCTCGGGTAGACTCGAGGTTGTAGGACCATGCAAGCCCGAGGTTTTCGACATTATCGGCCGAAATTTGGGCGAGAGGGCTAAAGCGCGTCTCCGCATAATCAAAACCATGGGTTGGCCAGTCCTTGCCGGTTTTGGCGTTTTCAATGATATAGCTTTGATTTACCTGATCAGCCGCAATAACAGTGCTGGCTCCGATTACGAAAAATGGAACTAATGCACTACTTGTTAGTTTTTTTGATAGACGTTTTCTGTAGTGATTATTAGTCAGTTTCATTTTTATATCCTTTCGTTGTTATTACTGTTTTATGGGATTTTAAAACGCTTTTAGAATACGAAAGTTGAGTCGGTGCTGTTCTTTAAATCCATTTTCTACGGACAAATCTCTTCCATAATTTGCGATTAGTTGCAGTCCCGGATTCGCAAACCATGCCGTACCGATAGTCATCTTGGTAGTTGCAAGGTCATTGTCCTGGTTTATATCGTTTACTTGTGTCTCACCGCCGAGGGTATGAGAAATGCCGGTGCGAAGATCCCATTGAGGTGTTACGTTATAACGTAGGAAGCCTTGGAACTGGTACAAGGGATCCTGTTCCAGAGTGGCTTTGGAGGCACCAAGTTCGTCATTCTTGCCGAAAAAAGTGACATCACCAATCAGGTCTAACGAGATTTTAGAGGTAAGACCGGTGATGTAACCCGCCTGCAATGCATATTTCCATCGGTTTTCGCCGAGGTTTAATGTGTCATTCCGATCGTAACTCCCTACAGGAACATACAGAAACGGAGTAATGCCGAAGTAGGTGTTACTTTCGGGCTTGTTTACAAGCCAAACGGTTGCGGCAAGTATCAGGTCGCCAATGCCACTGGTGTCACCGAGGGCAGAGGTATCGTCTTTTCCCTCTACCTTGCCGAATGGAAGGAGGAATTGAGGGTCTACTGTATAACCGCCAATTTCAGTGAAATGCACCCCACGCAGGATTCCTACCTGTGAGTCCAATCCAGCGTTAATGGGGGCCTTGTCTCCATCCGAGTAGAGGGAATCGGCAGTGGCGTATTGATAGTAGACCATTCCAAGATTGGTGCCGGCGGGCAATGCTGTGTAATCCCCGGCATCAACGTCAATAGCTACTGCATTACCAGAAGCCAGCAACATAGTGGCCAGGCCAGCAGAAGCGACGCAGAAATTCCCAATTCTGGAACGGAGTAAACTTTTGTGCTTATAGTTTGATACAGATGACATGATGCAGCCTCTTATTAGTTTTGTTGGTATTGCACTCGAAGTTAAGCAATCAATATGCCAGATCGATTGATCCTTAGGAAATTATTATGAAACAATTACTTATGCGGCTTTATAGCATCTATGTTTTAGTTTTTGGAAAAAAATGGATCGTTTCGATACACTAAAATTGGATGGTTGAATAAAAAAAATACAGAGTGGTGGGTGTCCTTATGCATAAAAAGATCGTTGATCTGAACACTCAGGTCCAGCAAGCCCGTGAGTTGTTTGACGAAGGGCGTGTTGTACCATCCCAGTGGGTGCGGGATGAGGTTTTGCGCTCTTGGCTAAGATGCAGAAAACATGGCGTGTCCCCCTCTGATCAGCTCTTACTTGAGGCCGCGCAATTCGACCAGATTTCTCATATCCGCAATCAACATCAGCGTCTCATGACATTTGCGGAGCCTGAAATGCATCGGTTGTTTCGTGCAATCAGTTCTGCAGGTTGGGTTTTGGCGTGTGTGGAAAGAGAAGGCCACAGCATTAAATATTTCGGCAATGACAGTCCCTGCTACGAATTGCTGGGAGCCGCTTTGAATCCTGGTATGGACCTTTCAGAGGATATAGCTGGAACCAATGCCCCCGGTTGCGCTTTGATAGAAGGCAGGCCGTCGCTTGTGTGTGGAAGTGAGCATTTCTTGCATTCTCTCCGCGATCTATCCTGCGTGGCAGTGCCCATTTTTGACCCTGCAGGGACGCTGGTCGGGGCTTTGAATGCTTCGAAACCTTATGATGGCCGACCGGTCGGGATTCTTGAGGCAGTTGCGCTCGCAACTCGGTCTGTTGAGAATCGAATGGTCGACGATTTGCGTGGCGCCTTAGTCCTCGCGCTTCACTATCGCCCGGAGCTTACGCAGTCACCTATGCGTGGTTTGATACATTTCGGCGAGGATGGTGAAGTTTTAGGTGCAAACCCCTCGGCCAGGCAGATGCTGGATATCGATTCTCTCGAGAAGATGCAGAGTCATGTCTGTTTCAAAGACTTATTCTCATGCCGCGCTGCCGAGATTGAGGGATCACAACAAAGCCCTCTTGAGGTTGAATGTCACAATGGGGCAAGGCTTTTTCTTAAAGTTGAAAGTCTTCGCAAAGGGCCTTTGAGCGTCAACTCGATGCCACAGCAAAGACGGCCGGACATCGTTCAGTCTTTTTACGTGGGCGAGCCTACAAAACCACTTTTCGACAAGGCGCATCGGGCTTTTCAGTTTGGAGTTCCGGTTCTGGTGACTGGGGAAACCGGAACGGGCAAAGAGGTTTTAGCACGGTCGTTACATGCCAATGGGCCCTCTTCAAAAGGCGCGTTTGTTGCCGTGAACTGCTCGGCTATTCCTGCCGGGTTGATCGAATCAGAGTTGTTTGGCTACGCAGACGGTGCATTTACCGGTGCCAGACGTGGTGGCGCCAGGGGGAAGTTTGAGGAGGCGAACGGCGGTACGCTCTTCCTGGATGAAATAGGCGATATGCCATTGGAATTTCAAGCACGTTTGCTACGTGTTTTGCAGGAACGCACTGTCACAAGACTTGGAGAAGAGAAGCCTCGGCCCGTCTCGTTTTCTCTGGTCTGTGCGACACATCGGAACCTTGATGAGCTTATGGAAAGCGGAGACTTTCGGAGCGATCTTTATTACCGGATCAATGGCCTCAGGGTGCAGCTCCCTGCTCTGCGGGAGCGTGAAGACCTCGACGCTTTGATTGATCACTTGCTGGCATCAATTTCACAGGAAGATTCCCCGTCGATTCTGACATCCGAGGCTCGTAATCTCTTAAGGCACCATTCGTGGAGAGGTAATATCAGAGAGCTCCAGCAGGCACTGAATCTTGGTCAGGCGCTGTCTACTCAGGGAATTATCGATGTTGAACACTTGCCCGAAGACATCAAGGTCCAAAATGACACTGCGGAGGTGGACCTTGGCGAGGGCGGCACACTCGCCGCTGCAGAGCGCGAGGCGGTGCGATGTGTGCTTGAGAAACACAATCACAACGTCAGTGCCGCAGCTCGAGAATTAGGGATAACACGAGCCACTCTCTATCGAAAAATAAAACATTTTGGTCTCTGAGGTAATTCATGGAGTAGCCCGGATTTCTCATGAGAGGATAAAACGCGCCGCTCTTTTCAGCGAGCAAGCGCCCGGGCATTACAGTTTGTCAGGTGCATCCGGCTTCCAGTTGTGGGCCATTAGCTTGGCTGTGCCGGTCGCTGTCCGCCTATTCTAAATGTCCGCTTTGCGACCTCAGCGTGCTTAATCTCCCGGAATCTCGGCGACAAAAAAGGTCCGCTTCTTATCAAAAAACGGACGTAGCCTCGATTTCAATTGAGGGCTCTGCCCTCTCGCCGCAAGCGGCGATTCGCCCGAGGTATTTAAGGACCAGCGATTTTATCGCCGGATTCTGGCGCACGGCGCTCTCTCCGATACCGATAGCGTTGGCGACTTCGCCACGGTTTAGCTGGCCCCGAAAGACGATTTGCTTTAAATCGTCATCGGTTTTCGTAGCGGCCCAACGCTGAAAGGCAACAAGGTTTTCGCGAGCTTTTTCTTGTCCGTTAGTCATTCCCGATACTCAACGCTTTTTCAAGGGCATCCACAAAACCGTTTCTGAGGACAACCTTGCCGTTTTGGTCCTTGATGCTGCCGCGTTCTGTTTTAGTCCAGCCCTTTAATTTAAGGGACTCCTCAGAGATGGCGTCTCTCAATGCATCAATCTCGTGACTCAACAGGCTCGGTAACCTCGATTCAGATTTGTCTTCAGCACCCGCTCGGTAGTCAATTTCCAATTTCTTGATCGATGCAAACCTTTTATTTTCGGCCCTCAATTTACGGACCTTCGAAATCAGGTCGAGTATGAGGAAGCGGTGAGTTTTATTGCTTACCTCATCAACCCAATCGTACTCGCCCGAGGGCGTGGTCTGTGCTTTGATCGCTTTCTTTTTCTGGTCTCCAAGCGCCTGCCAAGCCTCAATGACCGCTCTATAATGTTCTCCGGTTTTGTTTCGGATGGTCTGCTCGCTAGGAGCGCCACGACTGGCCCCAAGCTTCGCAATCGTTGAGATTCTGAAATCAACCGAGCCTGACTCATGATGTTCCTTGCAAACGGCGTGAAGGGCCTCCAGGGACTTCCTGGAACGAGAATTTTTCAGTTGGCCCAGTATGGCCTCGTAGACTTCGTTCGGTTCACTCATTGCAGCTCTCGATTTCTAGCGGGAATTTCAAAGACCCGTTCATGGCTGACTCGATCTCTTGGCGCACATCACCTAGCTGTAGTGGTTCGGCGAGATCTTCCAAGGTGATTTGCCCATTGATCAACTGGTCAGCGACGTGCCAGTTATTCTGTGTCACTTGCATAATCAGCCGGACGACCTGATTGGCAGCTTTGAGCTGCTGATCCTCGGTCAACCGAAATATCGCGGGTGCAATCCCATTGGTGTCCGCCAATTTGTCGAGCATCTGACTGAGCAGGGGGCGTGCTCTGGAGGCACTGGCGCTCTCGTAAATCTCAGCGTTGGCACAGACCTCAGCGAGCAACCGAAATTCGCTGCTTTGCTCCTCCAAATGCATCTCCATTTCCACGTAATTGCCGCTGACGATCAGCTGGTGCTGGCCTGTCTCGGAGGTCTTCAGCAGTTCGGTAGATTGAGAAATCAGGCGGTATAAGTGCTGGAGATCCGTGAGAAGCATGTCGAGCTTTTTGGCTTTTTCCTCATACGCCGAGGTGATCTTTTTCAGCGTTCGCTCTTTACCAAAAAACTGTCCCGAAGACTCGGCATCGTACCGCTCGTCATCGAGCGTCTGCCTTTTTTCTTCGAGTTCGTGGTATTCATTGCGGGTGACATTGATTTCCAGAATGATTTCGTTGGCAATGGCCGACAAACCGCCCAGAAACGCCGGGCCGGTAATGAAGAAGCGGCACTGGGGACAATTTCGAGTCCCAAGGTAGCCATTGGGCACGGGCGCGTACTGTGCTTCAACCTTCCGCTCAACCAGTGCCATGCCACCTTCGTCACACTTGTTGCCGCTCATGGGGCAGATTCCGAAACTCATAAGTTGGAAGGCTCCAGAGGGCCAATTAGGTGTCAGACACTGATCCATGATGCTTCGGTCTGTGGCGATTAATTCCGGACGCGCCTCTTCGATTTTCTTCTGGAGGATGAGGTCTTCGTAACGATAATGACTCTGCTCAAGTGCCCGTTTTTCAGCCGCCGCCATCTCCAGCCGCATTTTGCTGGCTCCTACCTTTGTGTAGTAAATCGTCATCACCAGAGAGGAATGACCAACCAGCTTTGAAATCACGGCTATGGGCGCTCTGCCGTCGACAATGTAGGCAGTGATAAGGCTGACGCGGAGAGCATGAGGTGTAAATTGGCTCTTGTAATCCACGCTGCTCTTTTTTTCGATTTTCTCAGCGAGGTCCGCGCCTGGCCTCTGACTATGGAACAACAGAGCAGGCAGGGTTCGTGTAAACGCGGTTGTCGTACGCATGGGCGACGCCTTCTCATCACAGGCGTGTGAGGCCGGGTCGCGGAACAGGAACGATTGTTTACCGCGCCTTTTGAGGATGTCTTTGTGTATCCTTTGCTGCGGGTTGATTTGCGTCCACAGTGTCAGTTCTTCGATTGGGTTGTATTTGGATTGCCACTCCCGAAGCTGGATAATCCAATACGCCAGATCTTCCGGCATGAACGGAATATCGTAGCCGCCCAATTTCTTTCCGGTTTTGTTCGTCGTGATGTAGGCGCTCAACTCACCGTCATTGTTCCCTTTCTGAATAAAGCCCTTATTCCGCTTTCGGGTCGCAAGCGGACTTGGATTTTCGATCCAGTGAACCTTCCCATCACGCCATAACGGAACGAATTCATCTCCCTCTCCGCTGTCGAGCCAACAGATTTGCTGTCCTCGCAACGGAATGGATAGCAATGTGTAGTTTGCGACAATTTTTACGGGCGACCATAACTCGTGCATCTCTTCAAAATAGCGCTTGCGACCTCGCTTCCGCTCTTTTTTGACCACTCGATAAATGCAGTTTGGGTCATTGTCATCAATTAACTGTGGATCAACCCCGAACCAGCAGTCTTCGAGGAAGGGATGCAATTGATAGAGATCGCGAAACGACGTCGCCTCTAGCGGAATCAGATGCTGCTTGGCTCGTACAATGGCATCCATGGGCAATGGAGGCTTGTCTGATTCACTGCGCTTGTAACTGGGTAACTGATCTAACAAACCCTTGAGAACGGTTCTAAGAGGATTGCGGTAGCCGGGCAGAACTATCAACTCACCGTTCTCGTCCTCGTCAGAGCAATAAGTCTCCAAAATCCACTCGAAAAAAGCGGAACAGGCGTTATGCCGTGGTTTTTTTACAGTATCTGCGGTGACATTTATGAAGTTTTCGTACGCTCGCTCATCAAACGGGATATCCCTTGACAGCATGGCTCCCGGGTCGTCAACCAAGCCCAGCTTGTCCACGTAAAATCTAAGGAGTGCTCTCAAATGTGAGTATTTGTTGGATTGGCCTGTACCAGCCTCTACATAACACTGAATGGCTTTCCAAAACTCGGGGTATTTGCTGGTCAGTTCTCGATTAATGGCGTTTTCGTTGCCCAGGAAGTGAGGCCAAGATATCCAATGTTCGGAATAAGTTTTATTCGGCTGCGATGGCAACTTCGGGTCTTTTTCGTAGCCCCTGAAGTATTCCGCACCTGTTTTTAACCCCAAGCATTGAGCGGCTTCGGACGCCTCGGCGAGCGTCGCGTACCTCTTAACGGGGCGCTCAATGCCAAGGTAGCTGTACCAATCATCCCAATCTTCGGCATAGAAGTCGAAGGGACTTACTGTCAGCTTCGGGTCTTGTTTGTAGCCCTCGTAGAATTCCTTCTGTGTTTTGAATCCCAAGCGCTGGGCTGCTTCGGACGCCTCGGCGAGCGTCGCGTACTTTTCTTTGGGACGCTCATTGCCAAGAAAACTGTACCAATCAGCCCAATTTCTGCGATACATTCCGTCGGGATGGCGTGGCAGCTTCGGGTCTTGTTTGTAGCCCTTAAAGTATTCTGTGGACGTTTTGAATCCCAAGCGCTGAGCGGCTTCGGACGCCTCGGCGAGCGTTGCGTACTTCCCATCGGGGCGTCCAGTGCCAAGGAAGTTGTACCAACTACTCCAATCTTCGGCATAAAAGTCGTTGGGAGAACCTGGCAGCTTCGGGTCTTTTTGGTAGTCCTCATAGTATTCCGCCTGTGTTTTTAACCCCAAGCGTTGAGCGGCTTCGGACGCCTCGGCGACAGTGGCGTGCTTCTCACTGGGGCGTTCAGTGCCAAGGAAGCTATACCAATCATCCCAATCTTCGGCATAGAAAACAGAGGGTTGTGATGGCAGCTTCGGGTCTTTTTGGTAGTCCTCATAGTATTCCTGCTGCGTTTTGAACCCCAGGCGCTGAGCGGCTTCGGACGCCTCGGCAAGCGCCGCGTACCTCTCGGGGCGCTCAACGCCAAGAAAGCTATACCAATCATCCCACTCTCCGGCATAACTTCGTTGGGGATTCGATGGCAACTTCGGGTCTTTTTGGTAGCCCTCATGGTATTCGGTGCGTGTTTTGAAGCCCAATCGCTGAGCGACTTCGGACGCCTCGGCGAGCGTCACGTATTTTTCTCTAGGGCGCTCATTGCGAAGGAAGTTGGGCCAATCAGCCCAATCTTCGGCATAGTGTTTGTCGGGAGCTGCTGGCAGCTTCAGGTCTTTTTTGTAGCCCTTGTTGTATTCATCTCTTATTTCGAATCCCAAGCGTTGAGCGGCCTCGGACGCCTCGGCGACAGTGGCGTACTTCTCACCGGGGTGTTCAGTGCCAAGGAAGCTATACCAATCATCCCAATCTCCGGCATAGAGTTGGTTGGGATTTGCTGGCAGCTTCGGATCTTGTTTGTAGCCCTTCTTGTATTCCGGCTGCGTTTTGAATTCCAAGCGCTGAGCGGCTTCTGAGGCTTCGGCGAGCGTGGCGTACTTAGTTGCCATGAGTGAGTCCTTTCTTGATTGGAGAAATTAAGCCGTGCTCGGGCGACAATCTGCTCAAATGCGCACGCATCTGCTTATCAGTGAGTTCGGTGTAGACCTGCTGACTTTCTATCGATTTATGGTGTAGGGCGTTTTTAATGATCAGAGAATCAGCGTTTGCATCAGCCAGAGCTTGCCCATACGAGTGTCGGTGGGCGTGTGCTGTCGTTCCCGCTTCTTTTGAAAACGGTAAACCAATTCTCTCAACGGCTCTTTTAAGCGATTGGTTATAGCCTTTGATTGAGTGCGGAGCGCCTGATTGCGTCGTGAATGCAAACGGATGTTTACCGCCATCGGGGTATCGCTGGTAGGTCAGGTAAAGCCGCCAAAGGTCGTTAAAGGTTTCACCAGCACTTCTTGGAAACCACCAAACCTGAAGAAAGTGGCGACTTTCATTGTCCTCTTTGGGCGCTTTCCAACCTGCATGCAGCGTATGGGATTTCGAATATTCAAATCGCGGTTGCATCCCATACTTGTTGAGCAACTCTTCGCGCCTGCTGGGGCCGTTTGGACGGGGCCGCCCTTTATCGGGATGAAAAATTTTGACCAGTGCGGTTCCGTCCTCCCACGGCACGACATCTTCTACCCAAAGGTGAAAGCACTCGCTGAGCCTGAGTCCGCCGTAATGCATCAGCATGGTAATGAGCACATTCTTCAGGTCCAGGCGCTCATAAACTACGTCGCTCGTTTCAAAGCCATATCGCGTAAGGCCATTCCACAAGAGGTCGTCAATTCGTCCAGGAGGAAAGCTTTTCTTACCCTCATTGCCGTTAGAACGCGACACCGTCCTGGGCATAACCTTCCGGAAATAAGCAGGGGCTGGTTTGTTAGCCCAAAGGTGGGAAAGAAAAGCCCGCCGTTTCTTTTGGTAGAAGGCTGCGAGGCCCATCCACTCCTCGTAACGAGTCGGTTTCACCGTTGGGTTTATCTGAAGCTTTTTCTCTTCATACTGCTCAGAGAGCCAGTCTGTGTATTGTGTTATCAGGCTGATTAGAAAGTTCGCGTCCTTATCCTCGCGTGGTTTCCACCGCAGCCAACTCGGATCGCTACCGTCCTCGCCAATCGTTCCGGTGTAGAGGCTGTTTGAAAACTCCTGAAACAGTTGGTGAGGAGTTTCAAAGCAGTCTTTATTCTGATTCGTGTAATCGATGAGGAGTCGAACCGCAAACGCGCTCCTGTCTTTCCAGCTCCGAGATTTGTATCGATGAACGATCAAATAATCCAAATAACTTTTCAGCAAACCATCTTGGGTGACGATCACCGGAAGACTTATCTTCGTCCCCGTGTTGTCTACTTTGATATTTGCCTCTATGCAGACGCTGTTCAGCACGCAATTTCCAATTGGTAAAATAGTATGTTCGTAATTCCACTATATATGCATGTATGCTCAAGAAAAACCAGATTTCGATTTCTGGCATAGGTTTTTGATGCTTTTTAGGATATTTTTTCTATTCCACTAATCTGACGGTTCAGAGATAGCTCCACACTCCAAAGGTTCACCGGATCGTTGGCGAACTTCTTCCGCTTATCATCGGACCAGGTATCGGCTCCGTGGTCCCACGCCCACTTCAGCGGCACGACATGATCAATATCGATCTCTGAAGCATTCTGAATGACTTCGCCTGTGAAGGGACTGATCCAGCGCCCTGTCACAACCCGACATCGGCGATCATCTGCAAACCTGACCTCGGTGCTGGACTGAGCGATCAGAGCCTCAGCACGGCTGTTCTGGCAGTCTCCATCTGCATCATCCCACCCAGGCCCAAACTTGCGCCTCTCATAATCTTGCGCGTCCATTACCACCGCCCGACTGGAGTACTGCTGGGTGGGTCTGTAACCGCTCATGCCCTTCGGCAACCGACCGCCAGATGCCAGGCATTCTTCAACTGAATCGAACGCCCGGAAGTTCTTTGTCCGGTCGTAGTAGGAGCTGGCTGGAGGGTGGCAGATGCCTGAATTCGTTCTTTTTACTAGGTCCGCAGTAACGGAAGGTGAGGCAACTATCAGCAGGGCCGTGAGTAGGCCGGTAAAGCTCTTGAACACAATGCGCTCCTTTTCGATGTGAGTGAAAGATACCGGATATCAGTCTCTTAACCAATGCCAGGTACATTTTTTGAGAAAAGATTACCTAAAGGTATTGACGATAACGTTTACCCATAGGTAATCTTTACCCATAACGTTGATCAGGGAGACAACAAAATGGGTCGCAGACAGAAACCAACCTACCCCCGAATGGAAGTTGAGCTGGCGGATACGAACTTGCTGCCGCCGCGCCGTGCCGAAGTGGTCATGCTGGCTGCCCGGGGTCATAGCACCAAATCGATCGCCCTCAAGCTGGGAATTTCACCGGCCACCGTTGAGTGGCACCTGGATGAAGCGAAAGACCAGTTTCACGCCCTTACTCGGCTGGATTTGATTTCTCAAGGCTGGATGCAGGGACTGTTCCGGGCCCGGATGCTTGCGTGGATGCTTGTTGCTTTCTCAGCGCTGCCGGCTATGCGCAGCCGACCCACACCAATGACCGGTACCCGTCCGCCAGCCGTGCGCAGCGTGATTGGCCGTACCGCGATCCGCGAATTCCGTGCTTAACCAGGAGATCACCATGGCAACTCTGACGATTGAACTGCCGGAGAAAGTTACCCAGGGCCAGATGATGGAGGCGCTCGCCTCGCTGGGCTGTGAGCTTCGGCTTTCCAGCGACGGCAAAAACTACAAAGCAGTGCCGAGAGAGCAGGGCAACGTGGTCCGGATGCCGGCAAGGGTACGGGAGATCCGCCAGCCGGGCCCGGGTGTGGCTTAAACGTGGAAGGGGTGGCACCAGAGCCATTCGCCGTGGCAGCTGCTGCGATCGCGATCTGGGTCCTGGTCCTGATTATCGAAACGACCAAAGCAAGAGGAAAAAAGGATGTTGATTCTGACAAGGCGCACCGGAGAGACGATCGTCATCGAGACCCCGAGCGGGGAAGTGGTGGAGGTCACCGTTCTGGGAAACAACGGCCCGCAAATTCGCATGGGCGTTACCGCGCCAAAGCACACAAGCATTGATCGCGAAGAGATCTACAAGCGCAAGAAGGCGGAGGCCGGTCATGGCTGAGTGCTATGCCCACGAGGTTTTCGGGAATCTGTCCTGCTTTGCAGGAACACCGGACCAGGTGAAATCGGCACTGGCTAACCAGGTGGGTGACGACATGGTCGACTGGGGCAGGGTGGTACCGCTCCAGGTGGAGACTGCCAAGTCCCGACACGCTGAAGAGCTTTACCAGGTGCTCCGGGATCTCACCGCCATGGCGAAGCTGGGCGTCCCGATCTCATGCATCAACACATACCTGGCAGCAATCCGGAACGCGGAGCAGCTGCTGGAGAACATCGATAACGAATCCACGGAGGATTCCATCCATGAAAAACAAACTGTCTGACTTGAACGATCACCTCTTCGCCCAGCTTGAGCGCCTAAATGACGAGGATCTGAAGGGGCAGCTGCTCGAGGAAGAGATCGAACGCAGCAAGGCGATCACTGGCGTGAGCAAAGAGGTCGTATCGAACGCCAGGCTGGTTCTGGACGCGGAGCGCTACAAGCGTGAGCACGGCATGACTACTGGCCCGAAGATGTTGGAGTGAGTCATGGCCACCTGGAATGCACAACGGGATGACTGGCTGCGGTCGCTGTACCCAGATACCAACAATCGCACGATCGCCACAGTGATGGGTTGCTCCTACAGCTCCATCAAGAACCGTGCGCAGACGTTGGGCCCGAAGAAGTCTCCGGAATATCTGCAGCGAGAGAAGCCGGGCTGCTTCCGGCCAGGGCAGACCAGCTGGAATAAGGGGCTGAGCTATCAACCAGGTGGCCGCTGCTCAGAAAACCAGTTCAGGCCCGGGCACAAGCCCCAAACAACGGTTCCCGTTGGTACAGAGGCAGTCGACAAAGACGGCTATCTGAAGCGGAAGGTTCGTGATGATGCTCCGCCAGGCATGAGCCGGAAGAACTGGAAGTTTGTGCACGTCCTGAAATGGGAGGAGTTCCACGGCCGTCCGGTACCGCCAAAGCACGTTGTGCGCTTGAAGGACGGCGATAAGCGGAACTTCTCCAAAGAGAACCTGGTGCTGGTGAGTATGGCCGAGAACGCAATCCTGAATAAGTTCTTCGCCATGGAGAATCCGCCAGAGGGGAGCTTCGACGTCCTCCACAACCTGGCCAAGATCAAGCTGGCTGCGAACAAACGGAAGCGGGAGCTGACATGTTGATTGCAAGTTATGACCAGTGGCGTGAAGCGAAAAAGCAGGTCCTCGAGGAAGAAAACCCGGAGATCGATTGCGAAGAGTGCGGTGGCCTCGGGGAAATCTACGAGCGTTGTCACTGCTGCGGCGCAGAGAAAGAGGATGAGTGCGACGTCTGTGATGGTCGCGGAACCATCCGCTATCTGGATTCCGCAAAGCCTCGGCCGGGCAATGATCTGGTCGGCGAAAGAATTTACTTCCAGGAAGTGATCGCAGATCTAAAAACCTGGTGCGCCTACACAAAGCAAGACTTCCTACAGGTAGCCGGTGGATTCGTGAGCGAATTCAGAAAGCACCACGGGATCAGAACGCGGAACGGAAGCATACGGTATCCCGGGAGGGCTTAATGGACGGAAATACAGCGAGAACGATCCTCAGTCTGAACGATCAGCGGGACAAGGCCGAAGCCAGCAAGCGGGAAGCCCTCCTGGAGCTGGCCGAGATGAAGCACGAACTTCAGGTACTGAGGCATATGAAGCGAGAGATCCTCGTCTGCCTGCTCGATCGACGGCTGCCGCATTACCAGCGGGATGGGTCTTCACCCAGCTGCCACCACACCGTGAGCCGGATAGCGAGGATTGTACGCAGTGCACACGCAGGTAACTGATCTGAGCCACGAGGATCGTGCTGAGGCGATTATCGAGCTCATCGAGAGCACCGGCATGGCCTACGCCCATTCCAGCGGCTGTGTGGTGCTGAAGGACGGAACATGGCTCCAGCCTGAGCAGTGGCGAGTGTGGGTGGAGCATCTTAAGACTGAGGAGAGGGAAGTATGCTGACACAAGAGCAACGCGACCAGGCAGTCAGGCTGCTGGGAACGTCCGCAGACGACTGCGAGCAGAACATCATGCGCAGTGTTGAGATCAACCCCTATTCGGGGCTCATGACCGTGGCCAGCACTCTGGTACATGCCAACCAGACAAATCGAATGAATAAGTCTCATCGCCAAGCGTTGATGAAAGCCGGCCGGAAAGCTCTGAAAGAGCTGGGAGACCTCTGATGGATCGACCAATTCTGTTCAAAGACGAAATGGTCCGGGCAATTCTGGAAGGCCGGAAGACGCAGACTCGTCGAGTAATGAAGCCGCAACCAAGAATCGAAAGCAATGGCTGGTTTCATTGGGACGGTCACCGGCCGAATTCTGAGTATGGAGCGTTCGCAACCAGCATTCCGGAAAAGGAAACGATAAATATTTTTGTTGGTTCATCATGTCCACACGGTCAGGTCGGTGACCGGCTGTGGGTGCGGGAGAAGTTCGCAACACACTTCATTTGGGACGACTTGCCACCAGGGCACATCGACATTCAGAACCACTCAGATGGATTCTTTTATGGCGATGGCGCGATTACCAGCCTTGGTTGCGAAGATCACCAGCGAGGTAAGTGGCGCCCTTCTATTCACATGCCACGGTTTGCCAGCCGCATCACGCTGGAGATCACCGGTGTTCGGGTGGAGAGGCTACAGGATATCAGCGAGGAAGATGCTATCGCTGAGGGCGCTCGACACTTTCCGGATCTCCCGGGAACCAGCCCATATGGGCAAGATGATCGATGGTCCATGGAAACACCGGACAGCTGTGACAAGTGCCTTGGCAATGCCCGCATGGCTTTCGCCAATTACTTCTGCAAGATCACCGGGAATGCACCAAAGGGCCTGCACGATCCAAGGCCATGGGATGCCAACCCCTGGGTATGGGTGATCGAGTTCCGGAGGGTTGATTGATGGCCATGACAGCGACAGAGCGGAAGCGCCGCCAGCGCCAGAGAAGCACGGCGAAGCTTTTTCAGATGGAGATCACGGAGACCGAGAGGCACAGCATCGCCCAGGCCGCTAATCGAATGGGGTACGACGACCAAACCGAGTACCTGCTCGATTTGGTTTACGCAGACTTAAAGCGCCCAGCTGTACGGGCCTGTAGCTACCCGGAATGTAACTGTCCGTTTGATAAGCCGGCGAATGGAAAATGCTTGAAAGGATATGAGGAGATTGCTGTGACATGTCACGAGTACAGCCAGGGCGTCTGCGCAGATGGCGCTGCAATCCTCAAAGACGGCCAGCCAATGACCGTTGAGGAAATAGTGTTAGAGCTGAAACAGGGGCAGGCTGCCAGCTGTGAGAGTGCGGATGCGGTGGCCTGGGGCTCGAAGCCAAACAAGCCCGGCAGATACCTAGTAAGGGGCTTTGATAGCGCCGGAACTGAAGCAATGGTCCATGTGGCATTTGATGATGGCGAGCTGGTTTGCAACCTGCATGACAGCAACAGCACTGAAGTAAGGCTGTACAGCAGCCTGCTATCCGAGATCAGTGACAAATTTGAGTGGTGCGAATTGCACACCACCCCCACACCCGGAGCGGGCAAAGACTATGACCCGGTCGATGATCCCCTCTTTCAAGGCCCAGACGTAACTGTCGAGCAGGCGCTGGATGCCATGGAAGACGAGCGGCGCCTCAATGAGGAACATCTCGGTGGCGATACGAAACCGCAAGAAGCTGAGCCACAACCTGAGCTGCCTGGCCTGACAAGCTCAATTATCAATGATTGCTCTTGGGCTTTCGTCGAGGCGATGCCGCATCGGTTACCTGGGCCCATATTCAACGATTTGAAGCCCGCCATCTACGAAGCGATTAGACGATATGAAGCAGCCCGAGCCACAGATGCGGAGCCGGTGGCCTGGAATGATGCCGGAGTCGATCCGATTGTTTCCAAGCTATACCGCAAGTTCAAGGAATGGAGCCAGCGCGGATTTACTGCTGAGGATGTTACGTGGTGCGAGGTTCGCGGATACGTTGCTGAGTTGCTGAACACTACCCCACCCACCACAGGGACAGGCGTGTTTCCGGAGGGCTATGTGCTGGCACCTAAATCTATGTGCATCACCCAGGAAGATGTTGGGCTCATTGTCATGATGACCGGATGGGATGACGAAGATCAGGACGACGCAGAGGGCGTTCTATGGTTCGGGCTCATTGAGGACGACGACGGCAACCGGACTCACGGCCTCAATATAAGTTGTTCCGAGTGCATGGAAGAAGGTGCTATTCAGCTCGTTCAGTTCGATGAACCTAACGTCTCCCCGCCAGCCGATAAGCCAGAGGGGGAGTGCGGTCATGATTAGTTACGGAACAGCTCTGCTGTCGCTCCTGTTGGTTTTATTTGCAGGCCTGTTTTCTGGGGCAGCTCTGGCAAATATTAAATGGACAGACAACGCCGAAAGAATCCAGAGGCTTAATCACAAAGGATATTTTTACAAAGTAGTTCGCCTCGGAAACCCGAAAAGTCATGAATATATGTCTGTTCACTGGGATGAATGCCCAGCCACGGCAGATCGAAAGGTTGTCGCTTGGGAGTGCTCGGGCGAACCGGGCCTTTACGACAACATCACCAGAAGCAAAGGCGAGGCAGATCACCATCGCAAAATTGGGCGCTCTGTCCGCCCCCTAATCTATGGCGACACCCATCCAGACGCGCCCGATATTGGAGGTGAGTAATGGCGCTACCCTATGAAAAAGCCACCAGCGGCGACAAAGCCCTCGGGGAGATCCAAAAGATTCTACGAGGGTTCGGGTGCCAGAAGTTCGGAAGCATGGTCGACGACCAGGAGCAGAGCTTGACGGTCCAGTTCCAGTACCGCGGAAAGATGGTGAGCGTGAAGGCCAGTTTTGCCGGATACGCACAGGCCTGGTTGAGAGGGCACCCCCACACCAGTCGGATGCACAAAACGAAGCAGGAGCATGAACGCCAGGCGTATGACAAGGCCAGCATCGCTGTCTATTCGATTCTGCGGGACTGGATCAAAGGGCAGGTGACGGCCATTGAAACCGGGATCCTGTCTTTTGAGGGCGCGTTCCTTGGCCAGATGATGCTGGAGCACGGCGAGACGGTTCTGGATTACGCGCAGCGGCAGAGGCTTTTGCCGGAGCCGGGAGGTGAGAAGTGAGTCATGAACCATCAGACGCAAGCCACTATCGCCCGCGCTTTGCCAATCCAGCGGGCCGGATCAGTGAGCTGGAAAACATGCTGGAGTTTGCCAAGCAGGAAATCGAGAACTTCCGGGACAAGTGGATTTCAGAGTTGCGTCGCGCCGAGCGATACAAAGTGCTGCTTGGAGAGGTCTTTACAACCTTTCCGCCAGTCCAGAACAGAGAGCAGTGTGATTTGCTTAAGCGGGTGAGCCGGGAAATTGGAGGCGAGCAGTGACCCAGTCTGAACTATTCCCGGTAGATCCGCCTGCACCGGCCTTTGAACATGGCGGCTACAGTCCCGCCAGCCCGCGCTTGTATCGAGGCCGCCAGATCCCTGCCACATACAAGGAATACCAGGGCATGAGAACCATCCAGCTGCCAACGCTTGAGTGGTTGATGGACGAGATCCTGGAAGCGCTTCGAGGTGGGCCGATCCTTTCCCAGGAAATGCACCTGTATGTGGCCTCGACATTGGAGCCGTCCGTGGTTTCGAAGCATGTGCATCTGCTGGTGGAGCTTGGGCTTGTGCGTCTGGATTACAGGTTTAACCAGGTTCGGGATCGTGGACGCAGTGATCCGACTGTCGTTGAGTTGGTGGAGGTTGTATGACAGAGGTAATGATTCAGCCGCGGATCATTCGGGCAGGCCAAGCTCCGGACTACTGCGGCATGGGGCGGGAAGTTTTTAACAAAGAAATTCGGCCGTATCTCACTGAAATTCCGATTGGCGAGATCGGAAAGGGATTCGATCGCCTTGATTTGGACAGGGCCCTGGACGAGTATATTTCTCGGCGAGGGCGTGCTCCGGCCCAAAAATGGAGTGAAGTAACATGTCGAAAAGTGGGAACGGTCTCCGCCTCCGCGGCGGGACATGGCACATCGAGAAGCGAATTAACGGACGGAGGATTCGCGAAAGCACTGGAACGAGCGATCGGGTAGAGGCAGAGCAGTACCTCGTCCGAAGGCTCGAGGAAATCCGCCAGGCTTCGGTCTACGGTGTTCGGCCAAGCCGAATCTGGCGGGAGGCGGCTCTCAGGTACGCCCGGGAGTTCGCACACAAACGGAGTATAAAGCGGGATGTGCAGGATCTGAAGTCGCTGGATCCTCACATCGGCAAGCTGCCCCTGAACCAAGTGCATTCCGGCACAATGCAAAAGTTCATCGATGCGCGGCGGAAAGAGGGTGCGAAGTCTGGCACCGTTAACCGGGCGCTGGCCGTGGCCAGGAGGATTCTCCGGCTGTGTGCCGAGCTTTGGCGGGATGAATACGGGATGACCTGGTTGGAAACCGCCCCGATGATTCCGGACGTGGACTGGAAGGATTCCAGGGATCCGGCACCGGTAACCTGGGCAGAGCAGGGCAGGTTATTTCAGGAACTGCCAGAGCACCTGAAGGATATGGCCGAGTTCGCGGTGCATACCGGGTGCAGGGAAAGCGAGATCTGCGCTCTGAAGTGGGAGTGGGAGGTATCGCTACCCGATAAGGGTTTCGGGTTCATCTTGCCCGCCAGCGTCACGAAGAACGGCTGTGACCGCCTGGTGGTTCTGAATGCAACGGCGAGAGCCGTGGTAAACCGCCAGCGAGGGAAGCACGAGCACCAGGTGTTCACCTTCAGCAGCCGGCCGGTGGCCTCCATCTTCAACAACGCCTGGCGTAAAGGGCGGAAGAAGGCAGGGCTCACCCACGTCCGCGGGCACGATCTCCGGCACACCTTCGGCAGGAGGCTGAGGGCGGCAGGGGTAAACGAAGAAACCAGGGCGGAGCTCCTGGGGCACAAACGCGGATCGGTCACCACGCACTACTCGGCGGCGGAAGTTGCTGAACTGGTGAAAGCGGTGGAACTGATCGCGGAGAAGAAAGGACCGGATTCCGATGGCGTGGCCGTGGTGAAATTCCGGTTTGGGCACAAAATGCCCACAGTAGAAAAAAGAAAGGCCGCTGAGTAAGCGGCCAAACCTTGGAAATACTGGTAGCAAGGGGCGGAGTCGAACCGCCGACCCCAGCATTATGAGTGCTGTGCTCTAACCAACTGAGCTACCTTGCCATTTCGCTTTGGGCATCGCCCCAAACGAGGCGCGTATTTTCAGTAAATGGGCTCTTCCTGTCAAGGCTTGGGGGCAGTTTTTCCTGAAAAATTACACGTTGAAGCGGAAGTGGATAACGTCGCCGTCTTTCACGATGTAGTCCTTACCTTCCAGGCGCCATTTTCCGGCATCCTTGGCGCCGGCTTCGCCGTTGTACTGTACGAAATCGTCGTAGCTAACCACTTCTGCCCGGATAAACCCGCGTTCGAAGTCGGTGTGGATCACACCGGCTGCCTGGGGCGCTGTGGCGCCGATTTTCACGGTCCAGGCGCGGACTTCCTTCACCCCGGCGGTAAAGTAGGTCTGCAGGCCCAGTAGGCCGTAGCCGCCGCGAATTACGCGATCCAGGCCAGGCTCTTCCATGCCCATTTCCTCCAGGAACATGGATTTTTCATCGTCTTCCAGTTCGGAGATTTCCGCTTCGATCTTGTTACAGATGGGCACAACCACGGCATTTTCAGACTCGGCGATCTTGCGCACCGTGTCCAGATGCGGGTTGTTCTCAAACCCGTCTTCGCTGACGTTGGCAATGTACATGGTGGGCTTGACGGTCAGCAGGCAGAGCTCCCGAATCAGCGCCATCTGGTCCTTGTCGAGGTTCATGCTGCGCACCGGCTTACCCTCGTTGAGCACTGGCAGCAGTTTCTCGAACATCTCCAACTGGGCCTTGGCTTCTTTATCGCCGCTCTTGGCTACGCGCTGAACCCGCTTGATGGCCTTTTCAACAGTCTCCAGGTCGGCCAGGGCCAGTTCGGTGTTTATCACCTCGATGTCGGAGGCCGGGTCAACCTTGTTGGCCACATGAATGACGTTGCCGTCTTCGAAGCAGCGGACCACGTGAGCGATGGCATCGGTCTGGCGGATATTGGCCAGGAACTGGTTGCCCAGGCCTTCACCCTTGGAGGCGCCTGCCACCAGGCCGGCGATGTCGACGAATTCCATGGTGGTCGGGACGACCCTTTCCGGTTTTACGATCTCTGCCAGTTTGTTGAGGCGCGGATCCGGCATGGCGACAACGCCAGCGTTGGGCTCGATGGTGCAGAACGGGAAGTTTTCCGCGCCAATGCCGGATTTTGTCAATGCGTTGAAAAGGGTAGATTTGCCGACGTTGGGAAGGCCGACGATGCCACAGTTAAATCCCATGGATTGCCTCTGCTGGTGCTGGAAAAGTTTGAGCGGATTATACCGGTTTGAAGCTGTGCAGGCGATTCATGGCGGCAGGGAGTTTGCCGCTGGCTGCATCCGGCAGTACACGCATGACTTCATCGATTACCGCATTCAGCTGCTCGGTTTCCTGTTTGCCCAGGCGGCCGAGTACGTATCCGGTTACCCTGCGACTGTCGCCGGGGTGGCCGATGCCTAATCGCAATCGTTGAAAGTCGTTTGTGCCCAGGTGGGCGATGGTATCACGCAGGCCGTTGTGTCCGCCGTGGCCGCCACCTTTCTTCAGTTTGGCGGTACCCGGGGGAAGGTCAAGCTCGTCGTGGGCAACCAGAATCTGTTGGGGCTGAATCTTGAAGAAGTCCGCAAGCGCCTTGATGGCCAGGCCGCTGCGATTCATAAAAGTGGTCGGATTCAGGAGGTGCAGGTCCAGGCCCTGCCACTGGATGCGGGCGTAGAGCCCGTGGTATTTCTTTTCGGGGCGGAGCGTCTGGCCCGCAGCGCGGGCCAGAGCTTCGACGAAGAGCGCGCCGGCGTTATGGCGGGTATTCTCGTAGTCAGCGCCGGGATTTCCCAGGCCAACCACCATGACAATATCCTGCGCCATTCGCCATTGCCCTCCTCAAGCCAGGAGTGATTACTCCTTGTCTTCGCCGCTTTCTTCGCCTTCTTCGCCTTCTTCGGCTTCGTCATCAACCTTGGCGCCACGCGGCTTGTGGATAGCCACAACCGGCAGGTCGTGATCTTCACCCTGGAGCAGGGCGGCGATCTTGACGTCTTTCGGCAGCTTCAGGTCGCTCAGGTGAACTACCTGGTCCATCTCAACAGTGGTCATGTCCACTTCGATGAACTCGGGCAGGTTCTGCGGCAGACAGATCACTTCAACTTCGTTGATCTGGTGGTTCGCTACGCCGCCGTGGAGCTTGATAGCCGGTGCGGTGTCTTCGTTGATGAAGTGCAGCGGTACGTTGACGTGGATCTCGTGGTCCTTGTCAACGCGCAGGAAGTCAGCGTGGGTCAGGATCGGCTTGTACGGGTGACGCTGCAGATCCTTCAGGATCACGCTTTCTTTCTTGCCACCGAGCTCAATGGTCAGGATGTGAGAGAAGAAGGCTTCGTTTTCCAGGGCCTTTTTCAGCTCGTTGTGCCAGATGGCAACCGGAGTAGCGTCTTTCCCGCCACCATAGATGATGGCCGGAATTTTACGCTCCTCACGACGCAGGCGGCGGCTCGCACCTCTCCCCTGATCGTCGCGAGGAAATGCTTCGATAACAAATTCCTGAGACATGGTAATAACCTCATTCGTCACCTGAACTGCCCGCGACCAGGCGTTGGATCAGGTGATGTTTCTGAAAAGCCGGATTTTTCCGGCTGACTAAAAGAGTCGGGAGCCTGTGTAGGCTCCCGACCCGGTAACTGCTTGTAATGCCTTGATATTACGACCGTCAGGTCACTCAGGCATTCTCGAACATGGCGCTGATGGACTCTTCGTTGCTTACGCGGCGAATAGACTCCGCGAGCAGCCCGGCCATTCCGAGGACGCGGATTCTATCACAATTATGTGCTTTGTCACCCAGCGGGATGGTGTCACAAACCACAAGTTCGTCCAGCAGGGAGGCATTGATGTTATCAATGGCCGGGCCGGAGAGAACCGGGTGGGTGATGTAGGCAACCACGCGGGCCGCGCCGTGCTCTTTCAGGGCGTTGGCGGCTTTGCACAGAGTGCCGGCGGTGTCGATGATGTCGTCTACCAGAATACAGGTCTTATCTTTGACATCACCGATGATGTGCATGACCTGGGAAACGTTCGCTTTCGGGCGGCGCTTGTCGATGATCGCGAGATCGGCGTCGTCCAGGCGCTTGGCCACGGCACGGGCACGGACCACGCCGCCAACGTCAGGAGATACCACGACAAAGTTCTCGAAGCGCTGCTTGAAGATGTCTTCGAGCATGACCGGCGTGGCGTAAATGTTGTCCACCGGAATATCGAAGAAGCCCTGGATCTGATCAGCGTGCAGGTCGACGGTCAGAACCCGGTCCACGCCGATGCTGGAAATCATGTCGGCTACCACCTTGGCGCTGATGGCAACACGGGTAGAGCGTACCCGACGATCCTGGCGCGCATATCCGTAGTAGGGGATAACGGCGGTGACTCGTGTAGCGGAAGCACGGCGAAGTGCGTCGGCCATCACGATCAGTTCCATCAGGTTATCGTTGGTGGGGTAGCAGGTCGGCTGGATGATGAACACATCATGGCCGCGGACATTCTCATTGATCTCGACGGTGGTTTCCCCGTCGCTGAAACGGCCTACAGTAGCCTGACCCATGGGAATGTGGAGTTTGCGGGCAATCGCCTGAGCCAGTTCAGGGTTGGCGTTACCAGCGAAGATCATCAGTTTGGACACGACGGCATCCTTCTCAGTATCGGCGTTTGATTCAGAAGAAGCGGGAGAAAGGTGGCTGGGGTGGCAGGATTCGAACCTGCGCATGACGGGATCAAAACCCGTTGCCTTACCACTTGGCGACACCCCAGTATCGTGCTTTTTTGGCATCATTTCAGCTCTGTTAGCTTTTTGTGTAGAGGTGATATGTTCACCCCTTTAGCTACGAACCCCGTGACGCCGGAGGGTTTGCTTTCCCAGATGATCCGGGCTGCGGATTCTGTCGGGAAACGTCCAAATATGCAAGCCCCGGTTCCGGTTAATCTTGCAGGTCCGAATTGTGAAAGCCATTCCAGGCTCTGGTTAACCTCAGGATACAGTTTGCGAACTACATCCTCACAGTCGTTTCGGTACCTCGAGGCGTCTCCCTCAAAAGCGGGCGCTATTTTGATTCTCGGGGTGTTCCTTGTCAACCCTTGCTCGGAAAAAATCTTGCCAGTGTTTATGTTGCAGCCAGGCTTGAGAACAACAAACCAGTCTTCCGGCGGATTGGCATTGGTCAGTGTTTCACCAACACCTTCACCGAAGGCGGCATGGCCACGGACAAATACGGGAACATCGGCGCCCAGCCTCAGGCCGATCTCTGCGAGTTCATCGGTGCTCAGCTCGAGTCGCCAGAGATGGTTGAGTCCCAGCAGGGTGGTCGCGGCGTTGGAGCTCCCGCCGCCAAGACCGCCGCCCATGGGTAACCGTTTGTTAATGCCGATGGTGACTCCGGGCAGCTCGCATCGGGCCCGTTCAAGAAGGGCCCGGGCTGCGCGGATGATGAGATTGTCCTCGTCGTTAACACCAGGGACAGGCTCCGCGAGCCTTGCGCCGGGCTCTCCGGGGGTGAGTGTGAAGCTCAGATCGTCACCGTAGTCGAGAAACTGGAACAGGGTCTGGAGCTCGTGATAGCCGTCGTCCCGGCGCCCGACAATGTGCAGAAACAGATTCAACTTGGCTGGTGATGGCAGTATCAGGTCGGGTGTCATTCAGGCTGCTCCTGCCAGTCGCTCACCACCAATCGAACCCGTTTTTCTTCCTTGAGTGCGGTAATGCGGGCGGGGAGCGCGGGATAGCTGGAGAGAAAGGCCTGCCAGCGGTCGTAGCGGATCTCCCAGCCGTTCTGGCGGATGATGGCGAGGGTACCCTGATCATCAAACAGCAGACGGTAGTCGCTGGCCGGTGATGGCAGGCCGCGAATCCACCAGGTCAGGTTCTCCAGGGGCAGTTGCCAGCCCGTGGCAGCCTCAACCAGTGCTTCCGGCTCGCCCGATCGGTAGGTTTCGCCATTTGGCAGGGTCAGCTCAATAAAGCCGGGCACGCCTTTGAGGGTTGTGCTGCCCATGCCGAGAAAGGACGAGGAGAGAGCCAGGTCGTAAGCTTCGCCGTCCTGAATCCAGTGATTGATGATGGCGGTGCCGCTGTCGGAAGGTTGTCGGACGGCCAGCTTGCCCGTCAGCTTCCAGTGATCGAGCTCACCGAGACTGGCGGCGCGAGTGGTCCAGCCTGCCGGAGGCTGGTCGGTCATGCCCTCCGGCAATGGCTCGACCTGGATCGTGGTGCAGGCGCCGAGGGTGGCAAGCACTGTCAGTGTTGCCATAATTCGGGCCAGCCTCATTCCGACACACCGCCGTTGGTCAACCGGTCAATGGTTTCTCTGAGTACTTCGTGGTCGCTGTCCTGCTCCAGACCTTCCTGCCAGATGATCCGGGCCTGTTCTTCGGCGCCGTTCATCCAGAGCGCCTCACCGTAGTGGGCGGCAACTTCGGGGTCCGGGAAGGCGGCCCAGGCGCGGGACAGGTAGTCGAGCGAAGGTTCAATCTGGCCCTCCAGGAAGAGGACCCAGCCCATGCTGTCGAGTATGGCCGGGTTATCCGGGTCCAGTTGCAGCGCTTTCTCGATATAGCCGCGGGCTTCCCTGAGCCTGTCGGTCCGGGTGGTCAGGATGTAGCCCAGGGCATTCAGGGCTACAGCGTTTTCCGGCTCCTGCTCAATAATCTGCCTGAGGTCGGCTTCGGCGTCGGCAGTCTGGCCAATGCCGTCGTAAAGCATGGCCCGAGCGTACCGTATCTCAATATTGTCCGGATGCTCTTCGAGGGCTTCCGTGGCGGTGCTCAGGGCCTCCTGTTGCTGTTCCTGATCCAGAAGCAGGTTTACCTCCAGCAGCCAGAAGTTCTCTGCCTGCCGGGGGTTGGCTTCGCGGAGCCTCCGGATGCGGTCAATGGCGTCTTCGAGCTGGCCGTTCTCGGCCAGAAGGGAACTGGCGCGGGCCAGGGCCGGGAAGTAGTAGTTGCCCTGTTCCACGCTCTGGTAGTAGCCAATGGCCTGCTCGGTGTTGCCCGCCTGGTCCTCAATGCGACCCAGATAGTAATTGGCTTCGCTGGTGTGATGGCCCTGTTCGGCCAGTTTTGCCAGTTCTTCCCGAGCAAGGTCGGTCTGGCCATTCTCGAGGGCAACCAGGGCATGTGAAAGCCGCAGGCCCGGCGTTTCGGGGTATCGCTTAACCAGTCTTGCAAATTCATCCTGGGCAGCCTGTAATTCGCCTTCGTTTATGAGCATGCGGCCGTAAAGCGTGCCCATCTGTCGGTTGGCAGGAAATCGGCGGGTGTTGGTCAGCAGGTAATCAAGGGCGCTGCTTTTCTGGCCGGTCTGATAGAGCAGGTCACCCTTGAGAATGATGGCTGGCTGGAAGTTCGCATTCTCCTCCAGCAGCGGTTCGAGCCTGTCGAGCGCTGTTTGCGGCTGCCCGTTGACTTTTAAAAGCAGTGCGATGCTGTATTCGAGTTCCGGCGTGTCGGGATGGCGGCCCGACATTTCTTTGTAAAGTGCCAGCAGCTCCTGCTGTTGTTCCGGTGGCAGGTTTGCGGCCATGGCCGCCAGGCTGTCGAAGTCAGCGTCGCCTCCCTGATCCATGATCCGCTCCATGTGATGAATGGCGGTCTGGAGGTCGTTTCCTTTTACGGCCTGGATGGCAGAGATCCGATGTGCCTGGAGGTTGTCCGGATCGATTTCCAGCCAGAGTTCGGCCAGCTGCTTCTGGGCGTTATCGCCGTTCAGGGACTGGGCAATTCTCATGGCTCGTTCGATAACCGCCTGGTCGCGGGACTGCTTGGCAGCTTTCAGGTAATTAACGAGGGTAATGTCGTAGCGACCGCGCTGGGCCGCAATTTCGGCAGACAGTAACAGATAAAGAGTTTCAGGCTCGAAATCGGCGTATTCAACCGGCAGCTGTGGCTCCGTTTTCGTCTCGGTGGCGGCTTTTTCGCCAGGAGCAGGCGCTTCCTCAGTGCCGGTAAGGCTGGCACACCCTGCCAGTGTGAGGCCAAGCAGGCAGGTAACCAGAAACGGTACGGACTTGTGCATGCAACTTCCCATGGTCTGTCGAAAACGCATCAATAATAACCACGCTCCAGCCCCTTTCTTGAGGTAGATCGGGTCCCGGCCTCGGCCGAATCCCTATAATGGCATAAGCGTCTGATCTTGCCCAACCTGTCCGCACTTGCCGAAGCGATGGCGGTTTCGGGTGGCAGCTCAGGCCGCTGACCGTTAAAATGTCCAGTAATTGCGCGTATCTGCACCGCTCATCGGCAAAGGGTTGTAAAACCACGAAATGGCACTGGTAACGCTGGGAATCAATCATCGCACGGCCCCCGTTGAATTACGGGAGCGAGTTGCGTTTACGCCTGAGCGTATGGCGGAGGCCTTTGCCGAGCTAAGGGCAACCTCTGGCGCCTCCGAGGCAGCGATACTGTCCACCTGTAACCGGACCGAGCTATATCTGGCGGGCGATGACGACTGCGCACCCATGGTGTTGCGCTGGATGGCAGGGTTCCACGGCCTGGATGCCGCAGAGCTGGAAGATGCGTTGTATGTGCACCGGGATGGTGATGCCGTCAGGCACATGATGCGCGTGGCCGCTGGCCTGGACTCCATGGTGCTGGGCGAGCCGCAGATTCTCGGGCAGTTGAAGGATGCCTACACCCTGGCCCGGGAGCACGGCGCCAGTGGCTCGTTCCTGTCCCGGCTGTTTGAACACACGTTCTCGGTCGCCAAGCGCGTGCGGACCCAGACTGCTATTGGCGAGAATCCGGTCTCCGTTGCTTATGCAGCGGTGAGCATGGCGCACCATATTTTTGCCGATATGTCCCGTAACAAGGCTCTTCTGATTGGTGCCGGCAAAACCATTGAACTGGTAGCCCGGCATCTTGCAGATGCAGGCGTGAAAGATTTCCTGGTGGCCAATCGTACTCTTGAGCGGGCGCAGGCACTGGCCGAATCCCGTGGCGGCAAGGGCATCGTGTTGTCCGAGATCCCCGAGCACCTGGCGGATGTTGATATCATTATTTCCTCCACCGCCAGTCCACTGCCGATTCTGGGTAAAGGCGCCGTTGAACGGGCACTGAAGAAGCGCAAGCATCGCCCCTATTTTATGGTGGATATTGCCGTGCCCCGGGATATCGAGCCGGAAGTCGCCTCACTGGACGACGTCTATTTATACACGGTTGACGACCTGCGCCAGGTTATTGAAGAAAATATACGCTCCCGCGAGGGCGCGGCCCGGGAAGCGGAGAACCTGGTGGCGTCCGGGGTGCAGGATTTCCTGAACCAGTTGCGGGCGCTGGATGCGGTGTCCACCCTCAAACAGTTCCGTCAGCGGGCAGAATTGCTGCGCGATGCCGAGACCGAAAAAGCCCTGCGCGCCCTGCGTAACGGCACAGATCCCGAAACCGTGCTGCGCAGTATGGCGCGCGGCCTCACCAACAAGCTCCTGCATGAACCCTCTGTGCAGGTTCGAAAGGCCACTACAGAAGGTCGCACCGAGGTGACAGAGTGGCTGCGTGAGTTGCACCAGCTGGATGCACTGGACGCGGACACGACGACTACCCCGGAAAAACTATGAAGCCATCGATCCAATCCCGCCTCGAGCAGCTCACCGACCGCTTCGAGGAAGTCAGCGCATTGCTCAGTGACTCTTCCATTATTTCCCAGCAGGACAAGTTCCGGGACCTTTCCCGGGAGTTCGCCGAGATTGAACCCATCGTTCAGTGCTTTCAGGCCTGGCAGCAATCGCTCGATGACATCGAGGCCGCCCGTGAGCTGGCGAAAGATGGCGACGCCGATATGCGGGAAATGGCCGAGGAAGAGCTGCAACTGGCCGAGCAGAAAAGCGAGGAGCTGGATGAAGAGCTCCAGCGCCTGATGCTGCCCAAAGACCCGAATGACGGCAAGAACGTTTTCCTGGAGATCCGTGCAGGCACCGGCGGTGATGAAGCCGCTATCTTTGCCGGCGATCTGTTCAGGATGTACCTGCGCTATGCCGAGCGGCGGCGCTGGCAGGTCGAAGTGCTGAGCGAGAGCGAAGGTGAGCACGGGGGCTACAAGGAGCTGATTGCCCGTGTGGCTGGCGATGGGGTGTACGGTGCCCTGAAGTTCGAGTCCGGGGCCCACCGGGTGCAACGTGTACCGGAAACCGAATCACAGGGGCGTATTCACACCTCCGCCTGCACCGTGGCGGTGATGCCGGAGGCCGATGAGGCTGAAGCCATTGAACTGAACAAGGCAGACCTGCGGGTGGACACCTTCCGCGCGTCCGGTGCCGGCGGTCAGCACGTCAACAAGACTGACTCTGCAATCCGGATAACTCACCTGCCAACGGGCATTGTGGTGGAGTGCCAGGAAGAGCGGTCGCAGCACAAGAACCGGGCGAAAGCTCTGAGCCTGCTGGCCTCGCGTCTGCAGAACGCCGAGACTGAGCGGCAGCAGAAGTCCATGGCCGAAACTCGCAAGAGCCTGGTGGGCAGTGGCGACCGGTCTGAGCGCATCCGCACCTACAATTTTCCCCAGGGGCGGGTCACGGATCACCGTATAAATCTGACCCTATACAAACTCGACGAAGTTATTGCCGGCGATCTGGACGCTGTGGTGGTGCCCTTGCAGCAGGAGCATCAGGCCGAGTTGCTTGCCTCCCTTGCCGATGACCAGTAAATCCTCACTGACCTGCGAAGCCCTTTTGCGAGATGCCTTGGCAAGAATTAACAGTGATTCGCCGAGGCTGGATGCCGAGCTTCTTCTCAGCCACGTAACCGGTCTGAGTCGGACCAGTTTCCGGGCCTGGCCTGAACGGGAGATTCCCAATGCTCATGCCGAGGCCTTTGAAGCGCTTGTGCAGGAGCGGGTGACCGGCCGACCCGTGGCACACCTCTTGGGGCAGCAGGAATTCTGGTCGCTTCCGCTGAAAGTCAGTGCCTCAACTCTGATCCCGAGGCCCGATACCGAATGCCTGGTGGAAGTTGCTCTGGGTTTGCCGTTGCCCCGGCAGGCCCGAGTACTGGATCTGGGGACGGGAACCGGTGCCATCGCCCTGGCGCTCGCCAGCGAGCATCCGGAGTGGCAGATCACTGCCTGCGATGCGGTGGCTGAGGCCGTTGAGCTTGCCCGTGAAAACACCGACGCGCTGGGTCTGGCAGTTTCCGTGGTTCAGAGCTCCTGGTTTTCCGAGCTTGAGGCTGGCCGCTTTGATCTGATTGTTGCCAATCCGCCCTATATTCCGGATAGCGATCATCATCTGACGGAAGGTGATGTCAGATTCGAGCCTGCCACGGCCCTGGTTTCCGGCAGCGATGGTCTGGACGATCTGCGGCTGATTGTTGATCAGGCGCCAGACTGGCTGGTTGAAGACGGATGGCTTCTGGTGGAGCATGGTTTTGACCAGGCGGAGGCCGTCGCAGGGTTGTTCCATGCCCGCGGCTTTAAAGACGTTGAGACCCGCCAGGATTATGGCAACCGGGACCGGATGACGCTTGGGCGATGGAGCTCCGGTGCTGCGGTCCCTGATCCGGCATTAAACAGGGGAGATGCAGATGCTCAGTGACGACGAATTATTGCGCTACAGCCGGCAGATCCTGATGCCACGGTTCGACATTTCCGGCCAGGAAAAGCTGCAGTCTGCCCGGGTTCTGGTGCTGGGTGCGGGTGGCCTGGGATGCCCCGTCGCTCTCTATCTCGGTGCCGCCGGCGTCGGGACGCTGACCCTGGTGGATGATGACAGTATTGAACTGGCCAACCTCCAGCGCCAGATCGGTTTCGAAACCGCGCAGTTGGGGGAGTCAAAGGCGGAAAGCCTCGCCGACCGGATTCGGCGGATCAATCCTCTGGTATCAGTGAATGCCCTGAATCAGCGCCTTGAGGGTGAGGCTCTAGCGCGCATGGTTGCAGAGGCGACCCTGGTGGTCGACTGCACGGATAACTTCAACACCCGCTTCGCTTTGAATCGGGCCTGCGTGGCTGCAAAAGTGCCGCTGGTGTCCGGTGCGGCCATCCGTGGTGAAGGCCAGGTTTCTGTTTACGACAGCCGGCGTGAGGACAGCCCCTGTTATCACTGTCTGTATCCGGAGCAGGGCAATGAGGATCTGACCTGTTCAGAGGCGGGGGTGATTGCGCCGCTGGTTGGGATGATTGGGGCGACCCAGGCCATGGAGGCCATCAAGGTGATTTCCGGGGTGGGGGCGCCGTTGATCGGGCGGTTGCTGATTCTGGATGCGTGGGAGATGCAGTGGCGGGAGATGAAGTTGGCTCGGGATCCTTCCTGTCCGGTTTGTTCTGGCTGACTTTGGTGCTGGCGGGCTTGGGAGCTTTCGGGCTGCAGCGCCGGGGATGACCTTCCCAAAACACGCTCCTTGCGGCACATCCCTGTGGCGCTTGGGCTACGCCATCCTTGGCTCCGCACAGTTTTGGGAAGGCCATCCCCGGCGCTGCGTCAGAGCCTTGGAGTAGCCCGCCCCGTTGTGTTCCTCAGTTTTTCAATTCCTGAAACTTCGTTATAGCTTCTTTCCTGCTTTCTTTCAGATCAACGATCTGGCGCGGATATCCCTTCGGAATCACGCCCTCTTTCGCCCCCGGATCGTGAATCCGTTTGCGATCCAGTCTCGCTAGCTCTGGTACCCACTCCCGGATGAAATCCCCATCGGGGTCGAATCGCTCGCTCTGGGTAACCGGGTTGAAAACCCGGAAGTAGGGCGCTGCGTCGGTGCCGGTGGAGGCGCTCCATTGCCAGCCGCCGTTATTGGAGGCCAGGAAGCCGTCGATCAGTTTTGACATGAAGTAGGCTTCGCCCAGGCGCCAGTCGATGAAGAGGTTCTTGGTCAGGTACATGGCAGTGACCATGCGCAGGCGGTTGTGCATCCAGCCGGTCTGGTTGAGCTGGCGCATGGCGGCGTCGACGATGGGGACGCCGGTGTTGCCGGTTTTCCAGGCTTCGAACTTGGCGCCCGGGGTGTTCCATTGCAGAGCTTCGGTTTCCGGTTTGAAGGCGCGGTGCATGCTGACCCGAGGGTAGTGATACAGGATGTTGATGTAGAAATCCCGCCAGGCGATTTCGGTGATCCAGGTTCCCAGGCCTTCCTGGTTGCCGCCTGCGCCCTGTGCCTGTCTGCCGGCTATAAGGCACTGCCGGCCTGAGAGAACGCCGTTGGCGAGGTAAGGGGATATCAGGCTGGTGCCGTCGATTGCCGGGAAGTCCCGTTTTTCCTTGTACGCGCCTCCACGTTGGTCCAGGAAGCGTTCGAGCCGGTCGTGGGCAGCGCTTTCACCGGTTGCCACCAGGGGTTCCGGGGCGTCTTGAAAGGCATCCGGTATGGTGTCTATCTGTTCCGGGCTTACTGCGTTGCCCCTGGCTTTCGGGACCGGGAACAGGCCTGGATGGGTCTCGTCTATCCAGCTGCGCCAGCGTCTGGAGAAGGGCGTAAATACTGAATAGGGTTCGTCCTGTTGGGTGAGGATTTCGCCTACCGGCGCAACCGTCTGGTCCCGGTATTTGCGAACGGCTATTCCGAGCTCGTCAAATCGGTATTTGACGGCTTTGTCGCGTTTGCGTTCGTTGACACCATACTCCTCGTTGAAGTGCAGTGTTGTCACCTTGTGTTCTTCACAATGGCTCTGCAGTTTCCCGATACTGTCGTCGAAGCGGTTGGCGTAGATAAAGGACAGGGGAATGCCGAGCCGGGCCAGTTCTTCGGCCAGGGCATTGGCGTGGGCGATGACAAATTGTACCCGGGCGGGCGACCAGTCGTGTTCCTGCCATTGGTCCGGGGTGAGAATAAAACAGGCTCGCGCTGCTTCGCTGCTCTCGCAGGCGGCGGTGAGGGCCGGGTTGTCGGCAACCCGGAGATCGTTTCGGAACCAGACCAGTTGTGTCATCCGTAATCCATAGTCGTCTGAGGGATTGATATAAGTGTAAATACAGCCCGGTGTTTCAATAAAATCACCAACTTGGATATTCGCCCGAGCTGCCTGATTGGATTATAGTTAAGGCACTTTTACAGCAAATCAGTCGACCGATCTCGAGGGAGTTCTGTGGCAGGAATGGAGAACAATACCGAAGGTCGTCGTGATGGCGTGTGGGCCCAGCCGTACGTTCTGGCTTCCGGCCAGACCCAATTTCATGAGTTGGGGCATATTCGTTTATGGGTCACCCTGCTGGATCAGGAATGGCAGGTTCGTTCCGAAATGCTGGATCTGGATACGGACCCAGCCAGCTGGACAGAAACCATCGGCCATACTCTGCCATCTGCGTCTGTGCCGCTGCAGCGGTTCATTCGGGAACACCAGTCATCAACCGTCATGTTCCTGCCGGCTCTCGCTAACCGGCCTACCGTCATTCGGCCATTCCAGCCACTGACTATTCCCGCTGGCGGGCGATGCACAATCTATGTGGGAACCCTGCTCTGGATGAAAGTTTGCGTCGGCGACAAGCAAACCGTTCTGACGGAGATCCCTCTGGCGTCGCCGTCCATGACCTGGGTGGGTCGGACTACCATGGAGGGCGAGCTTTGTTATGCCTCGCCCAGTTTTGCCAGATTGGTCCTTGAGGCCGTCCCCAAACGTCCCTGGCGAGCAGTTACCCCGGTCACGCTCATCAACCGTCGGGAAGAGCCCCTGTTGCTGGAGCGGTTCAGTCTGCCAACACCGTTGCTCTCATTGCACCAGAATGAGCGAGGGCAGCTTTGGACGCCCGGTGTAACGGTTGAAGTAGAGACCGATATGAATTCCGCCAGTCTGCATGTGGAGCCGTCATTGTTGGCTGCAGCCGGTGTTTGCAAGCATGTGGCGGATGCCCGTGAGAAGGTGGCCCGTGGCCGGTTGGTGCGCGCTTTTGACCGGATGTTTGGCTGAAATGGACCAGAGGGAGTCGATGCTTTGCTCGAAACAATAGAGACCGGTGTGATGAAGGTGTTTACCGATATCGCCTGGGGGCAGTGGATCAGTTCCGCTTTTCTTGTCGTGCTCGGGCTGTTTCTTGGTTCCCTGGCCGCCCGCAGCGTTGGCCGTTTCATGGCCCAGCGTACGTCCCGACACCATACCGTCATGGTCCGGCGGCTGGTGTTCTATGTCATCGTTCTCTTGTTTTTCGTGGCGGCCCTGCGGGAGGCCGGGTTCTCCCTGGATGTGGTGCTTGGAGCCGCCGGTATCCTGACCGTTGCCATCGGCTTTGCCTCCCAGACCTCCGCCTCGAACATGATCAGCGGCTTGTTTCTGCTGGTGGAAAAACCCTTCGAAATCGGTGACTTCATTGAGGTAGATGCCACCATCGGCGAGGTAGTCGCAATCGATATGCTCAGCGTGAAATTGCGCACTCCAGACAACCTGTACGTTCGGATTCCGAACGAAACCCTGATCAAAACCCGGGTTGTCAATCGTTCCCGGTTTCCAATCCGCCGGCTCGACCTGACCGTCGGAATTGCCTACGCTGAAGATGTAGAACGTGTAGAAAGCCTGCTGCTGGACCTCGCGGAAAAGAACCCGGTCTGTCTCGAAGAGCCCAAGCCGTTCACGCTGGTAACAGCGTTTGGCCCCTCCTCTGTGGATTTGCAGTTCTCGTATTGGGTGCCCAAGGAAAAGGTGCTTGAGGGGCGAAGCGGTATGATGGTTGCGATCAAGAAAACCCTGGATCGGGAAGGCATTGAAATTCCGTTCCCGCATACCAGCGTGTATGCGGGTAGCCATTCAGAGCCGTTCCGTGTTCAGCTGTTGGGGCCGGAAAAAATCACTGAAAAGGATCTCCCGGATGTCGACAAAGACAGCTGAAGTTATCAAAACCATCCCGCCAACCCCAGCCGAGAACAAGATGAGTCTTGGCTGGCGTGAATGGGTGGCGTTGCCGGATCTGGATATCAGCCGTATCAAGGCGAAAATCGACACGGGAGCTCGAACTTCCTGCCTCCACACATTCCGGACCGAGCCCTACACAGAAAATGGTGAACGTCGCGTACGCTTCTGGGTGCATCCGGTGCAAAACGATTTGCATCAGGTTGTCGAGTGCGATGCCAAGGTACTGGACGAGCGGAACGTCTCCGACTCCGGTGGCCACAAGGAAATGCGCCTGGTTATCGAAACCACGCTGCTTATTGGCGGCCAGCAATGGCCCATTGAAATGACGTTGACCAACCGGGATTCCATGCGGTTCCGGATGTTGTTGGGCCGCACTGCCATGTCAGGGCGCTCAGTGATCTATCCCGAAGCTTCCTATCTTGCCGGCGAACCGGCCCTAAGGACTGAAAAATGAAAATTGCGGTACTGTCGCGAAATCGTCACCTCTACTCGACCCGTCGTCTGGTGGAGGAGGGCATCAATCGTGGCCATGAGGTGAAGGTTATCGACTGCCTTCACTGTTCGATGAATATCACTTCTGCCAACCCCCAGATCCACTATCACGAGGAGGTTCTGGAGGATTTTGACGTGGTGATCCCCCGTATCGGCGCATCAGTGACCTTCTACGGCACGGCGGTATTGCGCCAGTTCGAGATGATGGGCGTGTTTCCAGTGAATGAATCCGTGGCCATCAGCCGGTCCCGGGACAAGCTGCGGTCGCTGCAACTGCTGGCCCGGAAGGGTGTGGGTATGCCGATTACCGGTTTCGCGAACAAGCCGGACAACGTTCCAGAGTTGCTACAGATGGTGGGCGGGGCGCCGGTGGTGATCAAGCTGTTGCAAGGCACCCAGGGCATCGGTGTGGTGCTTGCAGAAACCCGCAAGGCTGCAGAAAGTGTGATTGAGGCTTTCATGGGCCTGAAGGCGGATATCCTGGTGCAGGAATTCATCAAGGAAGCCGGTGGCGCTGATATCCGGTGCTTCGTAATTGGCGACAAAGTGATTGCCGCCATGAAACGTCAGGGGGCTGAGGGCGAGTTCAGGTCGAATCTTCACCGGGGCGGCACCGCTTCACTGATTCGAATTACCCCGCAGGAACGCAGTACTGCGATCAAAGCCGCCAAAGCCATGGGGCTGAACGTTGCCGGTGTGGACCTTCTGCGCTCCAGCAGGGGGCCGCTGGTAATGGAGGTGAACTCATCGCCGGGACTGGAAGGTATCGAGAATGCTACCGGCAAGAATGTGGCGGGCATGATCATCAACTGGACCGAGAAAAATCAGAAGCCCTGGAAAACGGGCACCAAGGGCGGGAGAGGCTGACCGATGGCCCGAGCGCCCTTTGAAATTGCCGGCACCGAGATTAAGGCAGGCACCCGTCAAACCGTGGAAGTGCCGGTGGCTAAGCTCTATACCCACACTCCCCTACATATTCCGGTGGAAGTGGTGCACGGGCGCCGGAACGGTCCGGTACTGATGGTGTGCGGCGCAATTCATGGCGATGAGATCAATGGCGTCGAAATCGTCCGCCGGGTGCTCACCAATTCGGCACTGAGGCATCTTCGCGGTACCCTGGTGGCGGTGCCAATCGTCAATATTTTTGGATTTGTGCAACGCACCCGTTACCTGCCAGACCGGAGGGATCTGAACCGCTGTTTCCCTGGCAGCGAGACCGGGTCTCTGGGCGGGCGCATTGCCTATCTGCTGCGCACCCAGATCATGGAGCGGGTAACCCACATCATCGACTTGCACACCGGAGCGATCCACCGGTTCAACCTGCCACAAATTCGTGCCGAGCTGAAGAACTCGGAAACTGTGCGGATGGCCGAGGCTTTTGGTGCACCGATCATTATCAATTCCGGACTGCGCGAGGGTAGTCTTCGTGCGTACGCCGATTCACAGGATATTCCGGTGATCACCTTTGAGGGAGGAGAGGCGCTGCGCTTTGATGATGTCGTGATTGGCAGCGGTGTGAAAGGCGTGATCCGGGTTATGCGTGAGCTGGAGATGATTCCGGCGAAAAAAGGGCCCAAGGCACCGAGAAAACGGTCTGAAACCGCTGCCAACTCCCAATGGGTGCGGGCAGATATCGACGGCATCATGCGGCCGGTTGCCCGGTTGGGCCAGAAGGTGCGCAAAGGCCAGAGGCTGGCGATGGTGGCGGACCCCTTCGGCGAATCAGAAACCGCAGTGGTGTCGCCCTGCTCGGGTATCGTAATCTGCGTCAACAACCTGCCACTGGTGAACGAGGGCGAGGCCATTTATCACGTTGCCCGGTTTGACGAGCTGAGCGAGGCGGAAAAGGCCATGGATTATTTCCGTAGCAGCTATGAAGGCGATGTCGGCGACGACGTTGTTCCGGTTCACCCCTGGGATGATCGGCAGAAATAGACGGGAGGGTCACCATGATCTGGGATCAGTCGTTGATCGAATTGGCGCCTCTGCCCAGGGGCTTCCATCTGGTAACCAATGAAATCGTGGCCCAGGCGCCGGATATGACCAACTGCGAGGTTGGGCTACTGCACCTTTTCATCCAGCACACGTCGGCCTCCCTGGCGGTGAATGAAAATGCGGATCCGGATGTACGAGGCGACCTGGAACGCCATTTCAATGTCATGGTTCCGGAGAATGCGCCGCATTATGAGCATGTGATGGAAGGGCCGGACGATATGCCGGCCCATATCAAAAGCATACTGATCGGTCCCTCCCTGACCCTGCCGGTCAGTCATGGTCATCTGGCCCTGGGAACCTGGCAGGGGCTTTACCTCTGCGAGCACCGGGACCGGGCCGGAAGCCGGCGTATTGTGGCAACCTTGCAGGGACGCTGGTAACCCTGCGCTTGTGCTGCCCCGATGCCGTGGAACGTGTTGGTCTTCACCCATTGGCTCTTGCTGATGGGTGGATATCCACCCATTTTCAGCCCAGAATCCTTTCCTGACTTCACTAATGCTCTGTTTTAAATAATTAATTCGGAACTGGTCTGCTCCTTGCTCTTGGGATTACCCACCGAGGCAACATAGCTTCGTTGAGCACCCAACAAACAAAATGAAACGGGAGCATTCTCTATGAAAACCCAAGCCGTAATGGCGGTAGCATTCGCCTCCACCTTCGCCGTCGCAACCCCCGCAGCAGCCCAGGACCGTTCAGACTGGCCCACCAACTTCACCGTTGGTACTGCCAGCCAGGGTGGGACCTACTTTGCCTATGGTTCCGGTTGGGCCAACTTTGTGGCTGAAAACCTGGGCGTCTCCGGTGGCGCAGAAATCACCGGCGGTCCGGTGCAGAACATGGCGCTCGTGCATACCGGCGACCTCAAATTCGGCCTGACCACCATGGGTCCCGCCCGTGAGTCCATGGAGGGTAATAGCCCGCTGGCTCCGGGTATGATGATGGACAATGTCTGCGCCATGTTCCCGATGTACGAGACGCCGTTCTCGGTAACCGCGCTCTCCAGCTCCGGCATCACCTCCATTGCTGATATACCGGATGGCGCGACCATAGGCTTCGGACCGGCGGGTTCCACCTCCGATACCTACTTCCCGCGCATGATGGAAACCCTGGGTGTGAACTTTGAGCGCCGTAACGGCAGCTGGTCCGATCTGGGTGGTCAGCTCCAGGATGGCCTGATTGACGTGGTGGCTTTCGCGGCAGGTATCCCTATTCCGGCGGTCAGCCAGCTGGAAGTCCAGACTGATGTGAATATCATCGGTATGACCGATGCCGAGGCAGAAACCATTATCAATAACTTCCCGGTCTCCGAATTCATCATCCCTGCGTCCACCTACCAGTCCCTGGACGCACCTTCCCGCGTGGTGTCCATGTGGAACTTCGCGATGGTTAACTGTGATGTGTCCGAAAGCTTCGTGTATGAGATCACCAAGCTGACCATGGAGAACAATGACAAGATGGTTTCCATCCACAAGGCGGCCCGCAATTCGGTTCCCGAGAACTACACAAAGAACAACGTTCTGCCCTGGCACCCGGGCGCGGCACGTTGGTTTAACGAGAACGGTTACCCGATCGAAGACAGCAAGATCAAGTAACAGTGCTCAGGCGGGGGGCGGCCTGGCGGCCCCCCGCAAATTAAGACCAGCAGGGTTCTGGTCCCGATTTGCCTGCAAGCAGGGTGTGTCATGACTACCGAACAAAACTCCAAAGATCTTCCGGACATCGAAGTGGGCGAGGACCATGTGCTCGCACACAACGTGGATGATGAGCCGGTCGAAGCCAACCGTCGCCTGTTTGAAGGCGGCTTGCTGAAATTTGTCGCCATGCTGGCGATCGCCTATTCAGCCTTTCACCTGTATTCCCTTAACATAGCGCCCCTTGAGACCTGGTCGTTCCGGATCGTTCACATCGCCGGCGCCCTGGTACTGGGTTTCGTGCTGTTTGCCGGCGCCCGGTTCGTATCATCCGAAGAGGGTGGTGCCCGCCATCGGTGGACGACCTGGATCAGTGCTGGCGCCATGCTGCCGGCTCTCTATGTGTTGTATCAGACGTTCTCGTTCTGGCAGATGGTCCAGAATGGCGCCATGCGAATCCCTGCTGAACTTGAGGTGTGGCACTTTGGCTGGCCTTTGCTGGCGGCAACGGGTGCCGGCATTGTCATGAGCTGGTTTCACCAACGCGAGCGATCGGTGTTCAGCGTTCCCGATCTGGTGCTGATCGCCTGCTCGCTGGCCGTTGCCGCTTACTTTCTGGTGGTCTACAACACGTCTATGCGTATGTCGACCGGTACGTCCTTCGCGCCGGTAGGTATTTCCTTTGCCGCTATTGCGGGTACCGCCTTGATCATGGAGCTGACCCGGCGTGTTGCTGGCATGGCGCTGGTGATCATCGGCCTGGTTTTCCTGGCTTATGTGTTCGCCGGCCCTTACCTGCCGGGTTTTCTTGGCTACCCCGGTCTTTCCGTACAGCGGTTCTTCAGCCAGGTCTACACGGACGCCGGGATTCTCGGGCCAACCACCGCAGTGTCCTCGACCTACATCATTCTCTTCATTATTTTTGCCGCCTTCCTGCAGTCCTCGAAGGTGGGCGACTACTTCGTGAATTTTGCATTTGCTGCGGCTGGCCGTTCCCGGGGTGGCCCGGCCAAGGTCTCGATCTTCGCGTCCGGTTTGATGGGTATGATCAACGGCACCAGTGCCGGCAACGTGGTCTCCACGGGTTCACTGACGATTCCGTTGATGAAAAAGGTGGGCTATAGCAAACAGTCTGCCGGCGCTGTCGAGGCGGCTGCGTCTACTGGCGGGCAGATCATGCCACCGATCATGGGCGCCGGTGCCTTTATCATGGCTGAGATTACCGGCATTCCCTACACCGAGATTGCCATTGCGGCGATTATCCCGGCGATCCTGTATTTCGCCTCGGTCTACTTCATGGTGGATTTTGAGGCCGCCAAGACAGGTATGCGCGGCATGCGTGAAGATGAGCTGCCGAAGCTCAAAACCATGATGAAGCAGTGCTACCTGTTCGTGCCGATCATCATATTGATCGTGGCGCTGTTCATGGGTTACTCGGTGATCCGGGCAGGTACCCTCGCGACTGTTTCTGCCGCTGTGGTGAGCTGGTTGTCTCCCAACAAGATGGGCCTGCGGCAAATCCTTCAGGCGCTGGAAATCGCGTCCTACATGGCAATCCAGATTATCGTGGTGTGCGCCGCGGCCGGGGTTATCGTGGGCGTAATCTCCCTGACCGGAGTTGGTGCACGCTTCTCTGTGTTGTTGTTGGATGTTGCTGCCACCAGCCAGCTGCTGGCTCTGATTTTCGCCATGTTCATCTCCATTCTGCTGGGTATGGGAATGCCCACCACGGCGGCTTATGCGGTTGCTGCCTCGGTGGTAGCTCCGGGCCTGGTACAGTTGGGGATTGAGCCGCTGACCGCTCACTTCTTTGTGTTCTACTTCGCTGTGGTGTCGGCGATCACGCCACCGGTTGCGCTTGCGTCCTATGCTGCGGCAGGGATTTCCGGCGCCAACGCCATGGAAACCTCCGTGGCCTCGTTCCGGATTGGCATTGCAGCCTTCATCGTGCCCTTCATGTTCTTCTACAACAGTGCTCTGTTGATGGAAGCGGGGTGGTTCGAGATCGCAAGGGCGCTGGTAACCGCAACGTTTGGTGTCTACATGCTGTCTGGCGGTGTGCTTGGCTGGTTTGCGAGGGTTTCCGCCTCCTGGGTAACCCGAGTCCTCCTGATTGCCGCCGCGCTACTGATGATCGAGGGCGGGCTCTGGACAGACCTTACCGGTATTGCCCTGGCGGTTCTGGCCTTCGTCATCCAGAAACAGCGGAAAGCTCGGCTTGCCACGGCAGGTGTCGTGTAACGAGGCATGGCTGCGAGGATCTGCGACAGAACAACCGTACCCTGTTAGCCAGGGTACGGTTGTTCTGGCTTCAGACTGCCTATACTCTAGCGGCTTTCCGCGGTTGTTCAGGAACCGGATGCTATGTCCTACCGGATCGGTGCTGTTCTTGTTTTCGTTGCCACACTCGTTGTGTCCTGGCTGCTTGGTGGCTGGGTCGGATACCGGCAGGTGGAGCAGGAGAGCCTGGAAGAGTCGTTCCGTTACAGGCAGCTGGTTGCCAATGAGTTGAACCGGTATCTGCCGGTCCCCGAGTTGATGGCAGAGCACCCGCTGCTTGAACGGGCATTGACTGACCCAGGTAATCCTGACGTTATTCTCGAGGCCAACGAGCAGATGCAGCGTATGGCCACCATTGTGGGTAGCTCCGACGTTTACCTGATGGATGTAAACGGCCTGACCATCGCCGCCAACAATTATCAGCAAGCCGACAGCTTTGTCGGCAGCAACTACGCTTTCCGGCCCTATTTTTCAGAAGCAGTGTCTAATCGGGATTCGGCCATCTATTTTGCTTTGGGGCTGATGTCGGGAGTCCGCGGCCTGTACTTTTCACACCCTGTCATCGACGACTCGGGCCGTCTTCTCGGAGTGGTGGCCGTGAAGGTTCTTGTTCATGAGCTGGAATCCCAGTGGGATCGGCCTGCTTCCCTCAGGGAAGCTGAAATGGTCGTGCTGGATGACGCTGGTATCAGTTTTCTGGCAAGCAAACCTAATTGGTTGTATCGGAACTTTTCAAAGGCGGGGGTGGCCCCGGACGCGGCTTCCCGTCAGCGTTATCCGGACCGCGACCTGAACCCCATCGAATTCGATAACCTGGGTAAGCCCTGGGGCTTGTCGGAGAATTCCACTGCCATCAATATTCTTGAAAACGGCGAGGTCAGAGAGTATCTCAGCGTTCGAACGCCGCTGCCGAAACTGGACTGGAATCTGCAGGTAATGGTGAGCACGCGCTCTGTGGTCTGGACCCGGCTTGGATTTCTGGTTGGTGGCACCGCGCTGTTTTTTGGTGGTCTTCTGACCTGGCTTTATCTGCGCGAACGCTACCGGCGCGAAGCTGAACTTGCCCTGCGAGGCGAGCAACTGGAGCGCAGCGTGGCCGAGAGGACCGCAGACCTGGAGAACTCCAACCGCAAGCTGGTGGAAGAAATTCGGGAACGTGAACGCACCCAGAACGAACTTCGGGAAACCCAGCAGGAGTTGATTCAGGCGGCAAAACTGGCGGTGCTCGGACAGATGTCGGCAGGGCTCAACCATGAAATGAACCAGCCTCTGACGGCCATCCAGACCTACGCACGAAACAGCCGGCGCTTCCTTGAGAAAGGCGCAAGCGAGATGGTCGATGCTAACCTTTCAGAGATCATCGTCCTGTGTGACAAGATGGCGGAGCTGACCAGGCAGTTCAAGGTGTTCGCGCGCAAATCCGAGGGCCCGCCTGCGGTGGTTGATCTCCGGCAACCGATTGATGCTTCGCTGAAAATCATCGTCGCCCAGCAATCGAGCTCAGAAATCGACATCCAGTGGCGCCGCCCGGAGGCGCCGGTGATGTGCCACGGCGACTTGATCCGGATAGAGCAGGTCATGGTCAACCTGATGGCCAATGCGGTTCAGGCGGTCGAGGGTGGCGAGCGACCGGAAATCCGGATCGATATAGAAGAAACCGAACATTGCTGGAAATGTCTGGTCCGTGACAATGGGCCCGGGTTGCAGGGCGACACCGAACAGATCTTCGAGCCCTTTTTTACCACCAAGTCGGTCAAACAGGGCCTGGGCCTGGGGCTTTCCATATCGCGCCAGATCGTGGATGCGCTGGGTGGCAGCCTGATCGGTCGCAATCGCAAGGACGGCCCCGGCGCTGAATTCGTTGTAACCCTCAAGAAGCGGGAGGCCACGGAATGACAGAATCTTCGGTAATCTTTGTGGACGATGATCCACACATCCGCCAGGCCATTGCCCAGACGCTGACCCTGGAGGACCTTCCGGTCAGCTGTTTCGAGGGGGCGCCGTCGGCACTCAAGCACATCAATGCCGAGTATGACGGTGTGGTTCTGTGTGATTACAACATGCCGGATATGAACGGCCTGGAGATGCTGGACCGGATCCGGGCGATTGATGACACCATTCCGGTGATCATCCTTACCGGCCAGGGGGACATAAGCACAGCTGTTACGGCAATGCAGCAAGGGGCGTACGATTTCATTGAAAAGCCCTTTGATCATGACGAGCTGATTGAGCTGCTTCGCCACGCCCTTGAGAAACGACACCTTGCCCTCGAAAACCGCCGTCTCAAGGCCCAGTTGCGTCACCTGGCCAGGCCAGGCCCCCGGATGCTTGGCGATTCGCCGTCCATGCGGAAAGTCATGGCCACTATTGATCCGATTCTTGATATCTCCGCCAATATTCTGCTGCATGGAGAGACCGGGTCGGGCAAGGACGCGCTGGCCCGGTATATCCACGAGAACAGTGGCCGCAGCGCCCATAATTTTGTTGCAATCAACTGTGGGGCGGTCCCCGAGAACCTGATCGAGAGCGAACTGTTTGGCCACGAGGCCGGTGCCTTCACCGGAGCGGAGAAACGCCGTATCGGCAAGATCGAGCATGCCCACAAGGGCACCCTGTTCCTGGATGAAGTGGAAAGCATGCCCATGCCGTTACAGGTTAAGCTGTTGCGGGTGCTGGAGGAACAACGGGTAGAGCGCCTGGGTAGCAATCAGGTTCAGGAAGTGGACGTGCGCATCATTGCTGCCACCAAGGCCGACCTGAAAAAACTCAGTGACGAGGGCGAGTTCCGGTCTGATCTCTACTACCGCCTAAACGTTGTGAAAGTGGATATTCCGCCGTTGCGAGAGCGCAAGGAAGACGTGCCGATGCTTTTCCACCACTTCGTACTCATTGCGGCCGCTCGCTACGATCGCGAAAGCATTCCCCTGGATGCCGGCCAGGCGGCCCGGCTGATGCAGCATTCCTGGCCCGGCAATGTTCGTGAACTCAGGAACCTGGCGGAGCGCTATGTGTTATTGGGGCCTGCAGCACTGGACGAGAATGAGCCGTCGGATGCCGGCAACGTAGCAGGCCGCCAGACGCTGGCTGAAATGATGGATGGTTTCGAACGCTCTGCTATTGTCAGCGCCCTCAACGTCAGCCATGGCAGCATCAAGGACACCATGGTGCAGCTTGGTATTGCCCGTAAAACCCTGTACGACAAGATGCGCAAACACGGGCTGGATAAAGCCCAGTTCAAGGACTGAGCTACAAAATTTTACCGTCGCGGTTACCGGGCAGAAACAAACTACGCATTATCATCAATGATAATTCCGGCGGTTTTTTCGTAGTCTTGCGGGTTTTTCCGTGCCGGGCCACCCGGCTCCCTGATTGTTCAACCTGAAAGACGACCAGCCATGAAAAACCTGACCATCCAGACACGGGTGCTATTGCTGGCCCTGGTGCCGGTGATTGTCCTTACCGCATTCCTGACAAGCTACAACCTGAATCAGGCCAGATTTATTGGCGAGGAGGCCGTTGCCGGCTTCTCCTCCGATATGGAGGAGAGCAAGCGGCAGGAGCTGCAAAATTATCTGGCCGTCGCCAAGTCCTCTATCGCGCATCTCTACAATCAACCGGGCTCCGCGGACGATCCGGAGGTTCGCGAAAAAGCCTGGGAGATACTCCGACAGCTTCGCTTCAACGATTCGGGAAGTACTGGTTATTTCTTTGCCTATGACACCAAAGGCGTCAACGTAATGCACGGTGTTAACCAGTCGCTCGAGGGCAGGAATCTCTGGGATTTCCAGGACCCGAATGGGACCTATCTCATCCGTGAGTTGGTGAAGGCGGCGCGTGGTGGCGGCGGCTACGTTCCCTATGGCTGGAAGAACAGCGATACCGGGGAAGTAGCCCCCAAACTGGGTTACGCAGAAATGCTGCCGAAGTGGGGCATTATGATCGGGACCGGATTCTGGGTTGATGGCCTGGAAACGCAGGTCACCGAGATGGAAAACCATGTCGGCGATTCCTTGCGCGATGCGATCATCGGGTCAGTCACCACTTCACTGATTGCACTGGCGCTGATCGTCCTGCTTGCACTGGTTGTGGTTCGCAGCATCATTCGTCCCCTGAAATCTGCGGTTTCAGCGATGAACGATATTGCCAGTGGTGATGGCGATCTGACCCGGCGCCTGGACGTTTCCGGCAAAGATGAGCTTGGACAGCTGGCAACCGCTTTTAACAGTTTTGCCGACCAGGTCCATGGACTGGTTGAGCGGGTACTGTCATCCACCCGGACACTGAACGAGGCCACGGCTGACCTGAATCAGGTCATGACCGAAGCCGAACAGGGTGTTGAGCGGCAGAAGTCCGAGAGTGATCAGGTTGCCACGGCCATGAATGAGATGACGGCTGCTGCCCAGGAGGTTGCCAGCAACGCCAGTGAAGCCTCCACGGCAGCCGACCATGCCAATGGGCAGGTCTGTGACGCTCAGGGTCTGGTGCACCAGGCTACCGAGGTCATTGGTGGGCTTTCAGAGCAGGTCAGTGAGGGGGTTCGCGTTATTGAACAGCTGGGCGCTGACTCCCGTCGCATTGACAGTGTGCTTGAGGTCATTCGTGAAATTGCCGATCAGACCAACCTGCTGGCGCTCAACGCGGCGATCGAAGCAGCACGAGCCGGTGAGGCCGGGCGAGGTTTTGCCGTGGTTGCCGATGAGGTGCGCACGCTGGCTCGCCGGACCCAGCAGAGTACCCAGGAAATCCAGGACATGATTGAGCGGTTGCAGTCCGGTGCCGGCAATGCGGTCAAACTGATCGGCTCAATCAGTGAGCGCAGTGAAGCAACCGTTGAAGAAACCCGCCAGGTGAACGAGGCGCTGCAGCGCATTGGTCAGGCGGTGGCAACGATCACGGATATGAACACCCAGATTGCCAGCGCTGCGGAAGAGCAGACCAGTGTCTCTGAAACCATCAACCAGAATGTGCACGAGATTGTTGCCATTACCGAACAGACGGCCCAGGGAACCCGCCGAGCCGGAGACGCAACTCAGCGCCTGAAGAATCTGGCGTCGGAGATGTCGGATGAGGTTAGTCGCTACCGGGTCTGATTCCAGCCGGTAATCTCGGAGAAAAGGGCAGAACGCGCGTTCTGCCCTTTTTTGGTGCGCCCGGCACGGGCGCACTCCTGGAGGTGCAAGTCCTCCCGTGAGCTGGCCACAGCGAACGAAGTGAAGCGCAACTGCGGAAGGGTG
>LULX01000063.1_pt1 | contig 71704 bp, 78 predicted proteins | sample 729511 | NCBI WGS metagenome assembly LULX01 (sample SAMN03860278, study PRJNA289734) | marine metagenome | biome: seawater column; feature: ocean; material: water; isolation source: Red Sea water column Station 91 - depth 500m | place: Saudi Arabia: Red Sea | collected 2011-10-15 | depth 500 m
TCCATGTGTCGTTGGTTCGAATCCAACCTGGGGAGCCAAGTTCCAAGCCCTTTAAAGCCCCCAAAGTCTTTTACTCAAATCCCGAACTGACTCTTTTGCGCCATCAGCAATCCAATTCGCTAAGTGTTTTGCAACGTTAGGCCATTGCATATAAGCGCTTTGTCGTTCCTGCAGAGCCCGTTCAATAGAGGCACAACTCACATTTTTCATTACTGTTGCAAGCCCCTTACGCTCTAGTATTTCCGCATTTTTCTGTTGTTCAAACTGGCCTGTCAAAGGCTTTATGATCAGTGACTTCCCTTCTCTCAATGCCTCACAACTGGTTTCAAAGCCCGCATTAGAAATTACCGCTGACGCTCTACTAAACTGCTCTGAAAACTGTTTTCTTGACGGTGCGAAGCATTCAATGTGCCCATAGCTGCACCGCGTTAATTTGGGATGAAAGACCGAGAATTCATAATCATCAATAGGGTAAAGCGCGTTAATAATAACTTTAGGATCCTCAAACGGCAGGTAAACGATCACTCGTTGGGCTAAGCCGCCCTTACAGCCATTATCAGGCTCTCTAACAACCGGAGGTATGGCATTACCACACTCTAACCAGTGCATGCCAACAGGCGTTGAACAGGGAGCAAATTGCTTAATCATTTGACGCTGCCAGAGGCTCAGCGTTTTATAAAGCTCGGGCTCCCAGAATGCGTATTGCCGCCCCAAACCAATAGAACGCACTCCAGCTCGTTTAGCTGCCCAGGCACTCACTGGCTCGTAGTCCGTAATGACCAGATCATATTGCGTTACATCTAACGCTTTTACGTCGTTGTAAAACTGTCTCCAGTTATTTGAGATGAGCGTTTTTCGGCGTTTCAAGGCGCCATTTTCAGTGACAAAAGACAGTCCCTCGCGGCTTTGATAGGCACCAAAAACGTCCATATCAAACAAGCCAGAGTTCCTGCGTCCGGAAATCAGATAGTCAACGTGAATCGGCTGCTGACTTAAGTAAGTAGCCAAAGTGTGGCTTCTGGAAAGGTGACCATTTCCGGTGCCCTGAATACCATATAGAACTCTCATAGCATAAGCTCCCAAATAAGTACTGCTAACAATACGCCAGCTAATATGTCTGACGGGAAGTGCACGCCAACAATAACTCGAGAAGCACCAATGGCAGACGCCCACAGGTAGCAAATAAAACCAAGTTCGGGAAAGTGGACGTGGGTTATTCCTGCAAAGATAAAAGCGGCTGCAGTGTGTCCGGAGGGAAAGCTGAACTTGTCAGACGCGACAATCAGCGCTGCCAGCGACAACCCTAAGTCACTGGGGCGTCGGCGTTTGAAGCTGCTTTTTAAGAGCCAGTAAATGGGCAGTTCAATTAGGAAGGCAAGTAATAGATGCTTAAAGTAGGCGGTACCAGAGTCATTCAACAGGACACTCGCTAGTGCAATTGCAAAGTAGGCGTAACCGTCTCCGGAACGGGAAACCCAAACCGCTAACCGCCCGGCAACCGGACGAGCTCGTATCCCTGAGCACAGGCAGTAACAGTAGGTATCAAAACGCTGTAAATAACTGAGCAGTACCATGGCTTTTATACCGTTTTAGCACCAGTTGCAGCCACTTTGCCTACCACTTATGACAGTTTTAATGCGCTAGCATGACAATAAAGTGACAATTTGCCGGATTTCGCCGAGAAACCCTACCCAAAGGCGGTTGTTTATAAGCCTCAAAACACCGATAATATGCGCTCTTTATTTTTCACTGTTGCGGAATGCTCAATGACCGACTATTTGCTGCTATTAATTGGCACAGTATTGGTAAATAACTTTGTGCTCGTTAAGTTTCTTGGCTTGTGCCCATTTATGGGGGTGTCCAATAAACTCGACACGGCTATTGGTATGTCCGCAGCAACGACCTTCGTACTGACATTAGCGTCTGTTTGCAGCTATTTAGTGAATGAATACTTACTTGAGCCGTTAGGACTTATGTCGCTGCAAACACTGAGCTTTATTCTGGTTATTGCGGTGGTTGTTCAGTTCACCGAAATGGTCGTGCATAAAACCAGCCCTACCTTATATCGCTTACTGGGCATATTTTTACCGCTAATTACAACCAATTGTGCGGTACTGGGTGTGGCTTTATTGAACATTAATGAGCAGCACAACTTCGTTCAGTCTATTGTTTATGGACTTGGCGCTGCCATTGGTTTCTCGCTGGTTCTTATTCTTTTCTCAGCGTTACGCGAACGTCTGGCTGCCGCCGATGTGCCAGTAACCTTTAAAGGTTCAGCGGTAGCAATGATAACAGCCGGTCTTATGTCTCTTGCCTTTATGGGCTTCAGCGGATTAGTGAGCAGTTAAATGAGTGTATTAGGAGCAGTTATTACACTTGGCATTTTAGCGCTGATATTCGGCGTTATTCTAGGCTTTGCTGCGGTTAAGTTTAAAGTTGAAAGCGACCCTATTGTTGACCAAATCGATGAAATTCTGCCGCAAACCCAGTGTGGGCAATGCGGCTATCCAGGCTGTCGTCCTTATGCCGAAGCCATCGCAAACGGTGACGATATCAATAAGTGTCCTCCCGGCGGCGAAGCAACTATCAAGCAATTGGCCGACTTAATGGGTGTTGAGGCAAAACCTTTAGACTCCGCGCACGGTGAAGAAGACGTCAAAAAAGTCGCCGTTATTCGGGAAGACGAATGCATAGGCTGTACTAAATGTATTCAGGCCTGCCCTGTCGACGCTATTTTAGGCGCGGCCAAGCAAATGCACACCGTTATTGAACACGAATGTACCGGTTGCGACTTATGTGTTGAGCCTTGCCCGGTCGACTGCATCGATATGGTCTCTGTCAAAGCAAGCCCTGAAACCTGGCAATGGGATCTCGATACGGTTAAAGAAAACATCAAAAAGAACAGTATTCCGGTGAAGGTGGTTGAATGAGTCGTCCAGATAACAACACCATTTATGTGTCAAGCAATGTATCTGGGCATTTCCCTGGTGGTATACATCCGCCAGAGAGAAAAGCACCTGCGTGTAACAAACCAATACGCTCGCTGCCTTTACCTAACGAGTTAATTTTGCCGGTACGTCAGCATATTGGCCCATCGGGCAATATGTTAGTTGAGCCGGGTCAGACGGTTGATAAAGGTCAGCAACTCACCGAGGCCAGTTTGAGTCTGGGGCTGCCACTACACGCCCCGACGTCCGGTGTTATTCACGCTATTGAAGAACGCCCAACGGCACATGCGTCAGGTTTGCCCGAACTAGCCATTGTAATAAGACCCGACGGCGAAGATCGCTGGGGCAATAAGCACGCCATTCCGGATTATCGGGAAGTTGAAGTCTCCCGCTTGCTTGAGTTGATACAACAAGCTGGTATTGCCGGTTTAGGTGGAGCGGGTTTCCCAACCGCGCAAAAACTGGCACAGCAAAAGCCTTTGCGTCATCTCATTATTAATGGCGTTGAGTGCGAACCTTATATTGCCGCAGACGATGGGTTAATGCAGGAGTACGCTGAAGACATAATCGCGGGTGTGAAAATCCTTCAGTACATTACTCATTGTGATTCCGTGCTGTTCGCCATAGAAAACAATAAGCCTAAAGCTATTGAAGCTATTCGCACCGCCATTGGGGACGACCCGCAAATAACACTAAAGGTCGTACCAACAAAGTACCCTTCCGGTGGCGAAAAACAACTTATTGAGCTACTGACCGGTGAGCAGGTCCCCAGCGGCAAACTGCCGATGGATATTGGTTTCTTAATGCAAAATGTCGGAACCGCATACGCCATTAAGCGCGCTATTATTCATGGTGAGCCACTACTTGAACGTGTTGTGACAGTCACCGGCGATGCCATAAAAGAAAAGCGTAACCTTTGGGCGCTGTTGGGAACCCCTATTGAACATTTGCTAAAGGAATCTGGGTTTACTCCTGAAAATAAACAACGCGTCATTATGGGTGGCCCTATGATGGGCTTTACTCTGCCTAGCATTGATGTTCCGGTCATTAAAACCACCAACTGTGTTTTAGCACCAACAGAAGCAGAGCTGCCTGCGCCAGGGCCTGAATTAGCCTGCATACGTTGCGGTGCCTGCGCCGACGCCTGTCCGGCCAGCTTGCAGCCACAGCAACTGCAATTACTGGCTAAAGCCAAAGACTATGACGCGCTGGACGAGCAAAACCTGTTTGACTGCATAGAGTGCGGCGCGTGCGCCTATGTCTGCCCCAGCGAAATTCCCTTAGTGCACTATTATCGGAAAGCGAAAGCAGAGATTCGCAACATTGCTCGTGAAAAAGCTAAAGCGGAACATGCGCGCCAGCGCTTTGAAGCTCGACAAGAGCGTTTAGAGCGTGAGAAGCAGGAGCGCTTAGAGCGCCATAGAAAAGCAGCCGAAGCCCGCAAGAAAGCCCAGGCTGAGAAAGCGGAAACCGCAACGACAGACAACAAAGAAAAACCCGAGTCAGGCGGTAAGTCTGCTGCCGTCGCTGCTGCAATTGCCCGTGCAAAAGCAAAAAAGGCCGCACAGGCGCAAAAAGCCGATGAAGAAAATAACTCAGCGAAAGGAAATGAGTCATGAGTTTTAAAATAGCGTCGTCACCTCATGGGCACAGCCAACACAGTACCAGCAGCATGATGCGCTGGGTTTGCTACGCGCTGGTGCCCGGTGTGTTGATACAAAGCTATTTCTTCGGCTTCGGTGTTTGGTTTCAAATAATCCTGGCTGTAATTACCGCTTTAATTGCTGAGTCAGCCTGTATTATTGCTCGTGATCGCCCCGCTATGTCGGCCCTGCGAGACAATACAGCCTTGGTCACTGCCATTTTGTTGGCCATTAGTATTCCGCCTTTAGCCCCCTGGTGGATCATTGTTATTGGTACGTTGTTTGCCATTGTCGTCGTTAAGCATGTTTACGGTGGCATGGGACAAAACCTGTTTAATCCGGCGATGGCGGGTTACGTTTTATTACTAATATCTTTTCCGGTACAAATGACCAACTGGCTACCACCATCAACAATAGGTGAGCATTCACTCACGCTTTGGCAGACGCTACACACCATACTGTTTGAATATACACCGGCAGGTTACAGCGTCGAACAGCTACGTGCCGGTATTGACGGTGTCACTATGGCAACCCCATTAGATGCCATAAAAACAGGCTTAACACAGGGTTTCACATTAACCGAAGTGTATACCAAGCCCCAGTTTAGCTTTTTAGCGGGCGCTGGCTGGCAATGGGTTAACCTCGGCTTTCTCATTGGTGGTTTGTTACTCATACAGCAACGTATTATCAGTTGGCACATTCCTGTCGGGCTTATCGCAGGATTGTGTGTTCCGGCCTTCTTTGCTTATCTGTTCGCCCCCGATCTTATGGCAGGACCTGTGGTTCACGCACTGAGCGGCGCAACAATGCTTGGCGCATTTTTCATTGCGACCGACCCGGTCTCTGCGGCGACCTCGAATCGGGGCCGCTTTATTTTTGGCGTGTTAATCGGTTTATTGGTGTTTATTATCCGTAGCTGGGGTGGGTATCCCGACGGTGTTGCGTTTGCGGTGCTGTTAGCCAATATGTGTGTTCCTATTATTGATCGTTATACAAGACCAACCGTTTATGGTCACGGAGAGCGCAAATGACCATTAATAGTATGCAGAAAAACGGCCTTATACTGGCCGCCTTTGCGGTTATTGCTACGGCTTTAGTGGTGGGCGTACAAGTGCTGACCAAAGATAAAATTGCACAACAACAGCAAGCTCAGGTACTGCGCACGCTGAACCAACTCATTCCTCCGGCAATGCACGACAATGACCTTTACCAGTCTTGTCGTTTGGTGACTCATAACGCACTGGGTAGTAACGAACCGCACCCGATGTATCGGGCCTGGGTTAACGATAAACCCACTGCGTTGGCTGCCGAAATTGTCGCTCCCGATGGCTACTCAGGTGCCATTCGCTTATTACTGGCGGTGAAACCTTCAGGTGAATTACTGGGTATCAGGACGTTACGCCACCAGGAAACACCAGGCCTGGGTGATAAAATAGAAATAGAGAAAAACGACTGGATTACGTCCTTTTCGGGCAAGCAAGTTAAATCCGACGACGATAACCGTTGGGCGGTAAAACGCGATGGAGGCATGTTTGATCAATTCACAGGCGCAACCATTACACCGCGAGCGGTGGTTGGCGCAGTCAAACGAGCAACACTGTATTTAGAGGAAAACGCAAACACATTATTCAATGCTGAGCTGCAACATTGTCAGGAGGCGGCACAATGAACGAGTACAAAGAACTGACCTGGCAAGGACTCTGGGACAACAACCCAGCTTTAGTGCAGCTACTTGGATTATGTCCTCTCTTGGCTGTCACGGCGTCTGTCACTAACGCTTTAGGACTCGGTCTGGCAACACTATTTGTGCTTATTGGCTCTAATGTAACCGTGTCACTCGTGCGCAGTTTTGTGCCTCAGGAAATACGTATTCCGGTCTTTGTAATGGTCATTGCGACTTTTGTTACTGTTATTCAATTGCTCATGAATGCTTATGTGTTCGAGCTGTACCAATCGCTCGGTATTTTCATTCCATTAATAGTCACAAACTGCGCCATTATCGGCCGTGCCGAAGCTTATGCGTCTAAAAACCCGTGGCAGAAAGCGGCATTTGACGGCTTGATGATGGGTGTTGGCTTTGCCCTGGTACTTATGCTGCTGGGCGCCATACGTGAAATTATTGGTAATGGTACTTTGTTCGACGGGGCCGAGCTCTTACTTGGCGACTGGGCCGCCCAATTAAGAATTGAGTTATTCACCGTTGACTATCCGCTTCTGCTTGCCATATTGCCGCCAGGCGCCTTTATTGGTATGGGCTTTATCATTGCCCTGAAAAACCGAATTGATGCCATAAAAGCCGAGCGCGCAGAGAAGAAAACCGTCACCCGCGCCCGTGTAACCGCACAACAGTAATAATTAATTATGAATAAAACTAAGCGCTACGAAATTTTAAGCCGTCTTCGCGACAATAACCCAAACCCAACCACGGAGCTTGAATACGACACCCCATTTCAGCTGCTTATTGCGGTGCTATTGTCGGCTCAGGCAACCGATGTCGGAGTTAATAAAGCGACACGCAAGTTATTCCCTGCTGCTCCAACCGCTGAAGAGATGTTCGCTTTAGGCGTGGATGGTATAAAAGAGTACATAAAAACCATTGGTTTGTTTAACTCGAAAGCCGAGAATGCCTACAAGACCTGTAAAATTCTGGTTGAGCAATACGGTGGTGAAGTCCCGGAAGACAGAGCCGCGTTGGAAGCTCTGCCTGGGGTCGGACGTAAAACGGCTAATGTCGTTTTAAATACCGCGTTCGGCTGGCCGACCATTGCCGTGGACACTCATATTTTCCGTGTATCTAACCGCACCAAGTTAGCGCCGGGAAAAAACGTTAAAGAAGTGGAAGAAAAACTGATAAAAGTGGTGCCAAAGGAATTTAAAGTCGACGTTCACCATTGGCTTATTCTGCACGGTCGCTACACTTGTATTGCCCGAAAACCTCGCTGTGGCTCGTGTATTATTGAAGACTTGTGCGAATTTAAAGACAAAACCAGCGATTGAGCGATTAAAGCTCAATCCCTGACGGTTTTGCCAACTGTACAATGACCCGGCGGTTTAACTGACGATTAATTTCGTTGTCATTCGACTTAATCGGTCTGTCCTCACCGTGCCCAACGGTTTTTATGCGATCAGCCGCTATGCCACGTTCAACAAAAAACGCCTGTATTTCTTTGGCTCGTTCTTCGGTTAGCTCTTGATTCGGCCCCCGGGCTCCGAGTGAGTCGGTGTAAGCATCGACAAGCACCAACTCAAGATCATTGTCGACTTTCAGGTAGTCACTAATTTGCTTGAGCTTGCGCTGTGACGATATCGTCAGCTTTTCACTGCCATCTTCATGGTTCAATACCGTGTAAGCAATGTCTTCAAAGCTAAACGGCAACAGCGCATTGACACAACTTAAAAAGTCGTCGTATTTGCTGCGAAAGTTCACCGAGGACAATGACACAGCAACCTGATCACGATTGTTGTACCAGTCGTCGTAGAAAAACGTTGGATAGCGCCCTTTTTCCAATTCACTCAACAGTGTCCAGGCCAGTTGCTTTTGTAACTCGCCATTAAACTGTTTATAGAGCTGCATAGAGCCAATTTGATAGCTCGCTTGCCCCGGCCGCCAGCGAGGTGGCACAGACTCAATGGCTGAAACATCATAGCTGTCAGGCAACTTTTTCATGTCCATTTTCATGCGTAAGTTCAGTTCTTTACTGGCTTCGCTTTGAAAACGAACTTTACCGTAGCGCGGAATTTCATGCTCTAACGCACACTCCAACCGGCTGTCCTCGCTAAGTTGCCACGACGAGCTATCAAGGTCAGCGCTGTAATGCCTAACTGCATTGGCGTTTGCCTGGCTCGTTGCCAGCAATACAGACGCTGCAGCCGCAGTTAACATCGGCCAGTTTTTCATAGGCACTCCGGTTTAAAATTCTAATACGCTTTTATCGGCATTTATTCGCTGCGCTTTAGAGTTTCTCTCAGCATTATCGATATATCTTTGGCATAATAGGCGCAAATTGAAATAACCAGCTAAATAACTAAAGGGTCTTTATGTCTGACACTTCTGAGTCGCTAATGAAGAAACGGTTTCGTGGCTATATGCCTGTCGTTGTGGACGTTGAAACTGCGGGTTTTAACGCAAAAACAGATGCCCTTTTAGAAATAGCGGCGGTACTGCTGGACTTTGACAGCGACGGCACTTTAAAACCGGTTGACTCGGTGCATTATAACGTCGAACCTTTTGAAGGCGCTAACATAGAACAAGCAGCTATCGACTTTAACGGTATTGACCCAGACAGCCCCCTGCGCGGCGCAGTCCCGGAGTCAGAAGCACTACGAGAAATGTTTAAACCCATTAGAAAAGCGCAAAAGGCAGCGGGTTGTCAGCGCTCAGTTCTGGTCGGTCATAACTCGAACTTTGACCATAGTTTTGTCATGGCTGCGGCTGAACGGGCCAATTTAAAACGTAATCCGTTTCACCCCTTTGTAAGCTTTGACACCACGTCTTTGGCAGCTTTGACATTAGGTCAAACAGTGCTTATAAAAGCTTGTCAGGCTGCGGGAATTGAGTTTGATGGTAAACAGGCGCATTCCGCTCTCTATGACACTGAGCGCACAGCTGAATTATTCTGTTGGATGGTCAACCGCTGGAAAGATTTAGGTGGCTGGCCACTGGCTTCTAATGACTAGCTTAAAAACACAAAGGGAAAACAAAAAAGTCGCTCCGAAGAGCGACTTTTTTAATATCATTAAACGCTTATAGTTTGTCAGCGTTTTTAGACAGGTAAGAAGCAACACCTTCAGGGTTGTCTTTCATGCCTTCTTTACCTTCTTCCCAACCTGCTGGGCAAACTTCACCGTGCTTCTGGTGGAAGTTCAGTGCGTCAACCATACGCAGCATTTCGTCGATGTTACGACCTAATGGTAAGTCGTTAACAACCTGGTGACGAACCATACCGTCTTCGTCGATAAGGAATGAACCACGGAACGCAACGCCTGCTTCTGGGTGCTCAACGTCATACGCTTTACAGATGCTGTGACGTACGTCAGCAACCAATGGGTATTTCACCTGACCGATACCACCGTCGTCAGTTGACGTGTTACGCCATGCGTTGTGCGTAAATTGAGAATCGATAGAAACACCGATAACTTCTACGCCACGCTTGTTGAATTCTTCTAAACGCTTGTCAAAAGCGATTAGCTCAGAAGGACATACGAAAGTGAAGTCCAGTGGGTAGAAGAAAATAACTGCTTTTTTGCCTTTGATATGGTCAGACAATTTGAAATCTTCAACAATTTCACCTGAGCCAAGTACCGCTGCTGCAGTAAAATCAGGTGCTTTACGACCTACTAATACAGACATTGATTCTCTCCATTTCAGTTAAAGTAAATGAAACCTTCACAATCGGTAATGGGGATACCCCACGTCAAAAACAAGGGGCTCCGTCAAAACTTTTGACCGATTGCTTAATATTCGTTCAGCTGTTTTACTCTGCTGAAGGTTCCGGATGGCGCTCTGCAACTTCTGTGATCAATTGCTGCAACTCACCGTTTTGGAACATCTCAATGATAATATCACAACCACCGACTAATTCACCTTCAACCCAAAGCTGTGGGAAGGTTGGCCAGTTTGCGTACTTTGGCAGTTCCGCACGAATGTCTGGGTTCTGTAGAATATCAACATAAGCAAATGGCTGACCACAACCCATTAATGCTTGTGATGCCTGTGACGAAAAGCCACAGCTTGGCAGTTTCGGCGAGCCTTTCATGTATAACAAAATAGGGTTTTCTTCGATTTGCTGCTTAATTCTGTCAACCGTTTCCATAACACCTCTGCTCTAAATAATGGTTGATTAAAACACTCAAGTATTCTAGCACAGCAGAAAAGATTTGCCTAAATTGAAAGATTTCCTTGAAAAGCAATCTAACCAACCCTATATAACGTAGATACAAAGAACACAATTCGTCTTCTGGTGGCTCAGTAAATGGCCACCGGATACTAATTTGCCCTAAAAGAAAAACTACGGAGAGAGACTATGGCATTTGAACTACCCGCTCTTCCTTATGAGAAAAACGCTTTAGCGCCTCATATCTCAGAAGAGACTTTAGAATATCACTACGGCAAACACCACGCGACTTACGTCAACAAGCTGAACGACGCGGTAAAAGGGACTGACCTTGAAAACAAATCGTTAGAAGACATCATTAAGTCTGAGAAAGGTGGTTTGTTTAACAACGCAGCTCAAGTCTGGAACCATACGTTTTACTGGAATTGCTTAAGCCCTAACGGTGGCGGCGCTCCAACAGGTGCAGTTGCTGATGCTATCAACGACAAATGGGGCTCTTTCGAGAAGTTCCAGGAAGAGTTCAACGCAAGCGCTGCAGGCAACTTCGGCTCAGGCTGGACTTGGTTAGTGAAAAAATCTGACGGCTCTGTTGATATCCTGAATACGGATGACGCAGATACTCCAGTTGCACACGATGGTGTTGAAGCACTGTTAACTGTCGACGTATGGGAACACGCCTACTACATCGACTATCGCAACTCTCGTCCTAACTACTTAGAAGCGTTCTGGAAGTTAGTGAACTGGGACTTTGTGAACAAAAACTTAGGCTAATAGCACCGAGTTTTAATCATAAAAAAGGCGCCAATGGCGCCTTTTTTATTGCCTAGCTCTTAAAACCAAGGACGATGCCCCTTTAGAACCAGGGACGATGCCCCTTTAGAACCAAGGACGATGTCCCTGAACATAGGTTTCCTCGAATTCATCGTCGGGCTTAACGATATAAATAATGAATTCAATAAACGCGATAATACCAATGATGAATGATGGGATTCCCAGTAGGATAAAACCAAACAAGAACACCAACAGCATAATAACGCCTTCTTTGGTGTATCCCAGATAGAATTTATGGGCACCAAAAGCGCCTAAGAAAAAGGCCAAGACAGCGGCGGCAATTTTCTTCGACGATGTGCTGGTATTTGAAGCCGCAGAGTCAGGGTAAACCCCTTCTGCTTTATCACCAGTGACTGCAAAATCAACTTTTGCACCCGCTTTCGGCAGCTGGTTTCCTTTCCATTCTGAAATATCGAGAGTATAACGATTACCGTCTTCACCAGAGATAATGCCGCTACGGTTGCCTTCGTCAAAATCTAGTACTGATCCCTTCATTTTTTTATTTTCCTTTTCGCTATTAGGTAGGTATCAACTACTAGGTTATAGAATTGTAAATAGCTAAGCAACGCAAAATTTTTAGCGATAAATAAAGCGCCTTTCAGGCGCTTTATTCGACTAGGTTATTGGGCATGTCGCCGCGCAGACTGTGCCATATTTCCGCAGACTCATAACCATAGCGGCGTACAAGGTTTACCGACTCGTTATAGTCGCCTTCTTCGGCGCAGTTCACTAAGTTTTCATAATAGTCTCGAGCCAGCTGACGAGCCTCGGGTGAGGAGAAGTAGTACTGCCCAATACGAGAATACAGACCTTTGAATCCGTTTAAGACGAGTACATAAATAGGATTTCCAGACGCCATCGCTAAATCATGGTTTAACTGGTAATCAAATTCAGCAAAGCTCTTTTCGTCATCCTCAAGCTCTTTGGCCGCTTCTATCAGCTCAATAACACGGGCTGGGTTATGGCGGATCGCAGCTCGAATATAAATTGCGCTAATGTTTGTACGCGCAGACAACAGCTGATCCACTAGCTCAGGCATGCCATCTTCGTCAAGACGAGCTAAGGTTTCCAGTATATTTAACCCGGAGGTTTCCCAGAAGTTATTCACCTTAGTCGGTTTGCCATGTTGAATGGTCAACCAACCATCACGAGCCAAGCGTTGCAAAACTTCCCGTAACGTCGTTCTAGTAACGCCAATTAGCTCCGATAATTCACGTTCTGCGGGTAAAATGGTTCCTGGCGCAAAATGCCCGTTCCAAATAGACTTAACGATATACTCTTCGGCAAATCCCGCCGGACTTTTGGCTTTTATAATCATTTTCCCGCCCAAATGCTGAATGATAGAGTGATTCTAGCAGCCTTATACGAGGTCGGACAAGATAACTTCTGCCTTTATATCGACATTCACGAAGCATTTGGGTATGGTTTCATCGTTTTTACACTTTCTTAAGGAATAGAGTGATGCTGTCTATTGGTCAGTGGCCGACCAAACCGTTTGCCTGGCTTCTTCTTTTTCTGGGGTGTGCCGCACTTTTAGGAGCCGCACTGTACTTTCAGGCTGTATTAGGTCTTGAGCCTTGCGTTAAATGTGTTTATCAGCGCATGGCTGTTGTTGGCATTGCCCTTTCTGCCATTATCGGACTCATCGGGTCAAGTTACGCGTTACTACGCTGGATAGGGCTATTTGGTTGGTTATACAGCAGCTTTGAAGGGCTGCGTATTGCTTACGACCACTGGGACTTACAAACTTCTAAGAACGCCTTTTTCGCCGTATGCGAAAGCGCTCCTGACTTTCCGGAGTGGGCACCTCTGCACGAGTGGCTTCCGGGCCTTTTCGCCGCACCGGGGTTATGCGGTGATATCGACTGGCAGTGGCTTGGAATGGGTATGCCTGGCTGGATGACATTTATATTCGGCGGGTTACTCGTTATCGCGGTTATTGTCACTATCGCCCACTTTATTAGCTTATTTAAAAAACGTGACGGTTTAGTTCTTTATCATAAATAACCCTTAACTAAGGGGCCAGGTGACTATTCTGTCCTCTAAGTCCCCGTGGTACTCTAACTCGCTTATACAATGGCCGGCAACGCAATAGCCGGCCTTTTTCATTGCTTCTTTACTTCCGTCATGCCTTACCGGATGCCATTTGGGTAGTGGCTGTCCCTGTGCCCTTAGCCGATACGCACAGGTCGCCGGCATGAAGTAAACATCTTCAATGTTGTTCGGCGTTAACGTCACACAAGCAGGAACACGCCGGCTGCGGTTTGCATAGTCGCTGCAACGAGCGGTCTCGGTATCGAGTAATTTACAGGCTACATCGGTCGAGTATAGGTTATCTTCTTCGTCGAGCAGCTGGTTGACACAACACTGCCCACAGCCGTCGCAAAGAGCCTCCCACTCGGCAGTGGTCAGCTCTTGCAAAGGCTTTTCATACCAGGACATCAAACTCCCCATACCCGACTCCGGCGATTACCGGGGGAAGCGAATACGGTCAGACAAATAACCAACAGCTGCCACAAAGTAATGTGAGCGGTTCCAGTGCATCAGTGCGTCGTAGTTCGCGTAAGCCAGATAAACACGACCTTCTTTATCATCAGGAATGACGACTGACGCTTCAATGTCGTCTCGTTGAGGCAGTTCCGAGCCATCATATCGAGTAACACCTAAGTCGCCCCACTCACTAAGCTTTTTCTTCGTGTCCAGCCCAGACAAAGAGGTATCAAACCCTTCTGGTAGCTGCACCTGACGTCCCCAGGTGACGTCGTCACGCCAGCCGACCGAGCTCAAATAGTTAGCGGCAGAAGCAAACACGTCCGGGTAGCTGCCCCAAATATCTTTACGTCCATCGCCGTCATAATCCACCGCGTAATTCATAAAGGAGCTGGGCATAAACTGAGTTTGCCCCATAGCGCCTGCCCAGGAACCTTGCATTTTTTCTGGCGCAATATGCCCGTCCTGAATGATGGTTAATGCGTGCCAAAGCTGCTTCTTAAAGAAAGCTTCACGACGACCGTCAAATGCCAGTGTGGTCAATGCGGAAATCACGTCAAAGCCGCCCGTATAAGAGCCAAAGTTTGTTTCAATTCCCCACAAAGCGACGATAAAGCGTGGCTGAACACCAAACTCTTTACCTACTTTTTCCAGCAACTCTTTATGCTCTTCGTATTTCTCTAATGCCTTTTCTGCTTTCCATTCAGGCACAGCACGAGGCAAATAAGTATCCAGCGTCAGTTTAAATTCCGGCTGGTTCTTATCAAGTTCAACGGCTCGCTCGTAATACTTTACTTTCGCAAAGGCCTTTTCCAGTGTTTCCTCGCTGTAATCATTGCCTCTGGCTTCGTCTTTTAACGCTTCCACATAGTCAGAAAACTTTTCTTCAACACTCTTCTCTTGTGCAGAGGCACTCACACTGACAAGTGCCAACGCCCCAATTAACGCACTACTCACGAATTTGATTAACATGAAATGTCCTCTTGCTTAGGTGGAAGCTGTAAATAAAAACCGTCACTGGCCAAGTGCTCAGTTAATTCTTTGACGCTCAAACGAGCCAGTTGTTCACGGGTCGTTAAATTTATGGTCAGTATTTTCTCTGCTTTACCGAAACTTTGCACAAGGGCATCCGGTAATTCACTGAAGTCTTCACCATGAGGAAGGTAAACATAGGTATCCGCTTTGCGGGAACTGCGATACACATCGCACAACATAAGTGTCTCCGACGCTATGACGTTACAATAGCTCTTAATTCTGCCCCAATTGCTGCATTTCGCCAACCCGTCAGTAAGTCTGGTTGCGGCAGACGTTCCTGTTGCTGCGGCGAGTACTGCCAGAAAAAATTAATCAGCTCGTTTATTTGCTTGCGTGATGCCACTAATGAGACAGGAACATCAAGTGACTCAGCGAGCTCGGTGACTTTTTGCTTTATCGCTTTAAAAGTCTCCTTGTAGCCAGGCATATCATCCAACCGGTTCAAGGGCTTGAGCGATTTAGAAACTGCTTGCTCTTCGGCTTTTTTAATGACAGTAATCATTTCATTGCCGGAATACTTTTTTGATAACGGCGGTAAGTCACGAATATGATTTAAATCGCTTTGTGATTTGGGTTTGCGTCTGGCCAGCTCTAACAATGCGCCGTCTTTAGCGATAAACCCTAACGGAATGTTTTTCTTTCTAGCCTTGTTGAATCGCCAACTCGCCAGCTCTTGTAAAATCGCTAACTGCTCATCATTGAGTTGCCAGGCATTACCAACTTGCAAATATAAGAGGTCGTCTGGAATACGAGTTGTTCGCTTACGAACCTGAAGTACAGACTCTTCGTAAACGATATCCAAACAGCCCTTTTCTTCGCAAAGCCCTTTCAAATAAGGATACATAACTGCCAGATAGCTGGCGTCAGCGGCAGCGTAATCCAGTTGTTCAGGGCTTAAAGGTCGTTTTAACCAGTTGGTCCGGGACAGGCTTTTGTCGAGCTCCACATTATCAAAGAGCTCACTGACTAAGCGTGCGTAGCCCATGGACTCACCAATGCCACAAAACCCAGCTGCTATTTGGCTATCAAACACACGGCTTGGTTGAGCACCGCCACTTTCATAGAAAAACAGCTCAATGTCTTCACCTCCGGCGTGCAGAACGGTTTCAATGCTATCCGAAGAAATGAGCGACCATACTGGCTCCAAATTAATATCAGCCAGCGGATCCACGATAACCGTATCACCGCCCGCATGCATCTGTAACAGTCCAAGATTCGCGTAAAAAGTCCGCTCTCGCACGAACTCAGAGTCAATTGCAAACCACCCCGTCTGACGAGCTTGAGAGCAGAAATCGGCTAATTCATCGGTAGAAGAGATGAGTCGGTACTGACGCACCGACTCCGGAAGTTCAAGCTGCGTCAAGAGTTTTCCTCGTCACGCAGCTCTTTACGTAGAATTTTGCCGACATTCGATTTAGGCAGTTCGTCGCGGAACTCGACCAGTTTTGGCACTTTATAAGCAGTCATGTTCTCCCGTGAAAAGTCGATAACTTCACGCTCCGACAGAGACTTATCTTTAGCCACAATAAACACTTTGACCACTTCGCCGGATGACTCATGAGGCACCCCAATCGCTGCTGACTCAAGTACTTTCGGATGATCAGCCAACACGTCTTCGACTTCATTAGGGTACACATTAAAGCCGGACACCAGAATCATGTCTTTCTTGCGGTCTACAATTTTAAAGTAACCGCGGTCGTCAACCGTCGCCATATCGCCAGTTGCAAACCAACCGTCTTTAATGGACTCGGCCGTATCTTCAGGGCGGTTCAAATACCCGACCATAACCTGAGGACCTTTTACTTCCAGCTCACCTGGCTCGCCCATCGGCACTTCTTCACGCGTTTCCGGGTCAACAATACGAACGTCGGTACTAGGCACAGGTAAGCCGATGCTGCCCGTATAGTGTTCGATATCATAAGGGTTCACCGTAACAATCGGCGCGCACTCGGTCAGGCCATAACCTTCCAGAAGTCTGGATTTCGTGACTCGTTCCCATTCTTCTGCGACCGCTTTTTGAACAGCCATACCGCCGCCAATAGCGACTTTCAGGTTAGAGAAGTTAACGTCCTTAAACCCTTTGGTGTTGAGCAGGCCGTTAAATAACGTGTTAACCCCTGAAATTATTGAGAATGGGTATTTATTCAACTCTTTCACAAAGTTCGGCATGTCGCGCGGGTTTGTGATGAGGATATTCTTGCCGCCATGCTTAATGAACGTCAGGCAGTTCGCCGTTAACGCAAAGATATGATAAAGCGGCAATGCCGTAATAATGACTTCTTCGCCGTCGTTCATAATAGGCGTAATACAGGCCGACACTTGTTCTAAATTGGCGACCATATTGCGATGAGACAGCATTGCCCCTTTTGCGACGCCAGTGGTTCCGCCGGTGTACTGTAGAAATGCAATGTCGTCACCAGTGATTTGAGGACGCTGGTACTCTGACTGAGCCCCCTTCGCCATTGCCTGGTTCAGACTTATGGTGTTTTTAACACCATGAGACGGCACCATGCGCTTAATGTATTTAACAACAAAGTTGACAATAAAGCGTTTGGGTACTGGCAGTTGGTCGCCTATTTGTGTAGTAATCACTACATCCAGCGGCGCTTCTTCTTTAATTTTGTCATAGGTATGCGCAAAGTTTTCTAAAATAACCAACGCTTTTGCCTGAGAGTCAGTCAGCTGATGCTTTAACTCGCGTGGTGTGTATAACGGATTTACGTTCACCACCGACATTCCCGCTCGCAAAATACCGAATAAAGCAATCGGGTACTGCAACAAGTTTGGCATCATCACCGCAACCGCATCGCCTTTTTTCAATCCCTGACTTTGCAGGTAAGCGGCGAACTCGCGAGATTTTAGTCCCAACTCTTTAAAACTCATCTCTGAGTCCATATTCACGAATGCGGTCTTCTCTCCGTATTTCTCAATGGACTGCTCGAGAATATCTACCAACGACGAGAAATGATCCGGATCGATAGTTTCAGGAACACCAGCCGGGTAGTTTTTTAGCCAAATCTTTTCCATAAAAGGCTCTGCCTCTCACTCTTAAATTTTATTTTGTTAACACTTTATCTTCGCATATCCGACCAGTTAATCCTAGTCATACAGCGCTGCTAACCGCTCGATTTTAACAACTCAGCTATTTTTTCTGGTTGCTCCATATGAACATGATGTCCACCATTCAGTGTTATTAAGTTTAGATCAGTGACCTGATGCTGCCATTTTTCAATGGCGCGTGATAGATTTTCATGGCCTTTGTCTCCCCTGACGACTTTCACAGGCATAGTCAGTCCCTGGAGCAGTTCATCGACAGCGGTGGAATGCAAACGATAAGGCGATACCGACTTAACTCTTGGGTCGGCGCGCCAGGAAAATGAATGGTCGGACGCTTTATGCAAGCCTCGATCAACCAGCAGCGCGACTAAGTCTCTGGAAAAGTCAGCCTGAGCAGCGCGCGCATCAATCGCTGTGTCAAGCGTTGAGTAGCCGCGCCAGCGACCGCTTCGTTTTTTATAACGACTCGAAAAGCCCTTTGCTAACTGCTCTCTGGCATTCATTTCATCAGAAACCAGTAACCCGAAGGCTTCGACCAAAATAAGTTTGTCGACTTTTTCAGGGCAAATGGAGGCAACCACGTTACTGACAAAACCACCCATAGAGTGACCCAGTAATGTCACAGGCGAATTAATATGATGCGTGAGGATTTGCCAGAGGTCGTAGGCGTAATCAATAAAGTGGTAGTGAGTTCCTGGCCGGCGGTGGTCACTGTGTCCGTGCCCTGCCCAATCGAGAGCGATTAAACCACCATGGTCAGAGTTCCAGTGCTCTGCTAACGGAAGGAAGCTATGGCAATTGTCTAACCAGCCATGGGTTGCAATAACCGTGACGTTGTTGGGATCGCCCCAACACAGTCCCCGAACAACGCCCCACTCTAATTCATAGCTGACTGGTGTCGCTTGCGCAGCCGTTGCCCGGAAACTCATTAAAATCAGTTACGTTCTTTTGCCGGTGTACCTGAATTGTCCTCTACTCGCACACGCACGGGTACCGGATAGCGGTAGGGATAGTACGGTGAATAGAAGTTATGACGGAACCACAGCGGTGAGTAGTCAACTTCTACGTGGTTCTTTTGTGCTTTAGGCTTCCACAAATAGTGGTTATCCGCTTCGAGAACCGGATAAATGTATGTGTACTCATCAATTTTGCCCTGCTGAGTTTCACCAATCGTACCAACGAAGCTTATCGCACGACCTTTTTTATAGACTTCAGGGTCAATAAAACCATCAATAACCGCTAAGAAACGGCCATCACTGTCGTCACTCACTTCGGGGCGTCCCCAACGTTGCAGCGGGAAGCTCACTACTTCAAATACCGTGTTATCTTCTGTATTGCGAACGTCAGCGATAACACCACCCCAGCGGGCGGGTTGACCAACCACTTTGTCCTGCTGAGCTTTTGCTTGCTTGTAAGCGACCAGCGCATCTTCATCGGCGGTTTCCAACTCTGTCGGAACAGACGCACAGCCAGCTAGGCCAATAGCGAATAACAAACATGTCAGTAATCTCATAACAGACCTCTCTTTAGGCATAAACGTCGACACCAAACATTGACGCAACTTCTTCACGTTTTTCATTCAAAGCTACCGTTTGATAAGCACTTAACGCCTTTTGTGAGCGTTGAGGTGGTTCGTCATACATGGTGTTTAATGACTGCCAACGCTCTGCCTGACGGCGGCTTTGCTTCGCATCAGGAACGACCTGCGGTAACTCCACAGCATTAGACACGGCAGCACTTTTCTGCTGCTCGTTGTCTCGCTGCACCGTCTGTTGCGATGCCTGCTGCTGGTTACTTAACGGCTGTACCGTTTGCGGATTTATCTGCACGTCAATATTGGCTCATCTGTTATGTAAGACAGGATCTATTATGGCGAGTTCCTGAGCGTTCAGCAAGTTAACGCCCCGGTAACTTTTTCCAGGTCACTTCATTACGCACATAGAGTGGCTCAAGCTGTTCGGCCTGAACCGGGTCAACGCCAGCACCATTCACTACTGTCAGCATATCCTCCGCCAACGGTAGCCGGCTATTATCACTATGTTTTAGCTCATGATTTTCATCAAGGATATCTGCATAGACGTCCCAGCCTGTACCAGCAGTACCCCAGCCCTTCAAGCGCCCTGTATCAATAAGGTTCGTGTCTGGTTTTGCTACAGCCGGCTCTGACTGAGCCACAGCAACTCCGTTCTCATTCGCATACAAAGCGTAATAAACCTCGCCCATGCGTGCATCAATACAAGCCACCACACCAGCAACATCGTTTTTGCGGATGGCTTGCTGTGCCAGCGCCTGTAAACTGCACACGGGATAAACGGGTAAATCAGCGCTAAATGCAAGTCCCTGCGCCATAGACACGCCAATGCGCACGCCTGTAAAACTACCTGGGCCAGCGCCAACCACAAGCCCGTCCAGCTCGGCTAAAGACACGCCGGCTCTGTCGAGAACCTCCTCCACAAAAGGCAGAAGCTTTTGTGAGTGCTCTCGGGGGCTTTCAATGTCACGGGTTGTCAGCTTGCCATCATGAACAAGCGCGACAGAACAATTTTCAGTTGATGTATCTATAGCTAATAACGACTTCATACATTTTGCTCTTCTGTAGAACTTTTATGCGCCAGAAATTCAAGCGCGGTATCTAAGCTACGGGTGCGACTCATAGCCGGTAAACTTGCCAAAAACTGCTTACCGTACTGACGTGTTACCAGCCGATTATCGCAAACCACCAGAATACCCGAGTCGTACTTATCCCGAATAAGCCGCCCTGCGCCCTGCTTTAAGGCAATAACGGCTTGCGGAAGCTGAATGGTGCCAAAGGCATCCACACCTCGCAGGCGTGCGTCTTCCACTCGCGCATTCAATAAAGGGTCATCCGGCGATGCAAACGGTAGTTTATCAATAATCACACAACGCAGCGCATTACCTCTGACATCCACACCTTCCCAGAACGACGAGGTGCCTAACAGTACGGCGTTGCCGGCTCTGGTAAAGCGCTCTAACAACTCACCTTTATTCGACTCGCCCTGCACCAAAATTTCATTGTCGACGTGCTCTCTTAGAATTCCGGCCATTTGTTGCAGCATTCGATGGCTGGTAAACAATAAAAACGTCCCGCCGTCATTATGCGTAATACATTGCTTGGCAATATCCGTCAGCATTTCATGGCGGTTACGATCATTAGCGTCCGGTAAATAACGGGGCAAGCATAAGGTGGCCTGCTTTTTAAAGTCAAAGGGGCTTTCCAGAACCAGGGTGTCCGCTTGCTCAATCCCCAGTCGGCGTGTGAAAAACTCAAAGTTGCCATTAACCGCTAATGTCGCCGAAGTGAATATCCAGCTCATGTTATTGCGCTTAATATAGCCACCAAAGGTCTTCGCCACACTTAGTGGCGTTTGATGCAAGCTGATTTGTCTTGGCGTGGTTTCAAACCAAAAGCTGTAACCAGTACGTTCAACGTCCATTAACTGACGCCAAATAACCCTGTAATCCTCTGCTCGTTCTAACAAATTATCGAGATCTTTATTCCGGCCCTGCGCGGTTTTTAGCACATCAATAAGCAGGGTTAAGCGCTCGTCGAGACGATCCGTCACTTCGACAATGTCTTCTTTATTGCGCCATTCGCGCCAATTGCCGCGCATGGGGTCATGAGGAAAGAGTAACCGAAAATCGCGCAGCGATTGTAATAACGTTCGCGCCATCGCACTGGCCTGTGACAAGTCTTTCAGCTCCGTCAGACATAAGCGCTGAATTTCCTCACACATTTCACTCAATTGACGCGTCGACACCGTTTCACCAAAGTACTGACTGGCAATATCAGGGATTTGGTGGGCCTCATCAAATACCACGGTATCTACAGCAGGAATAAGCTCGCCAAACCCCGTATCTTTTAGTGCCATGTCCGCAAAAAACAAGTGATGGTTAACCACCACAACATCGGCTTCTAAAGCTTGCTTCCGCGCTTGTACTAAATGACAGTCATCATAAACCGGGCAGTCACGCCCCAGGCAGTTATCCTGAGTGCTGGTCACCTGAGGTAAAACCGCCGCTCCTTCAGGAAGCACATTCAGCTCACCCATATCACCGCTGTGGGTTGTCGTTGACCAACGCGTCACGGTAATAAGCTGATCCTGAATCTCTTTAGGGAGCTGCCCCGCCTGCTGCTTTGCTTGTTCAAGTCGATGCAGACAGAGGTAATTCGAGCGCCCTTTCAGCAAGGCGACCACTTTTTGCGGCGCCAGCTTTTTGCGTAATACGGGTAAGTCCCGGTGAAACAGCTGCTCTTGTAGGTTTTTCGTGCCGGTAGAGACAATAGCCTTACCTTTGGAAAGCAGAATGGGCGCAAGGTAAGCAAAGGTTTTGCCGGTGCCGGTCTCAGCTTCAACCACGAGTTGGCTTTTCTTTTTCAGCGTTTTTTCAATGGCTTGTGCCATTGTCGTTTGCGACGGACGAGGCTGGAAGTTGTCTATTGTTGAGGCCAGCTCACCATCGGGCTGAAAAATGGAAGAAACGGTCGGCATAATTCGCGCTAGTTAATGGTAATTAGCGCGCATTATGACATAGAAAAAGAGTCAGGCGTAGGTGTCTATATGACCAGAATTGCTATCCGAACTGTCCTCTGTTGACTCTTCCTCAGTCACCTCGGGTTCAGACTGCTGCTGTTCAGAAGACTGCTGTTGCCGTTGTTTCTCGCGGTTAGGATCATTATCAATAGTGGTGCTTTCCTCATCGCTAATCGCTTGAAGCTCTTTGGTTTTCTCAATTTGATTGACTCTCATTTGATCCTGAGAGTGGTCAACCGGTACCCGGGTATCCTTTGGTATTAATGGCACCATTGCATCAAAGTTAGCCATGAGTTTGCTCCGCTGTATCCTTGCTTTTTTGCCACCGACGTTACCGTCTTGATTATACAACCACTGGTTAAATATTAACCTAATATCGGCCCATAAAGGAATAAATTTACGCTTGCATTACAAAATCAACCTGTTAAGGTATTATACAACTTTGCGAAATACAGCGTACATTATTGGAGTCAACAAAATGAAATTCGTTCATCACCATCATGCACATCATTGGATTTTATGGGCTAGCTGAGAGCGAGTTTCTGGCTAGCCGCATAAGCGCTAGCCTTTCGATTGACTATACAACCTCCGAAAGGCAACTTTCGGAGGTTTTTTAATTTTTAGGAGTAATTATGACTAACCGTTTAACGATAGCGATACAAAAATCTGGCCGCCTGAGTAAAGAGTCAATGGCTTTATTAAATGCCTGCGGGGTAAAATTCAGCATTAATGAAGCCCGCCTCATTGCCCACAGCACCAGTCATCCTATCGATTTACTCCGGGTGCGTGATGATGACATTCCCGGCTTAGTCATGGACGGTGTTGTCGACTTAGGCCTGGTCGGCGAAAACGTGCTGGAAGAAGCTAGACTTGAGCGCATAGCCAGCGATACAGCAGCCGTATTTCAGCCACTCAGAGCGCTGGAGTTCGGTCAGTGCCGTTTGTCCATTGCAGTACCTCGTGAGCTCTCTTACCAGTCACAAGCTGACTTAGGCGGAATGCGAATTGCCACCACCTATCCGCAACTCTTAAAGCGTTACCTTAAGGACAATGGTATCAATGCCCGCATTGTCATGCTGACAGGCTCCGTCGAAGTAGCCCCGAGAGCGGGCTTAGCCGATGCGATTTGTGACCTGGTCTCAACAGGGGCAACACTTGAAGCTAACGGCCTGGTCGAGAAAGAAGTGATATTCCGTTCACAGGCACAGCTTATTCAAAACTCAGAAACATTGTCTGATGAAAAACAAGCAATGATCAACCAGTTACTGCCGCGTATCGATGGCGTACAAATGGCGAAGGAAAGTAAATACATTATGCTCCACGCGCCCAAAGATAAGCTTGAAGAAGTGGTTGAATTGTTGCCGGGTGCAGAAACCCCGACCATTTTGCCGCTCAGTCACACTGACAAACAAGTGGCTGTGCACATGGTCAGTACAGAAAAGCTGTTCTGGGAAACCATGGAAGATTTAAAGGCGAAAGGTTGCAGCTCTATTCTTGTTCTGCCAATTGAAAAAATGATGGGGTAACTATGCAAGGCTTAAACATCAAGGTTGAGCGCTGGGCAGACTTGTCTGCCGACGAAAAGGAACAGCGGCTTTCGCGTCCCCGTCAGGCAACAGCAATAAACACGCAACAAACGGTTCAGAAGATTATTGCCGATATTCGTGACAACGGTGACAGTGCACTGCTGAATTACACTCGGCAGTTTGACTATTCTGAAGCGACCTCGCTGCGCGTATCGCAACAGCGTATAGAGCAAGCAGTGAATCGCCTCGACAAAAAAGTGGCAGAGGCGATTGATACAGCTTACGGCACTATTCGTCGTTTTCACCAGGCACAAGTCCCTGAAAACCTTGCTGTTGAAACCATAAAAGGTGTTCAGTGTGAACTTCGCTATGCGCCATTAGATGCCGTTGGGCTTTATATACCTGGGGGTAGCGCGACCTTGCCATCTACAGCACTCATGCTCGGCGTGCCCGCTCAGCTAGCCAACTGTCAACGTGTTGTATTGGTCAGTCCGCCGGATAAAAGCGGTGACTTACCAAATGCGCTATTGTACGCCGCAAACCGTTGTGGCATTACAGAAATATACACCTGCGGCGGTGCTCAAGCCATTGCCGCCCTGGCTTATGGTACAGATTCCATCGCCCCGGTCGATAAAGTATTTGGCCCAGGCAACAGTTTTGTCACCGAAGCTAAGCAACAAGTGAGCAATGACGCCAGTGGCTGTACTATCGACTTACCCGCCGGTCCTTCTGAATTACTGGTTATTGGCGATGACACTGCTAACCCGGCGTATATTGCAGCCGACTTGTTGTCTCAAGCGGAGCACGGCCCTGATTCACAAGTTATTCTGGTCACACCGTCAAGCACACTGGCAGACAAAGTAAGACAAGCACTCATTGAGCAGTGTCAGCAGTTACAACGGGCTGATATTGCAGCCCAGGCGTTAGCCGAAAGCCGTTTACTGGTTGTCGAGACTATTGATGAAGCAATAACCATTAGCGAGCAATATGCGCCTGAGCACTTATCCATACAAACAGACAATGCGCGCTCATTACTGCCGAAATTGACCCGGGCGGGCTCTGTTTTTGTGGGTCATTATACACCGGAGTCTGGTGGTGACTACGCAACAGGCACTAACCATGTACTGCCTACCTACGGCTACGCGCGCAATTACAGTAGTTTGGGACTATTGGACTTTTATCGCCGTTACACCGTACAAGAAGTGTCCTACGAAGGCTTAGCGACTTTGTCAGAGGCGATTACAACCCTGGCGAATGTTGAGGGACTCGATGCACACGCTAAAGCTGTCACCATTCGCATGGAGGACCAATAATGTCATTAGTGGAAAAGTCTCAGCGCCAGCATCTGAAAACACTGACGCCCTATGCGTCGGCCAGACGCAGTATGAGCGGTGGTAATGTGTGGCTGAACGCCAATGAGTCACCTTTTGATAACGGTTACCGCTTTGACGATGGCGCTCTGAACCGGTATCCACAGTTTCAGTCAGAGGCGCTGAATACCACTTATGCCGACTATGCTGGTGTACAACCCAACCAGGTGTTAAGTACTCGCGGCTCTGATGAGGGTATCGAATTGTTGATTCGGGCGTTTTGCGAGCCGGGACAGGACAATATTCTCATTTGCCCGCCGACTTATGGTATGTATGCGATATCGGCTAAGTTAGATCTTTGGATCAGTTGGAAAAGTCATGGAATTGCAGGGTCGCGTAACAGTGATTACCGGAGGTGCGAGCGGGATCGGGGCGGCGTGTGCCAGTACTGGACGCCTGTCCCGACACAGTTATTGTGGTTGACGAAGCCTATATTGAATTCTGTTATGACGACAGCAAAGCATCTTGGCTGACGACCTACCCTAACCTGGTGGTATTGAGGACATTATCAAAAGCCTTTGCGCTTGCCGGCATTCGCTGCGGCTTTTTACTCGCCAATGATGACATTATTGAGCTGATGAAAAAGATACTGGCGCCCTATCCGCTGCCGGAGCCTACCATTAATATAGCAACGCAGGCACTGAGCCCGGACAATATTGAGCGTATGCAGCAGCAGGTCGATACACTTATCGGCGAGCGCGAACGGCTTGTGGAGTTTCTCAGTGACTTACCACTAACGCTGGAGTTTGACAGCGTAACGAATTTTTTACTGTATCGTTCTGATACCACCCAAACCAATGCGGCCGACATTGTCACTACACTGCAACAACAAGGTGTGTTGATTCGGGACCAATCTAAACAACTCGGGTTAGACGGTTGTATTAGAATAACGGTAGGTAGCCGCGAAGAAAATGACGAGCTGGCACAACGATTAAAAGGGTATTTTTCATGACACAGCAATCCATACTTTTTATTGATCGCGACGGCACCTTGGTTGAAGAGCCCCCCGTCGATAAGCAGCTCGACAGTGTCGACAAGCTCGTTTTTGAGCCAAATGTCATACCGGCACTGTTAAAGCTTCAAAATGCCGGGTACCGACTGGTCATGGTGTCTAACCAAGACGGGCTAGGTACCGAGAGCTTCCCGACGGACACTTTTGAGGCTCCGCACAATTTAATGATGTCGGTATTTAAGTCGCAAGGGGTTCGTTTTGATGACGTATTAATTTGCCCACATTTTGACGAAGACAACTGCGCCTGTCGTAAGCCTAAACTGGGGCTTGTGCAACCCTATCTAACGGAAGGCAAAGTCGACTTTGCTAACTCTTTCGTTATTGGCGACAGAGAAACTGACTTACAACTGGCACAAGGCATGGGTATTCGCGGCATTCGCTACAACCGGGAAGAATACAGCTGGGATGACATTGTCCACGAAATTGTTGACCGGCCCCGTACCGCCAAAGTGTCTCGTAAAACTCATGAAACTGACATTAATATCGCCATTGATCTAGACAGCTCTGCACGCGGCACATTCAGCACCGGCATTGGCTTTTTTGACCACATGCTGGAGCAGATAGCTACGCACGCAGGTATTAATATGAGCGTAGTGGTCGAAGGTGACTTGCACATTGATGATCACCACACCATTGAGGATACAGCTTTAGCACTGGGTCAGGCCTTGCGTTCGGCGCTTGGCGACAAACGTGGTATTGGTCGCTTTGGCTTCGCGCTGCCGATGGACGAATGTAAAGCAGAGTGCCTGATTGACTTATCCGGCCGCCCATACTTGAAGTGGCAAGCGGACTTTAGTCGCGACAAAGTCGGTGAATTGTCGACAGAAATGGTTGAACATTTCTTTCGCTCGCTGACCGATGCTATGGCCATTAGCCTGCACCTCTCAACAACCGAGGGCAACAGTCATCACCAGGTAGAAAGCCTGTTTAAAGTCTTTGGTCGCGCGTTACGTCAGGCGGTTGCTAAAACCGGAGACCAACAACTGCCATCGAGTAAAGGAATGCTGGCATGAAGGTAGTGATAGTCGATACCGAGTGCGCAAACCTGACATCGGTTCGCTTTGCGATTGAACGACTCGGATACTCATGCACTGTGACAGACGACGCAGACGCTATTCGCGCTGCTGATCGTGTCATTTTGCCCGGCGTTGGCACTGCTGCAGCAGCGATGCGTAACCTACAGAGAAAACAGTTGGTTGACGTGCTGAAGTCGCTCGAACAGCCAGTGCTCGGCATTTGTTTGGGTATGCAGCTGATGACCTCTCATTCTGAAGAGGGGGATGTCGAGTGCCTGGGATTAATTCCGTCATTGACTAAACGGCTTGAGGTTGGCGAACTGCCGCTGCCACACATGGGCTGGAACACCTCTATGCCGACCAATAGTAATCCGCTGCTGAAGACTGCCGAACAATACTGTTACTTTGTTCACAGCTATGCGGTTGCCGTTGACGAATATACCATTGCCGAAGCGGAATACGGCCAACGCTTTGCATCAATGATTCGCCACAACAACTATTTCGGCGCGCAATTTCACCCTGAGCGCTCAGGCAAAGTGGGTGAATCAATTTTACGTGAGTTTCTGGAGGCTAAGCTGTGCTAATACCTGCGTTAGACTTAATTAAAGGTGCCGTTGTACGACTGTACCAAGGCGACTTTTCTCAAAAAACCGAATATCAGTTTTCACCGGTTGAACAAGCTCAGAGCTACGCTAAAGCTGGCGCAAAATGGCTTCATTTAGTCGATTTAGACGGTGCCAAGGACCCTAAGCAGCGTCAAACAAAGCTGCTGGAAAAGCTGATTAAAGAGTCAGGTATGAGTTGTCAGGTGGGTGGTGGTATTCGCACGACTGAAGATATCGACGCTCTTCTGGCTGTTGGTGTTAAGCGAGTAGTGATAGGCTCAACCGCCGTCAGCTCACCAGAAAAAGTACTCGAATGGTTTAAAACCTACGGTCCTGAAAAAATCGTACTGGCGCTGGATGTCAACATTCAACCCAACGGTCAGGCGTTAGTTGCAACGCATGGCTGGCAAGAGTCTTCAGGCAAGGCTTTGGAAGATGTTTTAGACCAATACCTTGAAGTAGGCTGCCAGCACGTATTATGCACCGACATTAGCAAGGACGGTACTCTCGGCGGAAGCAACGTCGAGTTGTACCAAAAATACAAAAGCAAATACCCCAGCGTACAGTGGCAAGCATCGGGTGGCGTGAGCAGCCTAGACGATATAAAAGCGCTGAAAGCTATTAACTGCGATTCTGTGATTCTGGGTAAATCGCTGCTAACCAACCAATTCACTCTGGAGGATGCACTGGCATGTTGGCAAAGCGAGTAATTCCCTGCCTGGACGTTCGTGACGGACAGGTCGTTAAAGGCGTTAAGTTTCGTAACCACGAAGTCATTGGTGACATTATTCCGTTGGCTCGCCATTACGCCGAAAGCGGTGCCGACGAGCTGGTTTTCTATGACATTACCGCTTCGTCCGATGGCCGTACGGTGGATAAATCGTGGGTAGAGCGGGTTGCCAAAGAAATTAATATCCCGTTTACGGTCGCCGGCGGTATTCGCTCTGTAGCTCAGGCTCAAGAGTTACTGTCAAAAGGCGCAGATAAGCTGTCTATTAACTCTCCTGCGTTACTGGATCCGTCACTTATCGACACGTTGGTGGCAGAGTTCGGTCAACAGTGCATTGTTATCGGTATTGACAGTTTCTTCAATGAAGAGACCGGTACCTATGAGGTACACCAGTTTACCGGCGATGAAAAGAAGTCACGCAAATCGGCATGGCAAACTAAAGACTGGTTGCAGGAAGTGATTAAACGAGGCGCCGGCGAAATTGTCTTGAACTGCATGAATCAGGACGGCGTGCGCAAAGGATACGATATTGAACAACTGACCGCTTTACGTGACTACTGTTCAGTACCCATAATAGCCTCTGGTGGCGCCGGCGAAATACAGCACTTTGTCGATGTCTTTAATGACGCCAAAGTTGATGGTGCCCTGGCGGCTTCGGTCTTTCATAAAAACGTATTTTCAATTGCCGATGTGAAAAGCGCGATGCACAACAATGGCATTGCCGTGCGTCCCATTGAATCCTAAGGAGTAACAGTGAGAGTCGACAAGCAAAATTTAAACAGCCTTGACTGGGCAAAAATGGACAACCTGGTCCCCTGTGTTGTCCAGCACGTTCTGACCGGCGAGGTTCTGATGCTGGGTTACATGAACGACAAGGCACTTGAGAAGACATTAGAGTCAGGTCAGGTCACTTTTTACAGCCGCAGCAAAGAGCGTTTATGGACCAAAGGTGAAAGCTCTGGTCATGTTCTTGAGTTGGAAGAGGTTCATACCGACTGCGACAGTGACGCACTACTGATTAAAGCAACCCCGAATGGGCCAACCTGTCACTTAGGCACTCAAAGCTGCTTTGCTGACACATCAGGCTCTTTTTTACACCACTTAGAAGGGGTTATTAACTCCAGAAAAGGTGCCGATGCCGGTGAAAGTTACACTGCCAGCCTCTTCCAGAAAGGCATTAAACGATGCGCTCAGAAAGTCGGTGAAGAAGGTGTCGAAGTGGCACTTGCAGCGGCAACCAACGACAAAGACGAACTGCTCAATGAAAGTGCTGATCTGCTGTACCACTTATTGGTGGTGCTGAGCGCCAGTGAGTTATCGATGAGTGATGTCCTTAAGGTACTGAAACAGCGCCATAATTAGTGTAATGCTTGTTAAGCGCTATTCAACTGCTCCTGAAAGTGGCGGCGTTTGTAGGCTTTTGATACTTTCTTCAGCCTGACAGACAGCAGTACAGCCGCCACACTCAGGCCACTAATAAAGCCTATCCAGAACCCAGCAGCGCCCATGGCTGGCACCACTAAGTTGGTTCGTCCTAGCACATACCCCACAGTTAAGCCGAAAGGCCAATAGGATATAAAAGCCAGTACCATAGGGTAAGTCGTGTCTTTGTAGCCTCTCAGTGTTCCCATTGCCACTACCTGGAAGGTGTCGGACAAGGTGAAAATAGCAGCCAGCCCCATTAATGTTGCGGCTAAATTAATGACTTCTGCGTTCGGTGTGTAGAGACTAGCCAGGAAACTGCCTCCCAGATACATAATAAGCCCGTTTACAGCCGCAAACACACCACCAAACCAAAGTGCAATTCTGAAGTTACGCATTGCGTTATCCGGGTTTCCGGCACCAAGCGCAAAGCCCACACGCAACGTCACCGCCATAGAAATACTGAGAGGGACCATATAGACCAACGAGCTTATGTTCAGGGCTATTTGGTGAGCTGAAACCACTGTCGCTCCTAACGGCGCTATTAACAGGGCAACCGCTGCGAATAAGCTCACCTCGAAAAACAGCGACATTGAAATAGGAAACCCCAGACGAATGACATAAGTCACGTCATCCCAGTTAGGTTTGTACCAACTGCGCAGTAAGCGGAGGCTCTTATAGCGCTTGGCGCCAAAGGTATAAATAGCCATTGAAATAGCCATTCCCCAAAGCACGAGAGCCGTTGCTACACCACAGCCAGCGCCGCCAAGTGCCGGCATTCCAAACTCGCCATACACGAAAATATAGTTCGCCGGAATATTGATGATAAGCCCGATAAAACCAATAATCAGCGATGGCATTGTGTTCGACATGCCCTCACAGAAGTTTCTCAGAACGGCATAAATGACAAAGCCGGGAATGCCCCAGGCAATGTAAAACAGATAGTCGAGCGTAACCTGCCGGAACTTGTCTTCTACTTCCATTAAGTCCAGCAACCACGGAGCGGAAGACATACCTACTAAGGTTATCGCGCCAACAATGGCACAGGCATAGAAGCCCTGTTGCAACATATTCGCCATTTTACGATGGCCACCAGAGCCGTCGAAATGGGAAATAATAGGCGCAAGTGCCAACGCCAAACCAAATACCAGCAAGGTTGCCGGCACAAAAATACTGCCACCGACAGATACGGCCGCAAGGTCAATCGCACTTTTTCGCCCCGCCATTACCGTATCGACAACACTCATGAGCATTTGCGTCAGCTGCGCGATAAGTATAGGGCCCGTCAGTCGAGCAAGTTTTACCACTTCGCTTTTATTGTCTTGCCAGGATTTCACGTTGGAGTGTCTCGCTCGTTTTGACCTATCTTGGATAGTCGCTTTATGCGTTTATAAACTGAACCAGTTTGCCATTGACTTCTGACGGGTGGGTCAATGGTCCCATGTGCCCCGCTGTTATCGACTCTCGTTTTAAGTCACTAATAACCGTCGATAAAGCATCTGCCACAGCCTTAGCACTACGACGCGTATGCTCTCCCTGAACAAGCAGTACCGGTTGCTCAATTGCCGCATAATCATTCAGTCGTTTAGGCTCGTTGAGCAAGGCATCAAAGTCCAATGCGACCTTAGCGGCCTGCTTCACCATCAACGCCTGTATTTTGGACGGCAAAGCGTCGAAATAGCCCGGACTGTTCCAGTAATCGACAAAGGTGCGGGTACACTCTTCAGCGTCTTTACCATGCATCGCCTGGCTAATTTCTTGTATTTCAATCATCCCGGGGGAATCGTCAGCTAACACATGGAAAGCCACAGGTTCATACACCGCCAGTTTTGAGATTGCGAAAGGTTGCTCTAAGGCGAGTTTAAGCGCCAAAGCCCCTCCATAAGAATGACCAATAACATCAATTGCTGTATCAACTTTTAACGCTGAAATAGCCTCCACCACTCGCGGGACTTCGTCGGCTAAGCGAAAGTTTGCCACCGCTTCAGGCTCTGGCGCTTTGCCATAACCGAGCAGATCGACAGCAATGACAAAGCGAGAGTGGCTTAAGCGTTGAATTAAATCTCGCCACTGAGAACTTGCACTTTGTGAGCTATGCAACAACAGCACTGGAGGGTTGTGCTTCTCACCGAAAACGTATACTCCGGAACCTAATTCTGACATGTCACTTCTCTACAGCAGACTAAAGCCGACAAATTGACCCACGCAGATTCCGGCGCTGAATAGCAGAACAGCGAAGGTACCCAACACACCAATGGTGCGGAAAATGCTTGGACCAATTGTTTTGGTTAAGCCAATAGCATGGCTTATACGAGCAATTAATGTAGCAATTCCAATGCCGTGGACAAGCCCAGCCGCACCACCCTGAACTTCAATAATGCCTAATAATATAAGAATAAAAGGAACATATTCGATAAAGTTGCCATGCACTCGCACAGCCACTTTCAGTTCGTCCTCACCACCCGTTCCAATACCAACACGGTATTTCCAGCGTAAGCGTATGATTCTGGCTGCCAGAATTAAATAAAGTAACGCAAGCAGTCCTGCATAAAACCCTGTAATACGAATGTCCATGACAACGTCCTTTTATTCAAAAAAGGCTCACCAAGTGAGCCTTTTCATTTACTTTTTCAGTAGCTCGCCAAGTTGGTCGCTAACCTTCTCAACCGGCTGTGTACCATCTATTTTGTAGTATTCAGTTTTGCCTTCTTCGGAAAGCTTCTGATAATACTCAACCAATGGCTCTGTTTGTTCATGATAAACCGCCAGGCGCTTACGAACTGTTTGCTCCTGATCGTCAGGGCGAATAACCAGCTCTTCACCGGTTTCGTCGTCCTTACCATCTTCTTTAGGCGGGTTATGCTCAACATGATACACACGTCCTGAGCCAGGGTGTACGCGACGACCACTCATACGCTCAACAATGACTTCATCAGGAACATCAAATTCCAGTACGTAGTCAATTTCTATACCGTTTTCACGCATAGCATCGGCTTGCGGAATTGTGCGAGGAAAGCCGTCTAACAAAAAGCCGTTTTGGCAGTCTGGCTCGGCAATGCGTTCTTTAACCAGTTCAATAATGATGTCGTCAGAAACGAGTTGCCCGGCATCCATTACCTGCTTGGCTTTTTTTCCTAATTCCGAACCCGACTTAATTGCTGAACGCAACATATCGCCTGTTGAAATTTGAGGAATACCAAATGTGTTCATCAGGAACTGGGCTTGCGTGCCCTTACCTGCTCCCGGAGCGCCCAATAAAATAATGCGCATAAGAAAACCTCTTTGCGTGATTCAAAAGTCTGCCACGAACTTTACCCTGACAGGCAAGCTATTACAAGCTTAGAGAAGCGCTGCGGCCAATGGTATGACCGCAGCAGGAAGGTTATGCGTTAAGCATTAACTTGTTCAGTTTAGCGACAAATGACGCTGGATCTTTTAAGTTTCCACGCTCTGCGAGTGTGGCTTGATCGAGCAAGACTTCAGCCCATTCCTTGAAAGTGTCATCGTCTTTTTCCAACATACGCTGAACTAAGGCGTGCTCTGGATTTACCTCAAAGATATACTTGGTTTCAGGAACAGCCTGACCCGCAGCTTCCATCAACTTAGCCATTTGCGTACTCATGTCGTGCTCGTCGGTAATGATACACGCCGGTGAGTCTGTCAAACGGTGAGTCACGCGCACTTTCTTCACTTTGTCACCCAAGGCTTTTTCGAAACGCTCAAGGTTCTCTTTAAAGGCTTCTTCCGTTTTTTCTTGCTCAGCCTTATTTTCTTCGTCGTCCAGTTCACCAAGGTCCAGGTCGCCACGAGTAACCGACTGTAACTGCTTCTCTTTGAACTCGGTTAAATGGCTCATAAGCCATTCATCGATTCGGTCAGACAACAGCAGAACTTCTATGCCTTTCTTACGGAATATTTCTAGTGCAGGATTATTCTTCGCAGCTTCATAACTGTCTGCCACAATGTAGAAGATCTTATCCTGACCATCTTTCATGCGCTCAATGTAGTCGTCAAGACTAACGGACTGAACAGCACTGTCGTTATGAGTCGATGCAAAGCGTAGTAACTCAGCGATGCGCTCACGATTACTGTGATCTTCCGCAGGGCCTTCTTTTAAGACATTACCGAAGGTATCCCAGAACTGCTGGTACTCTTCTTTATTGTCCTTCGCCAGTTTCTTCAGAATTTGTAGCACTTTTTTGGTGCTACCGTTGCGCATGGAGCGGGTGATTTTATTGTCCTGAAGAATTTCGCGAGACACATTCAACGGCAAGTCGTTTGAGTCCACCAAACCGCGTACAAAGCGCAGATAAGTCGGCATTAACTGCTCTGCGTCATCCATAATGAAGACACGCTTAACATACAGCTTCACGCCATGCTGCTGTTCACGGTTCCATAAGTCCCAGGGCGCTCTTTTCGGAATGTACAGCAAATTCGTGTATTCTGTAGTGCCTTCCACCTTATTGTGCGTCCAAAGCAGTGGCTCATCAAAGTCGTGCGCAACGGTTTTATAGAACTCTTTGTATTCATCGTCAGTAATGTCTGACTTGTCACGCGTCCACAGCGCTTTACCAGAGTTTACTGTTTCCCACTCGCCAGGCTGTGCTTCTACCTTGTTACCCTCACTATCTTCAGACTCAGGTACTGGCTCTTTCCACATTTGTACAGGAATACTCAGGTGCTCTGAATATTTGTTAATAATGCCGCGCAGACGATACTCGTCTAAGAACTCTTCAGCGTCATCTTTTAAGTGCAAGATGATATCAGTGCCGCGACGGGCCTTTTCAATGTCGGCAATTTCGAATTCGCCTTCGCCACGCGAGCGCCATTCAACACCGGCAGTGTTATTGTCGAGCGCGGAACGAGTGCGCACAGTGACCTCGTCGGCAACAATAAACGCTGAATAAAAACCAACACCAAACTGACCAATAAGTTGACTGTCTTTTGCCTGGTCACCTGACAGCTGCCCAAAAAACTCAGCTGTGCCCGACTTAGCGATAGTCCCCAAATTATTCATGACATCGTCTCGGGTCATGCCGATACCGTTATCGCTTATGGTGATAGTTTTAGCGTCTTTATCGACCGAAATACGGACGAACAACTCATTGTCGTCGCCGTATAAAGAGTTGTCACTCAGCGCTTTAAAGCGCAGCTTATCCGCCGCGTCAGACGCGTTGGAAACCAATTCGCGTAAGAAAATTTCTTTATTGGAATACAAAGAATGGATCATCAAGTGAAGTAACTGTTTTACTTCTGTCTGAAATCCGTGTTTTTCCATTTGACCGGCTTCCGCCATAGTGTTTTCTCCTACTGTTTAAAACGTACAGTGATACCTATCGTTTTAAAATGGGGATGACACCAGGCTTTTCAAGTCAGCGAGTGAATTGTTTTCGGCCACTAAAAGCGTGACCCAAAGTTGTTTGGTCAACGTAACCCAGTTCACCGCCTACAGGAACACCGTGAGCGATGCGAGTCGTGTTAATGTTGTACTGATCCGCCATGTCCGCAATGTAATGCGCTGTCGCATCACCTTCTACGGTGGGGTTAGTGGCAAGTATGATTTCTTCGATAGTGTCCGACTGAAGCTGTTGCTCGAGTTTATCTAAGCCAATATCGGAAGGCCCAACACCATCAAGCGGCGATAAATGGCCCATTAGAACAAAGTAGCGCCCCTTAAACTGGGACGTTTGCTCGATGGCTAAAACATCGGCCGGCGTTTCCACAACGCAAAGCACGCCACTGTCGCGACGTCTTTCATCGAGGCATATTGGGCAAAGGTCATTTTCCGTTAATGTTCGACAACTATTACAGTGTCCTACGGTTTCAACGGCATGTTTTAAAGAGTCAGATAACCGTGAAGCACCCGGCTTGTCCCGTTCCAGTAAATGGAAAGCCATACGCTGTGCGCTTTTCTGCCCAACACCAGGCAAACGCTTCAAGCTTTCCACCAGTTGTTCGATAGCCGGGCTTAACTTCATTAAACTGACTCCGAATTAAAACGGCATTTTAAAGCCTGGAGGCAAACCCATACCGTCCAGCATTTCCTGGTCGTCGTCCATCAGGCTTGGGTCAATGCTAACGCGTTTCACGTTGTGATTGCCCAGCATAGTCACTTTCACCATGCCTGCACCAGCTTCGCCGGTGACTTCCATATTTGCGATTTCATCCTGGGCTTGCTGCATGCGCTCTTGCATTTGCTGCGCCTGCTTCATCATATTTCCCATTCCGCCTTTAAACATGTTTACTTCCTCATCATTAATTAAATACGTTAAAGCGCTTGCACCGATTCTTCATCAATTTGTGCGCCGAAGCGTTTTTTCAACTCCATAACGCCATTATCTTTTTCCAAACGTTCTAAAGCACGCTTATGTCGATATTCATTGATACGCTGCTGCAACATAAGGGGCGTGGGGTTTGCCGGTGTACCCACGGCAAATGATACCACCGCGCGGCTTCCCAGGAGTCCCTGTAAAGACTCTCTCACCGCGTGCTCTGTCGCATTATTTAGAAGGGACTGTTGATCGCTCTTGACTAAAATAGTCCAGTTATCCCCTTCGTTGTCCTGTAATTCGGAGTTCAGCAACACCTGTCGAGCCAAACCGGAAATATCCATGCCCGCTATCATGGCGCTCCAGCGGTCAATGTCAGCAGCATCCTTAATTTCATCGGTAATTTCAGGGTAGTCGTAGCTGCTCGGGGCTGCATCGGAAGAATGCGGCTGCCCAGAGGTGTCAGCACTTCCTTGCGGGATTTCAGCAGACACGACCGACTCATGCTCAGACTCTTCAAGCTTAGTTGCCTCTGGTGCCTGTGCCCGAGGTGCTTGTTTCTGCGAGGTTTCGCGAAAGTCCTTAGAAGCTATTTCATCTGGCTTTTTTTTTTGCATTAAGTCTTGCCGCATTTGCAGCAAGTCATCAAGACCCGATGCATAAGGCTGATCTTGTGGTGCTTCTTCTGGCTCAGGCACATTGTCGTTCGATTGCTGCGCCACCTGGTTATGTGGCTCCGATTTCTCCACCATGTCAGGAGTTGGTTCGTATGAATCTGCAAATTCATCGGTATTACCAAAGCTCACTGGCTCTTCATTGATTTCAGGAGGCTGTTCCGGCGTAGGCCGGTCGTCATGGTACTCTGGTTTTAGTTCTGGCTCTGGCGCGCCTGAAGGCTCATTTGGTTTCGACAATTCAGCGGCTAAAGGTGTTTCTTCGCCGTTTGTCTCTTCGCCATCTGTTTCGTCAGTTAAAGGGCCTGCCTTAGGTCGAAATGCCAATAAACGAAGCAAAGTCATTTCCAGACCACTTCTGGCATCCACTGCATAAGGCTGCTCTCGCCGCCCTTCCAACACTATGCGATAAAATACTTGTATAAGTTCCGCCGGCATTTGGCGCAACAGCGGCTTTATTATTTCTGCGTCATCAAATGCCTGTTGTGCATCAGGTAGCTGCTGCATGAGAGCCAGCTGATGCAGCATATTCTGCATTTCGACAAGCACGGAGCTTAAATCAGGAACAACAGCAACCATGGTATCAACACGTTGCATTAACGACGCCGCATCGTTATTTAATACATCTTTTAACAGGCTAGCTATGTCAGCGGTGGGTACATTACCCAGCATTTGCCGAACACTGTCTAACAGCACTTCTCCATGGCCCTGAGCAATAGCTTGGTCAGTCAGGCTCAGTGCATCTCGCATACTGCCTTTTGCGGCCCTCGCAAGTAAAGAAAGTGAAGTAGAGTCCGCAGAAATACCTTCCTGCTGCAAAACATGCTGCAGCTGACCGGCAATATCTTCTTTTGAAAGCGCTTTTAAATTAAATTGTAAGCAACGGGAAAGTACGGTCACCGGTAGTTTTTGCGGATCGGTTGTGGCCAGCAAGAACTTAACATGCTCCGGTGGCTCTTCCAGGGTTTTAAGAAGTGCATTGAAGCTATGACGCGACAGCATGTGTACCTCATCAATAAGGTACACTTTGTAACGCCCCCGAGTTGGACGGTACTGGACGTTATCGAGGAGCTCTCGCGTATCTTCTACTTTTGTTCGCGACGCCGCATCAATTTCTAACAAGTCGACAAAGCGTCCCTGATCAATTTCCTGGCAAGAAGAACATTGCCCGCATGGAGTTGAAGTCACTCCCGTATCGCAATTCAGAGCCTTAGCCAGAATTCGAGCTATTGTGGTTTTGCCAACGCCGCGCGTTCCGGAAAAGAGGTAAGCATGGTGAAGCCTTTGCTTAAGCAACGCATGTTCTAATGGTTTCAATACATGCTGCTGCCCAACCACCTCAGAGAACTGAGACGGTCGCCACTTTCTTGCCAGAACTTGATAACTCATAAGAAACTCAGGTTATAGTTTTTAGAATTGACACAAGGTATAGCACGCAACACCCGCTTGCCGCAATTTATCTTCGCCACCGAGTTCCGGCAAAGAGACAACGAAAGCGGCTTCCTCAACCGTTGCCCCAGTCGAACGAATTAGCTTGTCCGCCGCTAAAACTGTTCCGCCGGTAGCCAATAAGTCATCGATAATGAGAACCTTATCGTTGCTCGTTAAAGCGTTCTCGTGCATTTGTAGCTCATCAGTACCATATTCTAGTGCGTAAGTTTGACTGACGATATTACCTGGAAGCTTTCCGGGCTTTCTCAGTAAAGTAACACCACACCCCATTGCATAGGCAAGAGCAGATCCAAACAGGAAGCCGCGAGCCTCTATAGCAGCTATCTGGGTAACTCCGGCCATTTCATAACGTAGTTTGAATGCATCGATGCAGCTTTTAGAAGCATCATGGTTTTGCAATAGTGGAGTAATATCTCGAAAAATAATTCCCGGTTTCGGGTAGTTGTGAATAGCGCCAATAGAGTCTTTCACTTCCTTTAGACGTTCTTCCATAAGTCCTTGCTCTTTAGTTAAGCAACCGCTTTAGCTGACCAATTCTGAACAGAGTCCACTAAATACTCTGCGTCCAACGGCTTAGATAAACATTGCGTCGCACCGGCAGCCAGAGCTTTAGGTTCTACCTCAACTAGTGAGTCAGTCGACATAAAGAGTAACGGTGCATTTCTATAATTCTCGAGTTCTCTCAAGTTTTTCAACAATAAGAGGCCGTCCATGACCGGCATCTTGTGATCAATGAGAATAATATCGTAGTAATCTTTTTTGGCCTTACTAAGACCATCCAGCCCATCTTGGGCGGTTTGAATGTCGAGCTTTAACGGCTCTAACATTCTACGAATTGCCTGAAGAGTGTTGTCTTTATCTTCGACAATAAGCATTGAAATGGACATAACTGTCACTTACACCTTAAGCCTTTTAAAGCTTGACTATTAGGCAGATAACACTTGTATTAGGCGCAGTACTAATGGCAAACAGCCTGCGACAACAAACAAGACAATAGCGAACAACAAATAACCGAACCCTGCAGGTTCTTTAAACGACTCTGATGACATATCATCTACCTCCTAAATAAGTCGAGGCAGATCATACTTGATCCTTACAGCTGATAAAAGCAGAACAGCCAATAAAAAACCCGACCTGATTAGGTCGGGTTTTTTCAGATAACTAAGAAGCTATCAGGTTAGATTATAATTCAATGCCTTTGCGTTTCGCTGTCGATTGAATATAACCTTTCCAGCTACGAGCACTGCGACGTTGACCGTCGAATTTAGCTGCTTCGTTAACGTATCTCATTGCCTGGCGGTAGTCACCACCATAGAAATACGCTTCAGCTAAAGACATATAAACACGACCCTCGTCACGACCGTCTAAATAGTCCAATGCTTTTTTCAAAGGCTCTGCTGCCGCAATGTACTGTTCGTTTAGCAACATAATGTTACCGCGCTTACGATAGTACTCACCTTTGTCATCAGCATCTTCCGCAGCTTCCGCTGCGCGAAGGTACCACTCAACCGCTTTGTCTAGCGTTTTCGCACGGTGATAGCTGTTTGCTATGGTTGCGAAATTCTTAGCCGTTTGCTCGATATCGCCGGCTTCTACATGTTTTTCCATAGTAGTAGCTGCTTTATATGGAATACCTTCGTTATCATAAAGTTGAACCAACATTTTAAATTGGCTTTCTTTATCCAGGTATCCTGCTAAATAAGCAACTTCTATGGTTTGAAGAGCTTTCGCTAAGTTCTCTTCCAGCATATAGAACTGTGCTAACTGCGGCCACCATTGAGTCACTTCAGGAAGCTTATTCAAGCCTTCCTCAAGTACGCCAATTGCATCCGAGTACATTTTACGCTCGTAGTAAGACGCCATCATTAACGTGTAAACGTTTTTGTCCGGCTCTCCATACTCTAGCGCAGCTTCAGCAAATGGGATTATCTGAGCGAATTCCTTCTTCTGGTAATAGGCATTCGCCATGTACAAGAAGACTTTAGGATCTTTCTCGCCAGTAAACTGAACCCACTTACGAAGGTACTCGATAGACTGGTCATACTTTTCTTCCTGAAGGCTGATTTGGCCAACAAGTTTCATAGCTGCAGCTTGGTCACTCCAGCCTAAAACATCTTGGTCAACCGAGCTTTTCAAGACTCTCAAAGCATCCGCCATACGCTCGTCAGCAGCATAGAGGTTACCAAGGAAGCGACCTAAATACGCAGAGTCGTAGCCAGGATCTGGCTCCTGCTCTTCCAGTACCGCTATCGCTTCTTTAATTTGCTCTTCTTCGTAAAGCTCGAACGCATCCATAATAGCGCGACCAATACTTTGCGAAGCCGCTTTATTGTCGCGAGCTTTTTTCTGCGCCTCAACGGTCTCTTTGTCCGGAATGTTGAAGCCAAGGTCCTGGGCCGAAGCCTGGACCGTGGTCATCGACATAACCGAAACAAAAGCCAGGGCACTAACAAATGTTTTCGATAAATATTTCATTTCTTAGTTCCCATCCATTGTAAAGTCGAGCTGGACGGTCATACCTTCCTGACGAACAGGTTTGCCGTCAATGATTTTCGGCTTGTACTTCCAGCGCAACAATGCGCGACGAGCTTCACGGTCAAATACTCGACGAGGTTCAGAGTCAATGACTTCAACGTCAGTCACACCACCTTGTTGATCGATAGTGAACCGTAGTTGAACCCAACCTTCCGTACCATTACGAGCCGCTTGAGGTGGGTAGCGTGGTTCGATACGAACGATAGGCGTTGCATCACCATCGCTGCTCAGACCTCCGCCAGGACCGGAAAGACCGGTGTCAGCTCCACCGACATCCACATCAAAGCCCATGTTCATGTTTAGGCTTGAGTCTGAGGTATCAGGCTCAGACTGTGGTGTTTCTGGCGGCTGCTCTGGGGGCGGCGGGGGCGGCGGCGGAGAACGCCGACGCTCTTGTACGTCAGACTCAGGTGGCGACGTTACGATGTCAATGACCGGTGTTGGGGGCGGAGCTTCATTACTTTTCGCCCCCCCACCGATTAAGTAAGCCATAAAAGCAAACAAAGCAAACGTAACGGCCGCACCTAGTAGTAAAGATACTAAAAAGCGCACCATATTAGTTAGTCTCCGCTGCTATGGATATCTTATCGATACCCGCTTCCTTAATTTGGTCCATGACTTCAACGACGCGACCATGTTCAGCTTCTTTATCTGCCTGAATAACCACTAAGTCGGTAGGTTGCTCTGCTAGCATACGTTCTAAGTTTGCAGCAACGCGTTTAACGTCGACTTGGCGTTTATCCATCCAGATTTCACCAGTATCACGAATTGCGATAAAGATGTTAGCTGAAGGCTCCTTGTTCGCCTGATTAGCTTCAGGTTTATTAACCTGAATACCAGCTTCTTTAACGAATGAAGTCGTTACGATAAAGAAGATCAACATGATGAAGACGATGTCGAGCATCGGCGTCATATCGATAGACGCATCTTCTTCTTCTCGATTACGATTACGTGCCATAGTTTTACTCTCTTAGTGATGTGGCAAACTGTCAACCAGGCCTTCTTTCGCGCGACGAACCTTACTTTCAAGTCGAGTTGCGAAAAACATGCCGGATAAAGCTGCAACCATACCCGCCATCGTTGGGATAGTTGCCATCGAAATACCCGATGCCATTAGACGAGGATTACCCGTCCCTTGCACTGCCATGATTTCGAAAACCGTAATCATACCGGTTACAGTCCCCAACAGTCCGACTAACGGACACAAGGCAACACAAGTTTTAATTAACAGAATACGAGCATTCAGTTTATCGTTCGCTTCGGAAATCCATGCTTCACGGATTCTATGGGCGTACCATGAGGTGGTGTCCTTACGGGCATCCCACTTCGCAATAATTTCGTTGCGAAGCTTAGGGAATGCGCCGGTAAGGTACCAATAACGCTCAATCATCAGTACCCACATTAGAAAGAGCACCCCCATGACGATGAACAATACATCGCCACCGGTAGCCAGAAAATCCCTGATAGATTCCCAAAGTTCCATCAGGTAAAGCATGGGTTACTCCTTCTCCGAGTGCGCAGCTACGATTCCCGCTGCCTGTTCGTCCAGAATGTGAACGATAGACTTAGCGCGAGATGCCACAATACTGTGAGCCAAAATCAATGGAATAGCCGCGATAAGACCCATAGCTGTTGTTACCAACGCCATTGAGATATCGCCTGCCATGATCTTCGGATCACCGGTACCGAACAGTGTGATTGACTGGAACGTACCAATCATACCAACAACTGTACCTAATAGACCAAGCAATGGTGCGATAGCTGCGAAGATCTTGATGACGTTTATGCCACTGTCGATTTTCGGAGTTTCGCGCAAAATAGCTTCGTCCAGTTTTAGTTCTAAGTTTTCAGGATCGGCATTCTTGTTCTCTTGATACACTTTCAGGATACGCCCTAAAGCGTTGCTGTCTTTCGGGCTGCCAGGATTTTTCAACTGCGAACGGATTTTGCCAGCAGCGCCTGTCAGCGTAATCAGCTTGAACAGAGAAATTAATAGACCGATGATTAATACAGCGGTAATAACATAACCCACTGTACCACCTTGGTGATAACGCTCAATTAAAGTTTTCTTCTGAGTTAACAGACCAAGAATCTGACCTTTAGATGGGTCAAGGAAAACACCTTCGTAACCACTTTCAGTGTTCACAAAGTCTTGCGCTTGTCCTGTAGCACCACCTTCTGGTTGACGACCTAACGGCTGAACTTGTTCAGTCGTGTCGTTATAAACCAGATATTGGTCACCAGAAAGAAGGTTGAAAGTACCTAAACGAACCACTTCGCGCGTTTCAGTACCGCCATCAAGCAAAGTTACGTCAGTTTCAAACTTAACCACTTTACCTGACTGAACCATTTCTGTAAGAAGTGCTTGCCAAAGCTCTTCTAACTCTTCCAGAGTTGGAAGCTCTTTTGCTTCAGATAAGCTTTCCAGAACGTCTTCACGACCTGGGTACTGAGCACTGATAATTGAAGTTGCAATACGACCGATAGTTTCGGTTGCCGCACCACGAACAACACCGAACATTTCGCCCAGAGTACCTTTTGCGTTCTCAAGCTCTTGTTCTTTGTTCGCTAGGTTAACTTCGTTTTCAGAAAATTCATTCTGCAAACGTTTACCACGTGCTTTCTCGTCTTGTAACTGCTGCTTAGCACGGTTTAGCATTGCTTGCTTGTCAGCACGCGCTGCTGTGAACTCGCGCTCACGCTCAGCATTTAATTCACGAGAAGAAACACGGTTTTTCTCAACTAGCTGTAACAGCTCGTCAAGGTTCTTAGCTTCAGATGTATCCTGAGCTTGTGCAGCGAGAGTCGTACCGGCAGAAAGGGTGACTGCTGCTGCAATCATTAACGATTTTACTAATTTATTCATTCTGCACTCTCCGCTGCGAATACTGGAAGTTTCACCAGATCGTAAGCTGTTTGCTTACGTGACATACGAATCGCTTGGGTCAGAGGACGGATAAACTCGTCTTCCAAAGCAGTCCACTCATCAGTTTCGTTGTTGTAAATCCAAGCGTTTCTCAAATCGAGAGACTGTGCCAGGAATGCAACACGACCCATGTGGAAAAAGTCTACAGCTACTTCTTTACCGTCTACTTCCAAGTTGCCTTGGTAAGAAATCAAGCCTGAACCGTAGTCCATTTCTGTCTGGTACGCTTCAATGATTTGACGGAATTGCTCAGACGTTGAAACGTTTGCGCTGTCCATAATGTCGCGCAGACGCTCAACACGCTCCATACGCTTCTCGCGGTGAATTGGAATATCCAACTTCACAAATTGCTCTAACGCATCGATCATTTCGTACATAAGAGGAACAACGCCCTGCTTAGTACGTTCGATGCCATCAATTTGCTTCTGCAAAGAGGCTAACGTTGCTTCCTGGTCATTAACCAAGCGCTGAACGTGGTCGTTGTAAACTTTCAAGTTCTCGTACTCAGCGACAACTGAGCGATACTCGATAAGAAGATCCTGGCTTTGCTCAAACAGAGAGTTCACTTTCTCTTGAGATTGAGCGTCCGCTTCAAGAATCTTTTTCTCTTCGTTTTGTAGCTTAGCTACATCGACTTGCTGTGCAGCGGCAACGCCGGTGCCAGCAAACGCCATCACACCCATCAGGGTTGCAGCGAGTTTGGTTCTTTTGATTACTTTGGTCATAGTTCCCAACCAATTTGACTTAACTTCCGCTTCAACGCCTAAGGCGCGAAACACCAGTTGTTTGAATGACGAAAAGATCTCGTTCTACGGTTTATAGTATTGTCGACAAAAGCGACAATAACCAAGAATATTCCCACGATGACTATACGCTGTCAACCAAGTCAACCTGAGTTAACCGCGCTATAGCTATCGCTTCAATTCTATACTGTAGAACACGGATCTGGACTCGTACAATCTCCAGATTTTATGACAACGTCCTGTCGTCAAACCATTTCATAGCCTCACATTCAGCAGAAACTACCTATTCTTGGCTACTACTCCTGTTTTGAATAGTATCACTTTTTGATCCACGAACAACACTAGCTTATAAATTTCAACGTTTTTTATACAAGTAATTTTTTAGGCTATATGTAATGACTTAAGCTATTTTTCTGATTCTCCCGTGTCATAAGGAATAAATTCTTTTATTATGGAACTATGAGACCGATAAATGACTTAACTTCAATTCAACATATTGAGCGCTTACTCAATGAGTTTACCGAGCAAGCCCAACATATTGATGAGCAAAATAGGCGCCAATCAAAAAAAGTGACTGAACAATGGTTCAGCCTTTCACTATTTCATACCCGCTCATCCATAGCCCGGGACTATGTCGAAGAAACAAAGCGTTTGTTAGCACAACTTTTGGCCGCTAAAAGAGAAGAGTCTCAACGCTTTTTGGCAGAAAAACTCAGCGCACAAATAGAAGCCTTAGCAACAGCGCTACGTTCAGGAAAGCTACCCGAGCAGGCTGAGGAGCAACGGGAGATTAGAGCCAGCCATTACCAGCAGCTTCACGAGAAGTTAGTCACTTACCGGGACTACGAGCGCCGTTTAACGGAAAACCTCTCTCAGGCACAAAGCACAGGTTCACAAGAAGCCGTTCAAATCGCTCAAAAGCGCTTGAACCGCTGTCAAATGGCTATTGTTCAATTAGAGCGACAAATTCAGCACCATGACGAAGGTTAATATCCCTTTCATCTATTCGCCGATATACAGTCAGCTTGAACTACCGGAGCGACACCGTTACCCAATCGAGAAATACCGTTTACTACACGACTGGGCCGTTCGTCGCGGCGCTCAGAAAGACCAGTGGCAAAGGCCTGTCACGCTGACATGGGAACAAGTCGCACAAACGCACTGCTCTTCCTATATAGAAAAATTAAAAACCAACAACTTTGAAAAAGCCGAATGGCGCAGAATAGGGTTTCCCTGGTCAGAACAGTTACTGACTCGGTCATTAACGTCTGCCGGAGGTACCGTACGGGCGCTACAAATGGCGTTAAGTTCATCCATTGCTATCCACTTTTCAGGTGGGTACCACCACGCTCACCATGACTGGGGAAGTGGCTTCTGTTTAATCAACGACTTGGCAATTGCCTGTCACCAGTTACTTTTACAGTATCCTCATTTAAAAATAGCGGTGTTAGACACAGATGTGCATCAGGGCGACGGCACAGCCACCCTCTTTCAAAATGACTCACGGGTATTTACGTGCTCAATTCATGGCGAGAAGAACTTTCCATTCTCAAAATCATTATCGGATTTGGATGTTCCGTTACCCAAGGGAACGGCTGATAAAAGTTACCTTCAAGCCTTGCAACATGCACTTAGTTTCATTGCGAAGAACGTAAAGCCTGATGTCATCCTTTACGATGCAGGCGTGGATATCTACACAAAAGATGAGCTGGGTCACTTTCACATTAGTTTAAACGGCCTGTTTCAGCGTGACATGACGGTACTTTCATTTTGTCGACAAAATGACATTCCTGTAGCAGCTGTCATTGGTGGTGGTTATCAGAGAAATTTAGAACGCTTAGTTCGTGGACACGCTCAATTACTCAGAGCCGCGTATTATGTCTATACTGAAAATAATTTCGAGTTAAGAAGCGTAGTAAGGAGTTCAGAAGATGAAGTTTGATGATGATATTCACAATTATTATGAACGTTTAGTTGTCGATCGCATTGAAGAGTTGGAGCTCGATAAACAGTATGAGCAAGAATTCCTGGCTGATTTATGCTGCCTGGTCTTGAATCAACTGCCGCCCCGTTATATTCGACATGAAGTGGACATGGCGTTTTTCCTTCCACCGTCAAAAAGACTTGATATGGAAATGCAGGTTCACAAGGCAATTACAGAAGCCCTGGAGTTTTTGAAAAATAGAAAGAGAGACGAAAACGATTAACGCTAGGAAGTTGGGTGGCGACTCTACCAGCCACACCCCGGCACACACATCCCCAACTACGGCTGCTCCCTTCCGGGCCTGACCGGGTTCGCTGGTTAGTGTTGCGGGGGGACCCGCAGAGTCACCATTGATGCTTTATTCAAAGCAGGCGCATTATGACGCACTTGCCTTAGGGACACAACCCGACAAGTACCTTTCGCTTACTTTTTCTGCAGTTTACGGGCAATGGCCTGTTTTGCCTCAGGAGAGCTTAACGCTTTGGCGAAATATTCAGCTTCACGGCTTATGCGTGCAGCGGTTGATTCAACCGGGTGCTTGAGTAACTTCTTCGACACCCGCAAAGACTGGCCAGATTGAGCTCTTAATTTATTGAGTACTTCCTCAACCTTACCCGCCAGCTGCTCTACTGAAACAACATGGTTCACGAACCCCAAATCTAAAGCTGTTTGCGCATCAAAGTTGTCTCCCAATAACAACAACTCAGCAGCTTTTTGATAACCACAAATTTGCGGCAGCAATAAGCTTGAGCCGGCTTCAGGTAAAAGACCTAACTGCACGAATGGCAACGCATAAACAGCCTCATTGCTACTAATAACAATGTCACAGTGCAATAGCAGTGTCGTTCCTATACCAATCGCTAAGCCATTAACGGCTGCAACGACCGGCACTTCCACTTTATTCAGGGTATGCAGAAAACGAAATGGTGGTGCTGATTCATCCAGGTTTTCAATTGCCAGAAAGTCGTTTAAATCATTACCGGCTGAAAAACTGTCACCTTCGCTTTCAAAAACAACGGCATTAATCGAAGTATCATCATTGGCTTGCTTCAACGCTTTTTCACATAAGGTATACATGTCTTGAGTAAAAGCGTTTTTCTTTTCCGGACGGTTCAGGCGAATTCTAACAACGCCATTATCCTTAGTTATTATTACCGGTTGTTCAGACATCAAACCTATCCTTTTATTGTTCTCGCTTTTTCCAGGCTTTGGCCGTTGCTTCATGCATGGGTACAATAATATCCAATGCACTTTTATCACCCGCAGGCAGTTCCATTTGGTTTGGCTTTTTAGGGGTTACTCGATCACCCCATTTAATCAGCCCTGCCCCACAAGTCAAGCCGCCGCCGAATACCGCTGACATAATGCTATCACCAGGCTTAATAATGCCGTTATCGGCCGCTTCAGCAAAAGCGATAGGAAGTGTTGCGGAAGAGGTATTGCCGTACTTCTGAATATTGATAACAGTTTTCTCACTCGGCACTTTACACATTTTGCCCAGGAAGTCGATTAAGCGTTTATTCGCCTGATGCGGAATAAGTGCATCGATATCTTCCGTTGTCATGCCGGTTTGTTCAAAAACGTTCTCCACAGCGGCACTCATACCTTTAACCGCTCGCTTGAAAATTTCCTGACCAACAAAGTCAAACTGCATAATGCCGTCGAAGTTAAAGCGGTCGAAATTAAGACCAAAATCAAGGCTCAGCACATCACGAGCGTCAGCATCACAACTTACGTGACTCGCCAACAGTCCAACCTCATTGTCCGAGGCTTCCAGCACCATAGCACCGGCTCCATCACCGAAAAGAACCGCACTTTCTCGCTTCGTCCAGTCTAGAATTCGTGTTAGACACTCTGCGCCTATCAGTAAGACTTTGCTGTGCGCACCCGTTTTTATCGACTGGGTCGCGAAATGCATGGCATATAAAAAGCTACTACAAGCCGCGTTAAGGTCAAAAGCAGCAGCATTTTTAGCGCCAATACGCTGCTGCACAGCAGACGCCACATTCGGAATAATTTCATCTGCAGTACAGGTGCCGACAATAATCAAATCAATTTCATTCGGATCTAAGTCCGCCGCAGCCAATGCATTGCGTGCAGCGACCGTGGCCAATTCCGAAGTGCCCACGTGACTCACGCGTCGCTCCGAGATACCCGTTCTCGAAACAATCCATTCGTCAGAGGTTTCCAGGAAAGTGGCAAGATCATCGTTTGTCATAATGGCCGGCGGAAGGCATTTTCCCCAACCCGTGATTTCTGCATATTTTGTCACGGCAAAACCTTTTACTTCTGTCAGTAAATGCTGTCTGCGTGCTAAGCTACGTCGAGACGGCAGTATTTGCTCGTATCATAGCACGAATATTTGTCAGGTGAATGTATCTGAGGAAAAAGGATAACGGTTATGCTTCGTTTTATTCTGATACTTATTTTAACTCCATTAGTAGCGGCCTGCTCAAGCCAACCAGACCCGCTTATTATCAGCACCACGCCAGTCAATGACACTTTTTCGATAAAAGTGAACCAGCTTGAAGTCGTCGATACGCGAACATACTCGTATCTATATCGACACAAAAAGGACGACGACAAAGCGACATTTGCACCGCCCCAACAACCGCTGACCAAAATCGTCCAGGATGCACTGACTCCATTAACCGACAGTGCGCCGAGCGGGCAAGGGTTAAAATGGTATGTATCCATAGAAAAAGCGTTAATTGATGCAAAAACCAGTGCGTTGAAATACGAATTAGAACATCATGTCCGCATACGAGTGGAAGCGGTTAGAGATAACCGCCGTTACAGCAACTTTTATACAGGCAAAGCGCAATCTAGCGGTGCTTTGAAACCAGCTCAGGCAACTATTGAACGTCAGTTTCGTAGCCTGTTGAATAATGTATTGAATGATATAGCTAACGACCCTAAACTCCGCTTAAGTGAGAGAGAGGTTTACTGATGAAGTTTTGGATTTTATTAACAAGCTTACTGGCCATTTCATTTGTCGCTCCGGCCAGTTCGGAAATACAGCCAGATAACCCGTTCCCGCGAGTAAAAATGGTCACGTCGATGGGAAATATTACCGTCGAATTGAATCGTGAAGCAGCGCCGTTAACCATTAAAAACTTTTTTCGCTATGTAAAGAAAGCACAATACAATGAGACGGTTTTTCACCGCCTCGTTCCCGACTTTGTAATTCAAGGTGGTGGCTACGATAAAGACTTTCAGGAAAAGCCCACGTTTGAGAAAGTCGTCAATGAATCAGGCAATGGTCTATTAAATGAATACGGTACTATTGCAATGGCTCGCGAGCGAGGCCCACACACTGCGACCCGCCAGTTCTTCTTTAACCTCAACGACAACACATCTCTGAACCCTGAGAAAGGCGACTGGGGCTACACTGTCTTTGGACGTATTGTTGAAGGCTTAGATGTACTGGAAAAAATGGCAAAGCTCGAGTCAAAACCCTTTGATGATGCAACTGGTTGGCGAGATGTTCCTGAAAATCCGCCGGTCCTGAAGCGAATTGAGATAGTGCCACAAAGTTAATGGAAAAGCGTATCCCCTTTTGGCAGGACATGGACGTCTATAAGCAGTCGCGTGTCTGGGTTATTTTCATACTCGGTATTGCCAGTGGCTTTCCATGGGTCATGATTGGTTCAGCGCTATCAGCCTGGCTGCAGGAGGAAGGCTTAACGCGTTCCGTAATTGGTTATTTCGGCGCCGTTTTCGGAGCCTACTCCATTAACTTCCTGTGGTCACCACTTATTGACAACGTAAAGCTTCCTGTACTCACCAAATGGTTGGGACAGCGACGTAGTTGGATATTCTTATGTCAAATAGCCATTGCTGTTGGATGCTTTTCGTTAGCAAGCCTCAATATAACCGATAACCTGCACATAGCAGGCTTAACAGCATTAGCCATTGCTATTAGCTCGGCCACGCAAGATATTGCTATTGATGCTTACCGCATCGAATCGTTTTCTGAAACCGAGGGTCGCTTACAGAGCGCTGGTGCTGCCATGGCTACCGCCGGTTGGTGGACGGGTTACAGTGGCCTGGGTGCCTTGCCCTTTTTTATTGTTGACGGCGTTAGCTGGAGTTGGCAACACGCCTATTTCGGGCTTGGTTGCATCATGCTATTTTTGGCCGCGGTTGTACTGCTTGTTCGCCGCACGACTTATACCGCCGTTTCAGAGACAGCCGAACCTGTATCGAATTGGTTCAGCTTTTTCAAAGAGCGCATAAAGCACACCGTTGTTTCACCTATTGCTGAGTTTTTCACGCGAAACGGCATAAAACTCGCGTTGTCACTTTTAGCATTTATTTTCTTGTTCAAAATTGGTGAAGCCTTTTTAGGCCGCATGTCTATTGTGTTCTATAAAGAAATTGGCTTTACCAACACAGAAATTGGCACCTATTCCAAGCTTGTAACCTGGTGGGTTACTATTGTCTTTGCAGTGTTAGGTAGTGTCGTAAACCTAAGACTAGGCATTGTGAAAGGACTGATTATTGGCGGCTTAGCCATGTCCGCTTCAAACCTAATGTTTTCCTGGATTGCGCTTGTCGGCCCCGACACCAATTTGTTCTTAAGTGCCGTTCTTATTGATGGCTTTACCAGTGCCTGGTCCACTGTGGCTTTTGTTGCGTTCATTAGCTTGCTTTGCAACCGAACATTCACGGCAACACAGTATGCACTCATGGCGTCACTAGGGACTCTGGGAAAAACTGTGTTGGCGTCGTACAGCGGTGTGTTAGTCGATACAATGAATGGTAACTGGGCGCTATTTTTCGTTTTAACGGCGATAATGGTTATTCCCAGCCTTTGTTTCCTTTGGTTTATTCGTAAACCGCTGAAAAAGCTTGAGGAAGCAAGAGATGCAAACTGACTACCATTGGTATGTATTAGGTCCTGGTGCTATTAGTGGACTCATCGCCTGCCACTTGCTTGAAGCTAAGCAGCAATGCTCGGTTTTAACTCGAAAAACAGAATCTGAACACGGCCAATTAACTCTGAAAGAAGGTGCAATCAGCAGCACTTATACATTACCTTTTTTGCCGACACAGGAATGTCAGTTGGTCAAAGATTCGGTGTTTATTGTTGCTGTAAAAGCCTTTGATGTCGTAAATGCTTTGGAAAGTATCACTGCAATTCCCGGCTTTGACAAAGACATGCCAATAATTCTGAGTCACAATGGTATGCTTGAGCTGCCTAACTCACTAACCTCATTGAATATTTATCACCTAGTGACCACCCATGGTGCGGTGAAGTTTGCTCAAGAGCCAACACATATTGTCATTGAGCACCGTGGGAAAGGTCGAAGCTGGCTTCAAAGGAAAGAAAATAAGGCAGACTTCGAGGCGATTTTAGCAAAGAGTTTTAAGCCCATTCTTTTTGAAAGCGATATTCAGACCCGCCGTTGGTCAAAGCTTTTAATTAATTGCGTAATAAACCCGTTAACCGCCATTCATCAGTGTAACAATGGCGCGCTGCTTAAGGCTGAATGGCAGGAAGTTATTCAATCGTTGGTCAACGAAGCGGTCTGTGTTGCTCGCGTCGAACAGGTCAGTTTAGATGCCAAGAGTGTTTACGAGGAAATACTAAGAGTCGCTGGTGAAACCCGAAATAATGAGTCATCAATGAGACAAGATATACGTCATAATCGCCGTACTGAAATTAACTACCTAACGGGTTACATTATCAAAAAAGCAAAAAAAGCCGGCTTACAAGTGCCGGCTCACGAAAAGCTCATGAAAGACTTTGTCAGTCTTTATCCTCAATAAAATCGACCACCTCTAAGCCAAAGCCGGACAGCGCAGAGTAACGCTTCGGTGAGCTCATCAGGCGCATTTTATGAATATTTAAATCCGCCAATATTTGTGAGCCTAAGCCCACATTACGTGACGCATTTGAAGCCGACGCCGTTGGCTTATGTTCACCGTGATCTTGCGCCTCAAACTCTTTTACCTGAGCAATAATATCTTCTGGCGTTTGCTGGCGGCCAATAATCACTAAAACACCGTCATTCTCGGCAATGTAAGACATTGCTTTCTGAATTGGCCAACTGCGCTTGGCGGCTCTGTCCGTTAAGAACGTATCATGGAAAGTATCCTGTAAATGCACACGCACATTCGTCACTTTGTCTTCCGCTATGTCACCATGCACAAGTGCCTGATGCACTTGTTTATCGATTGTGTCCTGATAAGTGACCAGATGAAATTCACCAAAGGCTGTCGGTAATGAGCACTCAGCAACACGTTTAATCGTTTTTTCCTGAGTCGAGCGGTACTCGATTAAGTCCGCGATTGTGCCAACTTTTATATCATGCTGTTTCGCAAAAGCTTCCAAGTCTGGGCGGCGTGCCATAGTACCGTCTTCATTCAGCACTTCCACAATAACAGAAGCAGGCTCAAACCCTGCTAAGCGTGCCAAGTCGCAGCCCGCTTCGGTATGCCCGGCGCGATTTAATACACCGCCCGATTTTGCTTTTAATGGGAATATGTGTCCCGGCATAACTAAGTCTTCAGGCTTAGCATCCTTTTTCACAGCATCTAGCACAGTCTTCGCGCGGTCGGCTGCCGAAATCCCTGTTGTAACGCCCTCTGCCGCTTCAATAGAAACGGTGAAATTGGTTGCATAAGGCGCGTTATTTTTGTCCACCATCAGCGGTAAGTTCAGCTGCTGACAACGCTCTTCAGTTAAGGTTAAGCAAATAAGTCCACGGCCGTATCGGGCCATAAAGTTGATGGCTTCTGGTGTCGCACATTCAGCGGCAATAATGAGATCGCCTTCGTTCTCGCGATCTTCATCGTCCATCAGAATCACCATTTTGCCCTGACGGATGTCTTCAATAATTTCTTCTGTGCTATGCAATGACATAACGCTTAACCTTATCCTTTTATGAGTTGCGGTACCGCGATAACCCGCTGGTCATCACCCACCTGACGGCGGTCCGTTACCTTAAAACGTACCGCTTTATCCAAACTTTTTGGTTCTTCAATATCAAATAGCGAACGTGCCGCATCACCCAATAACTGCCCCGAAGAGTACATCATAAGGCGATCGCAATAACCGTTTTCTATCAGCGCAGCGGCCAACGAAGCACCACACTCAGTCCAAACTTGGTTCACTTCCCGTTTAGCCAGCTCAGCCATCAAAGCGCTCAGCTCAACTTTTCCGCTGTCTGCTTCATCAATTATAACCTCGTGGCAATGGGCATGGCGGCTCGGTTTTCCCGGCTCGCATCTGACTAACCATACCGGTGCGGATGACTCAAAGATTTTAGCGTCATCAGTCACTCGGTTTTGGCTGTCGATAATAATACGTATGGGCTGTTTTAACGGTTCAGGCAGGGCCCGTGTTTTCGGCCACTGGCTTTCGCGAACGGTCAGCATAGGATTGTCTTTCAAAACAGTATCGGCACCAGTAAGAATAGCGTCTGACTGCGCCCGCCAATACTGTACATCAGACCGGGCATGAGGACCGGTTATCCACTGGCTTCGGCCATCGGACAGCGCTGTTTTCCCATCCAGTGACGACGCCATTTTAACGGTCACAAACGGACGTTGATGCCGCATTCTCGACAAGAAACCTGGATTCAGCTGTTCTGCTGACTTTTCCAAAACGCCCACCAAAACGTCAATATCCGCTTCATGCAAGCGCTTGATACCGTTACCGCTGACTCGTGGGTTAGGATCGTGCATGGCAACAACAACCCGGGCAACGCCCGCATCAACCAGTGCATCTGCACAGGGCGGAGTGCGCCCCATATGGCTGCAGGGCTCTAAAGTCACATAGGCGGTTGCACCTTGCGCTTCGGCACCTGCTTGCTTTAAGGCATGAATTTCCGCATGAGGTTCGCCTGCCTGCTGATGCCAGCCTTCACCAATAATTGTATTGTTCTTACTGATCACGCAACCAACCGCAGGGTTCGGACGTGTTGTCATGATACCGCGGCGCGCGAGTTCTATCGCACGGTGCATCATTTCATGATCAATTTTTAACTGTGACGGCTTAATCATTCAGACGAGCGATTTCTTCGCCAAACTCTCGAATATCTTCGAACGAACGGTAAACAGACGCAAACCTGACGTAGGCCACTTTATCGATTTGCTTAAGGTTTTCCATAACTAACCCACCAATGAAGTTGCTGGTAATTTCGCGCTCGCCGGTCGCTCTGATACTCGATTTAATTTTATTGATAGCCTGTTCCATAAGCTCCAGACTGACTGGGCGCTTTTCGAGTGCTCTTAACAGGCCATTGCGGAGCTTATCTTCATTGAACGGTTCTCTCGAGCCATCGGTTTTAATAACCCGCGGCATAATGAGCTCAGCCGTTTCAAAGGTCGTAAAGCGCTCCTTGCAATGATTACACTCACGCCGGCGACGCACCGAGGCGCCATCCGCAACTAAGCGCGAATCAATAACCTTGGTGTCTTGTGTGCCACAAAATGGACAATGCATTGCCTGACTCCTTTAAGTGCGCTTTACGACTCGTTTAACGACAGTGCGTAATTATCCGTATACCGGAAAGTTAGCGCACAACGCTTTTACTTGTTCACGCACTTCTGCAATTTTGCTTTCGTTAGAAATATCGTCCAAAACATCGCAAATCCAGTTGGCTACCTGCTCAGCTTCGGCTTCTTTAAAGCCACGACGGGTAATTGCAGGTGTACCTAAACGCAAACCAGATGTCACAAAAGGTGAACGTGGATCATTCGGAACCGCATTCTTATTAACCGTAATAAATGCATCGCCTAAAGCCGCATCGGCGTCTTTACCCGTAATGTCTTTGTCAATTAGGTCAACCAGGAATAAATGGTTCTGCGTGCCGTTAGAAACAATCTTATAGCCACGAGACTGCATTGCTTTGACCATTACGTTCGCATTTTTTAACACTTGTTGTTGGTACGCTTTAAATTCAGGCTGTAAGGCTTCCTGGAATGCGACCGCTTTACCAGCAATAACATGACATAAAGGGCCACCCTGGTTACCCGGGAATACGGCACTGTTCAGCTTCTTGTGCAGTTTCTCATCGTCACTACCTGAAATGATCAAGCCACCACGCGGACCCGCAAGAGTTTTGTGCGTGGTCGTTGTAACAACATGCGCATAAGGCACTGGGTTTGGATATTCACCCGCAGCAATTAAGCCCGCTACATGCGCCATATCGACCATTAAATAAGCGTCTACTTTATCGGCAATTTCACGGAATTTTTTCCAGTCAACAATACCAGAGTATGCTGAGAAACCAGCAACAATCACTTTCGGCTTATGTTCTTGCGCCAGCTTTTCAACTTCGGCGTAGTCTATTTCGCCAGTGCTTTCATCCAGACCGTAAGACACTGCGTTGTACAATTTACCAGAGAAGTTAACACCAGAGCCGTGAGTTAAGTGGCCACCGTGAGCCAGGCTCATGCCTAAGAAAGTATCGCCCGCTTCCATTAATGCCATAAAAGCCGCAGTGTTTGCTTGTGAACCAGAATGCGGTTGCACGTTTGCGTATTTTGCACCGAATAACTCTTTTGCACGCTCAATAGCCAAGTCTTCGACTTTATCGACAAACTCACAGCCACCATAATAACGCTTGTGCGGATAGCCTTCTGCGTACTTATTTGTCAGCTGAGACCCTTGCGCTTGCATGACTCGCGGACTGGTGTAGTTTTCAGATGCTATCAGTTCAATGTGTTGTTCCTGACGCTCAACTTCGCCTTGCATCGCTTGCCATAAGTCCGCATCAAAGTCGGCAATGTTCATCTCAGATTTCAGCATTACAGCTCTCCAAATCGTTAAATGGTCTTAATTTGTCGGGTATTTTACCTTAAAACACAAATGAGTGCCTAGTTCAGCGCAACAAAGTTTGGGGATGTTCGTAAATAACAGTAAACTATGCAGTAACTTTTTTGTTGATAGGAAGGATTTTACGTCGCTATGGCGCAATATATCTATTCAATGTCTCAGGTGAGCAAAGTTGTTCCGCCTAAGAAGACCATATTAAAAGACATTTCTTTGTCATTTTTCCCGGGTGCCAAAATTGGCGTTTTAGGTTTAAACGGCGCCGGTAAGTCAACCTTACTTCGTATTATGGCCGGGGTTGATAAAGAGTATGAAGGTGAAGCTCGCGCTTTATCGGGAACTCAAATTGGCTACCTGCCTCAGGAGCCAGAGCTGGACGAAAATAAAACGGTGAAAGAAACCGTTGAAGAAGCGGTGGCGGACGTTAAAGAGGCCTTCGCTAAGCTCGATGAAATTTACGCGGCTTACGCTGACGAAAATGCTGACTTTGACGCACTCTCAAAAGAGCAAGGCGAACTAGAAGCTTTACTACAGGCAAAAGATGGTCACAACATCGACAATATTCTGGAGCGTGCAGCCGATGCACTGCGCTTACCTGAGTGGGATGCCAAAATAGGCAACTTGTCAGGTGGTGAACGCCGTCGTGTGGCTATCTGCCGCTTACTGTTATCGAAGCCCGATATGCTCCTTCTCGACGAACCGACAAACCATTTAGACGCTGAATCTGTTGCTTGGTTAGAACGCTTCCTGCACGATTACACGGGTACCGTCGTTGCCATTACCCACGATCGTTATTTCCTTGATAACGTTGCTGGTTGGATCCTTGAACTTGACCGGGGCTATGGTATTCCGTGGGAAGGTAACTACTCCTCTTGGCTGGAACAGAAAGAGAAACGTCTGGAGCAGGAAGAGCGTTCAGAAAAAGCTCGTCAGCGCACCATTAAACAAGAGCTTGAGTGGGTACGTACTAATCCGAAAGGCCGTCAGGCGAAAAGCAAAGCGCGTCTTAACCGCTTTGAAGAGCTGCAAAGTGGTGACTATCAGAAGCGCAACGAGACCAACGAGTTGTTTATTCCGCCAGGTCCTCGTTTGGGTGACAAAGTCATTGAAGTTAATGGTATTAGCAAAGCTTACGAGAAGCGCCAGCTTATCGATAACCTAAGCTTCAATGTTCCTAAAGGTGCCATTGTCGGTATTATTGGTCCTAACGGTGCGGGTAAATCCACCTTATTCCGCATGATCAGCGGCGAAGAAAAGCCGGACAGCGGCTCTATCGAATTAGGTGAAACCGTGCAACTGGCCAGTGTTGATCAGTTCCGTGACAGCATGGACGACAGCAAGACTGTTTTTGAAGAAATTACCGACGGTAATGACATTCTTAAAATTGGTAACTTCGAGGTTAATGGTCGCGCCTATGTTGGCCGCTTTAACTTCCGTGGTACCGACCAGCAAAAACGTATTGGCGAATTGTCTGGTGGTGAACGTAACCGGGTGCATTTAGCGAAGCTGTTAAAAGCCGGCGGCAACGTACTGTTGCTCGATGAGCCAACCAACGACTTAGACGTTGAAACCTTGCGCGCACTTGAGGAAGCCATTCTGGAATTCCCGGGATCCGTCATGGTTATCTCGCACGACCGTTGGTTCCTTGACCGTATCGCTACCCATATTCTGGATTACCGTGATGAAGGCGAAGTGGTCTTCTACGAAGGTAACTACAGCGACTACGAAGCTTACATGAAAGAAAAATTCGGTGAGCAGGCAATGGAGCCACACCGTATTAAGTATAAGCCTATCGGCTAACAGCCTTTATAAGGGGCGAGGCTGCCAGGCCACGCCCCTTTTATTGCAAATCCAGTCTGCATGCACCCCAAAGGTCTCCGCCAGGTTGGCTTTTGTCAGCACTTCAAATGGTTGTCCGTGACAAACCAATTCACCCTTATCCAGTAAAATCAATTCATCACAATACTCAGCCGCCTGCGGAATATCGTGAATAGCCATGATCACTAACCTTCCCTGCTCGCTTTGTTTTTTCAGCAATTGTAAAACATTGAGCTGGTGATAAATATCCAGCGCATTAGTCGGTTCGTCGCAGAGTAAAAGCTCTGGTTCAGCGACTAACGCCCGAGCAAGTAGCACCCTTTGTAGTTCACCACGCGACAAACGCTGAATAGAATGTCCGTTAAACTCCGACAGGTTAAGCGTTGCACACACGTTGTCGATACGCCGTTGCCGCTCTGAACGAGATATACGCCTTTTGAGCAGACCAATATCGATGATATCCGCCATCGTCATATCCCATTGGGGGATGTCATCTTGAGCCATGTATGACAGTGTATTGGCGCGCTCAGTGTCCTTCATAGCTGACAACAACTGCTGATTCCAGGAAAAACGTCCTGATGCTGTTTCAATGCTGGCTATGGCTTTAAGTAATGAGCTTTTACCGGCACCATTAGGGCCTATTAGGCCCACCAATTTACCGCTGTCGATAGAGAGTGTAATGTTATTTAAGCGCGGGCGAGTCACACCTTTAAGGCTGCCATTTTCTATTGTGAGCATTGTGTCTACCTCACCGCCTGCCGAGATTTCTGTCTAACCAGTAAAGCAATAAGTAAAGGAGCCCCAATAACTGCCGCAACCACACCTAATGGCAGTTCCCGACCAACACTAATAAGGCGCACAAAAATATCGATAGAGAGCACCAGTACAGCTCCAGCCAAGGCGCTCATCGACAGAACTTGTTTGGGGTGATTAAGCCCGACTAATCTCACCAGATGCGGTGCCAACAGCCCCACAAAACCAATAATTCCAACGCTGACTACGCTACTACCTGCCAGTAATGCAACGGCTATAAGTACTAAGTTACGCCTTGTCGGATAGCTATAACCCATGCTAACGACGGTTTCTTCGGAAAAGGTTAACGCCGTCAAAAAGCGAGACTGAGTTAACACCAATACTGCGCCGATTAAAGCAAAAGGCAGCATTAAATTCACATGTGACCAGCCCCGGTTTGCAAGGCTTCCAAGGGTCCACTGGCTCCATTCCTGAAACGCGAAAGGGTTGGGCGCCAGGTACAGCAGCAATGCCATAATAGCTCCTGCCAAAGAGGAAATAGCCACACCGGCTAAAATGACCCGGTTCACATCGGCATAATTTCCCGCCATTACCACCACGACAACGATAGCGGCTAAGCCGCCGGCCAATGCGATAAAGGGTAAAAGCCAGGAAAACGTTGGCAACAAACCAAAATAAAGCACAGCGACCGTCGTTAACGCTGCCCCGGATGAGACTCCAGTAAGTCCGGGCTCTGCGAGCGGGTTTCTGAGCAAAAGCTGCATGGCAGCGCCAGCCAGTCCAAGCACCGCACCATTGACTACTGCAAGAACCAGTCTTGGTAAACGAATATCAGCCAATATGGCCTGCTGATAAGCCGATAATGCATCGGTTCGCCACCAGTCCCATAGCGTTAAGCCACTACTGCCTTGCGACAAATGCCACGCGGAGAGAGCGATAATCACGAGAGTAAGCGCTAACACCCATTTGACGATACTAGTCAATGTTTTCTCTCCTATGGCCAAGCGCTTCGACATAAGCATTCGCATTCACTACGGGGCAAGACGATGTCTCGTGAGGAATAAACTGAACTTTGTTTTGTTCCGATATCCACTTTCGCACCACAGGGTGATGTCGCCAAATATTAGCCAGTGCGAAGTCTGCCGTCGCCGCATCTTCAGTGAATCCTTCCATAATGACAATGCCAGGTCGCCAGGTTATTAACTGCTCGAGATCGACCGATACTAAGTCATAACCGGCCGTTGCTGCCAAGTTTTTCCAGCCCATTTTTTTGAATAGCGTGTCGGTCCAGCTCCCCTGACCCCAACTGTATTGATTAGGCATAATCACTATTGCAGACTGGCTCCCGGCTTGCGCAATGAGAGAACGCTGTAATTCCGCTTTATGTTGCTCTACCTTTCTTGGATAACCCGTTTGGTTGGCCATAATACTCAACCACTGCTCATAAGCCTCCCAGTTTCTCGGTTGCGGCAGCACCACAACATCCACGTAACCTTTTAGCGCTTTAACCAGTCTGGGCTGATTAAACTCCGTTGCAAAAACTTTTGTCGGTTTTAGCGCCAGTATGCTCTCCAGCGTTCCATTATGTCTTGCCACACCCGTCAACTCGTTTGCGTCATGCAGGCGCGTGATACCAACAAGCTCCTGTCGTTCACTCCATCGTGCCAGAGCAATATCAATACATTGATTTAACGACACCCAGCGCGCACTTTCCTTTGCTTGAACAGGCGCTGTTAGTGCCAAAACTGTTAGTGCCCAAAAAAGTACAGCTATGGCTGTCAGTTTAAATGACATCGAGTGCCTGCTGCAGATTTTTAACACCAATAATTTCCATGCCTTCCGGTGCTGTTTTAGGTTTATTGGCAATAGGCACCACGGCTTTTTTGAAGCCATGCTTCGCGGCTTCATTTAATCGCTCCAGCCCATTTGGCACAGGACGAATTTCGCCGGCTAAACCAACTTCGCCGAAAGCAACTAACTCTCTCGGCAACGGGTCTCCTTTGAAACTCGACACAATGGCTAGCAACAAGGCTAAATCGGCTGAGGTTTCTGCCACTTTCACCCCACCAACCACATTAACGAAAACATCTTGATCGGACACTTGTAAGCCTCCATGACGATGCAAAACAGCAAGCAATAACGCCAAGCGAGTTGCTTCCAGGCCTACGGCAACCCGACGCGGGTTCGCCAGAGCGGAGTAATCGACCAACGCCTGTATTTCCACCAGTAAAGGTCGGGTGCCTTCCCAAACCACCATGACTACAGAGCCGTTGCCTTGTTCTTCAGCACGTTGCAGGAATATCGCCGACGGATTCGATACCTCTTTTAAACCACCGCCTGTCATGGCAAAAACCCCAAGCTCATTCACTGCGCCAAAACGGTTTTTCGTGCCGCGCAAGGTTCGATAACGAGAATCTGAAGAGCCATCTAAAATAACTGAACAGTCAATACAGTGCTCCAGTACTTTAGGGCCTGCCAGAGAGCCTTCTTTGGTCACGTGCCCGACCATAATAATGGCGACATTCTTTTGCTTTGCGTAACGCGTTAAGTAAGCTGCCGCTTCCCGCACCTGAGACACGCTGCCTGGCGCCGACTGAATGTCCGCCAAATGCATAACCTGTATTGAATCGATAACCATAATGGCAGGCTTTTCTTTGTCAGCCAGCTGGCAAATCGTTTCAACCGAGGTTTCCGACAGCATCCGTAATTTATCTGTCGGCAAGTTTAGGCGTTGCGCTCGCATAGCGACCTGTTGTAATGATTCTTCCCCCGTCACGTACAAAGCAGGCATTTTTTCGGCCAGCTGACAAAGCGTTTGCAGCAACAGTGTACTCTTACCAGCGCCGGGAGAACCTCCAATTAAAATAGCTGAGCCGGGCACGACACCACCACCCAGCACCCGATCGAACTCTTTAAAGCCTGAGCTAAAGCGTGGAACTTCCTGCAGGTCAACCTCGCTGAGCGTTTGCACTTTGCTTTCGGTCATACCGGCAAACCCCTGACGGGCAACGGCAGGTGAAGCCGACTTTGATGCCAGCCGAACTTCGGTTAAGGTATTCCATGCTTTACATTCTGTGCACTGTCCTAGCCAGCGCGGGAAGTCCGCGCCACAGTCGCTGCACACATATGCCATTTTTGCTTTTGCCATTAATCTGCTTCTCGTTTTAATATGAGGTAATATTCAAGAATAACGAATAAAAATGGATCTTGATGCCAAACTCTTATTTTGACCAATTAATTGAACAGTTGAAACCCGTTGTTTACGATTCCGATTTCGACACCATATTCCAGTCTCTGACTAAAGAGCTGGACGGGCCAACTCGTTTCAAACTAAAAATGGAGCTTAACCGACTCGCCGCTCCTTGTCGTCGAACGGTTGACTTACGGAATCAAGTCGATGACGCATGCTTTCCTTATGAGCATCAGGGTCGCAGGCATCAGCTCGACAGCGTTGCTATAGAAATTTTTGAGAAAGGCTTAGACACCTATAAAGGCGTCTTCACTCAGGACACGTTTGAGCAAATTCTTGATGCCGATAACCAACTCCGCCGGGCTCAGGAAGAAGAGCGCGCTTACGCACAAAGTCTCGCTTCTCAAAATGCCGAACCAGTGAGCGGCCAGTCACCTTTTAGAACAGAATCTAATGAGCCTTATTCCTACCTAGTGGAGACCTTTAACTTCGGTCGTTATCCATACCGCTCAGAAGAGCGCATGAATTTTACCATAGATGTACTTTTAACCGATGACGCAGAGCAGGAATTCAAAGGTATAACCGCCGATATATCCATTACCGGTATGCGCGTAAGGCTCGACGAATCAAGAGACATAACCGAACAAGACAAGGTTGAATTATCTTTTATTGGTTTAGCCAAAGAGTTTACCGTCGACCCGGGAATGCGCATTCCTTATATTGTTGTTGGCGTACAACACATTGATGGAAAACAGTACATTAATTTAAGCCGCGAATCAGAGTTTCGCTCCGACGAACTTGATAGCTTTTTCCAGCGTTTCATCAACGGCTACAAAAAACGCTACCGCGTTAATATTGATAACACCTACGACAGTGTCATTAGTAAAGGGCATGAGCAATTCTTCTTGCCAAGAACGCGTCAGTTACCGGTTTACTTTTCAGAAGCGAATAAACGGCTAATTGCGGATTATGTATTAACCACAGACAACAACCGTTTTATTTTAGACACCTGGTTAAATGAGCTGAACCAAATTAGTTTCGGCTCGATATTTAATGTTCGGCGGAGCCAGCAAATTCTCGAGCAAATAGAGACCCAGGGGACTGCACAAATTATCGTCCTGAGTTTTTCAATAACAGCTCGCGGCAAAATCTATCACTACTCGGCCACCGCTGATGAATTAAAGCGCTCCGGCCTTTGGGATACTTACATTGCCTTTGGCCGTCAAAAAGCCTCTTGGCGAGTACTCCAGATTGATATTCGCCGCAGTGACAGTAAGCGGGCATGGCAGCCACAAGCTGTTCCTGAGCATATAAAAGTGCCGTTTCGCATAAATCCGCCTTCAGCAGAAGTGAAGCAAGCGGTGAAACCACTGAAGTATTTGGCCGCGGTTTCAGACGTCACATCCAGTGTTTCCGGTTTAACAACGGTCGAGCTTAATAAAGCTGAGCTGCCGTCAATAAAGGCGTTCGCACATCCACCCGCTGTGCCGTTACGAACCAAAGAAGCCCGTCTGGAGTTCGTTAATCTGCGCAAAGAAAGACGTTTCAATTATCGCAGCCGCTGCCGCGTCAAAGCAGGCAAGTTTGTCAGGGACGCAATGGTTATCGACCTTTCCATTAGTGGCTTACAGGTACAAATGGATAACCCGGCGAACATCAATGCGGGCGATACGATTTATATCTCCATGACGGGCTTCTTGAAAACCTATAAAAAAGCCAAACTCAATGAACTGCCGTACATTGTTGCTTCAAAAGATCGGGCGGGGACGACCTTACGGCTGAAAGCGGATACAACGGCAGAGCCACACCAAGGCTCAGATTTTATTCGTTTTCTTATCCGCGAGCAGCGAGACGTACTGAAGCTTCAAGTCGAGAATACATCCGTTAATGGACTCCCTCTGTGCTTAAGAAACCTTTACTGTGAAGCGCCAGCAGCAATACCCATATTCTTTAACCGTTCAAAACAGAAACAGTTATCTGCGCGTCGGGCTGGTATGCCTCAATGGACGTCAGGTTGGTTACGCATGCTGCAGAAGTTACCGGGTAGTCGAGACGCCATTATTAACTTACAACCCCTGCTGCGTGGAAACGCTGTAGCTGATACTCTTGAGCCCAAACTCAAGTCTATGGAGAGAGATGCCTTCCCAGAGTCTCTTCTGCTCCTGATCCGGCTCTATCGTCAAAATGGTGAATACATTGTTCAGACGCAGTGGTGCGCAACAGATGCCTCCGACGACATCCACGGATTTATTGACCAGTGCCTGCCGAATTCGGTATTCCGTGCCATTACTGTCAATTTATCAAGAGCCGGCAAACCGGACATCCAGTTTATTCAAGCCGAATTGGCTTATATGAGCCACTACGCCGCTTATAAAGCAGAAGATCTGGAAGAAGAGCTGTGGAAAATTTTCGGTGTTGCCGAGACTATCGATATCACCTCAAGCTTACTCAATTTCGTGCTACCCGACACCGCTTCAGTTAACGAGCAAGAGCAGCGACTAACCGCATGGTTAGAGAAGCTTTGAGTGACTTAAACAGGTAAGAACCTGACGCAGGTCAGGTTCTTCGATGCAATAATCCGCAATACGCTTAAGTGACGGTTTAGCGCAATAAGCAATACCAACCGCTGCGTTTTCCAGCATCATTGCATCATTAGCGCCGTCACCAACAGCGACCGTCTTCGACATAGGAATGCCCCATTGATTGGCTAAATCCTGAAGCGACTGGGCTTTAATTTTTGCATCAACAATGTCACCTACTACGCGCCCCGTTAGCTGTCCGTCCTTCACTTCTAACTGATTAGCCACCACAGCATCGGCCTGAAGCTCAGCAGCCAGTCTGTCAGCAAACCAGGTGAATCCGCCTGATACTATAGCTCGCCGCCAACCTTTTTCTTTTAATTCGGCAAACAATTCTTGCGCGCCAGGATGCAAGGGAATGGGGTTAAATAAGCGCTGCAGTGAAGACTCACTAACGCCCTGGAGGCAGGCGACACGCTGACGCAGCGACTCACTAAAGTCGATTTTTCCCTCCATGGCGGCTTTTGTTATTTCCGCAACTTTAGTATAACAGTCATTGAGTCGAGCAATTTCATCGATACACTCAATACCAATTAAGGTAGAATCCATATCGAAAACGATTAAACCAGACGGATACTTCATGAACCAAAAACTCCTGAACCTGTTTTATGCGTACTCAACAAACTAATCTCTGGCAGCCACTAAAAAGTTGGTTGCTGCAAGATAAGACTCGCGCTTTTATGCACATCGCGACCAAACGTGCTTTGCGACTTGGTACTGCGGCAGGCTTGTTATTTATTATTATGAACGTCTGGAATATTGCCAGTGTTCAGTCACAGCAGCAACTTTTTAACCAAACCCAATCAATAACTGAGTTGTTGATGCAGCAGGTTGAGCATGAAGCGCATTACTGGGTTGAACAACAGGAAACCGACAAGCTACAACAGCTTGTGGAGTATATCACCGACCAACCTCATGTGTTGTCTGCGGTTATTCGCGACCGCTTTGGTGAGGATATCGTCACCGCCGGAGAGGTGACTTCTATTATTGATTGGCCCACAGCCAGTTTAGAAGCAGATCCCTGGATACTGGTTGAAGAAATTAACGAAGAGCAAAATATCAGTGGTTATATTCAAATCGTTTTTGATAAAAGCACCTTGTTAGCCCAAAGCAGGCAAGCGCACGATGGCTTATTACAACAGGGGAAAGTCTTACTCTTGCTCGCTATGTTAGCTGGTGTTTTCATTATGCTGGGCTTCAACCGAATACGCGACCGATACTGGCAGAAATAGGCGTTACTTTAGGTATTATCTAAAAAGCGCAACACTATTCTGCCAAAGCTGCGAAGCCAGCTCTTCTTCACTCGTGTTTCTTAATTTGGCTAAGGCTTCTAAAACCAGCGGCACTCGGGAAGGCTCATTTCTTTGGCCTTGATACCCAGATAGCGGCATATCGGGCGAATCCGTTTCAAGCACGAGGCTGTCTATCGGTACCTCTTTTATTGCCTGACGTGTTTTTTGAGCACGCTCGTAAGTAATCACTCCGCCCACTCCAAGCTTGTAACCTTGTTCAACAAACTTCATAGCCTGTTGATGACTGCCACTAAATGCATGGATAACGCCATTTTCCGGCCCATATTTTTTAATATCTGCGTGGGTGCGATCCAGTGTTTTTCTGTGGTGAATAATAACAGGTAGTTTAAAGCGCTTCGCCAGCTCTAATTGACGAATGAAAAAACCGTGTTGTTTGTCGAAGTTTGGACAGGTTCTATCAAGTCCTATTTCACCAACGGCTCTGACTTTTCCTTGTTGTTTTTCCAGCTGACGTTCAAGCTCTTCCACATCGCTGTCTTTATGCTCATCGATAAACCATGGGTGTAACCCCAGCGCATAATACCAGCAGGAGTACTCACTCGCTAAAGGTACTAATTTATCCCACTGGTTGCGTGTTACGCCCGGCACCATAAACCGTTTTATACCTGCTTCTCTCGCTCTTTTCAGCACTGCCCCTCTATCCTTATCAAAGGCTTCAAAGTCGAGGTGACAGTGCGTATCAAAGAGATGCATAAAAGGTTAATGCTCTCGCGTATGTGTAAAGGTAATATCTGGGTAACGCTCTTCAGCCAAACTTAAGTTAACCATAGTCGGCGCTATGTAAGTTAAGTTATCACCGCCATCTAACGCCAGGTTCGACTCCGCTTTACGGCGGAATTCGTCCAGTTTTTTCTCGTCTTTCGACATGACCCAACGCGCCGTAGCGACATTGATGTTTTCGTAAATAGCTTCCACTTTGTATTCCGTTTTCAAACGGTGTACCACCACATCAAACTGCAACACACCAACCGCCCCAACAATAAGGTCGTTGCTAATAAGCGGTCGGAATACCTGCACGGCGCCTTCTTCTGAGAGCTGAACAAGGCCTTTTAACAGCTGTTTTTGTTTAAGCGGATCTTTCAAGCGAATACGGCGGAACAGTTCAGGTGCAAAGTTTGGAATACCGCTAAACTTAAACTCTTCACCGGCGGTGAAAGTGTCGCCTATTTGAATCGTCCCGTGGTTATGCAAACCAATAATATCGCCCGGGTAAGCTTCTTCAACATGCGATCGGTCGCCCGCCAGGAACGTCAGAGCATCGCTAATTCGGACATCTTTGCCGGTGCGTACTTGCCGCATTTTCATGCCTTTTTCATATTTACCCGAAACGATTCGCAAAAACGCCACCCGGTCTCGATGTTTAGGGTCCATATTCGCCTGGATTTTAAAAATAAACCCTGAAAAGTTTTTATTATCAGCCTCGACAAAGCTACCTTCATCTGTCTCGCGCGATTGCGGCTTAGGCGCCCAATCAACAAGGCCATCAAGCATATGGTCAACACCAAAGTTACCTAACGCGGTTCCGAAAAAGACAGGCGTCAATTCGCCCGCCAGGAACATCTCTAAGTCAAACGGGTTCGACGCGCCCTCGACCAACTCGATTTGCTCACGCAGCTCTTCAGCCCACACGCCAAGACGCTCATCAAGTTCAGGGTTGTCCAGGCCTTTGATAATATCCTCTTCCTGAATACGGTGCCCTTGCCCGGTCTTGTACAGAATGACTTCGTCACGCAGTAAATGGTAAACGCCCTTGAAGTTTTTCCCCGAGCCAATTGGCCAGGTGATAGGCGCACACATTATTTTCAGAACGTCTTCCACTTCATCCAATAGTTCAAGTGGGTCACGAATATCGCGGTCAAGCTTATTCATAAACGTCAAAATAGGCGTGTCTCTCAGACGCGTCACTTCCATCAGTTTAATGGTTCTGTCTTCGACACCTTTCGCACCGTCGATAACCATTAAACAAGAATCTACCGCCGTTAACGTGCGGTAAGTATCCTCGGAGAAGTCTGCGTGCCCCGGGGTATCAAGAAGATTGACCAGCGCCTCGTTATACGGAAACTGCATAACCGATGTGGTGACGGAAATACCCCGCTCCTGCTCCATTTCCATCCAATCTGATTTTGCGTGCTGTCCGGACTTCTTCCCCTTTACCGTCCCCGCTTTTTGAATTTGGTGCCCGTGTAAAAGCACTTTTTCAGTAATGGTCGTTTTACCAGCATCAGGGTGAGAGATAATCGCGAATGTACGTCTTTTTTCAACTTCTTCATGTAACTTTGCGTCAGACATTAACAGCACTCAATTTCGGTTATTAATTAATTGGCCTTATTTTCGCTTATCTGCTGCCGATACACAAATTAAGGATGACTAACACCGACTTAATAAGATTCCACAAATGTCTAACAGATAAGTTGTTTAGCTTGTACTAAAATAGACAAGTTAACGTCATGACCAAGGCTACGAAACTATGAGATTGACCATTAAAGCTAAAGTGTTCTCTCTGGCACTCATTCCACCACTGCTGATTGCAGTTTTCCTTACTTGGTACAACTTGTCGCAATCGACACAAGTTGCTCAGAACGCAGTGTCAGACTTTAAGTCGCAAATGGAAACAGACGCCCGGGAGGAAGTCCGTAACTATCTGCAATTGGCCATGAGCTCAATTGAACATTTGGTTGCAGATGACTCTTTAGGCTCTTTACAAGAGCGCCAAGAGCGCGCGAAACAAATTTTGCGCCAGCTTCGCTTCGATGATTCCGGCGACGTCGGTTACGTCTTTGTTTATGACGATGAAGGAAATAGCATCGCGCACGGTGTTAACCAATCTCTGGAAGGGAAGAACTTATACAACTTTAAAGATCCAAACGGCGTTCTCCTCATTCGTGAGCTTATTGAGGCCGCAGAAAGTGGCGGAGGCTTTGTTGAGTATGACTGGGAAAATACCAAAGGCCAGGTGAACCCCAAATTAGGTTACGCTGATATGCTTTCAGAGTGGGGCTGGGTTGTTGGTACCGGCTTTTGGACAGCGGGTTTACAAGAGCAAACGCAAGTTATCGAAGGTAACGTTGACGATGCCCTGGCAGAGTCGGCCGCAAGCACCATCATCGCATCTATTATTGTGCTGCTTATCATAGCCGCCCTCGCCCTGTTTGTCGTAAAAGGAATTACAAAACCATTGAAACGTGCATTAGATGCCATGGATCAAATTGCTAAGGGCGATGGCGATCTAACCCAACGCTTAGATACAGACAGCAATGACGAAATGTCTGAACTCGGACACGCATTTAATAACTTTGCCGACCAAGTCTCCGATATGGTGACTAACATAAGAGCATCGGCAACGTCTGTTACTCACTCGACTCAGCGTTTAGACGGTGTACTTACCGAAGCGCGTAATGGGGTTAACGAGCAGCAGGAAGAAAGCGAGCAAATTGCGACCGCTATTAATGAGCTTGCGACAGCGTCACAGGAAGTTGCCCGCAGCGCAAGTGAAGCCTCAAGCGCGGCTGAACAAGCAGAAGAGCTTGTGCACTCGGCTAACCATCTGTTAACTAAGGCCGTTAATGTCATCCATGGTCTTGCTGAAAAAGTGGAAGATGGCTCGTCTGAAGTGGAAAAATTGAATGCGCACTCTGCTGAAATTGGCTCAGTACTGGATGTTATCCGTGCCATTGCCGAACAAACAAACTTATTGGCGTTAAACGCCGCTATTGAGTCTGCCCGTGCGGGTGAAGCGGGACGCGGTTTCGCTGTTGTTGCTGACGAAGTTCGTACACTGGCAAAACGAACACAAGACAGTACTCACGAAATCGAAAGCATGATTGAACAGCTACAAAGTGGCAGTAAACAGGTATCAGAGGTTATGTCTGCTATTAAAAAAGGCAGCGAAACCAGTGTTGCTGAAGCAGCCGAAGTCGAAACAGCGCTGGCTCAAGTGTTGGAAGCAGTGAACACTATCAATAGCCAAAATGCTCAAATCGCGACGGCAGCGGAAGAACAAACCTCTGTGTCTGAAGCCATTAATGAAAACATGACAAAGATTGTCGATATCGCTAAGCAGACTGCCAACGGCACTCAGCAAGCGGGTGAGCATATGCGCGAGCTTACGGACACAGCTCACCAACTCGAAGACAATGTAAAACGCTATCGCATTGACTAAATGTCGATAGCCTGACCTTCATCCATTGGCGTGAGTTGAAACCAACGGCAGAGCGTTTGACCTAAATCGGCAAAGCTCTGTCGTTCGCCATGATTCTTTGGCTCGATCTTGTTCCCCGATAGCAACAATGGAACATATTCTCGGGTATGGTCGCTACCCGGCCAAGTTGGGTCACAGCCATGATCAGCCGTTAGCACAAGCAAGTCATCTTCTTTCATGGCACTGATGACTTTTGGCAACCAAAGGTCAAAACGCTCAAGCTCTTCGGCGTAGCCCTCTGCGTTGCGTCGATGCCCATATAGCGTGTCAAAGTCGACCAAGTTCGTAAAAACAAGACTTTTATCTGCGGCGGTGTTCATTGCCTTTAAGGTTTCGTCCATTAGCTCAGCAAGATCTTTACCTTTAAACGACTGACTAATACCACTGTGCGCAAAGATATCGGAAATTTTGCCAATACCAATCACCTGACCACCGGCATTTTCTAATTTGTTTAATACCGTCGGCTTTGGTGGCAGCACCGAATAGTCTTTCCGGTTAGCTGTTCTGAAAAAATCTTCAGGTGTTTCGCCGACAAAGGGCCGCGCAATAACACGGCCAATGTTGTATTCGTCCAGCAGCTCTCTTACTTGCTCACAGAGCTTATAGAGCCGCTCAAGCCCAAAATGCTGTTCATGAGCCGCTATTTGAAAAACCGAATCTGCAGAGGTGTAAAATATTGGCGCCCCGGTTTCAATGTGCTTTTGTCCCAGTCGCTGAATAATTTCGGTACCGGACGCATGACAGTTACCTAAACTAGGTGGAGTACCCGCCTGTTTTTGAATTTTTTCCAGTAACTCCTGCGGAAAGCTGTCCTGTTTATTGGTGAAATAGCCCCAGTCGAAGTGCACCGGCACGCCCATCAGTTCCCAATGACCCGACGGTGTATCTTTACCAGATGATACCTCCGCAGCCCAGGCATAGGCTCCATCGGTCTGACACTCTGTTATACCATCAGCATAGTGCCCAACAGCGCCTCTATGAGCTTCGCCCAGTCCCAGCGTCAGAAGATTCGGTATGTTTATCGCATTACCGGACTTTTTGCGCTCCGCAGCGATATGCCCGAACGTGTCGGCTCCTGAGTCATCAAATTTATCAGCGTCAGGAGCAGCACCAATACCTAACGAGTCTAAGACAATAACAATTGCTCGCGCCATAACGTTACCTTGCTAACCGTTCGTATATCACAGGATTAAGGATAGGCGCCGCTTCAGCACAGGTTATTGCGGACAAGAACATCTCTCGTGCCGTATCCACTTTATCTCTGTCATTACCACAGACCCACGCAACCGGCTGCTGCTTATTCAGCTGAGTTCCAAGTGGGCTTATATGTTTAAAGCCAACACTTAAGTCCAGTTTATCATCAGCTTTGCGGCGACCACCGCCCAACTGCACAACCGCCATACCTATTGAC
>LULX01000069.1_pt1 | contig 66780 bp, 51 predicted proteins | sample 729511 | NCBI WGS metagenome assembly LULX01 (sample SAMN03860278, study PRJNA289734) | marine metagenome | biome: seawater column; feature: ocean; material: water; isolation source: Red Sea water column Station 91 - depth 500m | place: Saudi Arabia: Red Sea | collected 2011-10-15 | depth 500 m
GCCTCACCCCCTCACCCCAGCCCTCTCCCCAAGGGAGAGGGGGGACCGCTTGCGGTGGGTGAGGGACTGGCAGGCAAAGTGTAACAAAGTGATTCAGCATCACTATTAAGAGAGCAACGGATGAAGAATGCGGCACAGTCAATTGATCATCAGGTGATGTGGAACCGGCTGCTGGCGGTGGTGGAGGAACAGGGACAGGCGCTGATCCGCACGGCCTTCAGCCCCATCGTCCGGGAGTGCGGTGATATTTCTGCCGGCATTTTCGATGAGCAGGGAAGGATGCTGGCGCAGGCCGTCACCGGAACCCCCGGACACATCAACACGATGGCCGAGGCAGTCAAAAGCCTGATAAGTATCTTTCCTGTCAAAACCATGCAGTCTGGCGATGTCTATGTGACGAACGACCCATGGCTGGCTTCCGGACACCTCAACGACTTCCTGTTGCTGCAACCGGTGTTTCTGGACAACAAAGTGGTGGGCCTGACTTCCTGCACCTCGCACCTGGTTGATCTGGGCGGACAGGGCATGGGGCCGGAGGGCAGCGACATTTTTGACGAAGGACTGCTGGTGCCGCCCTGCAAGCTGGTAGATCGCGGCGAGGTCAACCAATTGCTGCTCTCGCTGATCAAAGCCAACTCCCGCGAGCCGGTTGCCAACGAGGGTGACCTCTACGCGCTGATTTCCTGCTGCGAAGTCGGAGCTGTGCGACTGGAGGAAATGATGCGGGAGTTCGGCATTTCAGACTTGGGGCCGCTGACCGAGGCCATCATTGCCACTTCCCGGAAAGGGGCCGTCGCCGCCATTACCGAGGTGCCCAACGGTGTTTACGAAAATGCGCTCACGATTGACGGATACGAGTTCGAGATCGAGCTGAAGGCGCGGATGACGGTTTCCGACGAGGAAATCCTGCTCGATTTCTCCGGCTCCTCCGGATGCTCGAAATACGGCATCAACGTCCCGCTGAATTACGCCACGGCGTACTCGGTGTTTGCGGTGCGCTGTCTGGTGGGGCCGGAGGTGCCGAACAACGCTGGGTCGCTGGAGCCGTTCCGTGTGATCGCCCCGGAGGGCTGCATCGTCAACGCCCAGCGTCCGGCTCCGGTGGCGATGCGCCACACCATCGGGCAGTTGATGCCGGACTTGGTGCTGGGTTGCCTGCATCAGGCCATGCCGGAAAAGGTGCCTGCCGAAGGCGCGTCCTGCATGTACGATTTGCCGATGCGCAACGTGCCGAATTTGGCTCCGGGGGCCACGCCGTTTGCGATAGAACTCGCGCACAACGGCGGTACGGGCGCCCGCCCGATGAAGGACGGCCTCTCCGCCACCGCCTATCCGAGTGGAGTCTGGGGATCGCAGGTGGAGGTCACGGAAAACACCGTGCCTGTGCTGATCCGCCGCCGCGAGCTGCGTCCTGGTTCCGGAGGCGCAGGAAAATATAGGGGCGGTCTCGGGCAAATTATCGAAGTCGAATCTTCAGAAAACCAGCCCTTCTTGCTGTTTCTCTCGCTGGAACGCATGAAGCACCCGGCGCAGGGACGGGACGGGGGCGGAGAGGGAGCCGCCGGACGGGTGGCCTTCAAGTCCGGCAAGTCGCTGCCGGGCAAGGGCGAGGCGGAGATTCCGGGGAACGAGCGGCTGTGCTTTGAAACGCCAGGCGGCGGCGGGATGGGACATCCGTTTGTCCGCGATCCGCAGCAGGTGGCCCTCGATGTCCGCCGGGGACTGGTCTCGCCGGAAAACGCCCGCCGCCAGTACGGCGTTGTGCTGTCTCAGGCCGGAATTATTGATTCGGAGGGAACGTCCGTTTTGCGAGGATCATGTTAATACCTTTTTTATCTCACCTCAGAGACACTGAGATCACTGAGGAAGCAGTGCAAACAATCCTCTGTGGTCTCTGTGATCTCAGTGGTTCATTATTGCAGTTCTGTATAATTTTGATACACTTTGCTTTCTTGTCCCTCACCAACCGTACTTTCGACTTCGCTAAGGGATCACGGTCCCCCTTTTCCCTATGGAAGGGGTTGGGGTGAGTGGGAAATGAGAGGTGTGCCATTCTTATTAAGAAGTACTATAAAAACAGCAAGAATTTAAACTGCTCCAGAGTAACCGAACAACCCATGTTGAAACCACATAAACACCTGCTGGAAGTGGCCCCATACCAAAGGGCAGATCTCTCGGGACCGCCGGGAAAGGAGTTGATCCAGCTTGCTCAGAACGAATCCTCCAAGCCGCCTTGCACTGCCGCGCTGAAAGCCTACCGGAAGGCCTGCCATGATATCCAACTTTATCCGGAGACGCACTTCCAGGATCTCCAAATTGCGATTGCCGAAGTTCATGGACTTGATGCCGATCAAATTCATTGTGGAAGCGGATCGATGGAATTAATCTCGGTGCTGACTCAAGCATATCTGGGGCCAGCCTACAGTGCAGTCACCAGTGAATACAGCTACATGTTTTTCCGCACCTGTGCCCAAATTGCAGACGCCTCAGTAAAGATTGCTCCAGAGACGGACTTGGCAGTGGACGTGGACGCCCTGCTCAATGCGGTACAGGACAACACACGTATCGTCTTTGTTGTTAATCCGGGGAATCCTACCGGAAGCTACATTCAAAAAGCAGAACTGGTGCAGTTGCGTGACGCACTGCCTGATAACGTGCTGTTGATCGTTGATGAAGCCTATGCGGAATATGTTTCAGAAGCGGAGTATGAACCTGTGTTCAACCTGGTGAAGCGCGGCAACGTTGTGGTGCTGCGCACGTTTTCGAAGATCTACGGACTTGCCGGACAGCGCATTGCCTGGGGATGTTTTCCTCCGGAGGTGGTGGAAATGTTCCGGCGTATTCAGATACCAGGTAACATTCCAGGCAGTGCACTGGCAATGGCACAGGCGGCAGTACGTGATCAGGTTTATGTACGAAAATTACGGATAGAAAGCGCCAAACTAAGAGCTTCGTTTTCCTTATCGCTGGCGGAAGTCGGCGTCGAAACCTGTCCGAGTCAGACAAATTTCGTACTAGTACGTTTTACAGATTCTGCAGAAGTCAAAAGTGCCCGGATTGCACTCTATCAGGAAGGCATCATAGTGCGTCCAATGGAAGATTACGGACTCCCGCACTGCCTTCGGATTTCACTGGGAACCGAGCCGCAAATGCAATTCGTGGCAGATACACTGAAACGCTGGAAGGGGGAATCCCGCAAACAGGAGGTGCAATGACGATTCGTATTCCAGACAACGGTTCGCGGGGACACGCAAGGATCGGCTTAGTGGTTCCGTTCTCCAACACCAATTTGGAGTCCGACCTCTTCATGCTGCGCCCGCAGGGCGTGTCGCTGCATGTGATGCGGGCCGGGGGCTATGATCTGGACAAAGTGCCCGATTCGGAACAGATGCGGAAGTTCGCCCTGGCCTCACTGGATGAGATGATCTCTTCCCTGAGTGCTGCGCGTCCGGATGTGATCCTTTACGGCTGCACTTCGGCGACCCTGGCCCACGGCCCTGGGTTCGACCGTGAATTTGCGAAACGTATCACCGACATGTCCGGAGTACCTGCCGTGACGGCTGCCAGTGCGCTGGTCGAGGCGCTGGAAGCCTTGAAGGTAAAACATATTGCTTTCAGCTCCCCCTACATTGAGCAGCTCAACCAGGAGGCCATCTCCTTTCTGGAACATTGCGGTATCCAGACAGTATCCAGTGCCTATGTGGGGAGCGACCTCGGCAACTACGGTCAGGGGGAACTGACCCCTGATGAGGTCTATGAGCTTGGTTGCCGGGCGGATCACCCGAAGGCCGAGACGATTGTTTTATCATGCACCGACATGCGGTCAGTGGAAGCTGTCGAGGCACTGGAGCGAGACCTGAGAAAACCCGTTGTCGCGAGCAATCAGGCGCTGCTGTTCGCGGCGGTGCGGCGGCTTTCCCTGTCTTCGGAAGCTCTTGTACGCTGCGGACGGCTGTTTGATTACTTATAAATTGAAAAATTCCATAGTCACAAATAATGATTAATATAACCTGTTTTTACAAGCATGAGGAATTGAAAATAATTCTGTTTGAAAATAGCAATTTTGTATATAATGCCATACTGTCTGAATCATTTAATCAATCTTTTTGAAAGGGCTTAATGTCTGAACCAATAAACCGTCAAATCGTGCTTGCCAGCCGTCCGGTGGGAAAGCCTCAACCAAGTGATTTTAAACTGCAGGAATCTTCCATTCCAACACCTCAAGAAGGAGAGGTATTATGCAGAACCCGTTATTTATCACTTGATCCATACATGCGTGGCCGTATGAGTTCATCTAAATCTTATGCCGCACCTGTTGAAATTAATGGCGTATTGACCGGAGGAACAGTGGGAGAGGTGATTGAATCAAAATTTGCTGAGCTTCAAGCAGGAGACATTGTATTCGGCTATGGAGGCTGGCAGGATTACTGGGTTCTGAAAGGCAAGTCCCTGAACAAAGTTGATCCGGAAGTTGCCCCAATATCAACTGCGACTGGTGTGCTTGGTATGCCCGGAGTTACGGCTTACACCGGTTTGCTTAATATCGGCCAGCCTAAAAAAGGTGAAACAGTTGTAGTTGCCGCCGCGTCCGGAGCAGTCGGTTCTGTTGTTGGACAAATTGCCCGAATCAAGGGTGCACGCGCGGTTGGTATCGCGGGATCAGTGGAGAAATGTGAGTTTGTTACAAAAGAACTCGGGTTTGATTACTGTGTAAATCACAAAAGTCCGGAATTTGCGGAAGAACTCAAAAACGCCTGTCCGGACGGAATTGATGTATATTTTGAAAATGTCGGCGGAAAAGTGTTTGAGGCGGTCTTACACATGCTTAATGAATTTGCCAGAATTCCAGTATGTGGAATGATATCCATGTACAATGCTACCGAACTTCCAGCCGGACCAAACTTAATACCATCATTGATGAGGAAGATCCTTGTGAAACGCCTGACAATCAGGGGTTTTATAGTCTGGGATTTCGCCAGCCAGGAAAAAGAAGCCCTTCAGCAACTTACTGAATGGATTCAGCAGGGTAAGCTGGTTTACAAAGAAGATATTGTGGATGGAATTGAAAACGCGCCGGAAGCTTTCATTGGACTCTTAGAAGGCAAAAACTTCGGTAAACTTGTGGTCAGAGTGAGTTGATTGTTTTTCACAATAAAGTGCTAAAATATGTTTCAAGATTTCAACTATTATAATAATCATCATTAACTGATTTATCAGGAGCAAATTATGTCTGTTAAACTTGCACATTCAACCCGGACAAAAATTCTGCATGAGAAAGAGCGCATTGATTTAGCATGTGCCTTCCGCTGGACTGCACGCATGAATATGCACGAAGCGACTGCAAATCACCTGTCACTTGCTGTAAACCAGGACGGAACCAAGTTCTTAATTAATCCGAAAAAACATTTCAGCCGCATAAATGCCAGTGATTTGCTGATGCTTGATGTCAATAATCCACCTGATATGAATGATCCCCTTTCGCCTGATGTAACTGCCTGGGGACTTCACGGCTCTATTCACCGGAACTGTCCGCATGCGCGTTGTGTGATGCACGCGCACCCTATATATTCCACAGTATTGGCATCACTTGAGGACAGCAACATGCCTCCAATAGACCAGAATACTGCAACTTTCTATAAACGTTACGTAATTGATGAGAATTACGGAGGTCTTGCTCTTGAAGAAGAAGGCGAACGTTGTTCTGCTCTACTTAGTGATCCTGACATGAAAGTAATGATAATGGGTAATCACGGAGTACTGGTGATCGGCTCTGACGTTGCGGATACTTTCAATCGACTTTATTATTTTGAAAGAGCGGCAGAAACCTACATAAAAGCACTGTGGACTCACAAACCTTTGAAAACATTGTCGGACGCAATTGCAGAAAAAACAGCAGTAGAACTTGAAAATTATCCGGATTCAAGCATGATTTTTTTCGATGAGCTTAAGGCTATTCTGGATGAAGAAGAACCGTCTTATCGGTTGTAATTATTTGTTAAAAAATTACTGAACTAGGTAATGGAGACTGTCAGTTTTACAATAATGGAGGACGGCACTGCTGAAGAATACGCTTTCCTGATTTCGCAATATGAGAGCTGCGTCAAAGGAGTTCCGGACATGCTGCTGGGGGTGCTGAAACAAATGCAGGGAGATAAACTTGGCTACCAGATAGACAGGTTTGCCCACTCGCTGCAGTCCGCCACAAGAGCAGAAAGAGATGGCGCTGATGAAGAAACAATTGTCTGTGCTCTGCTGCATGACATTGGAGATTTACTGGCTCCACAGAATCACAGCCAGGTAGCAGCATCAATACTTCGTCCTTACATCAGTGAAAAGAATTACTGGATACTGCTGCATCACGGACTGTTTCAAGGTTACTACTACTTTCACCATATCAGTAAAGACCGAAATATCCGTGAACAATTTAAAGATCACCAATATTTCCAGTCTTGCGTAGATTTCTGTCATAAATGGGATCAAACTTCTTTCGATCCTGATTATGACACACTGCCTCTGGAGCATTTTGAACCAATGGTACGGCGTGTACTCAACGAGCCGCTGAATCCATTTGATTGAAATAAATCATTTCAGCAGGAGAAAAATGAACAGAAAATTAAGTAATGCAGAACAGGAGCAATACTGGGGGGATGGTTTTTTATTTCCTGTAACCTACCGCAGCAAGCCCTACCTGCTGATGAAGTCTGCAGCAGAAATAGCCCGTAATCCGATTTTGCTGGATGCTGTTGAAGACCTTTTGGGGCCTGACATATTACTCTGGGATTCTGCGTACGTCATCAAGGAACCTCATAATACTAAGTACATCTCATGGGACCAGGATCTGACCTATTGGGGTCTTGATGGTGATGAACTGGTGACTGTATGGATTGCTCTCTCACCTGCCTCGGTTGAAAGCGGCTGCATGAAAATGCTTCCAGGCTCACACCTCGAAGGACAATCTTCACATCACGATACATACGGCGAGGATAACATTCTGCATCGGGGACAGGAACTGGATATGGCAGTTGATGAGGAAAAAGCAGTCAGCATTGAACTTCAGCCTGGTGAGGCTTCACTGCACCACGGCTGGGTGGCCCATGCCTCGCACCCTAACTATTCCGACGACCGACGAATAGGCTTGTCCTTGCAATACCTCACTCCGCGGATGAAGCAAAAACACACTGACCGTGAGTCAGCACTGCTCGTACGCGGCGAGGAACGCTACGGGAATTTCCGTCCGGAACCAATTTGTACAGAGGATTTTGCTCCGGAAATGCTGGCCTTCCAAACTGAAATGGAGAGGCTGAAACATGAAGTTTATGATACTGATTAACTGATGATAAATTACATTCATCTTTCAAACTTCATCCTGCTTTTGCGCAAGGCAAATTTTCCAAGTATCAAACTTAGAACTCCCATCATAACTATTTGCAAATATGCTTCTCTCTCCATTTTTATAGACAGCAAAAAATCATAAAATCCATGAAGCAGGGAAGAAATTAACCAACCCTGAAGAACTGTGATCATTGGCAAATAGAAGCTGTTTTTTCTTAGTTTACTTGCATCCAGCTGCAGTCGTGATTTTGCCACAAAATATCCCATCGGCACACTCATAAAAGCATGGGCCGGAATGGTGATTACAGTTCTCGTCGCCACAACCGCAATCCCGAACTGATCCAAATAATAAAAATTCTCCATTGTTGCAAATCCTACTGAAACTACTGCCGCATAAAGGATCCCATCAAATGGTTCTTCTAAATGACGACTTGGATACACAACTGCTAATAAGACAAGTAATTTTGCAAACTCCTCATTAAATCCAACGAGGAACCAAAATCCGGAACTAAACAAAGGGATTGGCTTACCAAACAATACAATCTGTGGAAAAGGGGCTTCCGCCCAGAAAAGCGTGTATTTTTCAACCGCATGATTCAGAACCAGCGCAAGCATGCCGCATCCCATGCCGCCTACAAACAAAATCATCAGCAACGGCAGGTAAACTTTTTTATAACGCTGGGCATGATAAAATACCCAACCCCAGAGAATTCCGGGAACAAGCACTATTCCAACAATTGGTAACATTATTTCTTATACTAAATGTTGTGATTGCATTTGATTCATGCCATAGTTTTTTGGTACAACACACTTTTTACAACTTGTCTGAAGGAGACTACAACATGCCGGATGAAAGTCAAGAAGGAAGCTGATGCAGCGTAAATCCCTTTCCTCTACAATGAACAGTTCGGACCTGGAACACTACGCTGATATCATCAAGTCCGGACGATATTTTCGCAAGATCAGCAAGTCTCTTCTCAAGGGAATGCTGCGGCATGGTGAATTTGTTTCATTGGATGCTGAAGAATACCTCATACGGAAAGAACATACCAATCCTCCGGAATTAATTGTTCTGCTGGAAGGTTCACTTGCGGTGACTTCCCAGGGTAACTTTATTATGCGCATGAATAATCCCGGAGATGTAGTTGGCGAGATGTCGGTGATTTCAGGTGAATCCAATCATTTTGCAGATGTCGTCACCGAAGAAAAATCAAAGGTGATGATTTTCCCTCATCATCTTTTCAAAGTTGCTGATGAGGACACAAAAGTTTCTGTGGCCTATCTGATTTTTTCGCACATACTTGCGGAAAAACTGAAACACATAACAGCACAATCCTTGCTGAAAAAAAATGCTCGTTCACGGGAGAGTGTACGTCCGCTAATTTGTATTCTTGATGCTGATGAAAAATCTCGAGAAAGCTTCAAATCCGCTCTTGAAAAAATTTGGACAAAAGCAATAATAAATGAAATAGATTCTTACCATGAATTTATTGAAAATCCCCATGAGAATCGTTTCGATTTGTTGATTGCTGATCCTGAAAACATAACTTCCGGTACTTCAAAAAAAGAATCAATTCAGCACTTTATAGAAATCTGCAACTCATATACTGCCCCATTGCTGGTAATAAGTAAATTTTGTAAAAAAGAAGAAAATCGGATATTTTTTTCCGAACTTGGAGTGTACGATTTTTTAAACAAACCCTTTGCGGATTTTGACCTGCAACATGTACTGACAAAATTCCGTAAAGATCATTATCGGCAAAAAGAGCTCGAACAAGTAGTTATTAACGCGGATACAGACAAGCTTACAGGATTAGCAAACCGCCGCAGGATGGATGAATTTCTAGACGCGCTAGTCACCCTGTTTCCGGAAGAAAAGCGGCCTTTTTCATTAATAATCGCTGATGTTGATCACTTCAAACATTACAATGATACTCATGGACATCAGATGGGGGATGTTGTGCTGGCCACCGTTGCCTCAATATTTAAAAATCGTATCCGGAGAGGTGACCTGGCCGCACGGTTTGGTGGTGAAGAATTTGTTGTAATCCTACCAAATTGCGCCAAGGATAATGCAATCAAGATTGGCAACAAACTGCGACTGGCAATTGTTGATGAAATAATCCCCTTTCAGGAACAGCAGCCCATGGGCAATCTTACCTGCACTTTTGGTGTGGCAACCTTTCCTGATGACGCGAATAGCAAGGAACTTCTGCTGAAGAAAGCTGATGAATGTTTATATGATGGAAAGGAAAGCGGACGAAATAAAGTTGTTGCTGCTGAAACAATTTAAAATATGCTTCTTTCAGAAAAATTATTTACAGAGCCTGTCTACACTTCACTAAGTGGTGTTATGAAATCACGCATTTTCAGAATATTTTTCATCAAACTTTATTATAATCTTGCATAAACACTGAAATTGCGGCAGAATTGATAGGTTTAGGAAGAGAAATATGTCCAAACTGCCTGTCGAAGTAAATAGTTCGCAGAACAGTTTAAATGAGAACGAGTAATAAATAATGAAAACCAGATTTGCAAAAAAAGAGGATTTCCACAATGGGACCTGTCAAAGAGCATGGTGGATAGTTGACGCGGAAGGTCTGACGCTAGGCCGTGTCGCGACACGAATTGCTCATGCACTTCGAGGAAAACATAAAGCAATATTTTCTCCGCATGTTGATACAGGTGACTTCGTGATCGTGGTAAATGCTGAAAAAATACATGTCAGCGGCAATAAAGAAAAAGATAAAATGTATTATCGACATACCGGATATCCCGGAGGAATTAAAAGTACCAAATTTTATGAATTACAGAAAAAACATCCGGAACGAATTGTAGAAGGTGCTGTCAAGGGCATGATGCCCAAAAACGCACTTAACAGACAGGCACTGCGACGTTTGAAAGTTTACTCCGGAACAGAACACCCTCACGAATCTCAACAACCTCAGCCCCTTAACATTTGATTTATGGAAAAACTTGCAACCGTACAGTATTATGGTACCGGACGCAGAAAAGACTCCGTAGCCCGTGTTTACCTCAGACCGGGAAACGGAGATATGCTAGTCAACAAACGCCCTGTAGAAGAATATTTCGGCAGAGATACTCTCAAAATGATCCTCAGGCAGCCTCTGGAAATTACAGATTCATTAAATAAATTTGATATAATTGTTAATGTCCACGGAGGAGGATTGTCCGGACAAGCCGGCGCTATTCGGCATGGAATTTCACGAGCGTTATTGCTCGCATTGGAAGATTCACGCAATGTTCTTAAAAAGGCCGGAATGCTGACACGAGATTCTCGCAAAGTTGAGCGGAAAAAATACGGACAGCCTGGAGCCAGGAAAAAATACCAATATTCAAAACGCTGACTGTTTCTTTATAAATTAGTCGCTTCATGGGTGAGATGCTCTGAGTATCAGTATCTCACTGACATTTCAGATTTTCTACATTAACAAGAGGACTCTGCATCGCTTTTTTTAAGCCGCATGGTCACAATTCTTTTCTTATTTTGGACATTGAGTTCGGTTTTTTTAACACTCAATGTTTTCAAACCCCTCGCCGCTAGAAGGCACGCTTCTTTTCCCTCAATACTAATATCCTATGTTTGCGGATGGCTTGTTGGTGACTTGCTTCCGCAATGGATCCTGCTCAATATCGGCATAGTCCTCCTTTTTTCATTTTCAGATATTTACAGCCATCCAATAGGCTTGGGAGGACTTGTTGTGCATCTTACAGGTTGGTGTGCCTTGATTCTGCGTCTGTGGATCATCTTTAATCTGCCGGAACGTCTTGACCAAAAAATGGAGCAGCAGTTAGGCAATAACTGGAAAAACACTTCAGCAAACTTCGATCCTCCTGGAAGCATATTGGACATTAACTGGCACAGTTGGTTTAATCCGAATATAGTTTTTGAAGATCCACGGATTGAAATAATACGGGAACAGGTATTTCACCAGGAAAACGATCTGCAGCTTAAACTGGATTTTTATCGTCCCAAAGGTTCAAAAAAACTTCTTCCTGCAATTTTGCAAATTCATGGCGGCGCCTGGATCAGCGGCAGCAAAAGACAGGCAGCATTGTTAATGACTCACATGGCCGTGCAAGGCTGGGCTTGTTTTTCTGTAGTACACCGTTTCAGTCCGGATATTGTTTTTCCGGAACATTTGATCGACATAAAGCACGCGCTGCAGTGGATTAGAAATAATGCTGAAGAATACGGAGTTGATCCGGATTTTATTGTGGTAACAGGAGGATCAGCTGGTGGTCACTTGGCCTCGTTGATGGCTCTCACACAAAACAAACCTGAGTTCCAGCCTGGATTTGAAAAGACTGACACAAGTATTCAAGGTTGCGTTTCCTTGTATGGTGTTTTCGATTTCAGTGAACCATTTAATGATAACACTCCTTATCCGGCCAAAGCCAAATTGCTGGAAATTGTCTGCGGGGGAACTCCGGATTCGAAGCCGGAGTGCTATAACCAAATTACTCCAGCCTACTGGATTTCTGAAGAAACTCCACCGTTTTTGCTTGTACAGGGAGAAACAGACGCGCTTATTCCTGTTAATGAAACTCAAACATTTTTTCACGCTCTTCAGTCGCAAAACTCACAGAATTCCGCAATGTTGAGTTTACCATTAGTGGAACATGCGTTTGACATTTTCCCCACTTTGACGGCACAGTGTATAGTACCAACTATTGAACGCTATCTGGTAATGCTTCACGATAACCACATCAATCGAACAGGTGGAAAATGAAACCGGCAGAAAAACAAATTCCTGAATTAACTGCATTGGCTGAGCTTCCAGTTCTTGAGCATCATGAAAATGGAATTGTACGCTTAACGCTCAATCGTCCAAAACAATTCAATTCAATGTCTGAAGCGTTGTTAACTTTGCTTCAGGAAAAGCTGGATGCTATTGCGGAAAACAAGGACGCAATTGTAGTTATTCTTGAAGGAGCAGGCAAGGTCTTTTGTGCCGGACATGATTTGAAGGAAATGGTGGCGACACGGAATGAAACATATTATAAATCGCTTTTTCAACAATGCAGCAGAATGATGATTACTCTAAATAAAATGCCACAGCCGGTCATTGCCTGTGTACATGGAATCGCTACTGCCGCAGGTTGTCAATTAGTCGGAGCATGTGACCTTGCGGTGGCTTCGGAGGACACTCGTTTTGCCACCTCCGGAATCAACGTGGGTTTGTTTTGCTCAACTCCGTCTGTTTCTGTCAGCAGGAACATCCCCCGTAAACAGGCCATGGAATTGCTGCTGACAGGAGAATTTATTGACGCGGAGACCGCACTAAAATGGGGTTTGATAAACAGGATTGCTCCTCCAGAAAAACTGGATGAAGAAGTTAATAAACTGGCTGATGCAATTCTTGCCAAATCATCGGTTGCGGTTTTTACAGGAAAGAAAATGTTTTACAAACAACTTGAGCAAAATATGGAAGATGCATATTCCTATGCCGGAGAGATCATGGCCTGCAACATGATGGCAGAAGATGTTGACGAAGGCATTGACGCTTTTGTAAACAAAAGACCCGCCGTTTGGAAAGGACGGTGAACAAATGGAGATAGTCGACTGTTGTAGAGTTGATCTGCTTTACCGGCAAGATGCAGATCAACAAACAGTATAATTTATTTCAACAGATTCTACATTCTTAATACTTATTATCTGCAGTAAAATTATTTGCTTTTGTAAATGTACATAGGAATGTCCAGGTGATGAAGCAAATAATCAGTATTACTTCCAAGGAAAAAACGACCGGCAATACTGTGATCATGTCCGGCAAGCATAAGTATTCCCGCCTGAACTTCAATTTGATAATCCAGTATCCGCAGATATGAAGAGCTGCCGAAAAGTACTACCCGTTTTTCAGGTACTGTAATCTTAATCGGAGCAAGAAATTTTTCCATTAATTCCAGTCCTTCTTCTTCATTCAGCTCCAGTTCTGCCTTTCCCAAGCCCCAGCTTGCTTCAGCGCCATAATAAGTATAATCGACCTGCATCATCACATGAATAAAATGAAGTTCAGATTCAGTCCGTTCCGCCCACTCATTTGCCTGTTCTACTACAGGTCGATTTGACTCACTAAAATCCAATGGAACCAGTATTATCTTATTATTTGATGCAGAAGTCTTTTTGCTGATATACAAGGGACAGTGTACATGATGAACTACATAATCCGTATTGCTGCCCATGAAAAGGCGACCAAGCAATGTATGAGAATGTGCTGCCATAATAACAAGATCGGCATTAACACTTTCCACAAGTTCCACTATTTTCAGATAGGGACTGCCATATTCATGAAAAGTCTGAAAGCTTGAGTTCAACTCCAAATCTTCCAGATAATTCTTCAGCTGCGGAAGAGCATGATTTTCCTTACTATAATCAAGATGTTCTATATAACCTGGATAGTATGAATATTCAGGCAGCGGACTGACATGGAGAAAGTATAATTCACCCGAGGTACGCTCCGCCCATTCATCAGCAAATAATGCTATTTCCTTACTGACTTCACTATAATCAATTGGTACTACAATCTTCTTTTCCATATTACCCTCCCTTGTTTATAATTAAGCCTTCTTTTCAAGTAGCAGGATTTTTTTGAAAATGCAAGATATTTTTTCTTATCATCTTAATCCTTGGTCATGGACAATACTCAATGAGCGGTAGAAAACAAGATTACACTCAACCTCCAAACATGAGAGCTGCTTTATATTCAATAGAGTTTGCCGATGTTGATATAATTTGACCATTGGATGTATATGGTGCAATATGAATTTTAATCAGGAATACAGAATGAATGTAAGTTTCAATGAGTGATCCAATAAAAAACTACCGTCCTGAAATGACATCTGCTGAAATAGCGGCTTCTTACCCTGTAACAGTTACGGATGAATATGGAAAAAGCAAGGAGGCTCATATTACCGGAGAACGTCCGTTGACCCTGTATGTGGACAAACGGGAAATAGTGACGCTGATGACTCTAGGCAAATTTCCGGAGCTCCTAGTTATCGGCTATTTGTATAATCAGGGTTTCATTAAAAAAACAGAGGAATTGAAAGCTGTGCAAGTTGACTGGGACGTAGAATCCGCGGTGGTTGTTACCCACAGCGGAATTGATAATATGGAGGAAAGACTGGAAAAGCGCACCGTCACATCAGGCTGTGGACAGGGCACCGTTTTTGGGGATTTAATGGAAAACCTGGAAAATATCAAATTGCCAACACCAACTTTGCGTCAATCTTCTTTTTACCACCTCTTAAAAAACATTCGTGAATACAATGAGGTATATAAAAAATCTGGCGCTGTGCACGGCTGTGCTTTGTGCAATGTTGAAAACATTGAAATTTTCATAGAAGACGTAGGAAGACACAATGCAACAGACGCAATTGCCGGACACATGCTGCTGGAACAGATTGATGGTTCTGAGAAGTTATTTTATACAACTGGACGACTTACCTCAGAAATGGTGATCAAAGTCGCCTTAATGGGTATTCCAGTCTTGTTTTCACGTGCCGGTATCACACATATGGGGCTTGAACTTGCACAAAAACTGGGGGTAACCACAATAGCGCGTGCAGGCGGTAAGCACTTTCTGGTTTACAATGGCGCAGATACAATAGTATATGACGCTAAACCTGCTGAAAAATCTGGTTCGCTTTTCGATTCTGCAGGCCAAAATGAAGAAACATCTCTGCATGAAAGAAGACACAGAGCAGAATTGAGCACATAAGGGTAATTATTCTTAAAACAGCTTTTAGACAAAATTGTATGCGACCTTGAGAAGAATATCTTTCAATTCTAAGAGAGTTATATAAACTTGATTAAGAATTAAAAAATCAATTGACGTCCTTTTTTATCAATCACGCGTATGTGATTACCAATATTTCAGTTTCTTACAAGTTTCTGGATTCCCGCTTTCGCGGGAATGACATCTTTGTACATCTTCAAAATTGTTTCACTTTTCCAAAAAGCTTTTCAAAATAAATTCCGCAATTTCATCAATTTGATTTAAGTCCAAAACCGGAAGCTGAATTTTTTCACCCGGAACTTCGTCTGTAGCCAAGGCAACCACACCACCGACTTTTGGAAATAAAAACGGCTTACCCAGACTTGGCCGGTGTAATTCAATTTTTGCCAGCGGTTCATGCTTGAACCCCTCAACCAAAATCAGATCCAGTTCCTTCAGGGAAAGATGAGGTAAAAGATCTTCCAGTGCATGGTTGTCAGGTCTATCCGGGGACTCGTGTACCAGCGCCCAGCGTTTTGCGGAGGCCACCATCATTTCACACGCACCAGCCTTCCTTAGTTCATAACTGTCTTTTCCGGGATGATCAATGTCGAATAAGTGGTGCGCGTGCTTAACTAGACCAATTTTCAAACCTTTATTTTTCAAAACCGGAATCAACTTGGTTAACAGGGTAGTTTTACCTGTTCCGCTATAGGCGCAAAATCCAAGCATTGGGGGTGATTGCTGAACCATAGTGCAAATCTGTAATTATTGTATCTTTTGATTCAAAATAGTTTTTGAAGATTATAACGCTGGACAAAATAATCACGATTCCAGCTTACCTTCAGTGAGATGAAAATGCTTGTCGGTAAGACCATCAAAAATATCTGCATCATGACCGGTTACCACAATTGACATACCTTCTGATTTCATGCGTTTCAATAAATCACATGCCTGCATACGTGATTCATAGTCCATATTTGCCATAGGTTCATCCAGCAGCAGAACTTTCGGTTTCAATATCCAGGCCCTGGTAAAGGCTACTCGCTGCTGAACCCCTCCGGATAAGGTTTTTGCCTGTTTATTTGCCACATCAGCCAGTCCGGCCCATTCAAGGGCTTCTTTCAAGGAATCACTGCGTTGTGTGCGATTTAAATGCGTGAACCGTAAACCATAAGCAACATTCGATACAACTGTGCCGCTTAACAAATATGGCTGCTGGTGCAGGTAAATAATATTCTTGCGAATGCTCCGGATTACACTTTTCCAGCTGTGAGATTTTCCGGAAAATTCAATTTCCGCTTTAGAAGGTGTTTCAAGGCCGGCAATTATCTTTAGTAATGTGCTTTTCCCGGAGCCATTTTTTCCGGACAGCAAAATACATTTTCCCGGATATATTGATAAATTTACATTTTTAAGAATTTGATTTCCCGCAAAAGATTTTTCAATCCCGCGAAATAACAGCAAAGGTTCACTCATGCAGTGATTTCCTGTTTACCTTGAACATAAGTAAGAAATGCAGTCAGCATAAAGGCCAGCAGTAATAAAACTATCCCTAGTGCGATTCCCTGCGCGAATTCCCCTTTACTGGTTTCCAATGCTATTGCGGTGGTAATATTTCGTGTATAACCAAGGATATTTCCTCCGACCATCATCGAAATACCTACCTCAGAAATAATTCTGCCAAAGCCTGTTAGTACTGCGGCTAGTAAGCCAAATCGTACTTCATATAAAACCGTCAGCATGGTAAACCACCACGGCGCTCCCAAAGTTATGGAAGTTTCTTTAACTCGACGGTCAGCAGCATTAATTGCTGCATATCCCAAAGCTACCAGAATAGGAAAGCAAAGCATCATTTGTCCAATTACCATAGCTGTTTGAGTGAACAGTAACCTTAAATCTCCAAATGGCCCCTGCCTTGTCAACAGAACATACAACAATAATCCTATAACAACAGTTGGTACAGAAAGCAGTGAATTAAATACTGCCAGAACAATTTTGTTTCCAGGGAAATTTCCATTAGCTAATGAATATGCCACCACCATTGCCGGTGGAGTGGTCAGGATAATTGCCTTGAATGAGACCGAAAAGGAAAGCATTACTATTGACCACAGTTCTGAATCTCCGGTAAGCAGCATATGCAGCGCTTGTTGAGTAGATATCAGCATCCCTTCCATGTCAGTTATTAATTGCAACAGGTGTAAACAATGACCGGCCGTTTATTATAAAATTACTGATTTGTTTTTGTCCTTCAACTGATGTCAGCCATGCTATCAAAGACATAGCTCCCAAATAATTTATACCAGGATAACGAGCAGGATTGACCGCAATGATGCTGTAAGGATTGTGCAATTCGGTGTCGCCTTCAGCCAATAATTTTAAGGAAAGTTTTAATTGGAAAGCCAGCCAGGTGCCTCTGTCCACTATTGTGTAGGCATTCATTTCATCCGCAATTTGCAGCACACGCCCCATACCCTGACCTGCTTCACGATACCAGGATTTATGCCGTTTCAACTTTGCTTTTTTCCATAAAGAAAGCTCCTTTTTATGAGTTCCTGAATCATCACCCCTTGAAACAAAAATATGTTTCCCACGGGCAATTTTTTGGAGTACTCTCACCGCGTCACTTTCTCCACCAATCCCTGCTGGATCAGATTCAGGACCAGCAAAGACAAAATCATTAAACATTACAGCCCGTCGGTTAATTCCAAATCCTGCCTCCACAAAGGCTTTTTCTGCTGCCGGAGCGTGAACCAGCAGCACATCCACATTTCCATCCTGTCCCATCCTTAAAGCCTGTCCGGTGCCGACACTTACTACTTGCAGCTGGAATCCAGTGCGTTTTTCAAAATATGGTGTAAGTTCCCGGATCAGCCCAGAATTGTCGGTACTTGTAGTGGTTGCCAAACGCACCGGCTCAGCAAAAATATTCCCAGCACTGAAGATGTATATAAGAAATACAAGGATGGATTTTTTATGCATCATAGAGCCAAACTTGTACTTCTTCTCCCTCAGCGAAACCTTCTGAATCTTCTTCTGTAAGCAGGAATCCGTCTGCCTGAGTTGTAGAAGAAAGAATTGACGCGCCTCCTGCCGCAATTACAAAAGCCAGTTCATTTTCAATTCGCAGACGAACATATTCAATTCTGCCGATTTCTGATGAAATTTTTGTGGCAAGTTTTACTTTTTTTTTCCTGTAAGGCCAATCCTGAGAATAACCACCCATCATACATAAGGAGCGTCTAACAAAAAAGTCATAGGCAGATAAGCATGAAACAGGATTCCCCGGAAGCAAAAATACTTTTTTCCCTTCAATCAAACCAAATCCGGTTGGAGCAGCAGGTCGCATTGGAATACCGTGCGCCAGTAATTCACCAAGTTCATCCACCAGAATCGGTCCATGATCTTCAATTCCCACCGATGTGCCTCCGGTCATGCAAATCAAGTCTGCGCCAGGCTGGCTTAAATGTTCATGAAGTAAATCTTTTTCATCAGGAAGATGATGAACAGCCTTCAGCAGACCTCCATCACGATTTATTAATGGCGCAAGCATAACTGAATTTGAATCAACTATTTGAACTCCGCGTGGCTTTTCTCCAGGCTTTAACAATTCATTACCGGTTATCAGCAGTTCCACTCTCGGTTTACGAACAACTTTAATTTTTTTCAGACCTACACTAGCTAATACGGCAATATCCTGGGGTCGAAGGCATCTTCCCTGCTGCAGCAATCTTTGGTTTTTTTTTATGTCTTCTCCAATTTTCCCCACATGTTTTCCTGGAGGGACTGCGTCCAATACTTGAATATGATCACCTGATAATTCGGCATTTTCTGCCATCAGCACGGCATTTGCCCCTTTTGGAACAGGACCGCCTGTCATGATGCGCAATGCTTCACCTGGTTTAATAACTCCATCATAAGTCTCACCGGGAGTTACTTGTCCGACTACCCGAAACATCAATGGATTGTAAGACGAAGCACCAAATGTAGATTCCGCGTCAAGCGCATAACCGTCCATGGCAGAGCGATCAAACTCAGGTACATTTGCTGGAGAAATTATTTCCTCGGCCAATATTCTGCCACTTGCCTCAACAGTCAGGATTTCTTCTGCAGACAATAAATGTGAATGATCCTTTATTAATGAAAGCAAAGTTTTTACCGGTGTGCGCTTCAGAAATCCACGCATGCGAATATCAGCTTTTGGCATCAATATTTACTTCTTGAATTTAATTCTTTAAAAAACATTGGATGCTCCCACAACCAGACGGCTTGCGCAAGGCAATAAGAATAGCACAACCAGAGTAATGAGTGAAATGAAGGTGAAAGGGGAATAAATCAGGTACAGGTGAAGCTTTATAAATCAGCCAACTTACAAAAGCAGGAATTAGAAGAGTTTAGTTAAATGGCTCAATGATATTTTCAGGAATCTGCTTTTGCGGCAGGAGAAGCCTCAAATAGCGGCCCCTTCCAATCCTTTCTGCTTCCATATCGTTTTCGGGCAGCCTTCAGCGATTCTATCTTTACAGTTCCACGATCATGGAAAAGCTGTTTTTCCAGTTCAAAAAATCCCTGCAGCAATTTACCTGCGCCTTTATAAAAATCAGCATGTGGCGCCGATTCCAGTTCCTGAGCACATGCGGGCCCCCAGATCAAAAGGTGATTTTTCAAAAACCGAGCTTGCAACTCGAGCCACCTTACTTCCGTCTCAGTGTCTTCAGTGTCGATCTGTTTGCTGATCAACCAATTCATAATTTCCAATTCAAATCCAAGCGTGTCTTCAGGTTCAGGTAATTCTCCTTCTTTTTTTTTCAGACCAACCTCCTTCATAAACCCCCTGACTGCAGCAAGTGGAGCCTGAAACACGCTGCCGGTAAGATAGTGAGATTCGTACGGAAGAATATCTGGTTTGTGGGGACCAAGAAACAGCTGAACGAATTCATATTCAACTTCTTCAGCATTGTTTTTTTCAAGATAAAGTCGAATGCTTTTCCAGCCTTCCGCCATCAACTGAGATAACTTTGCAGCACCTGCCTCACGTTCTGCTATACCTTCCAGCATGGAAAGCAGAAACTCTGAATCAGGTTCTTTCCAAAAAAGTTTTACGAACAGGCCATAATATTTTTGGCGAAGATCAGCTAATTCTTTGTCTCCTGTCATTGCTACTTCCGCTTAGAAGTCTTCCTCAATTTCTCCACCCGCTTCAAACAGCAGGTGGTCCATTTGTCTGGCAACAAATTCCTTGTACTCAAAACTGTCCTCCAATAGTGTATCCGGATACTGTTTACGTAATTCACGCTCCTCCAATACAGCACCGCGCACAGCATTTTCAATCTTTGCGTACATATGTTCTTCATTTTCTTGTGTGGAATCAATAACTTTTTGCTGCCACCAACGCTGCCAAATTTTACGGTAAGAGCCTTTTTCAAGAAATTCTGAAGAAGATTTTACTGCTTCCAGTTCATCAAGTTCAGCGCCTGCCTTCAAACCATTCACTTCATGCCATTTTTGCAGCGACTGATCCCGAACAAAAGCATCAAGTGCAGCATCCATGAACTCTTTGTTTTTGCTTTTGCCGCGTTTTTTCTCACGGCTTCTTTTATTAACTTGGTTCATCTCAAGGTTCCCATCCTTTTTCCACCTCCATCATTGCTTCCACTGTACGACAGTCAGGACACATTCTGAGAATATTCTTACGATTTCCGGAAAAGGTATGCTGCAAAGACTCAACATTAAAAAGCTTGGATTCAACTGCTTCCAAGGCCCTCCTGTTGATGTAGGGCTTGTTGCACTGTATGCAGTTTATCATCTCATCCTCAGCCACTACAGTGAAGTCCAGTGCTTCCTTTTCAAGATATAATTCATTGTGCAACGTGATCACTCTTTCCGGACAGACCTGCTCGCACAGTCCGCAGCCCACGCAGTTGATGTGCTTGAAGTGCAGGCTGTTGTCCTCTTCACTGAACTTGAAGGCATTGGTAGGACAGACATTTGCGCAGGAACGGCAAAGTGTACATCCTGAATCCTTGACTTCAGCAAAGCCATAAGGAAGTTCTGAAGACAGTTTCACCCCACCGGGCTGTTTGCCTGTTTGCTCAATGAAACTTTCAAACACATCGGACAGCATTTCGCGGTTGCCGGTTTGGCGTGGTGTAGCCCATGTTGATGTAATCGGAGTTTTGTCCAACTCAGATGTGAACTGGTTCAACGCTCTCACCGCGTCAGCTTCCTGACCCTCCTCGGCCGTCAAAATACGTACACGCTGGTCTCCAAGATCGAAATGCTTTAGAATCAATTGAGAAAATTCAATTTTTTGATATAGCAGTTCACGCTCGCCGTTCGGACAATTTTCGCACCCCATAAGTCCCACACCTGCAGCTCCAAATGAAAGCGCAGCAAGTATATTTGATTCAGACACATAACGCAGACAGGGTACTTCAACAGGCAGTACTGCAGGCGAATAGGACAACGGGATTTGTCCTGCTTTTTCCTGAACCTTGCGTCCCATTTCCTCACAGTGGAACATGATTACTGGAGGATCAGCTGTATCGGGTTCCTTGTTTGTAGACGTTAGCAATGTAGAAAGGCGAGCATATATTTCCTGTGGAGACGGTTCAGTAAAACGCAGTGCAGAGGTAGGACAGGCAGAAACACAGGCACCGCAGCCTTCACAAGTCAGGTGGTCAACCTGGATTCGTACCGGATTTTCAGTCTGTCGAGAAATTGCATCATAAGGGCAAAAAGTGATACAACGTCCACAGGTTTCTATTCCTTTATCACCTCCGGCGCAAATTTCCTGATCATAAATCAAATGTTCCGGTTTGTGGAAGTAACCAACCAAATCCCTTATCTGACTTGCTGTTTCTTCAAGAATTTCATCATCTGCACTGGTAAGCAAATGAACTCCTGTCCTTCTTTTGATGCCTTCCGGAAGTGTCTTCGTCAAGACAACAAGCTGGTCCACATTGAGGTCAAAGCGTCTTTGTGAACCACCATTTGTCACAGAATCCGGTTCAAGTGTAATCTTAAGATTTCCCAATCGTCCTTCAACCGCAACCAGGAAAGCACGCTGATCCCACAGCGGAGAGTTTTCCAGGCCCTCAGTTTCCGGAGAAATGCAAAAGGTCAAACCACCGCTACCTTCAGCTACCAGATCTTTCAACTTTCCGGCCAGTTTCATCCCATCGGCAAACTCAGTGTAGATTGCCACTCTATTCCCTACCCTCAGAGGATTTACTGGGACATTTTTTTGTGCCCTTAGTCCAGCAGCACGAATCTCAGCCTGAATCAATTTTTGTGCTTTGAAGTGTGACTGATCTGCATCAGGGTGAGGAGCAAAACATTTACCTTTCAAATCAAGGAAATGAAGTGTTTTGCCCGGTAAGGCTTTCTCAAAAATTGACGGGTCTGCACAACAGCCAACAATAACATGTTCCGTATCCTGTTGTTCAGTATCCTCTGCAAAAGCAAGAATATCCTCTTCCGGGTTGGTTGCCACTTTGACCAAAGACGCAGTCTCACCGAATTTTTGTGCATCCACATTCAAAGTTGAACGGCAATCGCAGAGAAATGCTCCCCAATTCTTAGATTGCATTAATTCCTTTTCTTATACATGTTAGCTCCGTTATTGATTAGGGATGATAATAGTTCACTGTGCCTGTATATAGTGTTACACACCTTTAACCATTGGCATTCTGTGAGGGTTACCAGCGATTAAATATTCCATTCCCATTTCCTCTGTAATAGATTAACGAATGTGAACTGGCTGATACCATCGCCAAGTCGATGTCCCCATCACCATCAAAATCACCATTCACTATAGCAATTCCATCATTGGCAGTATTTATGGAAGAACTTTTTTCAAAGTCTCCATTTCCTTTACCCAGATAAATAACGATGCCACCTGCTGTACGGTTTGAAACGGCCAGATCAAGATTGCCATCTTTATTGAAATCTCCGCTGGTCAGTCCATGCGGATTGACTCCAGTCTGATGTCTTGCATGCAATTTGAGGTTCCCCTGCCCATCTCCCAGATAGATCTCTACCGATTCCTCCCCTGCAACTACAACAGCCGCATCCAATTTATTATCTCCATTCCAATCACCATATGCTCGATAATGTGGGAACCGTCCTACTTTTACAATATTTGCCTCCTTGAAAGTCCCATCACCTTTGGCAAGCAATATCGACAAAGTGTGGGAGCCCAAACTTCCCACAACCAAATCAGGAATCTGATCATTATTCAGGTCAATTCCATCCATAATGTGAGGTCCCCGTTCCACATCTATTGTGTATGTTTTTTTAGGTACGCCTTTCGAATCATTTATAAAAATTACCACTTTTGAAAGCGCTGCCTGAGTTACAGCCAAATCAGCATATCCGTCCTGATTAAAGTCGCCTGCAACAACACAGGCAGGACCATGTATATCTTCAATGTCCATACGACCCTGAAAATCACCTTTTCCATCACCATAGTATAAACTCAAGCTTCCGGCTCCAGTGTTAGTGGTGATCAAATCAAGGTGGCCATCATTGTCCAAATCCGTACTAGCAACCCATGTCGGCCCTTTTCCTACATGCAGATGATGATTGGCAAGAATCTTACCTGTATTGTCTGATAGTAAAACAGCTAATGTTTGCGAGGCTGAAGCCGGAATTGCAAAATCTGTGTTGCCGTCTTTATTGAAGTCTCCCAGAGTAATCGCGTGCGGGAAATAGCCGCCAATTCGCTGATTCCCTGAATCATTACCAACAACTTGCTGATGGGCAAGTAAAATTGATTCCTTCCAAAAATACTTGTCTAGAAAATCTGATTTGCTTGAAAAATTAACAGTGGAAGTATTTTTTGCAGATTCCTGAAATACAACAGGTCTAAGAAACGGGGAAAATTTATTGAAAAAGTGCTTTCCAGATTGGGGATAGAAAACCAGATTCCTGGCTTTACTATAAACAGGCTTTTTAAATAATGACCCTTCTGAAGAAGTTTTCTGTTTTAAGTCCCGGAGATAAGAAATCAGGTCTTGAATCTCTTGTTCCGTTAAATTGAAACCAAGAGCAGGCATGAAATCAGTTAGGCCAACAGCACGCCCTCCAAACTTGATTACTGTCTGTAAATATTCATCTGATCTTTGAGGAAGCACCTCCAGTAAATCAGGCACAGGTACAGGTGGCTTGGCTGCCTTCTTTTCCCAATCCCATCCTTCTCCGGCCGGACCATGGCAAAGTACACATTGCTCTGTGTAAATTTTTTCACCATTCTTTAGATTTTCCTGGGAAACAGCTGTTGTAGCAACAGATATGAAAAATATCAAAAAAGGCAGGAATTTCTTCAAGGTCTTAATCCAAACTACGCAAATCTGCAGTGCAGTAAGAAATTTTCACTTAAGATCCTAAATGCTTCTATCCGCTGATGGGAATTTGAAAAAGTGCCGGAGGGAAATTCAATGGTGCCTTCAAGTCGCCACCCCAAACAATTACAAAACGCAGGATAACACCGCCCACCAGAATTGAGGCAAATTTAAATCCGGAGACCCAGTTTGTATATGTTTTGATGACTGTTGCAAAAATCATTTCAATTAAGCCAATTACCAGCGGGAGAGTCAGTCCCAATCCAATAATTCCCCACCAAAACCAGGGTGAAAGAGTCCCCTGTGTAACATACTCATATACCAATTCACTGCCGTTAGGAGCTATGAAAAATCCTGAATTATCATTTTTGACTGGGTTTGAAGCAAGATAATCCATAAACATTTGTAACTCAATTAATTCAATAAATATCAAAACCATAATTGCATAGCCAAGTACACTTATAACTTTTGAAGTGTCATCGGTACCATTGCCTTGTACTTTAGCTTTTCCGGTTGCAAGTCCTGCAGGTCCGCTAAAAACTTTCTGAGGGGCAGTTGGACTATAAAATGCTTGATAAAGCACATACACAAGTCCGGAGCAGGCTAATCCGGTTAATACTCCTGAATTGAGAAACAGATAAGGCAGAAACTGCTCAGACCATAAAGGAACAAACTTTGCCCCAGTCAGCAGCAAACCTGTATAAAATGAGACAAACACCAGCAGAGGTAATCCGATAACACCTATAACTCTTCTGATAGTTTGATCAACTTTGTAATACCATAAGGCGGCATAGGCGACAACCAGTGGAACGGCCAGACCAACCGACCAGCCACCAATAACCATCCACGAATTATAATTCTTAAAGAAAAACGGAAACAAAATTCCTCGTTCCGGTTTTCCAAGGTGAAACGAAATGAAAGCTCCAGCTAATGCAAGTACAGGCAGAACTAATATTGCTGTTACTTTGGAAAAATTTTCGAATTGCTTAATCTTAATTCCAAGCAAATCGGCCGCCACCGCAACAACAAACAACCCGCCGCTTAAGCCTCCAAAAAATAGATACATGGGGACAAACAAATCATTGCCCCATTTAGAATTCATCAAGATGATTGGTTCCATTTGATTTCTCCTAAAAGCGATTATGCAATAACTTATGTACTAAAGTTTCCGTGAAAAATTGATTTAGAAAGTTGCACAAAGGCTTGCTCGACCATATGACCAGGTATGGACTGCTTCATCAATAAACCAGTCAGGGCCAGTCGAAGTAGCCTGGGAAGGATGAGGAAATTCAAATAAACTTCCATTAAATTAAATAATCCCACAACAATTAACACCAAACACAAACAGGTTCACACCGGAGAACTACATCTCCAGTGTGAACTACTGCAATTGCATGACCAATTATCAGGATACCTGACCTAATTGTTTGGATAAGCTGTCCCCCAGCCCCAGCTTCCTGCTGCGGAACCTCTTGCTGCAGAACGAGCACGAACCACATTTGCTACTTCTTCTGCATCTCCGGCCACCAAAGCTTTGGTGGAACAAATCGAAGCACACATGGGAAGTTTACCCTCCGCAATACGATTCGAACCATATAGTTCCTGTTCAGTGGCTGAGAATGCTTCCTCAGGTCCACCGGCACAGTAAGTACACTTGTCCATCACACCACGTTTTCCAAAGGGAGAACCTTTTGGGAATTGCGGTGCGCCAAATGGACAGGCATAGAGGCAATACCCGCATCCGATGCAAGTATCCTTGTTGACGTGGACAATACCATCTGCCCTGTGAAACAATGCGTCCACAGGACAAACTGACACACATGGTGCATTAGAGCAGTGCATGCATGGAACTGCCACGTTTGTTTCACCCGGTTGTCCTTCATTAACTGTAACCACCCTGATACGGGCGATCCCCGGAGGAACGTTATTTTCATTTTTACATGCGACTTCACAACCACCGCACTCAATGCAGCGCTTCGTGTCAACATAGAACTTCATCCTTGCCGGTGCATGTTTCCCTTCTGGTCCAGAGGCTGAACGGGCAGGGATGGTAATATTTGTTGTTGCCATATTCCTTCTCCGATATCAGGCCTTCATTATTCTGCAAAGACCAGTTTTTGTTTCCTGCATCTGAGTGATGCGATCATATCCATAGTTGGTTACTGTATTTGCCGATTCTCCAATTCCATAAGGAACATATCCTTCCGGATACTTATGTGACAGGTCCTTTCCTGACATAACCCCTCCCCAGTGGAAAGGCAGATAAACCATATCAGGACTAACCCTTCTGGTGACTTTTGCCTTAACCTTAATACGGCTTGGCTGTGTGTCAGTATCCTCTGGAGATTCAACCCATATCAAGTCCCCATGCTTGATGCGATTATTGTTGGCAAGCCTTGGATGGATTTCTGCATACATTTCAGGTTGCAGTTCCACCAGCCACCAGCAATTTCGCTCACTGTTTCCTCCTCCTTCAAACTCAACTTGTCTGCCGGAAGAGAGAATAAGGGGATATTTTTCAACCCAGTCTTTCTTCTGCAGGCTTTTAAAGAGAGTTGGAACACGATAATGATCCTTCACGTCGTCATATGTGACCCACTCAGTAATGAGATCAGGTCTGGGACTATGAAGTGGCTCACGGTGTTTTGGAACCGGATCATCCTTCATGGTCCATACATGGAAGCGGGCGCGGCCGTTTCCATAAGGCGCAAGCCCTTTGGCAATTGCATCCTCAAAGACCTTTCCTGTCAGATCGGTTTTCCAGTTCTTCATTTCCGCGTAGCCTTCATTGAGAGAACTATCAACCGGTGCTGAGCCTTTACCCGCCAGCAATGTTCTGCCGTCAGGAGCCTTTGGCCCCCACCTTGCCCGGAAGCCCATACCTCCCTCAGCTACTGGAATGCTTGTGCGATAGAGAACATGTGACCCCGGATGTTTATCCGTCCAGCATGGCCATGGAAGTCCCCACTGCTCACCATCACATGGACCTCCTTCTGCTATTTTTGTTTTAAGGTCAAAGGCGTGACCCCATTCCTGCTGTCGTTTCATCCTTTCCACGGTTTGACCAGTCATTCCAATGGTGCGCATACCGAGGTTCCACTCTCGAGTGATATCCTCCGGCAACTCTTTCCATGCCCCATTTCTACTCTTCTTGAATTCCTTACCAAAACCCAGACGATCCGCAAGGTCAAGAATGATATCGAGATCCTTCCGTGATTCCCAGACTGGTTTCACCACCTGGTTACGCCACTGGATATCCCTGTTGGAGTTAGTCACTGATCCAGCCTGCTCATAAACAGTTGCGGCCGGAAGGATGTAAACTCCATCCTTACGATCAGGCAGAATAGAAGTAGTTGTTACAAATGGGTCAATATCTACCAGCAACTCCACTTTGTCCAGAGCAGTCTTGATCCGGTCCATTTGGGATTGACTGTTGCAGGAGTGCCCCCAGTAGAAGGCCGCATGGACATTAACATCCTGTCCAAGCTCCTTTGTATCCATCAGTACACCCTCGTACCAGCGTGCCACTGTGAACCCTTTCTTACCCATTATCTTCTCATCCTTAAATCGTGATTTAATCCAGTTGTGTTCAACACCCCAGACATTTGACCAATGCTTGTATGCAGTGTTAACACCCAGACCATAGTAACCGGGAAGGGTATTTGATAACACACCAAGATCTGTGGCTCCCTGGACATTATCGTGTCCACGAAAGATATTACAACCACCTCCAGGCTTACCCATGTTACCCAGTACTAATTGCAGAGCAGCGTATGATCGAGTGTTTGATGTACCATTAGCATGCTGAGTTCCGCCCATGGCCCATATGAGTGTGCCTGGTCGGTTCTCTGCCATCAGCCGGGCTGAATGCACTATATCTGCAACAGGCACCCCTGTAATGTCAGAAACAGTCTCAAGATCATAGCGCTTCAGTTCTTCTTTCAAGTCACTGAATCCATAAGTACGATCATTGATCATGCTTTTGTCTTCCCAGCCATTTTCCAAGATAACATTGATAAGGCCATAGATTAAGGCCACATCCGTACCTGAACGAAATTGCACAAATTTATTAGCAAATGCTGCGGTTTGAGTAAATCTTGGGTCAGCAACAATGATTTGCGCTTTATTCTCCTCTTTCGCTGTTAAAATATGCTGCATAGCAATAGGGTGCGAGGTGCAAACATTTTCTCCAATAATGAAAACACACTGACTGTTTCTTATATCGTTCATGGAGTTTGTCATTGCTCCGTAACCCCAGGTATTAGCAATCCCGGCCACAGTGGTGGAGTGGCAAATTCGAGCCTGGTGGTCAATATTGTTACTCCCCCAGAATGCCGCAAACTTGCGCAGCGCGTATGAAGTTTCGTTATTGTGATGGGCAGAACCCAGAATCATCAATGCATCCGGTCCATGCTTTTTGCGAATATCCTGCAACTTTGCAGTAATTTCGCTCATTGCCGTGTCCCAGCTGATACGCTTCCATTTTCCGCCGTCCAGCTTCATTGGAGACTTGAGACGTTTCTCACTGATCACATGCTCTCTGGCCGCAGAGCCCTTTGAACAAAGGCTGCCCTGATTGATAGGATGCTCAAACCATGGTTCAATGCTGACCCAGGTGTCGTTTTCCACCTCTGCGATGAAACCACAGCCAACAGCACAGTTTCCACAGATGGTCTTAATCTGATTCAGCTTACGAGGATTTCCTCCCGTATCAGTTGCGGCTTTTGCTTCCTTCACCAGCGATGGCCCCATTGCAGCCAGTCCAACACCCATTCCTGCCGCGGTGATAAAACCTCGGCGACTTACTCCTGTCTGGAGTCCGTCCATCAAAGCAGGATTTGGGTACTGTCCGCCACTTTCTGTAACTCTGGTCAGTTTCATAAATCCTCCTCTCATGTATATAGGGTTTTGTAATATCGCTCAGCTTCCTTGGTCCGTCGATACAAAACAGGACCGGTTGAACCTGAAGCTGTTTTTACTGCTTTCCCGACGGCCGAACCTGCAGTCATGATGGTAGCCGATGTGGCTCCCGCAGCTACAAGTGCTCCGCGAAGAAAACTCCTTCTATTCGAACCTTTTTCCTTCTCCATATTTCATCCTCCTAATGATTCAGAAAGTGTTCATTAATTAAGGCCTGAAAGGCCCTGTGTAAACTTCCCTCATGCAGTGTGCTGCATAGGGTCGTATGGACTCCTGTCTGATATTAAACAAAAAACTGATTTTTCAGATTCAGGAGATTCATTAATCAACTAACACACGCAATGGAATCACAAATTATACTTCCATCATCGTTAGTCGAAGCAACCTCAAGCTCCACTTGATAACCTTCTTCAAGGTCCTCCAATTCACCGCCCATCAGTCCGACTGTCTCATCTTCTATAATCTCCACATTAGTGCGCAGCGCGAAATTAACCGTAATTTCATTGCCGTTACCTTCAACAATCAGCGCTGAACGGTTCTCAAGATCCAGATGGCTTATTCTTCCTTCAATCATGGTTTTTACCCTATTAGAATTAAAGACCTAAATCTTCTATTTCAGATACATAAAAAATAATAAATTAGCACCTGCTAAATTTATTATTGGTGTATGCTATCATTAAATTTTAGACCTTACTAACAACATATTGAAATCATTCACTAATATTGACTTCAAAATAAAAATCCTACTCCCACTTCAAAAGCCTGTCAAGAAAAAAAAACAATTTTTTTGACTTATTTTTAAAATATTTAATAATTCGTTTAATATCATTATCTTGGAAGAATTTTTTTTTTGTAACAATTATAAAAACTGAATGTTTCGTAAAAAGATATCAATTTTACTTTTCACATTTTGTTATTTCTTGATCACAAAAAATGCATTCGGTCCGCCGCAATAACCTGCTAGTTGGATTTGATGATAAACAAAAACAATTGTTTTTCCTACGGACATTTCTGCAAACTCAAAGCGCCATAGTTCCGTTTTTTGCTGAAATTCTCTGCGCAGCACTTCAAATCGATACATTTCTCTTATTAACACATAGGCCGCAGCAGGGTGCCATTCAGATTCCAATGGACTGCCGTAGATTCCTGTTACCTGATATTCAGTATTTTGATTTACAGCCAGTTTGCATCGATTTCCCTGTGTGTCTTCAGACTCTTTTCCAACTGCAAAAGAATAATTGAGCATGCATAAAAAAACTAACAATAATCGCATTTTTCAATTGAGCAAAACCGGAGTCACTTTGACATTGCCGTCATCCAAAACAATCTGATGAAACGATGAGTTTTGTCCGGAATACAATTTAGAACAGGATGCCGCTGAGTTAACCAACATCAAATCCGGACCTGAATCTCTTGGAAGACAGTGAAGCCAATTCCTGTGAATGTGTCCATGCAAGTAAAGACTGATTTGCTGATTTTGCAAAATCCAATTCCGTACCGGAACAAGATTATACAACTCATGAGACCTGTCGAATTTCCAGTCTTCCGGAAATGTTAGCGGGTAGTGATTGGCAATTATGAAGTTAGTCTTTTCGGGATAACTTTTCAGAAGTGTTTCAGTAGCCTTTATGGTGCTTCCCTTCACTGTTCCTGCCGCAGTAATCCAGTCATTATGATGAGCGCTGTCCCATCCGACTATGACCCATTCCTGATTGAGGTTGCGCACATGTAATTCATTTGTACCAAAAAACTCACCAAAATATTGAGTGAATAAATCGGTGCCGGACGGCTGCCTGACATAGCGGTCGTGGTTACCAGGAATTATCGTTACTCGTTCTGGTTGCGCAAGCAGCGGTTCCAGAATTTCTCGGGCCAGAGAAAATTCTCTTTCTAGTGAAAGCTGTGTCATGTCGCCACTGATAACAAGATGGTCACAGTTCATATCCTGGATACGATCAACCAGAAGCTTTGCTCTCTGCAGCGGAAATTCCCTTGCACGTCGAATGAGTAAATTTGCCGCGCCTAATATTCTTTTTGATTTCCAATCCTGAAGTTTTTGAGGATATGAGTGGAAATGCAAATCAGAAATGTGTATGATAGTTGCTCTCATAATGTTATTTGTTCCTGCAGCACAAAATAGCAAATCAACAATATAACAGTAAAATCGGTAAGCAGGAAAGAATTTAGTGCAGAATGCCTCTTTCCTGCCTTGTACGCAAGCGTTCATTTTTCAGGGACGCTGCAAATGTAATTAATATGTAACACCAAAACACAGGAGAATTAATGATCGCAGTTATTATAGCTTCAGCGATACTTGGATTGGCCACAGCCCTTTTTTATTGGATCAAAGTTTCATCAATTCCACTTACTCAAGGAATTGAAAATGCCGAAGAAGCAGAAAAACTCACAAAAATCAACCGTGCAATTGCAGTTGGAGCAATGGCTTTTCTGAAAGCGGAATATAGATACATGGCATATTTTATGGCCGGATTCGCGATCCTGATAGCTTTTCTGATTGATGATCCTCACACACCTGATGTAAGTGAAGGACTCTATACCGCAATTTCATTTTTGCTTGGATGTGTGATATCTATTGCCTCAGGATTTATCGGGATGCGCATTGCCACTATCGGAAATGCCAGAACTACCACAGCGGCAAAAAATTCTATTGCGGATGCCTTCTATGTGGCTCTCAATTCAGGAGCGGTGATGGGTTTTGGTCTGGTGGGACTGGCAGTCTTAGGTCTGGCAGTTATTTATCTGGCTCTTGACGCACTTCTTCCAGGAATCGATACACACATACTTATGGAAGTCATGGCAGGTTTTGGACTGGGAGGTTCCTCGATCGCGCTGTTTGGCCGTGTAAGCGGAGGTATATTTACTAAGGCAGCAGACGTGGGCGCAGACCTTGTTGGTAAAGTGGAACAGGGCATTCCGGAAGATGATCCCCGTAATCCGGCAGTGATTGCGGACAATGTAGGTGACAATGTGGGTGATGTGGCTGGAATGGGGGCTGATCTGTTCGGATCGTGTGCTGAAAGCACTTGTGCGGCACTTGTGATCGGCGCGGTGGCATTTGCTACAAATACAGAAGCCCTTTTGTTCCCGATATTGATTTCAGCAGTTGGGATTCCAATCAGCCTTGTTACCATGTTTACTGCAGGGGTAAAGGAAGAAAAAGACGTCGCTCCCGCATTGAAAAGACTCCTGATTGTTGCCACCGGTCTGAGCGCACTGGTGATGCTTTTTGTTTCTCTCTGGGCACTGCCAGAATCATTTGAAATAAACAATGAAATATACACTAACCTTGATGTCTATTTCTGCTATTTAACAGGTACTGTGGCAGGATTACTGGTAGGATTGCTGACAGAGTATTATACCTCACATGATTTCAAACCAGTACGTGAAGTGGCAAAATCATCTGAGACCGGCGCCGCAACCAATATCATATTCGGTCTGGCGTTGGGTTATCACAGCGCAACCGGTTCGATTTTACTTCTTGCCGTAAGTATCTTCGTGCCTTTCACACTTGCGGGCATGTATGGAGTAGCAATTGCGGCAATCGGAATGTTAAGTACCCTGGTAGTCGGGCTGACTATTGACGCGTACGGTCCTGTTGCGGACAACGCCGGCGGAATTGCTGAAATGACTGGGATGGGCGAAAGTATTCGCGACAGAACAGACGTACTTGATTCTGCTGGAAATACTACCGCCGCAATAGGCAAAGGTTTTGCCATTGGCTCTGCAATACTTACCTCACTTGCACTTTTTTCAGCATTTTTAACCCGTGCTGATCTTTTGGATCCACAGGCAAATATCATGAACAGTATTAACCTGCTTGATCCGCTTGTGTTGACAGGATTATTCGTAGGGGCAATGTTGCCTTTCCTCTTCTCCGCGATGACCATGAAGTCTGTAGGCAAAGCAGCTTTTGACATGATTGAAGAAGTGCGACGGCAATTTCGCACAATTCCAGGAATTATGGAGGGAAAAGCTGAGCCTGATTATGAGAAATGCGTGGAGATTTCCACAACTGCAGCTCTGCGTGAAATGATACCTCCGGGAATATTGATCATGGGCACACCACTTTTGGTGGGCTTCCTTTTTGGAGTACCGGCTGTTGCTGGTATATTGGCCGGTTCACTTGTTTCCGGCGGCGTGCTTGCCATTTCTTCCGCAAACTCCGGTGGAGCCTGGGATAACGCAAAGAAATACATAGAAAAAGGCAACTTCGGAGGTAAAGGTACTGAAACACACAAGGCAGCAGTAGTTGGAGACACAGTAGGTGACCCATTCAAGGACACATCAGGGCCATCACTGAATATTCTGATAAAGCTTTCAGCTATACTCAGCCTGGTTTTTGTGCCGTTTTTTATTAACTATGGAGGTTTGCTGACCGGCTGATTAATACCTCGGCTGTGGCTGCCAGTTCATCTAGTTCCACTTCACTGTTTTATTTCCTCTCTCAGCATTGTTCTTAAGAACTGACAGTGACGGAAACAAAAATTTATTTGGATCATAACGCCACCTCACCATTGCTGCCTGAGGCACAGACCGCAATGAGTGAAGTGGCACAGCAGGCATTCGGCAATGCTTCAAGCCCGCATTGGGCTGGACGCGAAGCAAAGAATACGCTTGAAGAAGCAAGAGAAAGCCTTGCCAAATCTTTAGGTGCTGAATCCCGGGAAATCTTCTTTACCAGCGGTGGTTCAGAAAGCAACAACTCTGTACTCAGACAATTATTATTTGCTTCCGGACAGCAGCATCTAATTACTTCAGCAATTGAGCACCCTTCAGTTCTGGAAACAATCCGCATTCTCGCTGACCTGCCAAACATTCAGTTAACAGAACTTCCTGTTGACTCATCCGGACTGATTGATCCGGATTCATTGATTAAATCCATCCGTCCGGAAACGTCTTTTATATCTTTGATGACGGCAAACAATGAAACCGGGTGCTTGCAGCCGATTGATGAATTAAGTCAAATTGCAAAAGATCATGAAATAGCTTTTCACACTGATCTGGTTCAGGCAGCAGGAAAAATAAAACTTGATTTGAAAACGTCCGGAGTTGATTTTGCGACCGCAACTTCGCACAAACTGGGAGGTCCGCGCGGTATAGGGCTGCTCTACGTCAGACAGGGAACAGCATTTCTGCCTCTGATAACCGGCGGGAAACAGGAACGTGTGCGACGAGCCGGTACCGAAAACGTGACTCTTGCAGTTGGTTTTGCAAAAGCTTTAGAATGGTACCTGGCAAATCAAGCCAGGCTTCAAACACAATATTCTCATTTCCGGGAAACTGTTCTTGGCAAAATCAAATCTGTTAAAGGTATTTTCATTAATACCAAGTTGGATAACAGTTTGCCTCATACTTTGAATTTTGGATGTGACGGAATCAGTGCAGAAAGTTTGTTGATTTCTCTTGATTTGGATGGTATAGCAGTTTCAACAGGGTCAGCCTGTTCATCCGGAGCTATGGAAGCGTCCCATGTACTGTTAGCAATGGGACTCTCCCGTGACCAAGCAAAATCAAGCCTGCGAATCAGCTGGGGCTGGTCAACAACCAAGGCTGAAATTGATCATTTTCTGGAGCGCCTGACTTATCACATTCAACGTCTGCAACAGAAACAATACAACTTATAATTGATCCAAAAATGTTTTGCAGTGAGCAAAATCAGTCGACAAACCTATCGCTTTTTTTGCTCTGCATTTTGCTCGGAAGTATTTTGCTGTTTGGCAACAGCGGCTGCGGATCGTCACTAAACCAACGGAACTATCAGGAGTGTGTTCCTGAACTTGAAGAGGACCGTCAGAAAGTAAGAGTGGGGAATGGATACAGTTATAAAGCACAGTCTTATGAAGAATGCCGTGCACCGGCTAGATATCGCCTGGATTCTGATTAAGTGAAAAAAAATCTTAATCAGTAAAGTATTTGCCAATTTTTATAACTCTATGATAAAGTTGTCGGTCATTATCAAATTATTTCAATTATAAGTTATACATACCTATACCTGACAACATAAGTCTTGGATTTTCAAAGGAAATGACATGAAGCAGAAATTCATCTCAGTAATCACTGTACTTTTATCACTAACAGTTTTTTCAGTCAGTGCATATGCAGAAGGAGACGTGCAGCGAGGAAAAGCAAAATACAAAGTTTGCATTGCCTGTCATGGCGATAACGGAGAAGGAAGGAAAGTCACAAATGCCCCCAGGATTTCCGGACAGCAGCCTTGGTATATAGCAAGACAGCTCAATAATTTTAAGAATGGTATTCGAGGGAACCATCTTGATGACATTACAGGAATGCAAATGCGTCCTATAGCAATGAGCCTGTACACTGATCAGGAAATTGAAGATGTAGTGGCCTATATCGGCACTTTGGATGGACGTGAGAAACATTCTGGTATTAACGGAAACATTCAGGCAGGCAAAACAGCTTATGCTGTTTGTGTTACATGTCATGGGGCAAACGGTGAAGGAAACACAGCTCTTAACTCACCAAAGATTGCAGGACTTCCGGACTGGTATGTACAGCGGCAGCTCAAAAATTTCAAAAATGGTATACGAGGTGTGCATGCAAAAGATATCTACGGGCAACAGATGCGGCCGATGGCAATGACTCTTGCAGACGATGAGGCAATTCGTGACGTGACAGCATACGTGGCAACCTTAAAAGGAGTTTCCACACCGAAACCTGTAGCTGTCAAATCAGAACAAGTTGAAGCTGTTGTTAAGAGTCCTGTAAGCGAACCTCTTTATGCTCCATGCGCATCCTGTCATGGCTCAGAAGGGGAAGGAAACCAAAAATTAGGAGCACCACGCTTGGCAGGACAGCATGCATGGTATGTTGAACGGCAATTGCGTAACTGGCGTGATGGAATACGTGGCACACATTCGGAAGATTTTTACGGAATACAGATGCGGCCAATGGCAATGACTTTGGCAAATGATGTGGATTTGAGCAAGGTAGTGGCGTTTATCAACACACTAAGAGGCGCACCATCTAAACCAACGATCCAAGCAGACACTGCTGCCGGTAAATCAGCTTATGCAACCTGCATTGCCTGTCATGGCGCACAAGGTGAAGGTAACAAGGCTCTCAATGCACCAAAAATTGCCGGACTTCCAGACTGGTATGTAGCAAGGCAGTTAAGCAGTTTTAAAAAAGGTATCCGTGGTACACACAAAAAAGACGTGTATGGAATGCAGATGCGTCCGATGGCGCTTAGTCTCCCAGATGATACAGCTATCAACAATGTGGCGTCATACGTGGCAACATTCACCGAAGAATTGGTTGCTGTAACTGAAAAAACTCCTGAAGCAACCGCCACAAAAACTGCAGCAGTATCTGCAACAGGATCAGCAGCAAATGGAAAAGCTTTATATGCTGTATGTGTTTCATGCCATGGAGCAGACGGTGCCGGAAACAAAGCACTTAACGCACCAAGGATTTCCGGACAGGAGGAATGGTATGTTGCTCGACAATTGGCAGGTTTTAAATCCGGATTAAGAGGAACTCATAATGAAGATATCTTTGGACAGCAAATGAGACCAATGTCTTTGACCCTTACTAACGAGCAGGCTATTGCGGATGTCTCGGCTTACGTAAACACGCTCCAAGGTTCAGTGTCTGAAAAAACTGTTCAAGGTGATGCTTCCGCCGGAAAAGCCGCTTACGCGTTATGTATTTCATGTCATGGAGCAAATGGAGAAGGCAACTCTAACTTGAATGCTCCAAGGCTGGCAGGTCAGTATGACTGGTACATAGTAAGACAACTGCAAAACTTTAAGAAGAGGATTCGCGGTGCAGATCCAAAAGACACTTTTGGTCAACAAATGAGCCCAATGGCCATGACTCTGGCGGATGATAAAGCAATTGATAATGTAGCCGCATACATTTCAACGCTAAAGTAATATATACGTAGATTTCCTAACTAGACTTTTTGCTGTTTTACAAGATTTATGTAGGTAGTTATACTAATTTTCTGAATCATTAACTTAACTATGAAGAAACTGTTTGCATTAGTAATTGCAATAACTTTTGGAATCGTGTCTGCAATTCAAATCTATGCTGCAGGCGACCCAGTAAAGGGGAAAGCGGGTTATGCTGTTTGTATGGCATGTCATGGAGCGGATGGCATGGGGAATAATAATTTAAACGCACCAAAAATTGCCGGTCAGGAACCCTGGTATCTGGAGCGGCAATTGAAAAACTTTAAAGCGGGAATTAGGGGGGCTGATCCAAAAGATACTTTTGGAATGCAAATGCGTCCGATGGCCTTAACTTTAGCCAATGACCAGGCCATTCTGGATATGGCTGCTTATGTCTCAAGCTTGCCTGAGGGAAAAACAACTGAGAAGACAATCCAAGGAGATGTCGCAGCAGGGAAGGCAGGTTATGCCATTTGCCAGGCGTGTCACGGTCCTTCCGCGGAAGGTAGTAAAGCGTTAAACTCACCAAAATTATCCGGCCTGCAGGACTGGTATGTTGTGAGACAGTTGAAGAACTTTAAAGCAGGAATTCGCGGAACAAAAAGCGGCGATATGTTTGGAATGCAAATGCGACCTATGGCCATGATTCTAGCCAATGACGAAGCAATAAAAAATATTGCAGCATATATTGCCACATTGAAATAAAGTCGATCTTCCTTCCCCATCTTTAAGAGCTTACAATATTGGGGAGCTTATTCACTTCCATAGCTTATTCACTGCTCTTTATTTAGAGCTTAAGTCTCCAAAAAACTAAAACCTTTCTGTGCGATTTTTTTTGGAAAAGCGAGTAAACACGTCACCATGGGGGCGTGTTATTGTGCTTGCTGCTGCCTTATTTCTGGTGCTGTTCATAAGTTTGTTCTTTTTTATGGCATTAGGAATAGAACCTCTGGCAGCCTACCAGATTGTCGGAGAAGAAATCTTTCTGACTCAATACGGCTGGCAGGACCTGCTGGTCAAAATGACTCCTTTACTCTTCACAGGACTTGCTGTAGCTTTGGCCGCACAAATGAGACAGTGGAACATTGGCGCTGAAGGTCAGTTCCACATGGGCACATTTGCACTTACCTGGTTTGTTTTACAGTACGACGGCAAATTGCCTGCAGGCATTCTGATTGTAATGATGTTCTTAATGGCCATGATTGGCGGTGGATTATGGGGTAGTATTCCGGGTTATTTAAAAGCCCGATTCGGAGTAAATGAAATCATCACATCTCTTTTGCTCAACTATGTTGCTGCAGCATGGATAGATCATTGGCTGTTTGGGGCGTGGCGTGATCCAAATACAAATAATTTTCCTATGACCAGACAATTTTCTGAAGCTGCACAACTGCCGACATTTGGAAATACTTCAGTACATGCCGGACTTATCATTGCCTTTATTACTGTTGGGATTATTTCCTGGATATTGTGGAAAACCAAATTGGGATTTCAGATTCGATTAAGCGGAGACAACCCTGACGCAGCACGCTACTCTGGTGTGAATATACGCATGGTGACAATACTGGTTTTTGCCGCAAGTGGAGCAATTGCGGGTCTTGCCGGTTTCAGTGAAGTAACCGGAATTCATTATCGCTTACAGCAAAACATCTCTATCGGCTATGGCTACACCGGAATCATTGTGGCCTGGCTGGCAAAGAATAGTCCTCTGGGAGTTATTTTAAGTGCGTTTTTCATGTCTATTGTTTTTGTAAGCGCAGAAGTTTTGCAAATTGAGTACGGTTTGCCAATAGCAATGGTTTACCTGTATCAGGGAATAATTTTGTTTACAGTTTTGGGTACAGATATTTTCACAGATTACCGGCTGCGTTTGAAAAGACAATTGTTTGCAAGCAGTACACGGGAATGACTAATTTTTTACTGCTTTGATTTTTTAAATCAAAGCCAACATTTTTTACTCTGAATCCACCTTAAAAACCAAGCACCAAAGTTTTATCACTTTTGGAATAAACAAAGAATTATGGATTTTTTTATTCAAATATTGATCGCTGCTGTAGGAATGGGTACACCATTGTTATTCGCAACTCTAGGAGGTGTTATCAGTGAACGTGCGGGAGTGATAAACCTTGGTATGGAAGGATTAATGCTGGTTGGGGCATTAGTGGCTTTTGTCGTAATGTTGAATACCGGCAGCTACTTTTATGCGGTAGTTGCAGCCACAGTTGTTTCCGGACTGGTCTCAATGATACACGGAATTGTCTGTTTAATGCTGCGTGCAAGTCAAATAGCATCCGGACTGGCGCTTACTTTTCTCGGCACAGGACTAAGTGGTTTGTTTGGAGACAAACTTATGGGAGAAACTGTGGAACCTTTATCCAGAATTTCTATACCTGGACTGCATGCCATCCCCGTACTTGGACCGGTACTTTTCAATCAAGACATCCTCGTATATTTTTCATACCTCTGTGTTGTGCTGTCGTGGTGGATGCTTTTCAAGACACGGCTGGGACTAAACATACGTTCAATCGGCGAAGCTCCAGAGGTTTGCGATTCACTTGGACTTTCAGTGTTGAGTTATCGGGATGGATCGCGGTTGCCTTGGTAATCTTTGCTTTTTGGCACCCGATTAAGGCACTTGGCGGGGCTTATCTCTTTGGCTTTGCTCTTGCTTTAGAGCTGCGTCTGCAAATCTTAGGCATCGATTTGTCCCCATATTTTTTAAAAATGTTGCCGTATGTTTTAACAATTTTAGTTTTGACCTTGGTGACAATAAGAAATAATAGGTACGGAATTCAAGTCATGCCCGCCGCACTGGGAACAGTGTTTTTCAGGGGTGAAAAACACTGATTGTTTGTGCGGGTTTCCCCGGCATCATGCCGGATTCTGACATGGACTTTATAAAAGTCCATTTAATTTTATAATGGAGATTAATATGAAAACAATGTTCGCTAAAATCACTGGTCTGATTGTAACCATTTTCTTAATTCTTGGCAGTTCAGTCTGGGCGGGAAAACCAAGCGTGGGTTTTGTATATGTAGGCCCAATTGGCGATGGCGGTTGGACTTATGCGCATGATTTGGGGCGCAAAGCACTGGAAGCTGCCGGACACGAAACAAGTTACGTTGAATCTGTACCAGAGGGTGATTCAGAACGTGTGATCCGTAAAATGGCACGAAAACATGATATAGTTTTTACAACCAGTTTTGGTTACATGGACCCAACCCTGAAAGTGGCAAAACAGCATCCTGACAAAGTTTTCCTGCACTGCTCAGGATTTAAGCAGGACAAAAACATGGCCAACTATTTTGGCCGAATGTATCAGGCCAAATACCTTGCCGCCATTATTGCAGGAGGAATGAGTAAAAAGGGGCGTATCGGTATTGTCGGTTCTCAGCCGATTCCGGAAATAATAAGGCACATCAACTCCATCGCCCTTGGGGCACAACAATCAAATCCTGATATTGAAGTAGAGGTTTTGTGGATCAACAGCTGGTTTGATCCTGCCAAAGAAAGTGACGCAGCGCAAGCCCTGATTGATAACGGCGCAGACGTAATTGTCACCATGGCGGATTCCGCGGCAACAGTTCAAGTCTCAAAGAAAAATGGCGTATATGCGATTGGCAATGACACAGATATGGCCATCTATGGTAAAGAAGCACATTTGACTGCTGCTGTCTGGAACTGGGATGTCTATTATCTTGAAGCTGTCAAAGCCGTAGAAAATGGAACATGGAAAGCCGGCTCTGACTGGTGGGGACTTGACAGTGGAATTGTCGGCCTGACCAGTTTTCATCCGGATGTTCCACAATCCCTGATTAGAAAAATGAACAAGGAAAGAGGAAAAATTCTTAGTGGTGCCATGGATGTGTTCGACCATGGATTTACCAAGCAGGATGGAACACGCGTCACAAAGGCCTTGACTGACGGTGAAATGCTTGGTATGAAATTCTATGTCAAAGGAATTATTTCCAAGCCTCCTTCCGGATAATCCATTTTAATATTTTCCAGCGTCGGGTCAGGTTTGGCCCGACACATCATATTTCACAACAGCATTCTGCTTTTAAGTCCCTCCATTTAATTCAAACCTTCCTCTGCAGAAAAACCATGAGTAATCAATGGTCTGATTTTATTGAAAGAAATATAGATGTCCCGGAAGTAAAGTCAGCATTAAAATCCGCCAAAAATCATTCAGACATTAAACAGAATTATATATGTCTGGTGCCTTTTGAAGCAGAACCCTCCGGTTTTAGCAAAGTTATCTCCACCTGGAAATTAAAGCAAGAGCAGACAGAGGATCAAAATGCCTGATGATTCTTTGTCTCGGATGAGTCTGATTGAGATATCCGGAGCAATTGCCCGGCGTGAGGTATCTTCAATGGAAGTTGTCCGTAATAATTTGGAGCAACTGGAAGAACAAGGGGAATCACTTAATTGTGTTGCACGTTTGTTTCCGGAAGAAGCTCTAGCGGACGCGGAATTAGCTGATCAGGAATTATCATCCGGAAACTCGCGTGGACCATTGCATGGTGTACCGCTGACACATAAAGACATGTTTTACCGTAAAGGTAAAATATCCGCATGCGGTTCAAAAATCTGTGAAAAGTATCTCCCTTCCGTAACGGCAACAGCACTTCTTAAACTGGATCAAGCTGGTGCGTTGGACATTGGCCGTTTGAATATGGTGGAGTTTGCCTATGGACTTACAGGACATAACGAAATCACTGGGGATGTTCAAAACCCATTGAGTCTCAACCATATTCCCGGAGGTTCCTCAAGCGGCCCTGCAGCCGCGGTTGGGGCGTTTTTAAGTTATGGTTCGCTTGGTTCTGACACAGGCGGTTCAATTCGCTTTCCGGCGTCATGCTGTGGGCTTGTAGGCATTAAACCAACTTATGGACGTGTCAGTCGTTTCGGTGCAATGCCTCTTTCATTTTCCCTGGATCATATAGGACCACTCACCAGAACTGTTACTGACTGCGCTTTGCTGACACAAATTATTTCAGGTGCAGATACAAATGATCCGACTTCACTCAATCATAAAAAAACGGATTACCTTGAGAATATTGATTCAGGAATAAATGGGATAAAAATTGGTATTCCTGCTACCTATTTTGATGAAAAAGTACATCCGGAAGTGTTGAGAGAAATCAATAAAAGCAGAGATGTTTTCCGGAGCCTCGGCGCAAATATTGTGGAAATTGATCTTCCGGATAATTTTGAAGTATGTAACTCTATGGCAAACATTATTACCGCTTCAGAAGGCAGTTCTGCTCACGCCAAGTGGTTGAAAGAAAAGCCTGAAGATTATGGTTCACAAACAAGAGAACGCCTGATGTCAGGATTATTTTTTTCTTCTGTGGATTATCTTGACGCGTTAAAATTACGCAATGTTATTTTGCAGGAATTCCTGCAGGATGTTTTCAGCAAGGTGGACATACTGCACGCACCTGTTGTACCAATTCCTGTACCAACACTGGCCGAATCTGACATTCAGTCAAATCCCGGATTTATTGAATATCTTATGTTGCTTGGCCACTGTACCCGCCCGTTTGATTATCTAGGTCTTCCGGCTATCACTGTACCTGCCGGACAAACAGATAATGGTCTCCCTACAGGATTTCAGCTGGTTACACCCCCTCTTGAAGAAGCACTATTGTTCCAAGCCGCACGTGCTTATGAAAAAGAAAACTCCTGGTTCTTTCCTGTCTTAAATGATAACTAATTTTTTTATAATAAAGTTATTTCAGATTTTCTTTTATTATTTCCTTGACTTATGTCGTGTAACTAAAAGAGAATATCCCCCAGAAATTAATCTCAATATGCGGTTAAATAAAATATAGTTAAATCATTGTTGATTAACATATTAACTTGCAAATTATTCTGGATGTGAAAGTCTCATTCCACAAACTTGATATTTATAAATATGTTGCTGATATCCGAATTGAACCTCTTGTTAGCAACACATAAATAAGGAGTATATCTTATGAAAGTTAACATGCGTTACGGAGCATTTGCTCTCATATTATTAGTTCTTGGACTGCCCGCTTTTGCCGGCGGCGGTGGCGGAAGCAGTTTGATTGAGCCCTTAGGTGTGATGCTCCTTGCTGCAGCAGTGGTTGCGATTATTCTAAGTTATGCAAAACAGGCCAGCCTGTTCGCATTCATCATTGTAGGTGTTGTGGCTGGCATAGTCGGTGTCAGAACAGTCATCAACACAAATGTGATGACTGCTTTTATCGATATTGGCATTACACTTCTGCTTTTTATGGCAGGAATGGAAGTAGATATTCCCGGCTTAATAAAGCGCTGGAAACTGCTTTTGATCAATGGGTTCGGACAAATTATTGGTTTGTTTCTTATCAGTGTTGGCCTGGGCGCACTGTACGTTGGAATTGACGCCACCTATATGACAGACGCAGGTCTGCCCACGGAAAATGCTACACCTGCTCTGATTTATTTCGCGCTATGTCTTACTTTGTCATCTACTATTCTGGTTATAGGGACACTAAAAAATACAGGACAAATTGCAGAAGAACACGGTCAGATCGCGCTGGGTTTAATGGTTCTTCAGGATATAGTTGCAGTAGTTGCGCTTGCCATCCTCGGCAGTCTGAAGCCACCAGAACCTGGCATTGAACCGCCAAACCTGGGCATCGAAGTTGCCATGATATTTGGAAAAATGTTTGCTTTGGCAATTGTTCTTTATTTTGTCACCAAATACATTCTCAATCCACTTTTCAAATTTTTTGCTCAATCAGGCGAACTTCTCTTCATCGGAACTTTAGGCTACGGAATGGGTGTTGCCGCGTTGTGTGAGGTTATTCACTTTTCTTCTGGAATCGGAGCCTTCTTTGCTGGAGCAACTCTTGCCGCACTTCCATACAGGCATGAGATTGAGGACAAAGTAGAACCTTTAAAAGCATTCGGGGTTATACTCTTTTTCATGGGTCTTGGATTTGATATTTCTGAGTTAACAACGGACCAGATGCTTGGCGGTTTGATGGAAGGTCTGATACTGGCGGTATTAGTTGTTGTTCTGACAATACCGCTTATGCTTGCTTTGGGTTTCTTAAGCCGCCTGAACTCCAAACCTTCATTCCTGATGGGAGCCATCATAAATCAAAGTTCAGAATTTTCGCTGATGCTTGCTGTACTTTGTTTACAATATAAAATCTTTGATCCGCACATTTTCATTGTGGTGACTCTGGTGGTTCTGATCTCGTTTTTCCTTTCTTCGTTAGGGCACCAGTTCCTTGATGCTCTTCATGGAGTTTTTGCCAATGTTCTGAGTTTTATGGATGGGCGTTCAACAGCTGCACAGGAGGATGCTTCTGATGAAATCAAGCTGGAAGGGCATGTTGTCATTATGGAATATAATGAACTCGCCATAGAAATTGCTGACTTTTATGCTCAGCGTGGACAGCAGGTTTTACTGCTGGATCTTGATCCGCGTATCATAGAGTACTTTGAACAGCAGCATGGACACAGCAACATACACGCACACTACTCTAATATGGCTGATCCGGATGTGTGGGAAGACCTTGCATTTAACAAGGCAAAAGTTGTTATTTCCTGTATAGACGGAGGTCAGGAAGCAGAATTGGCAATTACACGCTGGCTCAAAAAAGAAGCACCTGAAGTGCCGTTTATTGCAGCCACTTCTTCACATGAAGAAACATTGGAATTGTATGGCGCAGGAGCACGCTATGTAATTCAAACGGAGTATCTGGCAGCAAAAACTTTCAGAAATATCTTTGAAACAGAAGAAACTAAACCGCCTAAAGATGCTTTCAGGGAAATTGGTGAAAACCATTTTTCAGACACAAAGAAATTGCAGGAAGGACTTGGCAGCGCCTTTGCTAATGCTTAATACTGCTTAACACCAGATAAAGAGGTTTTATGTCTAAATCACTTATTTTCAGATTCTCGTTAATCCTGGCTGTTGGACTATTTGCTTCTTTGCCGGTATATGCAGGTGGAGGAGGCTGGTTCATTAAACCTCTGGGCTTGATGCTCGGTGGTGCCATGCTGATAACAATCCTATTCACGAAACTAAAACAGACGAACATCCTGTCATTTGTGATCATGGGCTACATTATGGCCAGTGTTGCCGGACTTCCGGAAACATCGCTGGATCAGCTGGATCAGCATTATAGTGGAATAAAGGCCATACTTTCAGGGTTTCAGCAAATTGGCATTGTGCTGATTCTTTTCATGGCAGGGTTACAATTCAATCTGGTTGACATAACTAAACGGATTAATTTAATTCTTGTCAATGGAGTAGGTTACATGGGTTTGGGTCTGCTGCTCTTTTTCTGGGCCGCAGCCAGCTTTGCCGGAACAGTAGGTTTCAGTGAAGGAATCTATTTTGCCCTTTGTCTCGCGGTACCATCCAGCATTCTTGTTGCTGCCGCACTGGAAAACAGTGGCACAGAAGAATCATTACAAGGACAGATTTCAAAGGGTATTACTGTGCTGGGTTCATTATGCGCAATTGTCTTAATTGCTAAATTAAGTGCAACCGGAGTTGTGAGTCAATTTTCAAATACATCCGCACTGTTTTCTACAGTTGAATCTTTTAAATCAACTATGGTTTTTAATCTCTGGTTGACAGAGGAACTGGTGCTTTTGATAGTTATTCTGATGATATTGTCAAAAGTGGTTCTGGAACCGGTTGTGCGTTATTTGTTACGTTCTGCTGAGCTCCTGTTTGTAAGTGCTCTTGGGTATTGCATGGGTATTGCGGCCATTTGCGGCTATATCGGAATTTCTCCGGAAGCTGGCGCTTTCTTTGCTGGAATATCTGTGGGGAACCTGCCCTACCGGCTTGATATTGAAGACAAGGTTGGCCCTTTGAAATCCTTTGGAGGCGCATTGTTTTTCCTGACAGTTGGTGTTGAAATAGCAACAATTCAATCATCAAACTTTTCCAGCAATCTGGGAGCAATCATCCCGCTGCTGATTCTAGTGATTCTGATTAAACCTTTGTTCCTGATAATCACTGGTTTCGCCACAAAACTTAAAGGTCGTACTGCTTTTTACATCGGCACTACCTTAAATCAGGCATCAGAAATATCAATCATAGTTGCGCTTTTAGCCTGGAAAAATGATGTTTTTGATGATCGACTTTTTGCTATCGTGATTGCTGTTATACTTGTTTCGCTGCTTGTATCTGCCATGGGACACGCAGTGCAACCTGGACTATATCATTCTTTCAAATGGCTTGTTGGCGTTTTGAATCGTAACATTTCCGCGGTTGATCTGGAAAGCAAACGGCAGGTTGTTTTGAAAAATCATGTTGTTTTACTGGGATTCAATGAAATTGCTCAGGAAATCGGCGAATTTTTTGAGGACCAGCTTACACCTGAACGCGTTTTGTTGATCGACTGTGATCCGGAAATTATTAAACATTTTGAAGAACGCAAAGATTCCAATGTTGATACGGTTTACGCGGACCCTGCGGATCCTAGTGTGTGGAAAGAATATAAATTAAGTGAGGCAAAAGTTGTTGTTTCCTGTACAGGCAGTGACTTAGACGCGGATATTGAACTTGCCGGTTACATCAAAAGAACTACCCCAGATCTGCCTTTCCTTGCAGTAACTACCGCTCATGAAGATTCGCTGAAACTTTACGAAAGCGGAGTCCGTTATGTTGTTCAGACTGATCAGCTCGCTTCAAAAACCTTCAGAGGAGTTTTTGCGGAGGAAATCGACAAACCGTCATCAGAGTCTTTTCTGGAAAAAGGCAGCAGCCACTGGAAGGACACACGTTCCATCAGAGACGGGTTAGGTGAGATTTTCAAGCTGGTCTGATTAGTTTTTAAATATTTAAGAACAACCTGATTTATTGAACTATTTTTTTATCAGAACCGTGCTCTTATATTTGGAGCACGGAGTTGGTTTGCCCTGAACTGTTCAACTCTCTTGTAACCTAGTTTAATCAGGGTTTCAATTTGAGTCTCCGGAATGTCCATTGATCTTGCTATTTTAGTAAGTAAATTCACTTCCCTTTCATCAAAGTCCCTGTCCACAGTAGCAATATTCAGCAGACTTTCCAGCATGTGTTGCTGATCTTCTTTGCTGAATTCAATTGCTTCAATCGGAGGTGTCTGCCAGCGCAAAATATATTCCTCAAGTTCTTGTATTTTTTCGTTGTCCTTCACCAGACGAATCGCCGAATGCAGGAATGAGCGTTCATGCAGATCAATATGTTCATCCGCCATAACCATCGCTACTACAGCGCTGGCAAACCAGAATAGTTGATCATCAGTCATGCGGCTTACCAGTTCTGTGTCAAACTCAGGAATTACTCGATCCTGAGTACTTATTTGAATTTTTTGCAGAGCCCTGGTGCTTTTTAATGCTTTACGCGCATTATCATTGCCTGATTTTGCTGCTTCACGGAACCAATGATATGATTCATCAAGGTTTTTCGGAACACCTTTTCCATTGTAATTCATCAAGCCCAGATTGTATTTGGCCCTTATATGATTCTGAATTGCCGCCTGATGAAAACATTGATAAGCCTCCTCATATTTTTCATCCTTTTTAATCAGCTTCAGACCTTTCCGGAACAGTTTTTCAGCCTCAGCAGAAGGTTTAACATCTTCATCTTTTATGTCCGGATCATCTAAGGATTCCAGCTCATAACCATTTTGTTGAGCCTGGCTGGAAACCGGCGCGATAAAAATCACACGATCACCCGGATTTACCTGAAGTTCCGGATGAGGATTTACCAATAGTTTGTGTGTTTGACAGCGAATTAGTCCGACTGGCAATTCCTCATCTTTTGCTTTCATAGTTAATATTGTTGAAAGCCAGCTTGATGCTTTCCATTCCTGACTTAATTGACGTACATGCAGACTTTGGGTTGTGGACTCTTCCAGGATAATCTCCTCAATCAACGTACCTAATCCGGGATTTAGCGCTGATTGTGAAAGGATGGGGGCTATCAGCTCTTCCGGATCCATACAAAAATCACAACCCACTTTAAACAATTGCTGATCAAAATCTTCCTTGTGATAAGTCGCAATTGTAAATACTTCTCCATCTGTGGCTTCTTCCAGACGCAATACAGACATAAGGTTCTGTCCATCATCTGCATGATCAATCAGCGCTACTTTAGCCTCTGTTGATTTGGCCTGCTGAAATGATTTTTCTGAATTCGAATCTCCTTCAATCCACTCAACATCCAGATTACCGGGAATTTCCTCCAAAATTGGAGTATCTGTTAACACAACAATTTTTTCCGGCTGATTTCTTTGACCTAACTCCAGCAAGCACCGATTAATAAAAACCTGGTTATCAGAACTTATTAAAATATGACCGTCAATGCCTATTTCATCCATTCCTATTATATCTATAGCATGATTTTCAAGATCACCTTTTGGACGGGACTCTGGCGGTTCAAGCTGCATTATCAAACAGTCTTTCGGAATTTCAAATGAAGCCTCCGGATTGATCAGCACCACTTCATCTATTACTACCGCGAGAGGCATAATTCCCTGGTTCTGTTTTTTTGTTTTTATTACATCCAGCCAGGTTTTTCCGATAATTACAGGTTCAGGATTTCTTGTAGTTATATGATGTCCCTGTGAACGGTTGATTACTTTATTGATCCATGCTGGAGCGCCTTGTGAATGGAAAGCCAGCAGCAGCAATGGAACGTACAGATCGTATGGATCCAGTGCATGATCGCAGCCGACATCTTCAAAGTAGTTGCGAAATTCACGGCCAATATACTGTGCCTGTGTCACAATCTTTCCGTTGCTCAAGGTTTCAAGCTGCAGTACTGTCATCAGTGAATAGCTGTTGTCTTTAAAAAACACATAGGCAATACTCGCTTTTGCTGCTGCGGCTTTTCGCAAAACATTCAAATCATAAGAGTCTCCTGAAACCCATTTCAGTTTGTTGTAAGATGTGGCCAGCAGGGGGTGTTCATTTACCGGTGAGATTAAAACTATCTTGTCTTCTTTTGCGAATTTTTGATTCTGCGAAATTATTTCTACCATCCATGTAGGATCATCAGAACAAATCAGCACATGCCCTTTCATTTTCAAAGTACCAAGGCCGCGATCACGACCGGACCGGAATTCCTGAAATTTGTCTGTTACCAGCGAAACTATAATTGAAAAATTTACCAATCCTGCCGCCATCACCAGGAAAGTAAATATTTGTCCGGGAACAGTTTCAGGTGACATATCTCCATAACCGACGGTGGTAAAAGTCACCACTGTCCACCAAAGAGAATTGAATACTGAACTGAATTTGCTTTCCTCACTTCCTGAAAGGATGAACTCAAAAAAATAAATACCGGCCGTTGACATGATCAGAAAAGCCGGAATCATCATCATTAATAAAATACGGACTTTCATGCTTAAACAATTTTCAGCAGGTTATATTAATCTTTGGAGTTTCAGCTATTAAATATTTGTGATTCAAGAACAAGCAACCATTTTCTTTATTTAAAAAAACAATCTCATGATTAAATAACTGAACACTACTCTGAAAAATTTTCATCTTTAGTAAGGCACACGTTTTATAAATAAAATATCGTAATGCACTCCCAAGTTCAAATATAAGAAGTTCAATTTACATATCTCATAGATATTTTGGTGGCCAACAGGTGATTAAATCCAAGTACGGTTACAGGCTGGGTCAGTTAATATTTTGATGCTTATGTTAAAGTTCCAAGCATTGCCGTTATCGACATTTCAAAATCAAATTCTGGTCTCCATTTCCAATCTCGTTTAGCGGAACTTGAAAGTAACTCATCAGGCCAACCTATGATCAAATCCTCAACGTCTGGGTCTACCTTAAAACTATAGTCAAAATCGGGATAAATCTGCTTTAGCTTATCGCCCAGTTGCTGCGCTGTGAAATGGAAACCATGCAGATTGTAGGCATTGCTCTGAAGGCACGCTCGAGGAACAAGGGATATCTCAATAATGCTGCGAATTACATCATCAAGAAACATGCATGACATGCCAGTATCTTTTGAAACAGGGAATTTGAATTGATCGCCTTGCACTGCAGCTCTGCATGCGTGTGAGGGATAGGCCGTCTTAGCTGATATGGGCGCGAATGGCGACAAAACCATTGGAAATCGCAAACAACGAAAATCAAAATCGTGGGTTTGTTTCAGGTAGGTTCCAAAACGTTCTACAGCCACTTTTGTCACGCCATACATGTTTTCAGGCCATTGTTGGAATTCTTCCGGCAAGGGATTTATGGTATTCGAGCCGTAGGTTGCGATTGTACTGGCAAAGAAAAATAAACCAACCTCAAAATCCTTTGCTGTTCGCATTAAGTCGATCGAAGCTGTAGCGTTGATCTGCCACGCTAGCTCAAGGTCGATTTCCGAACTGCCTGAAAGCAGTGATGCGAGATGAAAAATGGCTTGTGGGCGCTTGTCTTTTAGTATCCTGTTTAGAAGATCTTGATCACGGATATCTCCAAGAAAAATGTGCTTAAAAAACGATTCATTTTTATGCTCGGTTTCCGGCAGGTCAAAACAGAACACTTCTATACCTTTTGCGGATAGTTGCTGGGCAACGAGCCTGCCAAGGTTGCCATTACCACCTGTAATGAGTGCGGTTTGGAAAGTGTCCATTGTTCTGAAACCTTGTACTAATTCTAAAAATCACGCTTAACCTCAGGTTTTCACCAGTGCTTGGCCAAGCTTTGTCCTGAACCAACCTAAAGGATCAGAATAAAAAATCAGGAACGATAGACAGTTTAGCACATTTACGAGAAGTTCAATCCACCTAACTTATCGATATTTTGGTGGGCCAGGTAGGACTTGAACCTACGACCGGACGATTATGAGTCGTCAGCTCTAACCAACTGAGCTACTGGCCCAAACCAAGTGTGTAATTGTAGCCTTTTATAGGGTTTCAAAACAAGATTTTTCGGAATCAGATGATAGTAATGTTCACAATCTTCAAATATATTTCTGCTTTAATTCGGTAAAAGTGAAAAGCGCATCATAGGAGGGTGTCGGGTGAAAAATTTTTCAGAAGTTTTTGCCACTCGAAGCAGCAGTGACTCTTCCCAGGGACGTCCCATCAACTGCATCCCAACAGGCAATCCTTTTGCGTCATAGCCTACCGGAAATGAAATCGCCGGGAATCCTCCAAGATTTGCCTGTGGAGCAAAGCGCATCAATTCAGTCAATGTGCTGAGGTCAGATTCTCCGTTTGTCAAAGCATCCGCAAGAATAGGCGGCGCCGTACAGGCAGTTGAGGGAGTAACTATCGCGTCAACATTCTGAAAGATTTGCTTAATATTAACAATCATTTTGGCCCGCACCCGTTGCGCTTTTACATACTCGCTGCCTGTAAACTGTTTTGCCAATGTAAGATTGATCATTGCATCAAAACCAAATGGTTGTCGAAAAGTCTTAAAGTACGATTTGAGAGAAGTAACCATTTCGGTAGTGATAGTGACAGCATGTGCCATCCGTATTTCATCAAGCTGCGGAATTTCAATTTCCTGAACAGTTGCTCCCTGAGATTTGAACGAATCCAGCATCTGTTCACAGCTTCGTACAACATCCGCGGAGGCATGTTTGAACCACGGATAAAAAACTCCAAGTCTAACACCTTCCAAATTTGATTTTTCAATATCCTTCAATTCCACGGGAGGTTGCGATTGTGTGCTCCATTGTCTGGGATCCGGCCCTGCAAGAAAGGAATAAGCTAAAGCAGCATCACGAGCTGTTGATGTGATAGGTCCTACAGTACCAATGCTCCAGTGCAGTTGCGCGCTGCCAGAGGTACTGACCCTTCCCCAGGTTGACTTAAGTCCTACAACGCCACACAGACTGGCTGGAATGCGAATTGAGCCTCCGCCATCGCAACCAAGAGCTATCGGTGATAAACCGGCGGCTACGGCTGCAGCCGAACCGCTTGAAGAGCCTCCAGGATAGTGATCGAGATGATGGGGATTTCGTGTTGTTCCATAGTGCGTGTTCAGACCTGTAACTCCAAGACCGATTTCGTGCATATTGGTTTTTCCAACCATCAATGCCCCCGCGGAGCGCAGACGCTCCACGCTTGTTGCATCCTGGTCAGGAGGATGTTTGTTGTAAAATTTTGTGCCGATCATAGTCATAAAAGGGAGCATATCCAGTTCATCTTTGACTGACACCGGCACGCCATCAAGTATTCCCAGTGATTTTCCTTTTTCAAAGCGCTCCGCGGAAGTATTTGCCTGTCGCATCAATTCTCGTTCTTCCCAGGCCACATACGGACGTAACGGCACAGCGCTTTCTTCAATACTGCGAATTATATCCAGCAAACGCATGGCAACATCAACCGGAGTTGTTTTTCCTTCAAGGTAAGCTCGATGAAAATCCATTACCGTTTCCGGCTGAAACAGGCTTTTCTTTTCAGAACCAGTACCTTTTGCCGAGGATTCAGAGACCTGTTTATTCTCAAAAGAATCAAAAAAATGTTTAATGGATTTTTTTGCTGCGGCAGGAGTAATCTGACTTTCTGCAGGATGAACAGGATGCATCAAAGGTTCCTCTCCAACCTGACATTTTCTTAAACTTTGAATACCTGCCTGACGGAGCAGAAGTGGAATCAGCAAACTGCGTGTTCCGGGAGCGCGGACAAGGAAGGCCAGAATTTTCAAGGTACGTCCGGAAGTCCGTGGAATTTTTACGGATTTAAGGTTATAAACAGGTTTTTCTTTTTTAGCAAACTGCCACAAAAAGGAAAGATACTTTTTTGTGCCTGCAAGTGTGAAAACAGGTTTGCTTTCGCGGTTTTCCATTTAAAACTCAATTAATCACAGATTCTTGCGGAAGTTCAAAAACAAAGCAGGCGCCATCAGTAATTTCTGAATCGATCCATATTTTTCCGCCGTGCGCTTCAATGATTTTCTTTACCGTGGCGAGACCATATCCGTAGCCATCAACATCGTAGTTCAAGCGGGCATTAGTCTCAAATACTTTGTGATGATGTTCAGGGAATATTCCTGGACCGTCATCGCGAATCCAGAATTTAACTGAATCATTATTTTCATGTCCACCGAAATCGATCTTTACAGGATTTTTGTCACCCCTGAATTTAATGGAGTTGGCAATCAGGTTTTGCCAGACTTTCAGCATCCGGACTGTATCACATTGCGTTTCCGGCATTTCCGGTAACTTGCTGAAAAGCACCATGCCTTCTCTTTCTGCATACTCAAAATTATCAATTACTGTATCAATTAATTTGTTCATTGAAATTGATTCCAAACGCCCAATTACTTGTCCGGCTTCCGCATAATCAAGTTGGGTATTAATAAAATCCAACATTTTATGCAATGCCTTTGGAATGCGTTCAAGTATTTCCTGCAAACTCTCATCGCCGATTATCTGCGGATGCTCTTTTTTGATACGCAGCAGAAATAAATCAAAGAGGCTGGCTGCCCCTACTATCGGCGCTTTCAAATCATGGCTTACGGTGTGAGAAAAACTGCTCAGTTCCTCCTTTTTTTGAAAAAGTTCTTTATTCAGCTGCTTTATTCTGTCAAGGTCTTCTTTGCTGCGCAGCGCCGATTTTACTCTTGCTACTAATGTTGTGCGGTCAATTGGCTTGTAAATGTAGTCAACAGCTCCCGCGTCAAATGAATCTTCAAATGATTCCATCTCCTGTTTTGCCGTAACCATCAACACAGGAATATCATGGTAATCAGGAATAGCTTTTATACGCCGAGTGGTCTCAATTCCATCCATTTCAGGCATCATGATATCCATCAAAATACAATCCGGAAGCCAGCTTTTTAAAATCTCTATAGCTTCCTTACCTGATGATGCCATCCGGAATTCGCCTTTCAATGCTGACCGCAGATGATCTTCTATCACCAGGCAGTTGTTCTCGATATCATCAACAATCAATATTCTCCGGGTAAGCCTGTGTTGATTATTGACTGTCATCACACGATTTTATTAGATGTGAAGAGGTCGTTTTCCTGTTGCGTCCAGCATTGCTTCTTTGATTGCTTCCGCGTAAGTAGGATGGGCATGGGACATGCGTGCAATGTCTTCAGCACTTGCTCGATATTCCAACGCAACAACTGCTTCCGCAATCAAGTCCGCGGCACGAGCTCCCACCATGTGAATACCCAAAATCTCATCAGTATCCTTATCTGCCAGTACTTTCACAAATCCGTCCGTATCCATTGAAACACGAGCCCGGCCAAGTGCTTTGAAAGGGAAACTTCCTGTAGTGTAATTATAATTTTCCGCTTTCAATTCATCCTCGGTAAAACCCACACCTGCTGCTTCCGGCCAGGTGTATAGCACTTCCGGTATTGATTTGTAATTGATGTGCGGTTTTTGTCCAACTATTGTTTCTGCCACAAAAACTCCTTCCTCCTCAGCCTTGTGTGCCAGCAATGCTCCGGCAATCACATCGCCGATTGCATATATTCCTGATACAGATGTTTCCAGGTGTTCATTCACCGGAATACGTCCCTGCTCATCCGGAACAATGCCAATTTTATCCAGTCCCAGATTTTCAGTGTAAGGTCTGCGTCCAACCGCAACCAGGCAGTAATCCCCGCTGAATTCTACTTCCTTGCCCTTCTTGTCCTTTGCGGAAACAGTAACACTTTTTCCCTTTACAGTAGCACTTTGTACATTGTGACTGAGATGAAACTGAAGCCCCTGTTTTTTTAAAAATCGCTGAACCTCCTTACCCAAAGAAATATCCATTCCTGCAACCAATCTATCAAGATATTCCACAACCTGTACTTCAGAACCGAGTCTGTTATAAACTGAGCCAAGTTCAAGACCGATCACCCCACCGCCTATCACAATTAATTTTTCCGGTACTTCTTTCAGACTGAGTGCTTCGGTAGATGTAATGACGCGTTTCTTGTCACATGTCACTCCTGGAATGCTGGACGGTTTGGAGCCGGTAGCAATGATTGTATGTTCAGTACTCACCGTTTGCTCAGATCCGGCATTGTCTTTCACTATGATCGTATTTTTGTCTTTAAAAGTGGCATGTCCTGTAAGAACAGAAATTTTATTTTTTTTCATTAAGTACTGGATTCCATCACAAGTCTGACTGACCACATCATCCTTGCGCTGACGCATCCTTGGCCAATTCAGCTCAAGCTTCTGAGCATTGATGCCATGTGTTTCAAAATGCCTTTTGGCATTATTGAAATGTTCGCTGGAGTCAAGCAGTGCTTTTGAAGGAATACAGCCCACATTCAGGCATGTTCCACCAAGAGTTGGGTAGCGTTCAATAATTGCTGTCTTCAAACCAAGCTGCGAGCATCGAATTGCGGCAACATATCCCCCCGGCCCGGAACCGATTACGATTGTGTCAAATTTTGTCATTGTTTGAAGTTATAAGTTACAAAGTTTCAGAGTTTCAGAGAATTAATCACCCAAAAACATTCTGGCCGGATTCTCCAAATTTTCTTTGACTTGAACCAGGAAGCTGACTGATTGCTGGCCGTCGATAATTCGATGATCATAAGACAGCGCAACAAACATTACCGGACGAATTTCAATTTTCCCATTTACAGCCATTGGCCGTTCCACGATATTATGCATTCCAAGAATAGCGCTTTGCGGTGGATTGATGATTGGGGTGGAGAGCATTGAACCAAACACTCCTCCGTTTGTGATGGAGAAAGTTCCGCCTACCATTTCGTCAATGCTTAGTTTGTTTTCACGAGCAAGCTGGGCGAGCCTGGCAATTTCCATTTCAATCTGTGCAAGAGTCATTGATTCAGCATTACGCACCACAGGAACCATCAAACCTTTTGGTGCACTGACCGCAATTCCCATGTCCACATAATCATGAAAAACTATTTCATCTCCATCAATTTGCGCGTTCACTGCAGGAAACTGTTGCAAAGACTCGGTGCAGGCTTTTGTGAACAGACTCATGTAGCCCAGCTTTACATTATTTTTTTGCATAAACACGTCTTTGCATTGGGCACGTAATTCAATGATTGCGCTCATATCTACTTCATTAAAGGTAGTGAGCATCGCGGTTTCATTTTTCACCGAAACAAGTCGTTCCGCCAATTTGCGACGCAAACGGGACATCCGCTCCCGTTTAATGTTTCTTGAACCAGTAAAAACAGGCGGTTCTGCGAGTGTTTTTGTTTCCGCAGCTGATGAGGACGATCCCGTGAGTTTTCGAGAATCCTGAAGATCAGTCGCTTTTTGTATTTTTGGGGATGAAGCGGAAGAATCAGTCACATTTAACAAATGCAGCTGCATATCCTGTTTAGTAATGCGTCCCGCCGGTCCGCTTCCGGAAACGTTTTCTGCAGCTGACTCAGCCATCATTTTTCTGGCGGCTGGAGAAGGATGCCCCTCAGCATAGGAGGCAGTAGCTTGACCCGGCGAAACTCTTTCTGATGCAGAAGATTCAGTTAATGTTGAAGTGTCCGGAGAAGATTTATCAGTACTGTTATTTTCCGGATTTTTTGCTGAGGCATCAATTGAACAGACCACATCTCCTACCTCAGCTGTTTCTCCTTCCTGCAGCACAATCTTCAGTGTTCCGGAATTATCTGCAATCAAAGGCAAAGTTGCTTTATCTGATTCTATCTCACAAATAGTTTCATCAACCTGAACATAGTCCCCATCAGCTTTTTGCCAGCTGCCGATTTCAACTTCAGTGATTGATTCTCCCGGACTGGGAATTTTAATATCAACTATAGACATGAGTTAAACTTGATTAGTTAGATAAAATTAATGGCGATCAAAAAACTCCGCTAAAATCATTTTTTCAGTATGCAAAAAGCAATGTCTGGAAAAAATCATATAAGCTTTTCTTCAATTCTTTTTTGGGTTAAATTCCCCTTAGCTTGCCACGTCTGTCATGCCCGCGAAAACGGGTATCCAGAAACTCGAACTGTCGCAGGGGCCTTGATTCATCGCGCCTTGATTCCCGATCAAGTCGGGAATGACAACTGCCCGATACCCCGCTGCTTTGCGGCGGGGTAGTTCATTTGTGTTTTTGCTACATCACTTTTCTACTGAATCTGCATCAAATTCTGCTCATTCCTCGAAAGCTCTTTGCACCAGTTTTTTCTGCTGAGTGATATGAACTTGCGGTGAACCGGCCGCGGGAGAGCTGTCCGCGTCACGCGCCACCAGCTTTAGCCTTTCCTTTGTTTGAGGGAATGTACGCATAACAAAACACCATGCCCCCATGTTTTCAGGTTCTTCCTGTATCCAGCACAATTCTTTTGCTTTAGAATATCGTTTAAGAACACTCTTCAGCTGCTTTTCAGGTAATGGATAAAGCTGTTCCAAACGCACAATCGCGACATCTCTAATCTGCTTTTTTTGCTGATATTCCAGCAGGTCAAAATAAATTTTACCACAACAAAACAGCACCTTGCGCACTGATTTAGAATCAACAAATTGATCTTCTATTACTTCGATGAATCGAGTTCCTTCCAGGAAATTCTCAAGCGGACTGACGCATTTTGGATGACGCAGCAAACTCTTTGGAGTAAAAATCACCAGGGGTTTGCGAAAAGGGAAGGCCATCTGGCGCCGCAAAACGTGAAAGAAATTGGCCGGAGTGGTACTGTTGATAATCTGCATGTTATTGTCAGCACAGAGTGTCAGGAAACGCTCAATTCGTGCTGAAGTATGTTCCGGCCCCTGACCTTCATGTCCATGAGGAAGCATCAGTACTACACCATTCATACGCTGCCATTTGGTTTCAGATGAAGCAACGAACTGATCAATAATAATCTGTGCGCCATTGGCAAAATCACCAAATTGTGCTTCCCAGATTGTCAGTGCGTTCGGTGAGGCATAGGCATAACCGTATTCAAAACCAAGAACGCCGTATTCCGAAAGAAAAGAATTATATACTTCAAATTGTGCCTGATCCTCAGAAAGATGATTCAGAGGAATATATTTTGTGTTGTCCTCCGCTGTAATGATCGCGTGTCGCTGCGCAAAAGTTCCACGTCCCGAATCCTGTCCGCTTAAGCGTACCGTGCAATTATCATTAAGCAAAGTCGCGTAGGCCATTGTTTCCGCCATAGCCCAATCCAACTGTTTCTCCTCTGTAACCATCTTACGGCGGTTTTCATAAAGTTTTTCTATCTTGGTAAAAAACTTCAATTTTTCTCCGGGAGTTCCCGGTTTCTTCAAATCGGTAGCACGAAGACTTAAATCAATGAAATTCTTTTCTGACACTCCTGTTTGTGGTGATTTCTCAAAATCCTTGTCATTGGCTCTGCGTACACCGGACCAGACACCTTCAAGAAACGAAGTAACAGATGCAGTTTCCTGTTGCTTGGATTCCTCCAGACGATCATTAAGGTACTGTTTAAATTCGGACTCCATCTGTTGTGTTTCTTTTTCCGTCAAGCTTCCGGACTCGACAAGTTTCCTGCTGTAAACCTCACGTACATTTGGATGCCTGGCAATTCTTCGGTATAAATCCGGCTGTGTAAATCTGGGTTCGTCAGCTTCATTGTGTCCATGACGCCGATAACCCAAAATATCCACAAACACATCTCTGTGAAATTCCTGACGAAACTCAAGCGCAAGTTTTGTAACATATGCCACAGCCTCAATATCATCCGCGTTAACATGAAAAACCGGAGACAGAGTAGTTTTTCCCACATCAGTACAATATGTGCTGGATCGTCCTTCTATAAAATCCGCGGTAAATCCAACCTGATTATTGATTACCAAATGTACGGTTCCCCCTGTGCCGTAACCAGGCAGCTTTGACATCTGCAGAACTTCATACACAATACCCTGCCCTGCCAAGGAATGGTCTCCATGGATCAGAATTGGCACCAGCTTTTTTACATTTCCATTGTGATACTGGTCTATTTTCGCGCGTGAAATGCCTGCCACCACAGGGTTTACTGCTTCCAGGTGTGAGGGATTTGGGGTCAGGCTGAGATGCACAATGTTTCCATTTCTTGCTGTTTTGTCACTGGAATAGCCCATGTGGTATTTCACATCGCCGGAAAATCCGTCTTTGCCGAAGGCTTTGCCCTCAAATTCCGCAAAAATATCGTTGTAAGTTTTTCCTAAAATATTTGCCAGTACATTCAGCCGTCCACGATGAGCCATGCCGATCACAAAATCTTCTACTCCAAGTTCTGCTCCGCACTCAACCACCGTGTCCAGAGCTGGAATAATTGATTCTCCTCCTTCTAGTGAAAATCTTTTTTGACCAACAAATTTCGTATGCAGAAAATTCTCAAAGGCCACTGCCTCGTTGGTTTTGCGTAAAAGTTCAATTTTCTCTTTTGGGGAAAAATTTGGAGTGTTGCGGCAGGATTCCATTTTATGCTCAAGCCATTGAATAATTTCAATTGTCCGCACAAATTTGTATTCCACTCCGATCGGGCCGCAATAAGTTTGCTCTAAAAACTCATAAATTTCCCGCAAAGTCGCGGTCCCCAATCCAATACGTTCTCCCGCGTGGAACTCAGTATCCATATCCGCATCACTCAAACCAAAATTCTCCAGCACAATCGGACCTTCGTGTTCGCGACGTGGACGCACCGGATTGGTTTTTGCAAACATGTGCCCGCGTTGTCGATAAGCTCCAATCAGGTTACTGACGGCAATCTCTTTTTGCAACTGTTCAGGTGCTGCTGAAATGGGCAAACCTTCAGCGATCGTTTTATTATCCCTTTGTGTGAAATCTGTCCTAGAGAATTCAAAACCCTCAAAAAAATTGCGCCATTCCTGGTCCACAGAAAAAGGGTCTTGCTGATATTGGAGATAGAGGCCTTCAAAGGCATCTATTTCAGCATTGCCTAAAAAAGAAAGTGGTTTCATGACAAATATCTTTCGGTATGCCTGAAAGCTGGATTCCTGAAAATATTGAAAGAAGACAGTTCATTGTACAGCATGCGGAGAGTAGAATGGAAATAAAATATAAAACCCCGGTCTTAGGGTAATCCGGAAAGAACGATGGCTGTTTTTTTTAGATGAATTAATTTCAAGAGGATCACCGGAAACATTTTCCGGTATTATCCTTATGGAAGGACTGTGGGATTACTGAATCAAAGAAACTTTAGCGTGGCACCTGCCGTGTTGGTGCAGGGAAAATGCGAATTGCTCACTACGGCAAAATGTGTGTGATTACCTCAGAATATAAAGTTGCCTTGACTTTCTGGTCTCAGGAAAAAGAAAAATTTCGCAATCGCAGTGAGTTCATCACAACAGAAACCGAACTGAACGCCATGGCGGCCGCAGCCAGCATCGGATGTAAAGCAGGACCGCCAAAGGGCACAAGTAATCCTGCGGCAACTGGAATGCCGAGCACGTTGTAACCGAATGCCCAGAACAAATTCTGGCGAATGTTTCGTAACGTAGCACGGCTGAGCAGAAGGGCAGTCACAACATGCCGCAAATCATTTTTCATCAGAATCACTTCTGAAGTTTCAAGCGCCACGTCTGTTCCGGAACCCATTGAAATTCCAACTTCTGCCTGCGCTAACGCGGGAGCGTCATTGATACCGTCGCCGATCATTCCCACGCGAGCCCCTTTTTGCTGATATTCTTTGACAATTTTGGATTTTTCTTCCGGAAGAACTCCGGAGTGAAAGCTTGTTATTCCGGTTTTTTCAGCCACAGCTTCTGCTGAATTTTGCTGATCGCCTGTGAGCATTACAACTTCCAGACCCATTTCCCTGAACCTGCTTACCGCCTGAGTACTTTCCGGACGTGCCTGGTCAGCCAGGCAAATCACTCCGGCCGGTTTCCCATCAACTGCTACATAAACAGCAGTGCTTACGGAAGGAATTTGCTGTGCAATTTCGAGAGTAATATCATTGATTATGTTTTCTGACTGCATCAAAGAATGATTGCCGATCAAAACTGCAGAACCTTTGATTGTTGCTTTTACTCCAAATCCTGTTTTTGCTTCAAATCCGGAAATTTCAGCGCTTTCAAAATTGTATTTTTCAGCTTCATCAACAATTGCTCTGCCAAGAGGATGTTCTGAACCCTGTTCTGCAGACGAGGCATAAAATAAAAGATCCTCTTTATCAAAACCTTCCACAGTCAGCACTTTTGTGACTTTTGGACGACCTTCAGTTAGTGTTCCGGTTTTGTCCAGAAAAATCGTATCAAGCCGATGCGCGGCTTCCAGAGCAACTGCACTCCGGAAAAGAATTCCATGCTGCGCGCCGATTCCTGTTCCAACCATGATTGCTATCGGGGTTGCCAGTCCCAGCGCGCAGGGACATGCAATTACCAGTACAGCTACCGTATAGCTTAGAATATCATTGGCGGATGCTCCGGAAAACCACCACATAATTCCGGTAATCACCGCAATCACCAACACAAGCGGCACAAAAACTCCTGCCACTTTATCAGCCATTCTTGCGACCGGTGCTTTGGCCAGCTGAGCGTTTTCCACAAGACGGATAATTCCGGACAAAGTTGTTTCCGCCCCAACTCGTTTCACTCGAATTGTGAGCACTCCATTAGTGTTGAGTGTTCCGCCTGTAACCTCTGAGTCGATTGTTTTTTCGACAGGAACCGCTTCACCGGTCAGCATCGATTCATCCACATAGCTGGAACCTTCCACAACTATTCCGTCAGCCGGAACAATGCTTCCCGGACGTATCCGCAAGACATCACCGGAATGTACAAGATCAATTGAAATACTGGATTCCTTTCCCTCATGTACCAGGATTGCTTCTTTGGGACGCAGTTTCAGCAAAGAACTGATTGCTTCGGAAGCACGGCTTCTGCTTTTGGCTTCAAGTGACTTCCCCAGCAAAATGAGTGCTATTATTACAGCTGCTGTCTCAAAGTATAAACCATCCGCGTTCTGACTCATTCCTGATAAATTCCATAAACTGAAACCCACGGCCGCGGAAGTGCCCATGGCAACAAGGGTGTCCATATTGGGGTTCCAGTGAAAAAATGTGGCATAGCCTTTTGAATAAAAATCCCTGCCAGCCCACAGCACAGGTAAAGTAAGCAGCAACTGAATCATACCGTAGTTCATCGGTTCCGTTTCCGGAGCAAGCCAGCCTGGCAATGAAATGCCCAGCATAGGAGCCATTGCCAGCAAAACAAGCGGCACGGAAAATCCAAGCGCCATCTTCATTCTGCTGTGTAATTTCAGATATTCCTCCTCAGACTTCTCAGAAGGTTCCGGAACATCCTCATTTTCTTTTAACCGCTTTGCAGTGAATCCCGCTGCTTCAACCGCGGATACCAACGCTGAGGAATTGGCAAATTCCGGATTATAATGTACTGAGGCCCGATTCAGTGCAAAATTAACTTCAGCCAGATCTACCCCATCTACTCCATAATTTCTTCTCAAATGTATTATTGAAAGAAATCTTTTTACTTCTACTTTATATACCATATAGGGGTATAAGGTTTATGTCAATCAAATTATTCAGAAAGTCCATCCAGGACAAAATCAATTATAGATTGAAGCAGGCGTTCATTCGATATATGCTTTAGCAGCTGAAATCTTAATACAAAACATCTTAAACTTTTTCTGACAGTTTTAAACCATTCAATGAAAAACACTAAATTACCATATTATAAAATTCATACCATCCCCCTTGATTTTCAGGAATATCCTCTGGAGGAGATGCAAAGCAGAGCGCTGGAGTTCTACGAAAATATGAACAGGCGCAGGACGGTTCGTGAATTTTCATCAAGGGAAGTACCTCTTGAGGTAATTGAAAACTGTATCCGTGCCGCGGACACTGCGCCTAACGGAGCAAATCAGCATCCATGGCATTTTGTGGTCGTTACTGATCCAGAGAAAAAGCGGCAAATCAGGGAAGCAGCTGAAAAGGAGGAAAAAGAATTTTATAATAACCGTGCAACCAGAGCATGGCTGGAAGCGCTGGCTCCGCTGGGTACTGATGAACACAAACCTTTTCTGGAAACAGCACCTTATCTGATCGCGATATTTGCGCAGGTTCATGGCATTGATCAAGATGGAAAAAAGATCAAACACTATTATGTTAATGAGTCCGTGGGTATTGCCACGGGAATGCTGATCAGCGCTGTTCATTATTCAGGTCTGGCCTCACTGACACATACCCCAAGTCCGATGCGCTTTCTTAATCAAATCCTGGAGCGTCCTGAAAGGGAGCGACCTTTTTTACTGCTTGTTGTTGGATATCCTGCAGCTGATGCAAAAGTCCCGGACATCAATAGAAAATCACTGAAGGAAATCTCCACGTTTTTTTAGTGCGGAAAAGTTATACAATTCGAAACATGTGATTATTGAATTTTCAGATTAAAACCATGATGAAACAAAAATCTCCAAATACAACATATTTAAAGGATTATACGCCTCCTCCATTTTTTATTGACAGGGTTGTTCTGGAAATTGAGCTGGGAGAAGAATGGAGCACGGTAAAAGCGCGGTCGAAATTTCGGAGCAATTCTGATTCTAAAGATGAAAGCAAAACTCTGGTACTCGACGGGGAGAACATGGAGCTGATGAATGTCCGTTTGAATGAGACGAAGCTAAGTGTTGATCAGTACAAAATTGATGAGTCCCAGTTGACAATTCAGGATGTGCCGGAAAAGTTTGAGCTTGAAACCGAAGTCAGGATTCAGCCTCAGAACAATACCGCGCTTGAGGGGCTTTACAAATCCGGAGATATGTTCTGCACTCAATGTGAATCAGAAGGCTTCCGGAAAATTACTTATCATCTGGATCGTCCGGATGTGATGTCCCTCTTCAGCACTAAAATAACCGCGGACAAGAAGCGTTATCCAATACTGCTCTCAAATGGTAATCCTGTTGAGTCCGGAGAATTGGATGACGGCAGGCACTGGATAAAATGGGATGATCCTTTCCCAAAACCATCATATCTGTTTGCATTGGTGGCTGGGAATTTACTGCATATTGAAGACACCTTTAAAACCGCGTCCGGACGTGAGGTGGTGCTTAGAATTTACGTTGAGCCTGAAAATATTGAATTTTGCGGACACGCGATGCGCTCGCTCAAGGAATCAATGCGCTGGGATGAGGAACGATTCGGCCGCGAGTATGACCTTGATTTGTTCATGATTGTGGCAGTCAATGATTTCAATTCCGGTGCCATGGAAAATAAAGGACTGAATATATTCAATTCCAAGCTGATCCTTGCTTCTCCGGACACCGCGACCGACACAGATTTTTACAATATCCAGGGCGTGGTTGGTCACGAATATTTTCACAACTGGTCAGGGAATCGAGTTACGTGCCGTGACTGGTTTCAGCTGAGCCTCAAGGAAGGTTTCACTGTTTTCCGAGATCAGGAATTTTCCTCAGACTTAAACTCAAGGGCGGTTCAGCGAGTGGCCGATGTGGATCGTCTGCGCACCCATCAGTTTCCTGAAGACGCTGGACCGATGAGCCATCCAGTGCGCCCGGATTCTTATATGGAAATCAATAACTTCTACACAATGACGGTTTACGAAAAGGGTGCGGAAGTGGTGCGCATGATCTGCACTTTGCTGGGCAGAGACGGTTTCCGCAAGGGCACTGATCTTTATTTCAACCGTCATGACGGACAGGCTGTAACATGCGATAATTTCGTTTCTGCAATGGAAGAGGCAAACGGTAAGGATTTGAAACAGTTCAAACGCTGGTACAGCCAATCAGGCACTCCGGAATTGCACGTCAGCTGCAAACATGATCCGGAAGCAAAAACCTACACACTCTCAGTCCATCAATCATGTCCGGACACCGCAGGACAAAAAGGCTTTGGAAAATCCAAAGAATTGAAAAAAGAGATTATTTCATTAAGTGATCAAGAAGAAAAAGCTGATACCTTGACTGACAGTGAGTCCACAAAATCCTCCGGACAGAAACTGGTAGAAAAGCAGCCATTTCATCTTCCTCTTGCAATGGGACTGCTTTCTGCTGATGGTCAGCCGCTTCCATTGAAAGCTGATGGAGATAAGAACGGTAATTTTAAGAACACACTTGTTCTTGAAATACAGAATGAAACTGAAACCTTCATGTTTGAAGACATTCCGGAAACTCCTGTTCCCTCACTGCTGCGAGGATTTTCTGCTCCGGTCAAACTGCATTTTGACTACAGCAACGCTGAACTGGCTCTTTTACTGGCCAATGACACTGACAAATTCAACCGTTGGGAAGCAGGACAGCAACTGATGATTCGGGTGGTTTTGGAGCAGATTAAACGATTTCAACAGCAGAAACCGCTGGAATTATCCCCGGATTTGCTGGAGGCCTTCCGGAACATCCTTGAACAATCCGCAAAAAATGATCCCGCGCTGCTGGCACAAACGCTCAGCTTTCCGCCTGAATCATATCTGGGCGAATTAATGGATGTGATAGATGTTACCGCCATTCATGAAGCACGAAAATTCCTGCGTTCAGCGCTGGCAGAAAAACTTCAGATTCAATTTGAACAGATTTATAGTGAAAACCAGGAAAAAGGAGCTTACAGTATTGATCCTGAAGCAATGGGAAGGCGCAGTTTGAAAAATGTTTGTCTCAGTTATCTTTCAGAATTGAATACTCCGGAATCCATTCAACTGCAGCACAAACAATTCCGTAAAAGTGAAAACATGACAGATGTCGTGGGGGCACTCGGCGTGTTGACTCATATTGATTGTCCTGAAAGAGAATCGGCTTTTAATGAATTTGAAAAAAAGTGGAATCATAACACGGTGGTAATGGACAAATGGTTTACATTGCAGGCAATTTCGAACCTACCAGAAACTCTGCCAAAAGTCCGGGAACTGACCGCTCACTCCGCTTATGACGCGAAAAATCCCAATAAAATTCGTGCACTGATAAGCGCTTTTTCAAGGTTTAATCAGCTGCGTTTTCACAGCGATGACGGCTCCGGATATGAATTTCTTGCAGAACAGGTGCTGAAGCTGGATCCTCTAAACCCTCAAACGGCATCAAGACTTGTCACTGTTTTCAATAACTGGAAAAGATTTGAAGAAAATAATAAAACAAAAATGAAGGATCAATTGAAACGAATTGTTAAAACACCAAAACTCTCCGGAGATGTTTTTGAAATAGTCTCCAAAGCGCTGGGAGAAAAGATTTGAAGGGTGTTAACAAATTTAAGAGCGTTAAGTATTATGGTAATATTATCTTATATTGCATCATCATATTTATTGTCTTAGGGTTTTCAACAAACACAATTGCAAAAGTTTCTGGGCCATTATTTATCGTTACATCCTTTCCGGAATGGATGTTTAGTCGGTTTAAACACGAGTTTGAGGCCCGCCATCCTAAAATAAATATCCACGTTCGCAGTCGTAAAACAACAGCAGTTATCTCCTTTATTCAAGAACGGCAAAGTGACCCTGTGGATGTGATTTGGGCTTCCGCAACCGATGCGTTCGAGGTCTTAAAGTCTTCAGGTCATCTTTACCAACTTTCCAAGCTAAGTAACACCAACGGTAGTATTGGGTCTTACCCTTTGCATGATCCTGACGGATTTTACAGGGGGTTTGCTGTTTCTGGCTATGGTATCATGTGGAATAAAAGATATCTTGCTGAATATAACTTACCTACT
>LULX01000066.1_pt1:5000-64644 | contig 64644 bp, 53 predicted proteins | sample 729511 | NCBI WGS metagenome assembly LULX01 (sample SAMN03860278, study PRJNA289734) | marine metagenome | biome: seawater column; feature: ocean; material: water; isolation source: Red Sea water column Station 91 - depth 500m | place: Saudi Arabia: Red Sea | collected 2011-10-15...
TTTCTTCGTCATGGAATGCGTAAACGCAGCCAGGATGCAAAACGTGTGTTGCGTAAGAAAACAATGGTATCAGACGCAAACAGCAAGGCTGTTAAGCTGATGCTTCCTAACGGATAAACAGAGGTAAAAATCCAATGAGAGTAAAACCAGCAGTTCACTCCCGGAAACGCAAAAAATCCCTTTTCAAGGCAGCCAAAGGCTATCGTGGAGGACGGAGTCGTCTTTTGCGTACAGTTAAGGACGCCGTTGATAGAGCAAGAGAGTACAGCTACCGTGACCGAAAAGTTAGAAAACGAGATTTTCGGCGTCTATGGATTATACGCATTAATGCCGCTGTCCGTGAGCATGGCATGAGTTACAGTCAGTTCATCCATGGATTAAAAGCCGCAAATATTGATATGGACCGCAAAACCCTGGCTTATTTGGCAATGGAAGAACCGGAGTTGTTTGCCCAGGTTGCAGAGTCAGCCAAAACGCAGCTCGCTGCATAGCTGCTAAAGCACGAACATTCAGGAATGTTTTAGTTTTCATTATCTTCCTTTCTTTATTCCTGCATAATAAACCCTGCGTACATCCTCAACAATTTCCGTGAGCCAGGTTTTTCCTGCTTGCTTTCCTGCCTGAGACAAGCCTTTAATTGTTTCAGTGTAGGAAGTTGTTCCTTCATGCTGAAGGCCAGCCAGTTCATTTCTCAAAGATTCCGGTATTTTGAATTCAATATTCCGGAGTTTCTCAAATTCTGCTTGTATTTTTGGCCAGTGTATCAGTATTTGTTTTTGTTCAGAAATTACTTTTTTAGATAATTGCTTACTCTTTTCGCCTATCCTGATGGAATTTTCTAAAGCCCCCACATACCGATTCAACTGGTTATGACGTTCCTGCAAATTAAATTCAATCATGCTCAATCCAGCCTGATAAAGGAATTTTTGTTCCGGAGACTGTGCGACACAATTTATCCGCACTTGCTTGTACCAATTACATAAGGCAGTCAATTCAGCAAGCACATTTACCTGTTTTTTAACAATTCCGGAAGCACCTGTAAATACTCTTGAATCATAATCAACAGATCCTTTGGGCAATGAATGCCCGAAGTTTAATCCTTTGGCCAGCGTGCCGTTTATTCTCGCTCCGGCAGCAGTCATTGCGCCAAAATCAGCATTGATCGGTCCCAGAAGGCTATTATTCCCACCGATAAAGAGACGTTCCTGATCCAGAAAAATTCCGTTTGCCACATCTCCAAATAAGGATGCGGTTGCTTTGTCGCCTCTGATACTGTAGTTAAAATGTATGGTTCCGCTGCCGACCTCACTGAAAGATCCGAGTTCGGGCCCAGTACCACCTGCCAGCAGGACATCACAAAAATTTATATCACTGCCCAATGTAGCCCAGGGGAACAGTATTGTCATTTTCGTATCAGTGTGCTGGGCGGATGAGGCATCTTCTTCGTAAAGCGATCCTTTCCGGACCCTAAATCCATATCCGGTGGTAAAATCATTGATCATTGTCTCTTTACCCAAAAAAACAGCCTGCTCTGCTACTCCGGAACCGAGAATGGATTTTGGACCAACAACTGTATCAATCAAGGTAACCGGTCCTAAATTTCCCACAATAGTATTTTCTCCAATCCAGCTGTTTTCCAGAGTGACTGAACCTCTTGTTCCAATTTCGGCTCCTGAATGGATTTGTGTTTTGGAGCCTGTGATGCGAACAAAAGGGTAAAGCGTGCATCCGGGGGAGAATTGTTCAAGTTGCACATCCCTACTAATTTTCACGGAATCCAAATCAGGAACATTTACACCATTTTCCTGGAGTTTTCGGATCTCATTTGAACTATAGCAGTTTAATGCTTTTTCTTTCATGACACAGGTTTTCGTTGAAATAATGAATCAACTTCATAACGTGAAATTCCCAAAAAGTACAGCAACGCGTCCAGATTTGGAAGAGACAAGCTTCCTGAGGCACGTTCACGCAAAAAACGTTTGGCATTGAAAGCAATGCCCAACCCTGCGCTGGAAAGCATTTCCAGATCATTTGCTCCGTCACCTACCGCAATTACCTGATCAGGAATAATATTTTCTCTGTTTGCAACTTCCTGCAAGATGACACCTTTTTGATGTCCATCAAGAATGTCTCCTGATAAACGTCCAGTCAGTTTACCATTTTTCACTTCAAGAGCATTGGCATATCCATAATTGAGATCAAAGCGCTTTTTAATATGTTCGATAACTCTTGTGAATCCCCCACTCACAAGTCCGATTTTATAGCCCAGAGTTTTGAGAATATATACTAAACGTTCTACTCCGGGCGTGTATGGTATGTTCGAAATCAGGTGATCCAGATCAATAAGTGGCAATCCTTTCAGCAGAGCAACGCGTTGTCTCAAGGCTTGCTTAAATTCTATCTTTCCTTGCATGGCACAATCTGTTATTGCTTCAACCTCTGCTTCTTTTCCACACAACCGACTCATTTCGTTAATCATTTCGCACTGTATAAATGTCATATCCGCATCCAGAAAAATCAAACGTTTGTTGCGTCGAAATATATCATCAGCCTGCAAGGCAAGATCGAAATTATATACTGACTTCAAACCCAGCAGTTCCTTCATCAAGGACTGGCGCTGAACTGATTTTTTGGCTTGTAATGTCAGTTCTAAAACATTCAATTCTTCAGCATCCAGGGGGCTAATCTCTGTTATTTGAAGCTGATTCTCACGGAGGCGAAGGAACAGATTTGTTAGTAATCGCGGATGAATCTGCTGACTCAGCAAGGTTAGAATATAACGGTTCTCCAAAGTTTCAACAGCTGCTTCCGGAATAGAATTTATTATCAGCTCCAGATTATTTTTTTTTGCATATGCCTCCAATTCACATAGAAGGTGATCCTTGTAAGCCGTGTCTGAAAGTTCGAAGCGCACCAACAGAGTATGAACTTCCTGATAGTTCAAGTAATGAATGTCCTGAATCACAATTGACTTGCTGCCAAGTTGTTCCATGATATTTTCCAAAACATCTTTCCATGAGACGGCACCCTGGATGGTAAGAAGAAAACTTTGAGAAGACTTCATGTATTACCCCTCTTTTGCTGCTGCTCGCAAAGTGTTTTAACGAGATGCACAAAGTCCTGAACTGCCGGACGCAGTTGCACACTCCATCCCAAACTATTAACCTCCGATTCAGTGATTTCACCAAGACAGGCAATTTTTGGTTTCACAGTTAATGAATCCCAGAATCCATCAGGTAAAATCTGATGAAAGTTTTTTACGGCAGATGGACTTGCAAAAATAATCCAATCCAGTTTAGTTTTTTCAAGCTCATCAAGCAGAAATGAATTGTCGTTTCCGGAAGGTACTGTTCTGTAAACCGGAGTTGGAATTATTAGCGCACCCTGTTTTTGCAGCGCTAAACTTAGTGTTTTTCTAGGAGATTCCGCCTGTATCAGCCAGCATCGTTTGTTCATTAAATCACATTGACTGAAGGCCTCAATCAGTCCTTCACTTTGAAAATGTTCCGGAACGATTGCCGCAGTTATGCCATGCTGAGCAAGAGTGGAAGAGGTGGATTTACCAACACATGCAATGCTGATTTTTGAAAAAAAGATTTTTGGATCCACCTTTAACTCCAACATACGTGAGATGCATTGGGAAACACCATTGCTGCTTGTAAAAACAGCCCAGTCTATCTTTGTTGAACTCATTACAGTTTCATCAAATGAATCCCAGGATTTAGGCTGAATGATTCGTGTCATGGGAGCTGTGATTACAGATGCTCCTTGAGACTGAAGCATTTCAGAAAGTGATGAATCAGGAGTGTCTTGACGGGTCACCAAAAATCGCAGGCCGTTTAGGGGAAATTTTTTGGTGGGCTGATCTGTTACGGAACTCATTATTATTTATGAACCGTAATAGTGGCTTCCAATTTTTGATATTTGTATTTCGGACTGTGGTGGCAAAAGAATGAAAGTTGCTCTGTTTAAAGCCAGCCCAATTGAGAGACTGTTAATATTAATTAAAATGGTCCCCATAGCTGAGATCAAACTCCATCTACAATTTGCCGGTATGCTTTACGAAATCCCCTTGTAAGCAATTCTTCAGGTGTAAGATTGTAACTGGTTGAGATTTCATCCAGCAGAGGATAAAAATCATTTTTCTCCGGTACAGATGTGTTTTGAATTATTTGCTCTAATTCAACAAGCAATTGTTCAAAGTGTAACTTTTGTATCACATTTTGATTCATAACAATCATTCTGCCTGAAGAAAAATGTATCGAGAACCGTTACTGGTTGTGATCAGCAACAGAATGCCTTTCGAAGTATCTGTTTCATTTACTATATTTTTGAATATTTCCAGGCTTTTAACTGCGTGTCGTTCTATTTCCTGAACAATCATTCCCGGAAGTAAACCGGATTTTTCTGCAGGACTTCCGGGTTCAATTTTACTTATCACTACACCACTGCCAGGCTGAACTCCTAACTTCTCAGCATTGTCATCAGTTAGTTTCTCTACAGTCATCCCCAGTACTTCCACCTGTTCAACATTTGGAGTCAGCTGAGGAGTCATCCTGACCTTCCCTACATTCTGTGGACGTTCATCCAGTTTTAGTTTCATCTTGATCGATTTGCCTTCTCGGATCAATTCCATTTCTATTTCAGTGAAAGCACCAGCATTGGCAATTTCGTTCCGCAAGTGATTACTATTTTGAATCAGCTTCTCATTAATTCTTGTCACTACATCTCCTTTGAGTATGCCTGCTTTTTGAGCAGGAGTGTCTTTCATGACTGCAGTTATCAGGCTTCCTTTAGTACTTTCCAGACCGAAAGCTTTAGCCAGATCCTGACTGACATCCTGAATTCCTACACCAAGCCAGCCTCTTGAAACAGCACCCTTATCAATCAGATCCTGCATGATTTTACTTGCCATATTAATTGGAACAGCAAAACCAATTCCCTGATATCCGCCGCTTTGGCTGAAAATGGCGCTGTTCACCCCCACAATTTCACCACGCAGATTTACCAACGGACCACCGCTGTTACCGGGATTAATGGCAGCATCAGTTTGGATAAAATTTTCGTATTCATTAATTCCGACATTTGAACGCCCTTTTGCACTGACAATCCCATATGTTACCGTTTGAATTAAACCGAAAGGATTCCCTACCGCAATCACATCTTCACCCACAAGTATTTTATCAGAATCACCCATTGGTAAAACCGGCAGTCCGTTGCCCTCGATCCTGATAACTGCAATATCAGACTCCGGATCTGTACCGACCAACTTGGCGTCTCGCTCTTCTCCATTGTACATGACAACTAAAATCCTGTCTGCCTCACCAACAACATGATGGTTAGTCAGAATGTAACCATCCGCGTTGATTATGGAACCTGAACCCATTCCTTTCTGACGATAATCCCGATTTGGCTGTTCGCGTTTCGGCTGTTTATTGTTTGGTGGACGAAGTTCAGGGAAAAAGCGTCTGAAAAATTCATCATTATACAAATCCATTGGATTGTTTAATGATCGTCCATCCGGGGTACGGACAATTTTTTCCACTTTGATATGAACAACCGCCTTTTGCACATTTTGCACAAGCGCCGCACGTGTTTTTGATTCTCTAATCATTTGTTCCAAATCATCAGTGGTTTGTGCCACTGATGGCTCAGAACTGAAGAAGCCTAAAAAAATCAATATTAATAAGTTCTTAAATAATTTCATTATAATTTTCCTGACATTTAGAAATAATCAATAACCTTTATTTTTATCTAATATCATACCCTGCTTTATGCACATCTTCCAACGATTTTTCTTTCAAATCGTTAGAAAAACTGATTGATATTTTTTTTTTGCTGGACAAATATGATTCTGTGGATAGATTAGTGTAATCTTGTTGCACAATCTGATGTGCTGTGTAAAACCGAAATTTTTCCGACAATTTTCGAAAATTAATCAAAAGAGGAATTATGAGTGAAATCCCAAATGAAAATCTTTACACACGTGAACACGAATGGCTAAGGATTGAAGGCAATAAGGCTGAAGTTGGCATAACTGATCATGCACAAAAAGCATTGGGTGACATAGTTTATGTCGAATTGCCTGATATTGAAGATGAAATTGATAGTGGAGACGAATTCGGCTCCATTGAATCTGTAAAAGCTGTTTCTTCTCTTTTCATGCCTGTGAGTGGCCGCATCACTGCAGTGAACACCGAGTTGAAAGACAGTCCCGAGCTAATAAACGAAGAGTGCTATGATGACGGCTGGGTGGTCCGCATTGAGCTGATAAATCCGGATGAATCTGCTGATTTATTGTCTGCCGAAGAATATGAGGAGTTCCTGCTTGATGAAGAAGCATGAGACAAGAAAAAACATCTTCATACAGTCAATGAAGCAAAAACGAAAAAACGTTTTATTCATTACAGCTGATCAGTGGCGTGGTGATTCGCTGGGCTGTATCGGTCATCCGATAGTGCTGACTCCACATTTGGATCAGCTGGCAAAAGATTCTGTGCTTTTCCGCAAGCACTTTACCCAAGCTGTACCATGCGGTCCTGCACGAGCTTCACTGTTAACAGGACTTTACGCGATGAACCATCGTTCAGTAAACAATGGAACTCCTTTGAACAGCCGATTCAACAATATTGCTTTGGAAGCAAGAAAATCCGGATATGATCCCACGCTGTTCGGTTACACAGACACTTCCGCTGATCCACGGGAATTGCATCACAGAGACCCTTCGCTGACCACATACGAGGGAGTGATTCCTGGTATGAGCAGCGGAATTACATTAACTGATAACCAGCGCCCGTGGATTTCCTGGCTAAAATCCAAAGGTTATGACCGCTACTTGAATCATCATACTGTTTATAACCCATTGCCAAACTATCCCGGTTCAAATGGACGCGGAGCGTCATTTCCACCGCCAGTTTATACTGATGAAGACAGCAGTGTAGCATTTTTAACAGATGAGGTCCTCAAGTGGCTAAGTGTACGTGAAGATGAAAAATGGTTCGTACACCTCTCTTTCCTGCATCCACATCCTCCCTGGATTGCACCTGAACCTTTTAATTCAATGTATGATCCTGCCAGTATCCCGGAACCGATCAGGAAAGAATCACTGGAAGAAGAAGGCAGACAGCATCCTGTATTAAAAACGCTGCACGAACTTATACAGCGTAATGATTATATCAAGGACTATCTTGATGAACCTGTCTCAAGAATGAATGATCTTGATATGTTTCAAGTGAAAGCAACGTATTACGGTCTGATGAGCGAAGTTGATCAGTATATAGGAAGAGTGCTGCAGTATCTAAAAGAATCCGGACAATATGATGACACGCTGGTTGTCTTTACAAGCGACCATGGAGAACATCTTGGCGACCATTATTTATTTGGCAAGCTGGGTTATTTTGATCAGGGTTTTCATATTCCACTGATCATAAAGGATCCCGAAATGCCTTCACAAAACAAAGGCAGCCAAATTGAGATTTTTTCTGAAGCAATTGATGTGATGCCAACCATTCTGGATTGGCTTGATTCTGATATCCCGGAAGAATGCGATGGCCGTTCTTTACTGCCTTTTTTACATGGAGAAATTCCGGACAATTGGCGAACAGAAGTTCATTGGGAATATGATTTCCGCTTGATAGGCACTTATCAATCATTGATGAAACAACAATTCGGATTATCTCCGGATCAATGTTCATTATCAGTAATCCGTGATGATCATTATAAATACGTCCACATGACTGCCCTGTCTCCTCTTTTATTTGATTTAAAAGAAGATCCTGAAGAATTTGTGAATCTTGCAGATCTTCCTGAATTTCAAAATGTTGTGCTGGAATACGCAAGCAAGATGCTTTCGTGGAATATGCTCCATAGAGATCGTACTTTAGTGAATATCAACATGGAATCAGGTACACTGGTTCATTGGAAAGGACCTCGGATCCTGGAAGAAATGCACACATGATAGAAATTAATATTCTGTGATCAACTACTATTTTTTACACTCATCACACGCCTCTAACAATCGCTTTGTGATAATATAAGGTAAGCCTGAATACATTCCCGGCTCTGCTTCATTCAGGCACCTTGACAAATTTTTACTAAAATTATATGTCTTGTTCAGTTATACGTGATGTCATAGATATTGAAGGTCTTCGCAGGCGTGCTCAGGATCCTCAAGCTGGAGCAGTGCTAATATTTTGCGGAGATGTGCGAAATCACAGTCAAGAGCAACATGTTTCGCTGCTGGAATACGAGGCTCATGAAAGCATGGCTTTGAAACAAATTTCAAAAATTATAAAACAGGCTCAGCAAAAATGGGAGCTGCACAAAGTTGAAGTTATTCACCGCCTGGGAAAACTGGCTGTTACTGATTGTTCCATTGCCATTGCTGTTTCGACTTCGCATCGTAATGAAGCTTATGAAGCAAGCCGTTACATTATCGACACCATCAAGCATTCAGTCCCAGTTTGGAAAAAAGAACACTTTGTGGATGGCGAATCAAAGTGGAGTAAAGGCTGTGAAGCATACAGTGTCGTGGAAGATGCTGCTGTCCCGCCGTCTGCTGTAATTAACGAAACCCAATAATGCAATTTCAAGTAATCCGTCCTGACAATTCCAAGCATCCCTTCATGAGAGGAATGCTGGCCCACAAGCTGATGCAGCGGGGATTATCCTTTGATCAGGCATACCAGATTTCCAAGGATGCCAGATCGTATTTCCAGGAACAGGCTGAAGTCACCACAGAATCATTAATGCATTCTGTTGATGAATTAATAATTGCACGTTACGGAAAGGAAGTACTGAAAGAGCTTAATTCAGAGCTATTTCCCTCTGGAAAACAAATCAGCGTTTATCGAAGAAACGCCACAGCTCCATTCTCAAAAGGATTATTAACACAATCAATTACTGCAGCAGGTATAAGACCCGGAGAAGCATATCAAATTGCTTTCAATTCTGAAGCATACTTGATGAAAAAAGGTATTTTGCGCATCAGCAAAAAGAAATTGTTTGAGGAGGTTTACAAAACAATAGAAAAAAAATACAACACCAAAATTGCGGAATTATACAAACTGGCCAGCCGCATCGATGAATTAGACAGGCCTCTGATAATTTATTTGGGCGGGGCGTCCGGAACAGGAAAATCCGTAATGGCAACTTTTTTAGCAGGACGACTTGGGATCAACAAAATTACCGGAACAGATACCATTCGGGAGATCATGCGACTGGTATTTAAGCGGGATTTACTTCCTTCATTGCACAACTCCTCCAACAAAGCCGGAATTGGAATGCCGAAGACACTTGATAAAAGCGACAGATTAATAAGCGGATTTTGTTTGCAGGCCCAACAGGTAAGTGTTGGAGTAAAAGCTGTTGTTGACCGTGCTGTGAAAGAAAGGACCAGCATGATCATAGAAGGCATACATTTGCTGCCATATATGCAGCAGGCACTAAAAGAAGGCACAAAACGGGCTTATCACATTCCCATTACACTTTCCTTGATGAATGAAAAAAACCACAGAGATCGAATTTTCCAAAGGGGTAAAAGCAATGAATTAAGAAAAATAGAACCCTATTTACGCAACTTCGAAAATATCAGAACTATTCATGAATTTTGTACTTCTGAGAGTGAAGATAATGAAATTGAAGTTGTTGATAATGAAGATTTTGATGAAACAACAAATACCTTGATGCAATTAATCATTAATACACTGCAGGAGCAGGTCAATTCCACTCTCCCTCTCAAATCCTGACTTTTCTTTGTGCATAGAATTCCTCGACTGCTTTTAATTATTGACGGCATGGGGGATCGTCCAATCATTGAATTGGGTCACAAAACACCTCTTCAAGCAGCAAAACTTCCGGTGATGGATCAACTGACAAAGGAAGGACAATGCGGAATAGCAGATCCGGTAAAACCCGGAATAACCGCCACAACAGTTTTAGGCACATTGGCCATCCTGGGTTATGATCCTCTTAAATATACTGTTGCCCGTGGTGTGATCGAAGCACTGGGCTGTGGAATGAATATTAATGCAGGCGATGTAGCTTTCCGTGGGAATTGGGCTACTCTGGACAAAAAAGGATTGATTGTAGATCGGCGTGCAGGACGCATTAGGGGAGGAACAAATGAATTGTGCTCAAGCATTTCAGGTATAACGATTGATGATGTTCGTATTGATGTTGCTACCGGAACAGAACATCGGATCGCTATGATTATGCGTGGTTCCGGACTTCACGATTGTGTATCCGGAAGCGACCCCGGTGACCGCTTCCATTCAGGGGCCAATCCCAGGCCTGTCAAACCTCTGAATAAAAATGACCCTAAATGTTTGCGTACTGCAAAATTTCTGAACCTGTTCGAAAAAAAAGCAAGAGAGATTTTATCCAAACATCCTGTAAATCTAAAGCGTATGTCAAACAATCTTCTGCCTGCAAACGCGATTTTGACCAGAGAACCGGGACTGGCGAATAACTTCCCAACAATTAAACGACCCTCCGGAATGGGATTGTCCGGTGTGTGTGTTACCGGAGATGACACAATCTCCGGCATCGCCAAAGTAACAGGATTAAAGGTGTGTAAAACTCCTGCGATGACTGCAAACCTGGACACAGATTTAAATGAAAAATTCAAACACGCCAGACAAATGCTGGGAAATCATGGAGTTGTAGTGCTGCACCTCAAAGGCTGCGATATAGCCGCGCATAACAGAGAGCCAATTAAAAAGAAGGATTTTCTCCAAAAAATAGATTCTGAACTTGGCAAATTTCTGAACAAATGGACAGGCAAATTGCGCATAGCCATCACCGCAGATCACTCTACATGGAGTAAAGAAGGCATTCACATTGATGATCCGGTTCCGGTTTTACTGCATGGACATGGAGTTAAGTCTGATTCAGTGAAGGGATTTGATGAATTTCAAGTCCTGCATGGAGCGCTGGAACGCTTCAGGATGCATAAATTGTGGAATAAGTTTTTTACCTGACGCTGCAGATTACTGACAAATTGATTAATATTTAAAAAAAACTGCTTTAGCTGCTCACAATTAACTTTTGCTGCTGATCAATTGTAAATCATCAGACTCTTCCCCAAAGCTTGTGGCTTTTCAAAACAATGTTAAAAAATCACTCTCAGCCTTAATCAATTGTTCATCATGATTGAAACATGAGTGTTATTAAATTTAATTCCAACAGTTCCTGGCAATCCATATTTACTTTCGACCATGTGAAATGCCTCATTGTCTGCAGGGGGCCGATTCGCCTGGAAACCATGAATGTTTTCAAGGAAATGGGGGCAGACTTTGGGATATTGCTTTCAGAAAAAGACAGTATTGTTTATCCCCAAACCCTTGCTCCGGAATTACGCGTGATCAGTAATAGAAAAGAGCAGGTGCATCATGTCCCTGATTACATTGGCGTCACAAAGGAGGAACGAGTAAAGCGTATTGAGCAGATTGTCAACATCTGCAAAAAACACAGATACACTCACTTGTTTGCCGGTTATGGTTTTATGGCAGAAGATGCAGAATTTGTGAAACTGGTTGAAAACGCTGGAATTTCCTTTATCGGACCAAATTCAAGTGTGATACAGCAGGCAGGTTCAAAAGATGAAGCAAAACAGCTTGCCCGATCACTAAATGTTTCAGTTACTCCTGGGGAGGACCGTATTGCGGTGAGTACATTATTGAAAATAGCCGGAGATTCTCCGGAAGATTATTTCCGTAAACAAATCAAAAAACATAAATTGAAGCTTCCGGAAAACTGGAAATCAGGAGAATTGCTGGATCAGGCTGACATTGTTTTAAAAGCGTCTTATGAAAAGCATGTTGATTTATTCACAATTGTAGATTTGCAGGAAGAAACAAAAAAAGCTGTTAAAAAATTATTGAAAAAATTTCCCGGAAAGCGCATCCGTTTTAAATATGTAGGCGGAGGAGGAGGAAAAGGTCAGAGGGTTATATCTTCAGTTGAGGAAGCAGCAGATGCAGTTATGGCTGTTTTGATTGAATCCAAGGCTACAGGTAAAGGCGACAACAAGAATTTTCTGATTGAACTGAACTTTGAAAACACACGCCACAATGAAATCCAGTTGCTTGGCAATGGCGAGTGGTGCATTGAACTCGGCGGACGTGATTGTTCATTGCAAATGCATGAGCAAAAATTGCTTGAAGTCTCACTGACTGAAGAAATGCTGGAAGCTGCAGCCATTGCATATGAATCTGCCGGGAAACAAACCCAGGCTGAAGTGATGCGTACTGATCAAATTGTTTTACGCTCAATGTGCAAACAGGCTGAAGAATTTGGGAAGGCACTTAAACTTGATTCAGTATCAACTTTTGAGTGCATAGTTGATGGGAATGCTCATTATTTCATGGAAGTTAACACGCGAATTCAGGTGGAACACCGAGTAACCGAAATGGCATACCAACTTCAATTTTCTAATCCGGATAATCCTGAAGACAAATTTGTTGTTGATTCACTTGTTGCGGCAATGTTGTTGATCAACTGCTATGGAAAGCAGCTGCTTCGACCTAAAAGATTGCCTCGCTATATTTCGGGAATTGAAGCCCGCCTGAACGCCACTAATCCGGCGCTGAAGCCCCATGCCGGCGGAGTCATCAGGGCCTGGTCTGCTCCTGATCAGAACGAGCAACGTGATGACCAGGGAATCGGGATCACAAATCCGGACACAGGACTTTTGCAGCCATACAACATGGCCGGAGCATACGATTCCAATGTGGCACTTTCCATAACACATGGAAGTTCGCGTAAGGAAAGTTTTGAGAAACTTGCTGAAGTTTTACGCTGTATGGAATTGAGAGGACATGACCTTCATCTGAATGCTGACTTTCATTACGGCTTACTGCACTGGATGCTTGGCAATGATCCTATGCTGAAGCCAAACACTCGTTTTGTTTCAGCTTATCTTGCGCTCACAGGAAAACTGAAACGCTTGTGTGATCAAACAAACCTTGATGTGACCTGGGAGATTCATCGAAAACAAATCAAAAATAAATATGGGCCGGAAGGATTGCTGATTTGTGATCAAAAACTGACTCTGCTTTTACGTCCGTTGAAAATGCTGTTTGAAAAGACTCATTTGCTGATGGGCTGGCTGGCTTTGCTAAAAACAAAGACCCAGAACTCCTCGTTTTCAAACAAACAAAATCCGATAAACATTCTGATTGTTCTTTACCGTTTTTTACGCCTTGAGCAACATTCAGGAGTTCCGCCTAGCGAGCAGATTTGGAGTAATGATCAAACAATGCTGGATTCTGCTACAGGTTTTTATAACGATTTGGAATCACGGTTTGGACAGAAAAAATTGATATGGTCAGAGTTAAGTACACTGCTGAAAACAGAAAAAATCCCAAAATCAATTAATTTGGGTAAAGATCAGAAACTGTGGGACAGCATCGTTGGCGCTCATAGAGGGCACCAAATGTCAATGGAACTGCTACAGCTTCCAGTGATAATGGGGAAAGAAGCGGGATATTATGAGCTGAAAGTAAACAATTCTCTGGAGGTTGAAATCCCACAGGAGTTTTGCGAAACAAGCAAAATTGATGAACTGATTAGTGAACTTGATCCAGCCCCACCTGCAAGGAAGAACGAAATACTGGCATGGACGGGAGGCACCTTTTATTTACGTGAAACTCCGGAAGCAGAAGAATATGTCCGGGAAGGTCAGCATGTTGAAAGGGGAGATGTTCTTGGTTTGCTGGAGGTGATGAAAATGTTCAACCAGATTCGCGCAGAATTTCCCGGAACCATACGAAAAATTTGTGTTGAAGCAGGCTCCGGGATTATTGTAGCACGTGGTCAGCAGCTTTTCGAAATTGATCCGGATGTTCCGTCTGTATCTGAAACTGAAGAGGAAAAATTCAAAAAGCAGCAGGAATATACCAGTTCCCTAATGCAGAAAATTGTTCCTCTGAGTTGAAGTTCTGCATGATTCATTTTGAAATTGAAGCCCAAAACAATAACTCCCGTGCAGGAATATTGCGCACCCCAGATGGTACAATCCAAACACCTGTTTTTATGCCCGTGGGGACACTTGCAACAGTAAAGGGCATGACTTCTGGAGAATTGAGTGAACTGGGCGCAGAAATAATTTTGGGGAATACTTACCATTTGCATTTGCGCCCAGGTGATGATGTTGTGAGAAAGATGGGGGGCCTGCATAAGTTCATGAACTGGGACAGACCAATTTTGACCGACAGCGGTGGATTTCAGATTTTCTCATTGGCAAAACTGCTCAATTTGAATGAAGAAGGAGTGGTGATACGCAGTCATATTGATGGATCAAAAATAAAACTCACTCCGGAAATATCAATTGCCATCCAGCAAAAACTTGGCTCCACCATCATGATGTGTCTGGATGAGTGCCTTGAACTGCCAGCATCTCGTCAGGAAGTGGAACGTGCGGTCGGCATAACAGCACATTGGGCAAAGCGCAGTAAAGATGCCAGCCTGAATGAATCTGAGTTTTTTAAAGAACAGGCTTTGTTTGGTATTATACAGGGAGGAAATGAGCTGGATTTGCGTGAACAATCTTTGCAGCAAATTGTTGAGATCGGCTTTGACGGTTATGCTGTTGGTGGTTTGAGTGTGGGAGAAGCAAAGGAGGAAATGTATCACGTGGCCCATCATATCACGCAAAAAATGCCTGCTGAAAAACCAAGATACCTGATGGGGGTCGGCGATCCAGCAGATTTGCTGGAATGTATTGAAGCAGGAATCGATATGTTTGACTGCGTGATGCCCACCAGAAACGCGCGTAACGGCATGCTATTTACTTCTCAGGGAAAAGTCAGTATCAAGCAAAGTCGCTACAAAGAAGACCCGGAACCTCTTGATGCTGAATGTGAATGCACCACCTGTCATAACTATTCCCGCGCATATCTGCAGCATCTGTTTAAAACTGGTGAAATTTTGGGAGTACGCCTGAATACTTACCACAATCTTTTCTTCTACATCTCCCTTGTAAAGCATGCAAGAAAAGCAATCATGGAAAAACGCTACTTAAAGTTTAAAAAAGAATTTCTGAAAAAATATCAGAGTGAGTAAAAGGAATCATCTATGTGCGGCCGTTTTGCAATGACAGACAGCGAGGAAAAAGTAATGGATGATTTCCAGGTCCAGCAGTCTGGATTGCTGCTGGAGCCACGTTACAATATCAGTCCATCTCAGGATATTCCTGTAATTATCCAGCAGCAAGGTTTGCGCAGACTGGAAACGCGGCAGTGGGGGTTGATCCCATTTTGGGTTAAAGTCCCCAAACCCATGATCAACGCGCGCGCAGAGACTGCTTCAGAAAAACCTGCTTTCAGGCAGGCGTTCAGGAAAAGGAGGTGTTTGATACCTGCTTCCGGATTTTATGAATGGGTTAAAGAGGATGGGAAAAAACAGCCTTATTTCATCTGTATGAAAAACAAACAGCCTATAGCATTTGCCGGGATATGGGAGGAATGGCAGTCAGCTGAAGGAGAGACTCTGAGAACATGCGCAATTTTAACAGTTGAAGCAAACTCGTTTTTGCAGTTCATTCATCACCGGATGCCTGTCATTTTAACTCCGGCCAGCGGGTCAATTTGGCTCGATGCTTCAGGAATAGAAGATCATTCGCAAAATCTGCTTCAGCCTTTCTCTTCTGAAAACATGGCAGCCTGGAGAGTATCCCGAAAAGTTAATGTCCCAACTTTTGACAATCCTGAATGTCTTGAAAAGTTAGATGATTCTGAACCAGGAGAATAAAAATATAAACTCCAATATTCAGTAACCATTCTGCTTAAATCTCTTCCACAATTTTTATTAAGTTTGAATGGCCGATGCGCAGCAGTCCGTTTGCTCCAATGCCTTGAGGGGAAGCATGAAATTGATAAATCTTTTTTTGGCGCATTGGCCTGAATTTGATGGAAACCGAAGAAAAATTTTCAACAGTCGCAGTCTTTGTAGAATCAATCATTTTGACATATAAAAAGTTGGGGGTGTTCGATTGTACTACAGCCCGTAAAACAGTCTGCTCTTTAAGTCCTGAAATCTTTTCACCAATTTGCAGTTCTGTGCCTATCGCAATCTGACGGCTGTTTGTAACAATCAGTTGCGGATTGTCGGAGTTGAAGCTAAGCTTCTCCCTCAAGCACACCAGCGCTTCAAGACGTGTCCCGTCGATATTTTCCAGCTCACTCAGGATTAACTCAAAGGTATCAGCATTCAAGGTTACCTGCTCAACTTCATTTTCTTTAGTCATCCGTGACATTTCCCAGAGCAAATCCATTTCTGTGCCTGTCAGCTGAAATTTTTGGGTTGTCTGACTTCTCAATTGAGCCTCAACCAAATCATAAAGAAGCTTTTTAAAACCATCAATTTGATCCTTATAAGGTGTGAAGAAGATATTCACGTTGCCACGATCAGTATCCTCCCAGAATGTCGGACCGGCAAAACGCATAAGTCCTTCGGTCATTCCCAGAACACGATAGAAAGTAGATTCCCCAAGATAATCCAGGTCATCAAGGATATCCTTAGCAATCGTATCGACGAATTCTTCTACACCTTCATTCAGATAGAAAAGTGCAAGCCCGTACTGGATATTACGAACAACGTTGTTGATCTGGATTCCCTGATCAAGGTCTTCTTTGTTGAAGTCAGGTGGATTGTCAACTTGCAGAATTTCATTTAGCAGGGCTTTTTGGATTTCCTTGTCCCATTCGGAGTGATGGATTAATTCCAATAGTTTCTTCATTTCAAAAGCAATAACAGCCACATCGAAATATACTGACGGAACTTTTGGAAATGCTTTCGCAATTTCTACCCCGTAAAAACGAAGGTAACCGAAGCTTTGCTTAACCTGATTTACTTTTTTATGCTCAACAAGATGTTTAATGAACTGCCCGTAGAAGAAACTCAGATTGTAAATATTGCGGGGTTCATTACTCCCTATGGCATGCTTGAATGCCATCCTGAAAAAGGTATTGAAACGGATCATCACGAGTTCAATCAGATCTTCATTTTCGCTCTTGATTGCAGTTACACCAATTTTGACTAACTCTCCTGTGACCATTGAAGACAGATCGAATTCCCCCTCTTCCATCAATTTGATGTAATTATTGTTCAGCAGACGGAAGCATTTCAGTTCATAGAAACTAAGGTTTTTTTCCATTTCTTCAAATTGCCCCACCATCGTTTTGAAAGAAATATCAGTACGTACTTTTGGAGAAACTTTGTAGTAATCAGCATGTATCTCTGGTTTTAGACGAATGTAGTTTTGTATGGTACGGCTCATATCAGAGATGATGTCCGCTTTAACTTCTTTAAAATCTATGAACTCAAGGATGTCATCAAGTTGGTTCAGTGATTCGAACATGTTGTACTGCTGCTGTTCAACTACTGCAGGAATATGAGCCAGAGCGTGGCTTCTTGATGAAGTGAGGGCTCTGATCCTGTTCATATTTTCTCTGTAGATCCGCTCAATGATGTTGGTAGGTTTTGTGTAACGCAGGATATAGAAAACATAGGGAAAGGCGATGATTGAGCAAATTGTCAAAAGAAAGTGAGTATTGAATATTCTGCTTGGTTCCCTTACCAGACCAATTTCACCATATATTTTAATGATTAATGCATGTCCGCCGGAAATAATCAGAAACCAGATGTAAAGCAAACTCCTGACATCTCTCATGTAGAAATCGATAAGCTTCGGTATGCTTTGAGAAGCAATGGAAATTACCAAAATAAGAGTACCCAATACCATCCCCAGCAATGCCTGCCAGACTTCAGGAGCAAACCCCACATCCAGCTCGGCAAAACCTCCCGGCTCCACACCCGATAATGTCTCTACCAGCCTTACATACGGTTCAAACAGAAAGTTGTTAAAAAGGTTGTCGCAAATTACAACAAGCAGCAGAATGAAGATAAATGCAGCAACAGAGCGCCGTGCATCTGCATAAGCAATCAGTCGGTAAATGAAAAAACTTAATGAGGCACTTTTAATATTCTCATCCTTAACTTCCAACTGAACATCACCAGCACTTTCTTGCTGCGTGCCGGAAGTTTGATTTTTCTGTTGAACTGCTTTGTTCATAGATTATAAAGTGTACTTCTGTAAGAAATAAAACGATGACAAGTTATTGTAATTGCTGAATCGCGATCACTCCCGGGAGTTCCTTGCCTTCTAAAAATTCAAGCGATGCTCCACCTCCGGTAGAGACATGGGTGATTCGGTCACTTAGTCCGGACTTCTGAATTGCAGCCGCGGAATCACCTCCGCCGATGATTGTCACCGCACCATTGTCAGTTGATCTGGCAAGACTTTGCGCAATGTCGTAAGTGCCTTTGGCAAAAGTTTCCATTTCAAAAACTCCCATTGGGCCGTTCCACAAAACTGTTCCGGAACCTAAAATTGATTGAATGAATATTTCAACGCTTCGTGGTCCTATATCTAAAATGAGCCAGCCATCAGGAGTTCCCTCCTGAATGGAAACTGTCTTATTTGCGGCATTATTATCAAAACGCTCCGCAATCACCACATCAACAGGCAGTAGAAAATCGACCCCTTTTTGCTCAGATTTCTCCATCAGTTCCTTTGCCAAATTCAGCGAATCTTCTTCAAGTAATGAAGCGCCTATTTCATAACCTTGAGATTTTAAAAAAGTGCAGGCCATTCCACCGCCAATAATCAGTGTTTGAACCTTGTCCAGTAAATTTTCGATTACTTTAATTTTATCAGAAACTTTCGCACCTCCCAGAATCGCCACAAATGGCCTGACCGGTTCGGCGACGGCTTCACCCAGGAACTGAAGCTCCTTGCGCATCAAATATCCAACTGATGTTTCCGGGACATACTCGGTTACTCCGGTGGTAGAGGCGTGAGCACGGTGCGCGGTTCCGAATGCGTCATTCACATAAACATCTCCAAGTGCCCCCAGTGATTCACAAAACGAATGTTCATTTTTTGTTTCAGCCTTGTGAAAGCGTAAATTTTCCAGCAAAACCACATCTCCGTTTTGCATCCCGTTTACCAAAGTTTTGACTTCTTCTCCAATGCAATCCGGAGCCAATGTTACAGGCTGCCCCAGCAATCCGGACAATTCAACTGCAGCAGGATTCAAACTCATGCTCTCTACCCGCTCTCCTCCGGGACGTCCCAGGTGGGACATCAGGACAGCCTTCCCCCCCTTCTCAATGATATATTGAATAGTGGGCAGCGCGGCCTTGATACGACCATTATCTGAAATTTTCAGTTCCTCATTCAGGGGCACATTAAAATCCACACGTGTCAGAACACGTTGTCCCTCAAGATTTAAATCTTCAATAAATTGTTTATTGATCATTTGTATTTTCTTTCACAAATCAAATTGTTCACCCAAAAAATCAGAAGCTGAGAGTTATTTTTTTGATCAGGCTGGCACTAAAATTCATACATAAGCCTATATTTTTTTTGCCTGCTCTCGCAAGACAGATTTGCGAATTTTTCCTGTCGAAGTTTTCGGAAGTTCGCTGAAAACAACTTTTTTCGGCAGCTTAAATCCGGCCAGCTTTGAGCGGCAAAACTCGATCACTTCTTTTTCGTGGATCGCAGCGTAAGGTTTCAGTACAATAAAAGCACAAGGGGTTTCTCCCCACTTGTTATCCGGACGCGCCACCACTGCCGCTTCCAGAATATCCGGATGCTGATAAAGCACATTTTCAATCTCAACACTGCTGATATTTTCTCCACCGGAAATAATGATGTCTTTACTTCTGTCCTTCAGCTCAATGTATCCATCCGGATGCACCACTCCAAGGTCTCCGGAATGAAACCAGCCGCCCGCAAACGCCTGTTCAGTTCCTTCCGGATTCTTGAAATAGCCCTTCATCACGATGTTGCCCTGCATCAATACTTCACCCATTGTTGTACCATCTTCCGGAACCGACTCCAGCGTTTCCGGGTCTGCGACCTTCAAACCATCCAGCATGTGATAACGTACGCCTTGTCTTCCTTTAAGCTGGGCTTGTTCAGTCTTGTCTTTTTCAGCCCATTCCTCCTGCCATTGACAAACAACCGCGGGCCCATAAACTTCAGTAAGTCCGTAAACATGCGTCACATTAAAACCAACTTCCTCCATGCCTGCAATCACTGTCGGCGGAGGAGGCGCGGCGGCGGTCATTATTTCAACTTTGTGCGGCAGTTCTCGCCGTTCTTCCTGAGACGCGTTGCAGATCATATTCATCACAACAGGCGCACCGCAAAGATGAGTTACCCCATAATCAGAGATTGAATCATAAATGTTTTTCGCGGTAACTTTTCTCAGGCATACATGAGTTCCTCCCAGCATGGTGACAGTCCATGGGAAACACCATCCGTTGCAGTGAAACATCGGCAATGTCCAGAGATACACCGGACGGTGCGGCATTTCCCAGGCCAGTACATTCCCTGTAGCCAAAAGATATGCTCCGCGACTGTGGTAAACCACTCCTTTCGGTTTACCTGTTGTCCCGGAAGTGTAGTTTAGAGAAACCGACTGCCAATCGTCCTGAGGCAAAACTGCTTCAAACTCCGGATCACCTTCCTGCAAAAATGATTCATACTCTGTCTCTCCTAAAAATTCTCCGAACTCAATTTCCGGATCGTCGATGTCAATCACAAGAATATTCCGATTAACTTTGGATAATGCCTGTTTGATGACAGAAGAAAATTCCCTGTCAGTCAGCAATACCTTTGTTTCGGCGTGATCAAAAATATAGGACAGTGTTTTTGCTTCAAGACGTATATTCAGAGCATTCAATACCGCGCCTGTCATCAAAACACCAAAATGGGCTTCAAATAAGGCCGGAATATTGGATGCCATCACCGAAACTGTATCCCCTTTGCCTATGCCTCTTTTACTCAATGCAGAAGCAAGTCTGCGGCAGCGTATGTATGTCTCGGCCCAGGTCCAGCGTCGCTCCCCATGTATTAAGGAAGTACCATGCTTATAAACTGAGGCAGATCTGCTAAGAAAGGAGATTGGGGAAAGAGGTGTGTAGTTTGTTGATTGTTGAGGGAGACCTGTTTCAAAGCGATCGGACATGATTATTCCTGCTGAAAAAAGTTGATATATGTATTGTACGCATATTTACAAAATTACTGTATAAAAACCGTTATTTGGATTGTTAAAGTAACAGCAGATTTTCAGCGCTGTATCAGGAGGATGATCTAGTGTTTCTGGTATTCAAACTTTTAAGCCTGCCCTGTTAACTTGTTCAGATTTCCAAATAAAGAAATTATTTGGAACAAAGTTTTAAACAAACTATAATTGACTCCTTTGAAAAATATTAATCGTTTTTTTTTAGATAATTTAAAACAATCTGTATTTTCAAATAAATAGCTTATTTGTGCATAAACATCAATAAATTAACTTCATTTAACAGCAGGAAAAATGGGATTACTGACAACTACAATTGGAGCATATCCAAAGCCGGAATATGTAAATTTGCCGGATTGGTTTGATGATCTGGATAAAGCCGGCCCCACGGAAGGATGGGCTGAAGCAATGGAAGCAATGGGCGAAAAAGCAGCAGCCATACTGGAAAAGGGAACTCATGAAGCAGTCAGGGACCAGGTTGATGCAGGAATCGACATTCCCACCGACGGAGAAATCGCGCGTGAAAATTACATACATTATCACTGCCGACATTTGGAAGGAATGGACTTTGTGAATCTAACGGAAAAAGTATTGCGTACAGGTAATTATTCTTCTTTTTTACCTACTGTGCACGGTCCGGTAAAACCGCGGGATTCGTTTTTAGCAGACGACTGGAAACGTGCACAAAAAGCCACAGACAAACCTGTCAAAATTACAATGCCAGGTCCGCTGACTGTTGCTGACACAGTTGTTGATGAATACTATGGCAATCATAAAGATTTTGGCAAAGCAATCGCGGCGGCACTAAACCAGGAAGTACTCAGTCTGGCAAATGCAGGCTGCAAACATATTCAAATTGACGAGCCGCTCTTTGCGCGTTATCCAGACAGTGCTCTTGAATTTGGAATAGAAAATCTGGAACGGGCATTCCATAACTGTCCTGACAGTGCAATTCGTACAGTCCATATTTGCTGCGGTTATCCGGATAAGATTGATAAGGATGATTATCCAAAGGCGCCCAGGGAATCATATTTTCAAATTGCTGAAGCAATGGATGACTCATCCATCATGACCATATCGCTGGAAGACGCTCACCGCTATAACGACTTAAAACTGCTGGAAATTTTCAAAAAAACCAAAATCATTTTCGGTGTGGCTGCCATCGCGAAAACTCGTGTTGAAACTGTGGAAGAAATTCGAAATCGCCTGTTGGACGCGCTGGAACACATCGACGCAAACCGCCTTATTGCCGCCCCTGACTGCGGACTGGGAATTCTTGGGAAAGAACTGGCAATAAAAAAATTAAAGAATTTATCAGAAGCAGCACATTCAATTGAAACATAATCATAAGCATGAGCACCCAGAAAACCATTGCAGTCAATGATATAAGTATTTGCAACGAAAATTCGTTTGTACTGATCGGCGGACTGAATGTTCTTGAATCCAAAGAGATGGCATTGAATGTTGCGGAGACTTTCAGAGAAATTACCAGCCGCCTGGGGATTCCATATATTTTCAAAGCATCTTTTGACAAAGCAAACCGCTCCTCCATTGACTCATTCAGAGGACCTGGACTGGAAAATGGTTTGCGGATTCTTGAAGAAATAAAAAAAGAATTTGAAATACCAATTCTGACTGATATTCATGAACCAAACCAGGCTGCACCCGCGGCAGAAGTTGCAGATATTCTACAATTGCCGGCGTTCCTGTCGCGACAAACTGATTTGATTTCAGCATTAGCAAAAACGAAAGCTGTGATAAATATAAAAAAAGCACAGTTTTTATCTCCGGAAGAAATGGGCAACATAATTAAAAAATTTGAAACTTCCGGAAACAAAAAGCTTATTTTGTGTGAACGAGGCACAAGCTTTGGCTACAACAATTTGGTGGTCGATATGCTTGGATTTTCAGTGATGAAAAAATTTGGATATCCTGTACTGTTTGATGTCACTCACTCGCTGCAGCGTCCGGGCGGGCAGGGAGACTCCGCGGCAGGGCGGCGGGAATCATTACGCGATTTGGCTGCGGCAGGCTTGTCTCAAAATATTGCCGGGCTGTTTCTGGAAGCACATCCGGAACCAGAGAAAGCGCTGTGTGACGGACCTTGTGCTCTCAGGCTGAACCAGCTTGAACCTTTTCTGGAACAAATGAAGGCTGTGGATGATTTGATAAAATCATTTGACCCATTGGATACAGCATGAATTATGATGACGTTAAAGGTCAAAATAATGACTTCGTTTCTGGATTCCCGCTTTCAAGGGAATGACACTATTTTCTTGGATACAGCATGAACAATACACAATAATCAAAGGAAATAATGACACAACAATATAAAGGCAGCTGCCACTGCGGCGCTGTTCGTTTTTCTTATGAAGGTGAGGAACTGCTGAAGGGAGTGCGATGCAACTGTTCGATTTGCGTGCGTAAAGGGGCTTTGATGAACACCGAACCAATTTCACCGGATAATATAATAATCGAAGCAGAAGAGGGAATATTAGGCAAATACGAATTCCTGACGAAAACAGCAAAACACTACTTCTGCAAACGCTGTGGAATATATACTTTTCACCAGACACGAAGTCAGCCCGGATTTTACCGTGTTAACATAGGCTGCATTGAAGGGGTGGATCCATTCGCGCTGGTAGCAGACTATTTTGATGGAAAAAATATGCTCTGATTATTCAGCTTCCATTTCACGTAACAGCTTTCGCGTTTTGTCCTGCCAATAAGGCACAGGGAATTTTCTGCTGAGAAATTTTCGCCATGCCTCCCTGGCCTGCATGTTACGTCCATGCTGTCTGTACAATTGCCCCAACACAAAATTGCTGAAAGGATAGACTCCAGGAAATTCCTGTTGCAGTTCCAGCAGGTCACGTATTCCGCCTTGATATTCGTCTAATTCCGGACTGTACCCCAAAAGTGATGCATAAGCAGAATAAGCCGATTCAAATGCTCCCTGCCTAATGTATGCGATACCCAAATTCATGCGGGCATAATTTAATTCCGGTTTCAGAACCAATGCCTTAAGGCTGTTTTCTACAGACAAAGCATAATCTCCCAGCAGATAATAGCCCCAACCCAAGTTCCCGTATAAATATGGGTCTTCACCAAAACGCAAAGCTTTTTCGTATGATTCAACTGAATTTCTGACATCATTCAGATCATAAAGCGCAAGTCCATCAGGCTGGAGTTTGTAACCTTTGTAGTAATGGACTGTTCCCAAATCCTGATACAGATGCTCAATCTGTGTTGGAGATTCTGCATAGTATAACCCATTGTTCAGCGTTGAAAGCGCTTCATCAAATTCTCGTGCTTCAAAAAGCCCCCTGGCTGTCAAAGCATAATAATCAGTTGGGCCTCCTCTAAAATGCGGACTTTGCGCAAGCTCCAGCCAGCGTTTCAATTTTTCCTGTATGTCATCAAAAACCTCCTTTTTTTCGCTTTCAAAAAGGTTTTTGAATGTTTCTTTCAACAACGGCCACAATTCTTCTGCACCGTAACGGCGTCGCATCGATTGGTTTACCGGACGTCCAGTATCCCACCACTCATCCCAGAATGAACGCTCACCGGAAAATGAACTGCTCGCTCTAAATTGAAAAGGTTCAGGCTGGCGTTCAAATAAAGTAAAAATCAGCACATAAAAACTAACCGCCACAATTAAAACTGCCCCAACTGTTTGCAGGTGTAATTTTTTTATATTTTGAACAAATCGATTTGAAGGTCTGAGGCCTTTTTTGTTATGTCCGGAAAGAATACCTGACTTTTGCCAGGCTAGTTCCGCGGCATGTTTTTGCTTTGCGTTGTAGAAACGGTTGCCTAGACGGTAGAATTGCTCAGCCATGTTTTCAACAGTAACATTGCCCTTTGCTAAAATCTTTTGGGCATTACTATAATCTCCGGAAACTACAATCTCTTCCGGAACAATCGACTCATTAATACTGGAAGAATTCATTGCCATTCAGTCTTTAGTGTTCTGTCTCATACTGAGTTCTCCATTCATCGTAACTCATTCCTGCCAGTCGGGCATTGCTTTTACGGTGTGAACTGACTATGCCTTTTGTAATGTAATAGCTAATGATGGAAAGCGGAACAGCATAAACAGCCTTCAGAAATTTTTTCCAATGTATCCTCACTCTGTGATATCTGGGCAAGGGAGTCCGCGAAATGTTCATAAGAAAGCCCATTCTGAACATCAATCACCCAGTAACCTGTTACCAAAAATAAATAATAAAGGGGTACCATCGTGAGTGGATTGGAAATCCAGACTATTGCCACACCCACTGGTAAATTAAAATGTCTGCCGAAAATATAGCGGTAGATAGTCCAGACAATGGCCACCAGATACATTTGCACTCCGACTGTGGGAGTGAATCCCAGGAAAATACCAACTGCGACTCCCAAACTCACTTCGGAAACAGGGGCTCTGGAATCTAGAACAGGAAGAATAAATTTTTCCCTGATATACTTTTCTATTTTTTTTTTCATTCTACCACTTGCCCTGGTTTTTCATTGAAGCCCAGGGCTCCTGAATCGGCAGAGGTTCTCCAATTTGTAGTAATTCAATTGAGATTTGATCAGGACTGCGGATGAAGGCCATTCTGCCGTCTCTGGGAGGGCGAAGAATTGTCACTCCATTGTTCATTAATTTTTCACAGAATTCATATATATTATCAACCCCATACGCGACATGTCCAAAATTCTCCCCGCCGCTGTAAGGCTCGGTTGTTCCCCAATTATATGTCAATTCAAGTGGGAGATCATTTTCATCTGCTGCAACAAATACCAGAGTGAATTTTCCTTCCGGAACATCCTTGCGTCTGACTTCTTTCATGTCGAGTTTATTGATAAAAAAATCAAGCGCTGAATCAAGGTTTTGAACACGGATCATGGTATGTAAATATTTCATGCTGACCTTTTAAAAATGATTGTTCACCAGCTTAACTGGCACAAAACTGTTTCCTGCTCAGGTGTGTCAATTATTACCTGTACAGTCACATTAATGCAAGTTTGAGGTGGGCCTTGAACCATTTCGAATTTTAATGCCGGAATAGATTCAATCAATGTTTGATATGCAGAATTACCGGATTTTCTTGAGAGCAGCTGAGCTTGCTGATCATAACGATAGGCTATTTTTTCACGTGTATCCTCAAGGTCCCCATCACGGTTACGGTCCGCTCTGAAGATGAGCGAGTTTGCTGTTACTTCAACTGCATCCTGACTTTCTGAATACAGCGCGTAACCGGCTTGAATCAACTCTGATTTGACCAGCATCAGAAAAGCCAGGAAATCCTGTTCAGTAACAATCTTTTTCTGCTCCTGTATTGCTGTCTGATGAAATTCCAGCAATGGCTTTTGGGCTGCAATCATCACGATGGAAACAATTGCCAACACAAGCATCAGCTCCAGCAAAGTAAATCCTGATTTGCGGCATACATCCAGGAACTGATTTTTCAAGGTGCGTAAAACGCGGTTCGCCATTCTGCCAGTACTTTTGGAGTCGCTTCTCTTGATTTTACCTGAAATTGAATCGTTATGAGATTCTGCTTCTTAGGTAAGACCTGCCAATTCAGTTCAGCATTAGTTCCGGGCCATGAGATGTTTTCTCTGTAAATTCCTGTGCTAAATGATTTGTCCTGTTTTGAGGCAGTCCACCAATCCAGGCGAGAAGCTATTTCAGCTTTTTGTTTTCTTTGCCGCATTTGCTCGAAAATCTGTTCTGTTATTCCTGCAAATCCTCCTACAAGGATCAGTAGCACTAAGTTTGCAATCATCACTTCAGGCAGTGTAAATCCCCGTTTCATCGCTACCCTCCTCCTACACGACGTTTTTTGCATTTGTCTTGCGGATATGCCAGACTTGCTGTTGATTATTGTCATGTATAAATCGATAATTGACAAACTCTTATGAAGTTGTCTCTTCTATGCTTGCTGCAAACAGGGACCATGCTTGCACCAGCAGTGATTGTTTCCTAACCAGCTTGCGAAAAGGCTCTCGCTTTGAGTGGAAAATAGATCCGGAAACATTATTCTGGAATACAGGCTACACAAAAATACTATCAAGTTTTGCATTGCGACTTTTTAACACTTCTTCTAAATCATAAAGACATGATCCCAATCCTCTTGAATTAAATCGATGAAATTTACTTATCCCGGACTTAGTGATCATGCAGTAGCTGAATCACGCCAAACTTATGGTGCAAATGTTGTCACCACTCAGGAATCTGAAGACTTTCTGGATAAACTGCTGAAAAACCTGAAGGATCCTATCATCGTCATTTTGATAGTTGCCTTGATGATTACAGTTTTATTGGCAGTGCTGGGATTTGCTCCATGGTATGAAGGTCTTGGAATTGCCATTGCTGTTGTGATGGCAACCTTGATTGCCAGCTGGTCTGAATACAGTAACGAAAACGAATTCCAGCGTCTGCTTGAGGAAGCATCAAAAGTCAAAGTCAAAGTATTCAGAAACAACACATTAACAGAGATTCTGATTGATGATCTGGTTGTAAACGATCTGCTTCTTTTGCAGCCTGGAGACACTGTGCCCGCGGACGGTTATTTGCTGGCTGGTGATCTTGAGCTAAATGAATCCGCCCTAACTGGGGAATCAGAAACTGTAAAAAAATCCGGAGCTGCTGATGATCATCATGCTAAAGCTGAAGAGACCTATAAAATGTCACGGGCGGCACTAGTTGTTGACGGAGAAGCAGTAATGAAGGTAATGGAGGTAGGTGACAAAACCAAGTACGGGGCCACGCTTAAAGAATTGACTACCGCAGAAAACCGTCCCTCTCCGCTGCAGGAAAAACTGGCTGATCTTGGTCAGCATATCAGCCGTTTTGGCTACATCGGTTCCCTGTTTATTGCATTTTCGTTCATGTTCAACCACATCTTTCTGGAAGCCGGAGGCTGGGATATTTATTTCAGCCAGCCTGCAGGTGAAATTGTTTATCATTTGGTAACAGCAATCATTCTGGCAATCATCATTATTGTTGTCGCAGTTCCGGAAGGACTGCCGATGATGATCGCGGTTGTACTTTCGCTGAATATGCGCAAGCTCCTGAATGCCAAGGTACTGGTACGCAAGCTCCTTGGCATTGAAACTTCCGGAAGCCTGACAGTGCTTTTCACTGATAAAACCGGAACATTGACAAAAGGAGAATTAACCGTTGCAGAATTTCTGGGTGGTGACGGAAAACATTTCCAGACTTTTCAGGAAATTCCGGAAAGCTTGAGAAAGACTTTGTCCTTTGCCATTCGCAACAACACGCCTGCCACGATTGACTCGCATGATCCTGAAAACCTGAAAATAGTCGGTGCCAACCCTACAGGACTGGCATTGCTACGATTCCTCGAAAAAGAGGCTGCTGTAACGGACGATGTGAAAATGAAAGTAAATATACCATTTAACAGTGCCTACAAATTTTCCGCGAGCCAGGTTGAAGGTGAAAAGAATTTGACCATGATAAAAGGCGCCGCGGAAATAGTGCTGGAGAAATGCACCCATTTTCTGGATCAAAATGGAGAAAAAGCAAAATTTGACTCAGCAAAGCTCAAAGATGACATGCAGGGCCTTTCTGACCGCGCGATGCGCCTGATTGGCCTTGCTGTTACGGAGCAGAGTCTGGACAAGGAGAATGCCCTTCCTTCAGAATTAACTCTGGCTGGTGTTTTCGGACTCCGAGACGATATGCGCAAGGAATCACTCCCCGCCGTGGAAACAGCCCGCAGGGCAGGCATACAGGTGGTAATGATTACCGGTGACGCAAAAGATACTGCTCAGGCCATTGCCAAAGAGGTCGGGATTCTGGAAACTGAGACAGGTCTTGTCCTTACCTCCAGCGAACTTGGCGAGTTGTCTGATCAGGAAATTAAAAAAATACTTCCGGATTTGAGGGTTGTTGCCCGAGCGCTTCCGACAGATAAAAGTCGTTTGGTAAAAATTGCCAAATCCATGGACTGGGTGGTTGGAATGACTGGAGACGGGGTGAATGACGCTCCGGCGGTGAAAAACGCGGACGTAGGTTTTTCCATGGGCAACGGCACAGACATGACTAAGGAATCCAGCGATATAGTGATTCTGGATAACAATTTTATGTCACTCACAAACGCGGTTCGATACGGCAGGACACTGCTGAAATCAATCAGAAAATTTTTAATTTTTCAATTGACCGTTAATGTTGCCGCCGTTCTGGTGGCCTTTTTGGGTCCTTTCTTTGGTACAGACTTACCGCTCACCATGACCCAGCTTTTATGGATCAACATTGTAATGGATACACTGGCGGCATTTGCCTTTTCCGGTGAAGCGGCTTTAAGGCGCTACATGAATGAGAAACCTATCCCCAAGGGCGAATCACTGATCACCGCGGATATGTGGTCGGCAATTTTAATTGACGGAATATTTATGGCAGTGTTTTGCCTGTATTTCCTCAACTCGGATTTTGTTGCAGGATTGTTTGTATGTGATGCAGTACGCTGTCCGGATTCTGAGGTAAATATGGTGCACCTGACAGCATTCTTCGGATTCTTTGTTTTTATCAATAATTTCAACAAATTTAACGCACGGACAGAAAGCATGAATCTGTTTGAACACATCATTCAAAATCGTAATTTTTTGATTGTTGTGCTGCTCATCTTCGTGCTGCAAACAACGTTCACTTACTATGGAGGAGAAGTACTGCGGACAGTCGGGCTGACTTTGCAGGAGTGGGGATACGTGCTGGCCTTTGCCTGCGTAATCATTCCTCTTGATCTTACGCGTAAATTTATGCGCAATATATTATTTGGCAATCCGGTGGTACAGGTAAACAGCTGAGTTTCCAAAACAAGTTGTGCATTGTCTGCTTCAGATTTCTCCTGAAACTGCCAACTGGAAGTCAGACTGTGAAATCCGGCAGCATTAGTGATTCAGCAGGAAATGGCAGTTATCTTTGGAAGTCCGGATAAGCAAAACTCAAATTTCGAACAGCAAAAACAGCGCCTTTACAATTACTGGAAAAACAGCCGAATGATCTCCAGTGACTCGGTGCTGAAAGCTTTCCTGGAGGTCCCTCGCGAGCATTTCGTTGATCCATCATTTCGTGAACAGTCCTATGCCGATCACCCTCTTCCGATTGGCTGTGAGCAGACAATTTCCCAACCGACTACCGTAATGCTGATGCTTCAGCTGCTTGATGTGCTTACCGGACATCGAGTACTGGAAATCGGCGCGGGCAGTGGATACAACGCGGCTTTGCTTTCAGAACTTGCGGGCGTGGTCGTCACTGTGGAGCGTCATCTACAGCTTGCTGAACTGGCCCGGGAAAACCTGCAGAAAGCCGGATACAAAGATGTGATTGTAGTTAAGGGAGACGGTAAACAGGGTTATGCTGAACAAGCGCCTTACGACAGGATTATGGTTACTGCCGCTTCACACCAGGTTCCGCAAAAGTTGAAAGATCAGCTTTCAGTCGGAGGATTGCTGGTTGCTCCGGTCGGAGCCACTTATGGCTGCGAAATGCTCACTCTTAATAAAACTGCCCCGGAAAATTTTCAAACCGGCAGTCACGGTCTCTTCTCATTTGTACCGCTGGTTTGATAATCAAAAAAATCTTAGGCACATTCGACAAAGTGAGAATCATCAGTGAAAGAAAAGCAACAAAACATGAAAGGAGACAATATTAAGAATTTGAATAATGTTATAATGTTATTTTGATATTTTCATAGAAGGTTAGTTATATGAGCGAATTATCTAAAAGATCAACAGTTTATTTTGAGCCTGAAATCCATCATGCTCTCAAAATCAAGGCTGCTACTACAGATCAATCAGTTTCAGAAATTGTAAATGAAGCACTTCGTGTGTCATTGCAGGAAGATCGGGAAGATTTGAAGACTATTGAAGAAAGGCTAAAGGAACCAATCATCAGCTATGAGGAATTGCTGGAAGATTTAAAATCTCATGGCAAAATATAGCCTTGCCTTCAAAACACCCTTGGAAAATCTCAAATAAGCATCGATCAAAAGAGTTTAATATGCAGACCGTTATTGTTTCGCCTGAATATAAGGTTTTCATACCAAAAGTTATCCGGGAAAAACTGGAAATTAAGCCAGGTCAGAAAATTCAGGCAATTCTCTATAAAAACCGGATCGAAATGATCCCAATTCAGCCTGTCAAAAAAATGAGAGGTTTTTTGAAAGGAACTGACACAAATATAGATAAAATTGACTAAGCTCTATAAAAAACCTTACCGCAATTGATCTCCAGTAAATTCAACTTTGAACTTGATCTATTTATAAAACACAGTAAACTCTCCGTCATTCGATTTTGACAACTATCTTAGCACTTGGATATTTAGACTGTTTTCGAAATATGCTTTTTTGTTGTCATGTTAGAGATTTAGAATGGATTTAGCTATTTCATAATTTTACTGCACTATAAATCAATCAACAGCCAGGAATGAGCATCATCCCCGGAATTTATTGATGAAGCAACCAATAAAATAATTAAAATCAATTAAGGAGTACTGATGCCAAGTTTTGTAATTACTGATAAATGCGACGGATGCCAAGGACAGGATAAAACTGCCTGCATGTACATTTGTCCACATGATTTGATGGCCCTGAAAAAAGTGGTCGATAAAGATACCAACGAAGTCAAGATGAAGGGAGTCAACCAGGAGCCGGTACAGTGCTGGGAGTGTTACAGCTGTGTTAAAATCTGTCCCACGCAGGCTATCGAAATTCGCTGTTATGCCGATTTTGCTCCGCTTGGAGGTTCAGTCTTTCCAATGCCTGGATCTGACAGCATCATGTGGACCATCAAATTCCGGAACGGCGAGATTAAGCGTTTTAAATTCCCCACCCGTACAGTCAACCCCGGAGAAGTGGATATTTTTGCAGGAGAAGGTGAAGCACAGGCAGATATTTCAAGAGTCAAAGAACAGGGATTTTTCACTCACCAGTCTAAAGAGAGAGCACTTCCTGTGCCCGCATAATCAGTGCCTACCATTCAAAGAAATTTTTTAAACAAAAGAGGATAACTTGGAACCTAAAGTAAACAATTTTGAATTTTCTGAAAAACCGGAAATAGCTGTACATGAAACGGATATCCTGCTCATTGGGGGTGGAATGGCTGCCTGCGGTTCTGCTTTCGAGGCTGATCGCTGGGCAACTCCACAGGGATTGAGAATTACTATGGTTGACAAAGCTGCAACAGACCGCAGCGGTGCTGTAGCTATGGGCCTTTCCGCAATCAACACCTATGTCGGTCAGGAAAACACACCGGAGGATTATGTACGTTATGTTAGAAACGATCTTATGGGCATTATCAGGGAGGATCTTGTGTATGACCTTGGTCGGCTGGTTGACGACTCTGTCCATCTTTTCGAGGACTGGGGACTGCCAATCTGGAAAACAGATGAAGAAGGACGTTCAGTTGATGGGCATACATCAAAGAGAAATGAAATGCCTTCCTTAAGAGACGGAGGTAAGCCGGTTCGTTCAGGAAGATGGCAGGTAATGATCAACGGTGAATCATACAAAAAGGTGATTGCCGAAGCAGCAAAATCCGCACTTGCGAACAACCGCAAGCACACTGGAGTGGATCAAAATCACTTTGAACGAGTTTTCATAGTTAAGCTATTGAGTGACAAGGATGATCCCACAAGAATCGCCGGAGCAGCCGGATTCAGCGTCAGAGAGAAAAAACTCTATGTCTTTAAGTGCAAGACAGCACTGCTTGCCGCAGGTGGATGCGTTAACGTTTTTAAAACACGCGCTACAGGAGAAGGACAAGGCAGGGCCTGGTTCCCTGTCTGGAACAGTGGTTCCACCTATGCCATGGCAGCAGAAATCGGTGCGGAGTTGACAATGATGGAAAACAGGTTTGTACCGGCTCGATTCAAAGACGGTTATGGACCGGTAGGTGCTTGGTTCCTTCTTTTCAAAGCAAAAGCCACAAACGCACTAGGAGAGGATTATCAAGAAAAAAATAAGGAAGAAAGCAGGAAGCTGTATGGCGACTATGTGGACTCGATGGGAACCTGCATGCGCAACCACATGATGATGATTGATATGAAAGCTGGATTGGGTCCCATAAAAATTCATACTGACGTTGCTTTGCAGAAACTCTCTGAAACCATGTCCAAAAAGGAAATTAGGCATCTAGAGTCCGAAGCGTGGGAAGATTTCCTAGACATGACTATCACCCAGGCAGGCGTCTGGGCCGCAAACAATATGGCACCGGAAAAAGTCCCCTCAGAACTTATGCCCTCAGAGCCTTATCTGCTAGGATCTCATGCAGGCTGTGCTGGATTATGGACCAGCGGACCAGGGGATTTTGGGCCGGAAGAGTGGCACTGGGGTTATAACCGAATGACCACTGTAGACGGTTTGTTTACTGCTGGAGACGGTGTTGGAGCGTCCGGACACAAGTTTTCATCAGGTTCCCATACTGAAGGAAGAATTGCAGGCAAAATGATGACTGCCTATTGTCTGGACCACAAGGACCAGACAGTGGATTACGCAGAGGATCCCGAAGAACTTGCAAAAGAGATCTTCATGCCCATGGAAACCTGGGGAAAACACAGCGGATATACCACAGACCCTGACATTAATCCGCATTATATTCGCCCAGCTATGCTTCAGCAGAGGCTGCAGAAACTTATGGACGAATACGTCGGTGGTGTTGGTACATGGTATATGACCAGTAAATACATGCTTGAAGAAGGTTTCTATTACATGGAAATGCTCAAGGAAGACTCATACCACATGTGTGCAGAAAACCTGCATGAGCTACTGCGAGCGTGGGAAAACTTTCACCGTATTCTCGCCGGAGAAGCCCATGCCAGGCACATACATTTCCGTGAAGAAACAAGATATCCCGGATACTATTACCGCGGTGACCATATGGCAATAGACGATGAAAACTGGAAATGTTTTGTCAATTCCACATATGACAAGGCAACTGGTGAATGGAAAATTTTCAAAAAGGATTATCAGCAGCTTGTCGCCTGATTTTTTGTGAACAGGATAAGCTTCAACTTCTTCAGTTTCTTTCTGAACTGTTTTTCGCTAATTCCCGTAATTCATTTTCATTCCAATACCCAAGTTCATAATTTCCGGGGAAATGTTCATCAGAATATTTCTGTTTTGTATTTCTAAGTAAAAGATCAGGAATATTTCCTTAATTATTTATAAAACTAATTTTGATTCAGCTGCAATTTGATTAAAGAGCACGGAAAAATACTTGTAATTGGTGGTGGAATAAGCGGCATTACAACTGCACTTGAAGCTTCGGAAATTGGCCAAGATGTGGTCCTGGTTGAAAAGTCGCCAACTCTGGGAGGTAGGGTTTCCGGTTTCCATCAGTATTTCCCTAAATTATGTCCTCCTACCTGTGGCCTGGAAATTAATTACAGACGTCTGCGGGCAAATCCGCATATTCAAATCCACACAAATTCAGAAGTCCTTTCTCTATCCGGAGACGCAGGAAATTTCAAAGTCAAGATCCGTAAGAATCCCACCTTTGTAAATGAGAAATGTGTTGCATGCGATCACTGTACGGCAGTCTGCCCCTCTGAGCGCAGCAATGATTTCAATGAAGGAATGAACAAAACAAAAGCAATTTTCCTCCCCAACAATATGGCATATCCGCCCAGGTATGTTGTTGACCGCCCTGCCTGCGAACCAGGATGCTCCAAATGTGTGGAAGCCTGCAAATACGGAGCAATTGATCTTGATATGCAGGTCGAGGAAATTGAAATTCAGGTGGCTTCAGTAGTAATTGCCACAGGCTGGAAACCCTATGATGCTAAGAAGCTCAAGAATATGGGGTTTTCCAGTGTCCCGAATGTCTTAAACAACATCATGATGGAACGCATCTCTTCTGTAAGTGGCCCCACAAAGGGCAAGATACTGCGTCCCTCTGACCAGAAACCGGTGGAAAGTATAGCATTTGTTCAGTGCGCTGGATCAAGAGACGAAAATCATCTGCCTTACTGTTCTTCAATATGCTGCCTTGGTTCCCTGAAACATGCCAATTATGTGATGGAACAAAATCCGGACGCTAAAATTTATATTTTTTACATCGATATACGTACTCCGGGAAAGTACGAAGATTTTGTGGTCAAAGTGCAGGCAAAACCAAATGTGAACATGATCAAAGGCAAAGTTGCAAAAATCACTGCCGGAGAAAATGGTGGAGTTTTAGTTGAAGCAGAAAACATTCTCAACCTGGAAAAAGTTCGGCTTGATGTGGATATGGTGGTACTTGCGACAGGAATGGAACCGAACCTCAAAGGACAGGATCGTATTGCAGGAATAGAACTGGATGAAAATGGGTTTGTTCCCATGGAATTGCAGCAGCAGGGTATATTTTCAACTGGTGTGGCCAAATGGCCGGCAGATGTTAACAGTTCCATCCAGGATTCGACTGGGGCTGCATTGAAGGCAATTCAAACCAGCATCGGAAATTGAACAATGGATAGCAAGACTGGCGTTTATATTTGTTCCGGGTGTGACATTGATCAGGCGATGGATGTGGAAGAGCTTGCCAAAGTTGCTTCCAAAGAATGTAAAGTCCCTGTCAGCAAGACGCATCCTGTCCTCTGCAGTGAAGACGGTGTGAAGCTTTTAAAGGAGGACCGGGAAAAAGAGGGTGTAAACCGATTTATGATTGCAGCCTGCTCACAGCGTTTTCATGAAACAACTTTTGATATGGGTGAAGAAAATATAGTGGTGCGCGCGCCAATCCGGGAGTATGTTGCATGGACACAAAAAACTAGAGATGAATCAGGAGAGGTTGATGAGGACACGCAGCTTGCAGGCGAGGAATACATTCAAATGTACACTGCCAAGCTCAAAAAACATGGTATCCCGCAGCCCTTTGAACAGGACACCTCAAAAAAACTTCTCGTGATTGGCGGAGGAGTAAGCGGAATGACTGCCGCAACAGAAGCTGCGAATGCCGGATATTCAGTGGATCTGGTGGAAAAAAAAGGGCATTTGGGTGGCTTCTGCCTGGATGAACACAAGTTGATTCCTTCTAGGGCTCCATTCAGTGAACCCGAAATTAATTATGTTTCAGCCATAGTTTCAACGGTTGAGGAAAACAAACTTATCAAAGTTCACACCTCTTCATTCGTGAATTCCATTTCCGGACAGCCGGGGGAATTTCAGGTTAAACTGAACCAGCAAGGCAAAATAGAAAAATTCAAGTGCGGCGCTGTGATCATGGCAACAGGGTCTCAACCGTATGATACTGCAAAACTTTCTCATTTGGGCATAAATTATGACAATGTGGTCAGCAGTGCAGAATTTGAGCAGATGGCAAAATCCGAAAACATCCTGCGCAAAGATGGTAAGCCTGCCCTCAACGTAGGCTTCATTCAATGTGCCGGTTCCAGGACTCCGGATCATCTCCCCTATTGTTCCGGAACCTGCTGCATGGATTCACTCAAGCAGGCCGCCTATATCAGGGAACAGAATCCTGAGGCAAAGGCACACATAATTTACCGAGATATACGTACCCCTGGACTTTACGAAAATTTTTACCGTAGCCGTCAGGATGATCCAGGAGTATTCCTGACACAGGGAGATGTAGTCGGTGTAAAGGAAACGACAGATAAGAAAATTGCCGTTGAAGTGGATAATACTCTTTTTGGAGAACCAGTGAACTTTGAAATGGACTTGCTGGTGTTGGCGGTGGGACAGGTGCCTTCCACACTGAGCGGTGAATCTGCCCTGAATCTTGAATACCGCCAAGGCCCGGACCTGCCGGAACTGAAATACGGATATCCTGATTCGCACTTTATCTGTTTTCCTTATGAAACACGACGAACAGGAATTTATGCTGTTGGTTCCGTACGGCAGCCGATGGATATTAATGACGCCAAGCTTGATGCCACTGGAGCGGCAATGAAGGCTATTCAGTCCATGGAGCTCACTGATCAGGGAAAAACTGTTCATCCGCGTGTGGGAGACCAGACTTTTCCCGAATTCGCGCTGAGTCGCTGTACTTCATGCAAACGCTGCACGGAAGAGTGTCCGTTTGGAGTACTGGAAGAAGATGAAAAAGGGACCCCGTTTCCGAACGCGGCACGCTGCAGGAGCTGCGGAGTTTGTATGGGATCATGTCCAGTGCAAATCATTTCATTCAAGGATTCCAGTCCTACTATTTTCAAGGAAATGATGACCAGCATTGAGATGCCGGATGAATTTGATGAGAAACCGAGGATTTTGATTTTTGCCTGTGAAAATGATGCACTCCCGGTTTTTGATATGGCAGCCATGAATCGATTGAAAATAAACACAAACGTGCGGATTATGCCCATGCGCTGCCTGGGAGGACTTAATCTGATCTATGTTACTGACGCATTGTCATATGGATATGACGGTATCATGTTTATGGGTTGCGCTTATGGTGATGATTATCAGTGCCATTTTGTCAATGGAAGTCAGCTGGCGAACACTCGTTTGAGCAAAGTCCAGGAAACAATAGGTCGTCTGAACTTGGAACCGGAGCGTGTCAGGCAATACGCGATCAGCATGAATGATTATGAACGACTGCCGAAAATCATTGATGATTTTGTGGAGGAACTGGATGATTTCGGACCGAATCCGTTCAAGGGAATGTGATCATAAGTTATTTGAAAGAACTCACAGCCAGATGACTACACCTTTTGGAACCCATGCAAATGAGGAAGATTAGATGACAGGACGAGTTACAATTGACGCGGATCTGAACTTCGTACAGGGACTGATCCACCATGGAGGGGCGGACCTGAAAAAGTGTTATCAGTGCTCCACCTGCACGGTCGCTTGTCCATTAACTCCGGATGAGGCACCATTTCCCCGCAAGGAAATGCTTTGGGCGCAGTGGGGCATGAAGGATAAGCTGGTCAGGGATATGGATCTGTGGTTGTGTCATAACTGTAACGACTGCACTGATCTATGCCCGCGCGGAGCAAAACCCGGAGAGGTGATGTCTGCTCTGCGAAACAAAACAATTGAGCATTATTCATATCCTGCCGGAATTTCAAAATCGGCAAAAACCATGAGTGGGAATGTTGTCCTGTTTTTAGTGCCGATGTTTTTGATCGCGCTGGTGATTGTAATCCAGAATATCGACAACAACTTCGCTTTTTTAACTGCCAAACCGATTGTGTACGCAAATATGCTTCCTGTTAATTTAGTGGACCTGTTGTTCATACCGCCTGCATTATTCGCGTTATTTAATGCCTATAAGGCAATCAGCAGTTTCATTCGGGGCCTGAAAGAACAATACCCTCCCACTGAAAAAGGTGAATCTTTACTGACAGCCATTAATGGTACAATTAAGGACGTACTTTCCCATATTGAATTTAAAAAGTGCGGTACTAATAAAGGCAGAAATTTTTCGCACAAACTGATGATGTATGGTTTCATTGGGCTGTTCATCACAACTAATTCTGTATTCGTGCTGCATTGGCTGCATGAATTTGGGTTTGATGTGCAGACCACACCGCTGCCGTTTTTTCATCCGGTGAAAATTCTGGGCAATGTGAGCTCTGTGGCTGCATTTGCAGGAATTTATTTAATTCTCCGTGACCGTATCAAAAATTCAAATGAAACTGTTCTGACCTTGTTTGACTGGATGTTCATTGGAAATATGTTCCTGATCATAGTAACCGGGATTTTGTGTCAGGTGTTCCGTGTGGGTGATCATGCATACCTTGCCTTCATTACGTACTACATCCATTTGGTGCAGGTGTTCTATTTAATTGCTTACGCATCTCAAACAAAATTTGGTCATATTTTTTACCGTCCCGCCGCAATGATCTACTCCCGTTATTCCGGTAGAAACAAGAATATTTTCAGTAACCTCTAAGCTGTTAGGTTTCAGTTTCTCCAGGAACATCTATGTTCAAGCCTTACGGTTCAGAAGTTTTAAAGCCCCTTCACGTAAACAATCAGGCACGCAGAAAATCCCTGCTTGATCAGTCCGAAAAAATTCCATCCATTATAATTTCTTCTGCTGCTGCAGCAAATGCTGTGATGCTGGGCGGAGGTTATTTTACTCCCTTAAAGGGCTACATGGATCTCGCCGATGTTTTAAGTGTAGCCGAAAAAATGAGTCTTACTTCCGGGCTATTCTGGCCGACTCCTGTGGTGAACATGGTGCCGGATACTTCCTTGACTGAAGAGATAAATTCTGCCGGAAAAATTGCCCTGCGTGACCCAAATGTTGAAGACAATCCTGTGATTGCAATACAAACAGTGGACAAAATCGAAACAATCATAGATCAGCAGATTAGTGAAGTAGCAGCACAGGTATATGGCACAACAGACATTAACCATCCGGGAGTAGCAGCATTTTCTGCGGCAGGGAATTCCCTGATTTCAGGTGATATTGAAGTTCTCAACTATTCTTATTTTGAAACAGAATTCCCGGATACATTTAAAACTGCTGTTGAAATCAGAAATGAAATCGAGCAGAGAAACTGGGAGACGGTAGTTGCTTTTCAAACACGCAACCCCATGCACCGCGCCCATGAGGAACTCTGCAGGATGGCACAAAAGGAGCTGGACGCGGACGGAATCCTGGTACACATGCTGCTGGGGAAACTCAAGCAAGGAGACATCCCCGCTGATATCCGCAATGCTTCAATTCGAAAAATGGTGGAACTTTATTTTCCGGAGAACACCGTAATGGTTACCGGATACGGTTTTGACATGCTTTATGCCGGTCCCAGAGAAGCCCTTTTGCACGCGATCTTCCGTCAAAACGCTGGATGCTCTCACTTGATTGTAGGACGTGACCATGCAGGAGTTGAAGATTATTACGGTGCATTTGACTCCCAAACCATTTTTGACAGTATTCCGGAAGGAACACTGCAGATTGAGATTTTTCGTGGTGATCACACCGTATGGTGTTTTAAATGCGGGAAGGTTGTAATGATGAGGGACTGCCCGCATGAGAAGGAGGATTATCTTTTGCTTTCAGGCACAAGAGTTCGTGAAATCCTTTCAGAAGGGAAGGAACTCCCACCAGAATTTTCAAGACCGGAAGTTGCAAAGATTTTATCTGAATACTACCAGACCTTATAGAATAAACTATTGCAATTTATTTTTCCTGATCAACCTAAGGAATACTCAAACTCTATACCCTGAGATTCCAGGTAAGCCTGGGACATTTGTCTTTGCAGACGCATTGCTGTTTCCCGATCCGCATCTGCCTGCTCTGTTTCAGACATGCGCTCAAAAACTTCGCTTCTGCTGAAATATGCAGTGGGATAGTGGGGATCTAATTCAACAGCCTTGTTCAGGTCCTGCAGTGCGGAATCATTTTGCTGCAGACCCAGCCAGGCATTGCCCCTGCTGCAATACAACCTTGCACTGTCCGGCTTGAGATCAATCCCTTTTGTGAAATCCTGAAGTGCTTTCTGATACTCTTTTATGGTATAATAAGCTGTACCTCTGCTGAACAAGGCCACCATGTTATCCGGATCTCTCTTTAATACTTCCGTAAACAATGCGATGCTTTCTTCTGTTCGTTTCTGTACTAATGCTTCTTTTGCTGAAAGTAAAATGTCCTCAGTTGTTTCCACCTTTTTATTTGCCATAAATTAGTCCAATGAGTTCAACAGCCAAAATTTCAAATGCCTTAAAACATACTGAGGTAAATCAAAAAAATTTCAATCTAAAGCCGATTACACCGGAAGGAATTTTTTCTTTTGGCTGTCATCCGGGAGTATCATGCTTTAACCGCTGCTGCCATGAAATAGACGTAATTCTGACTCCTGTTGACATTTTGAAAATGAAAACTGAATTGAACCTGCGTTCAGATGAGTTTCTTAAACAGTACACAACTTTGCAGAAATTAAAGGGAACCGGTGTGCCCCTGGTGAAACTGCAAATGCGCGAAAATTCAAACCGAGCTTGCATTTTTCTTGATGGTGAAAAAGGATGTTCAATATATCATTTTAGGCCACTTGTTTGCAGAAGCTACCCGCTTGGTGTTGCTTCACTTGACCCAAGACAGTCTGAGTCCGAAAATGAAGGACAGCCGACAGAGGCACGTTTCATTATCCGGGAGGATATCTGCATGGGACACCGGGAGCCTAAAACCTGGACGCTGAAAGAATGGATGAAAGATCAGGGTACGATTGGAATGGAAAATGATAATAAGTCCTGGTTGGAAATTGTTGCAAAATTGAAAGCCATGAAGATGGGTGAAAAACAGCAGCATGAAATCAGCACATTTATAATGGCCAGTTATGATCTGGACACATTTCAGCAATTTGTTTTTAAAAGCTCTATGCTGACGCGCTTCAAGGTTGATAAAAAAACAATTGAATTAATCAGGTCAGATCAGCTTGAACTCCTGAAGTTTGCCATGGAGTGGCTGCAGTTTGCGCTGTTTGGCGAAGGCAGCTTTGCTGTGCAACTGAAGGACGAATAATCAGTGGTTCTTGATTTCAACTCCCAGGCACAACTCAAAGACTGATTGTGGAAAAGCTCTGACAACAAACCCCGCTCAGAAATATCTTCAGTTAGAATGTTAGTTTTTATTTAATATTTTGTTTGCATTTTTGCAGATTTTCATGTAGTATCAAACCAATATAATTTGGCAACAACGCCGAATTACTTTTTTAAGATCAATACCATACATTTAGGAGGATATTATGAGACTTGGATCCACAACAACAGTACCTCGTGGGATTACACCCGCCGCTTCGGTTGCGGTAACTGATCGGCTGGTTTTTATAAAAAAAGTTTACAGCCTGCTCGCACTGTCCATGGTTACTGCAGCAATCGGCGCTTATTTAGGTTCCGGCCCGCTGCTGCTTTTAGTGGCGCCGAATATGATGCTGTTCTTTATACTGCAATTTGGACTAATCTTTTTTGCTTCATTTGCCGCACGTAAACCAGGACTGAACATGGTGGCCCTTTTCAGTTTCACCACTGTTTCAGGTTTAACTCTTGGCCCGCTGCTGTTTCAGGTCGGACCAACTATTGCCGCTGAAGCATTTGCTTTGACAGCAATTACATTTGCCGGCTTATCCTTGTATGTCGTCTTCTCTAAAAAGGATTTCAGTTTCATGTCTGGATTCCTGATGGCCGGGTTGATTGTAATCATAGTGGGAGGCTTGTTGAACATGTTTTTCATAGGCAGCACAATGATGCACTTTGTGATGTCAGGAGCAAGTGTTCTGCTGTTCAGCGGTTTCATTCTCTATGACACCTCAAACATATTGCGCTACTACGGCACCGACGAGCACGTTTCAGCCACACTGGCATTATATCTCGATGTGCTCAATCTCTTCATTGCGCTCTTGAGTATTCTTGGCATAATGAGAAATGACTAAAATCTGAATGATTCATGGAGCAGGAACAAGGCATCTGCCTTAAATTCTTGCTCCATGCTTCTGATACTTTCAAGTTTATTCCTCCCCACCTTCTTCCAAAAATAATCCCGTCTAATCCGGTAATTATATCCGATACCGTTTTTCTTCTGCAAATCCATCGTTCGAGGGATCAAGACTCCCCCCTCTCCCTCTGGGAGAGGGCTTGGGGGAGGGGAAAACTAGAGGTGCATCATTCTTATCAATAAGTAATATTGCCCGCGCAGAAGGACATCCATTCTCCTGCTTTTGAGGCAAGGTACTATGCCTTTTGTCTCTTGGCCTGTTTCTGCTTTTCGCGACGCTGGCGTCCAGCTTCAGCAAGTATTTCGCGATTTGAATCATCCACGCGCATGTAGCGGTCACGCCAGAGGTCGTTCTCGCTCTCGTTCCAGACAAACGGGGCCTGCACGGTCGTGCGCGGCTGCCATGCTTTTTCCATCAAATCGAAAGCCTCACCAATCACCACCTGCTGCATAGACACATCCCATGGCTTGCCGCAGGGATTTCCCAACGGAAAATCCACGAACACGAATCTCGGTACTCCACACTCCTCCACGATGTCACGTGCCGAGCCAATGACCACGGTGACGATTCCAGCGACTTCGAGGTGCCGTGCAACCAGACTCACGGTCTGGTGACAGACTGGTCAAAGCGGTACCAGCAGCACCACATCCACTCCATCCTCCTTACACCAGTTGAGGATCGCTGGAGCATCGCTTTGGTGGGTCTGACGCTGGCTGTAGGTGGTGGGCACTCCGTAAAACCGAGACGAAATTTTCCCAATACGTCCTGATTGCCGAAGTTCCTGCAGACGATGCAGAGGCAGGTAAGTATCAAGGTCATCAGTATGCGTCGAGTCCTTGTCCCATTCCATGTCCATGGTGTAAAGTACGTCCGGGATCGGAACTGAAGGTTCGGCGTAGGGTTTTTTGACAGGTTTCGTCTGACTTTCGGGCAGGTTCTGCCAATTTGCCGGCAGGGTGGCCGTGGTCACCACCCCAACGGTGCAGTCCGACAGCGTTTTGGTGAGCGACGTGAAAGGCACGTCATGGTGATAGGGCCACTGGTACGGTTGAGTGTAGCCGTGGGCCGCGTAATACTCGCGGGATTTATCAATATAGCTCACAAAGGAGCGATGGGCACGTCTATCGGGCATGGTGTTCTCCGAAGATGGTACAGGGGAAATCAAGCAGTCGCTGCAATAAGCAGCAGTATCTTAATAACCATAGTATCCTCCTTTAGATTCGATCTTGATACTACCATCTGGATTTACGAAAGGCGGGACACGCCCCACCAGTTCTTCCAGCATGATCAGTTCCTGGTCAGAATGATTGTACACAAACGCCGGCCTGATTGTCTTTTTTGCAGCCCAAATGAAACGGGGAGCGTCGTGATGCTCTGCAGTGACGGTTTCTGTGACGTCCGGAGCTTCCTTGACCTGCAAATGTGAAGTTCCGTAACATGTACAAATGTAAGTTTTCTCAGTATCTACCTCCAGATATGCTCCCGTTCCCTTTATGCCAATAATGGCAACAGGAGTTCTCAATCTGCGGTTACCTTTAGCGAAGACAGAAAGAACCCCGCCTGTGTTCAGTTCAAATCCGGAGATTTCGTTGGGATTGGATTTTGCCGGAATCAATGATAGCTGACTGTTTTTTCGCAATAGAAAGGCATTTTTTCCTACCACAAACAAGGCTGTGCTTGCTGGCCCGGTGCTAAGGTTGGAGTCGTTAGTGATTTTATGCTCAGCAATATTTTTAGAGCTAACAGGTTTTCCGTTTATTTTAACATCACCTGTTACTTTTCTGAGTCCTCCGAGTATAATGAGTGTGCTGCAACCGCCCAATATATAACTGAGTGCCCCCATTGCTCCCATTGAAACAAGCAAAGACAGCATCTCCCGCCTTTGGAAAAGATCCCTTTTGCTCATGCTTGCTTTTGATCAGGATTAAGTTTTTTTTAATAATAATGATGTAAATGTAAAAAATTGACACTCCCGCGAAAGTTGATCCGTACATGAAAAAGTTAATTTTGACATTAAGAATCTGATTCATTTAAACGGGATTTATCCGCTGTCATTTCGCGAAGAAAAGGAAGGATCCTGTATATCTGTGGGCAAACAGTCTCTGCAAAAAAGATTAAAATTTCGGAAGAAGTAAATACAAAAGAGAAATGATGCAAAAAAATAAAAAAATTGCTTGCTTTCAAATATATATAGTGTCATACTGAGGAGTTAGATTTGATTGAACCGATTAAACGGTGACTAAAATCGAAACTCCCTCCACAAGAGCTTTGTCAATTATCCACATGCGGCATGTTTACAAAAAAATCACCAAATTTTTTCCAAAAATAGGAAAAAATATTGGTGCATTTCTGCGTGGAAAAAACAGATAAAGCTATAAATTGCGCAGTCCAGGACTGAGCGGCAAAACTATTCTGCGGGAATTTTTTCTCAATTGAAAGTCGGTTTTGATAATTTTACTACAGAACAAAACAAGCAACAACCCTAGCCATAGTCAGTTAATATGCCTTCAAATTTAGAAAATCGCCATCGTATTCGTCGATCTTTCGGCAGTCTTACTGCCCCGATCAAAGTTCCACATTTGTTGAAAGTACAATTGGATTCCTTTGAGCGCTTTCTGCAACGTGAAGTTCCACCGGACCAGCGAGAGGACAAAGGACTTGAAGCTGTATTCCGTTCTGTCTTTCCTGTTTCTGATTTCAGCGGCTCATCCACCCTTGAATTTGTACATTACCGCCTCGGTGATCCAAAATATTCTGTTGAAGAATGCCGGGTACGTGGAGTGACATACGCTTGTCCGGTCAGGGCTGCATTGCGTCTGATTGTCTGGGAAAAGGACACGGATTCAGATGTAAAGCATATTCGGGACATTAAGGAGCAGGATATTTATTTAGGTGAATTGCCACTGATGACACCCACAGGATCTTTTATCATAAATGGAACAGAGCGGGTGATTGTCAGTCAGATGCATAAAAGCCCCGGTGTTGTTTTCACTCATGATAAGGGAAAAAGTCACTCCAGCGGAAAACTGCTCTATTCCGCACGTGTGATTCCGCAACGCGGTTCCTGGCTTGATTTTGAGTTTGACGCAAAAGATGTGCTTTATGTGCGTATCGACCGGCGTCGTAAATTTCATGCTACAATTCTGCTGAGAGCTTTAGGTTTTACTGAAGATCAACTCCTGGATTATTTCTATCAGTTTGAAAAGATTGATTTAAGTGAAGTTAAGGCGGGTCTGGATCCGGATGCGCAAGCATATTATCGCATTATGGATGAAGAAATTATTCTGGAACAGCGCCTACAGAAGCCAATCACCGATCCAAAAACCGGTGAGGTTTTAGTCAAACCCGGACAACGTATCAATAAGCGTCTGTTAAAAAAACTTCAGAAAGCCAAAGTCAAACGGCTTGAAGTGACTCTCAATGAATTGAAAGGACGTATTGTAGCGCAAACTATTTACAAAGAAGATGAAGTCCTGATTCCATGCAATACCCCTTTAACAGCAGAGCTGTTGACAAAACTGGTGGAAAACGGCATCACCGAAGTTGATCTTCTATACATTGGCACTCAAAACGTTGGTTCATCTCTTCGTGACACCCTGGAACTGGATAAAGTAAGTTCTCCGGAACAATCTTTGATTGAACTCTACAAAAAGATGAAGCCGGGTGACCCTCCAACTTTGGAAGCAGCACATTTAATGCTGCAGAATTTTTTCTTCAAAAATGAACGCTACAGTCTTTCTAAAGTCGGAAGATTAAAGATAAATAAAAAACTGCTGCTAAATGACCCGCTGGATAATACGGTGCTTACTGAGGAGGATATTCTAAAGACCGTAAAATATCTGCTTGAATTAAAAGGTGGTCACCCAAACAGGATGATAGACGACATTGACCATCTGGGCAACCGAAGAGTCCGTAGTGTAGGAGAACTCCTGGAAACACAGTTCCGAATTGGACTGGTACGCATGGAGCGTACGATCAAGGAACGGATGTCTTTACAGGATTCTGAAACCATGATGCTCCATGATATTGTTAACGCGAAGCCTGTGGCCGGTGCAATTCATGAATTTTTTGGCAGCAGTCAGCTTTCACAATTCATGGACCAGACTAATCCGCTTTCAGAAATTACACATAAACGCCGCTTGAGCGCTTTAGGTCCTGGAGGCTTAACAAGGGAACGCGCAGGTTTCGATGTACGTGATGTGCATTCTTCTCACTACGGCAGGATTTGTCCGATCGAAACTCCGGAAGGTCCAAATATAGGTCTGATTGCTTCGCTTGCCACTTTCGGTAGAGTGAATGAATTTGGTTTCATTGAGACACCTTACCTGAAAGTGGAAAACGGCAAGGTAACAAACAAAGTTGAATACCTTACTGCGATCGAAGAGGAAAAATTCAGTATTGCTCAGGCCAACGCCAAACTGGACAACAAAAAGGCTTTTGTTAATGATTTCATTACCTCCAGAGTCGGCAGTGAATTCAGCATGGTTTTAAAGGAAAATATCGATTACATAGACATTTCTCCACGGCAGTTAGTTTCTGTTGCAGCAGCAATGATACCTTTCCTTGAGCATGATGACGCGAATCGCGCCCTGATGGGATCAAACATGCAGCGTCAGGGAGTACCACTGGTTAAGCCCAAAGCTCCGCTTGTTGGAACAGGCATGGAACATCAAGTAGCACTTGATTCCGGAAGCTGTGTTGTAGCAAGCCGTTCCGGAGTTGTTGATAATGTTGACGCAGGAAGAGTGGTGATACAGGCTGATGTTGATTTATCCAGTGAAGACTCTATTGTGCCGGCTAATGTTGACATATATCACCTGATAAAATACCGCCGATCAAATCAAAACACCTGTATCAATCAGCGTCCGCTGGTAAAAATTGGAGACCGAATTGAAGCCGGTGATGTTATTGCTGACGGATCCTGTACAGAGAATGGAGAATTGGCTCTTGGCCAGAACATCAATATCGCATTCATGCCATGGCGCGGATACAACTTTGAGGATTCAATCATGGTCTCACAGCGCCTGCTGCATGAAGATACCTTTACATCTGTGCATATAGATGTTCTTGATACTGTTGCCCGCGACACAAAATTAGGCAAAGAAGAAATCACAAGAGATATTCCAAATGTAAGTGAAGAAGCCCTGAAAAATCTTGATGACAGCGGCATTATCGCTGTTGGTACCAGTGTCAAATCACATGATATTTTGGTAGGTAAAGTAACTCCGAAAGGGGAATCACAACTTAATCCGGAAGAGAAACTTCTTCGGGCAATTTTTGGTGAAAAAGCCGGAGACGTCAGGGATACATCATTACGTGTTCCTCAGGGAGTTGATGGAGTAGTGACGGATGTCGTGGTCTTTAATCGTGAAGGAGTTGAACGCGATGACCGTACCCGACAGATTGAGCAGGAACTGCTGGCACGCTATGAAAAAGACCACTATGACGAAATACGCATAGTACACAGTAACCTTGTCAATCGTATTCTTTCTGTTGCTGAGAAAAAACCTCTTGCTGCTGATGTGCTTTCCGTCCAGGGAGAAGTGCTTGCAAAAAAAGGCACAAAAATATCTCAGGAAGTACTCAAAGAAATTCCGCTGAAATCTACAGACGGAATCCAGGTGACTGATAAAAATATTAACTTCAAAATTGTAACATTTGTGCGAAATGCCTTGCAACAAATGTACTTACTGGAAAATGTTTATCAGGATCGCTGTGAAAAGGTTTCAAAGGGAGACGACCTCCCGCCGGGTGTAATCCGCATGATAAAAGTCTATATCGCAATCAAGCGGAAACTTTCCGTGGGTGACAAAATGGCAGGACGTCACGGCAACAAAGGTGTGGTTTCCACCGTGCAGCCAATTGAAAATATGCCTTACATGGAGGATGGAACTCCTGTTGACATTGTACTCAATCCTCTTGGTGTTCCATCACGTATGAATGTCGGACAGGTGCTTGAAACACATCTCGGCCGCGTCGCAAAGGGCTTAGGCAAGAAGATTCAGGAGTTTCTGGAGAAGAATAATCCTGCTGCCGAAATCAGACGCTTTCTGAAAAAAGCCTATGAATGTCCTGTAGCCCAGAAACATTTCGACTCAATGGATGATCAAACGTTTTTGGAGTTTGTAAACAAATACAAGCCTGGTATTCACATGGCCACACCAGTATTTGATGGAGCAAAAGAATCGGATATCCAAAAAATGGCAGAAATGGCCGGTTTATCTAAATCCGGCCAGGTATGGCTTTATGACGGCATGACAGGAGAGCGCTTCAGTCAGAAGGTAACTGTCGGTTATGCTTACATAATGAAGCTGCATCACCTCGTGGATGAAAAAATTCATGCCCGGTCAATCGGTCCATATTCATTGGTTACACAGCAGCCTCTGGGCGGTAAAGCGCAATTCGGAGGTCAGCGTTTCGGAGAAATGGAAGTCTGGGCTCTGGAAGCTTATGGCGCCGCCTACACATTGCAGGAGTTACTTACAGTTAAGTCTGATGACGTGTATGGACGTAACAAGATTTATGAGTCGATTGTCAAAGGACGGCATCAATTGGATACAGGACTGCCGGAATCATTCAAGGTTCTAATCAGTGAACTGAAAAGTTTATGTCTGAACATTGAATTGCTGCAAAAAACAGATGACGAAGAAGAAGAAAGCATTGATGAAATGGAAGACACTCTGGAAGGAGAAGATGTCAGCGGTGCTTTAGCTGTTGCAGAAAAAACTGGAGCTGACGCTGAAGAACTTGAAAAGATTGCAGTAACAGCATAGTCACCTTGAGATAAACCAAAAACCATCTAGCATCAATTAAACATGGCATTTAGAGATTTATTTGAAATTGCAGAAAATCCGAATATTTACTCAGCTGTACGGATCAAAATTGCCACCTCAGATGAGGTGACTTCATGGTCACATGGAGAAGTAAGGACATCAGAAACAATTAATTACCGTACTTTTAAACCGGAACGTGATGGTTTGTTTTGTGGCAAAATTTTTGGTCCTGTTCATGATTATGAGTGCATCTGCGGAAAATACAAACGTATGAAACATAGGGGAATTACCTGTGAAAAATGCGGTGTTGAAGTAATTGAATCCAAGGTGCGCAGGGACAGGATGGGAAATATCAAACTTGCATGTCCAGTCTCTCACGTTTGGTTCCTTAAAGGAGTCCCCAGCCGTATCGCAACCATTCTTGATATGATGCTGAGAGACCTGGAACGTGTGCTTTATTTTGACGCATACATTGTGCTTGATCCGGGAGATTCTGATCGTGAACCACTGGAACTGGTAGAAGAAAATGAATATCGTGAACTGGAAGAGAACCATCCGGATTTGAAATTGGGTATGGGTGCAGAAGCTGTGCAGACGCTTTTGAGACGTATTGATCTGGAAGAGCTTGAAAAACAGCTTCAAATAGATATGCGTGAAGTTAATTCCGAGACACGCCGTAAGCGGATCGCAAAAAGACTTAATGTAATTAGCTCCCTGCTTAAGTCAGGAAATGCTGTTGACTCAATGATCATTGATAATTTGCCGGTGCTTCCTCCTGAGCTGCGTCCTTTGGTACCCCTTGAAGGAGGACGTTTTGCAACAAGTGACCTTAATGATTTGTACCGCCGTGTTATTCACAGAAACAATCGTCTCAAACGCCTTATTGAACTGCGTGCACCTGGAATTATTGTTAAAAATGAAAAGCGAATGTTACAGGAATCTGTGGACGCGCTTTTCGACAATGGCCGCCGCGGACGTCCGATGGTAGGTTCCAACAAAAGGCCGCTCAAGTCCATTAGTGATATGCTTAAGGGAAAGCAGGGACGTTTCCGTCAAAATCTGCTAGGGAAACGTGTCGATTACTCCGGACGTACTGTGATTGTGGTTGGACCAGAATTGAAACTGCATCAATGCGGTCTGCCAAAAAAGATGGCTCTAGAGCTTTTCAAGCCCTTCATTTTTCACAAATTGATCGATTACCAAGAGATCCACACCATAAAAAATGCGAAGAAAGTACTTGAAGATAATCCGCCTGAAGTCTGGGCCATACTTGAAGAAGTAGTCCGCGAACACCCTGTATTACTTAACCGTGCGCCAACTCTTCACCGACTTGGTATCCAGGCATTTGAGCCAATTTTGATTGAAGGAAAAGCTATCCAGCTTCATCCGCTTGTTTGTACCGCATTCAATGCAGACTTTGACGGTGACCAAATGGCGGTTCATGTCCCACTTTCAGTGGAAGCACAACTGGAATCAAAAATCCTGATGATGTCCACCAACAATGTGCTGTCTCCCGCAAATGGAAAACCAGTGATGACCCCTACTCAGGACATGGTGCTGGGGCTGTACTGGATTACAAGGGAGCATCAAGGAGCACTTGGTGAAGGAAAAATTTTCTCGAACCGTGAAGAAGTGCAAACAGCCTATGATCACAGCCGAGTGGATTTGCATGCAAAAATAAAAGTTCGTTTGGAAACAAACAATATAAACCAAACTGTTTCACAAAGTGAAAATCCTGCTCACAAAAAACCAATAATTGAATCCACAGTTGGACGGGTGTTGCTTTCCATGGTTGTGCCCGAAGAGGTGCCATTTGAATCAGTGAATATGCATCTCAAGAAAAAACATATGGCTGAACTTGTGGATGAGTCATACCGTAAGGCCGGCAGCATTAAAACTGTGAAAATGTTGGATGATCTGAAAAACATGGGTTATGCCTATGCCACGAAAGCCGGATTTTCTATCGGAATGGACGATATGGTTATCCCTGAAGAAAAGGAAGGACAATTACGTAAAGCGCAAACTGATGTCAATACAATCAACATGCAGCACCAGGACGGATTAATTACAGATGGTGAACGATACAACCAGGTGATTGACATTTGGGCACGTACTACCGAGAAAATTGCTGAAAAAATGTCTGCCGGACTTTCTGATGAAATCATTGATGAGGAGGGAGTTCACAAAGTAAATTCGATCTTTATGATGGCAGATTCAGGCGCTCGTGGAAGCAACCAGCAAATGAAACAGCTGGCAGGCATGCGTGGTTTGATGGCAAAGCCTTCCGGAGAGATTATTGAAACTCCCATACATGCGAATTTTCGCGAAGGTCTTAACGTGCTGGAATATTTTATTTCTACACATGGCGCAAGAAAAGGATTGGCTGATACCGCATTGAAAACAGCAAATTCAGGATATCTGACAAGACGTCTGGTGGATGTCTCCCAGGATAGTGTCGTATTGGAGGAAGACTGCGGTACGCTGGATGGTATTGAAATGACTGCCCTGATAGAGTCCGGAGAAATCATTGAACCTCTTGGTGACCGCATTTTAGGTCGTGTTTTGCTTGAAGATGTGATTGATCCTGATTCTGAATTTGAAATACTGATTCCTGCAGGAACACTGATCAGTGAGACAGAAAAAAATGCAATAGAAAATTCCAGGATCGAAAAAGTACAAATTCGTTCCCCACTGACTTGCATGACGGAAAAGGGAGTCTGCAGACTTTGTTATGGACGTGATTTATGCCATGGTGATTTAGTAAATTTAGGCGAAACCGTTGGTGTAATTGCCGCTCAAAGTATCGGTGAGCCAGGAACACAGCTGACAATGCGCACATTCCATATAGGTGGAACTGCCAGCAGATCGGCAGAACAGAATAAGTGGGAAGCCGGTTTCAGCGGAGTTCTTCGTTTTGATGATCTTAAAGAAGTTAAAAACCGCGAAGGTAATATAGCCATCCTCGGGCGTCGCGGTGAAGCGGTGATTGTTGAGGGAGACAAAACAATAAAAGCAAAAGCATTAGGTGATCTTGAAAATGAAAGGGAGCGTGAAAGACGCCCACTGCCTATGGGAGCAACCTTGCTGAAACAGGAAGGTACACACGTTGAACAGGGAGAATTAATTGCAGAATGGGATCCCTTTTCCATTCCAATTATTACAGATGTCTCAGGAATTGTAGATTTTCAAGACATCAGTGAGGGTGAAACATTCAAGGAACAAGTTGACGAAGTATCAGGTGTTTCCCGAAAAGTTATACATGAATCTCAAAGCCTTGAACAACGCCCGGTTATTGCAATTTGCGATAAAAAGAAAAAAACAATTATTCGTGATAATGGAACACCAACAGAATTTGCACTGCCAATTAAATCGGAATTAATGGTCGAAAATGGGATTGAGGTCCATGCAGGTGATGTACTGGCAAAAATTCCACGAGAACTCGCAAGAAACAAGGACATTACCGGAGGTCTCCCCAGAGTGGCGGAACTCTTTGAAGCGCGTGTTCCCAAGGACCAGGCAATTATCACTGAAATTGACGGTATAGTTGAATTTGACGCAGATGTGAAGAAAAAGCAGCGAATCCGCATCCGTCCGGAAGATGGGAAAGGTGATTCAAAAGAATATCTGATCCCAAGGGGACGACACATAACCGTCCACATGGGAGAATATGTGCGTGCAGGTGATCCACTTATTGACGGGTCCCCAAATCCGCACGATATACTTGCAGTCAAAGGATCAAAAGCATTGCAGAAATATCTGGTGGATGAGGTTCAGCAAGTTTACCGTCTCCAGGGTGTTGGAATTAACGATAAACATATTGAAGTAATTGTACGTCAAATGCTACGCAAAGCATATGTTGAAGAACCCGGAGATTCCAGTTTACTGGTAGGCCAGGAAATTTCCCGTATAGAATTTGATAGAATCAATCGTGAACTTGTTGCTGAAGGACGTCGTCCTGCTCGTTCAAAACCAAAATTACTTGGCATAACAAAAGCTTCATTAGGAACAGATTCCTTCATCTCTGCAGCATCTTTTCAGGATACAACAAAAGTTTTGACTGATGCTGCTTTGGGCGGGAAACACGACACATTCCGTGGTTTGAAAGAAAACGTTATTCTTGGAAGACTAATTCCGGCTGGTACCGGTTTTAACGTTTTCGACAATGTTGACTATGAGCTGGGAGAAGGTGTGATTGATCCTGAAGCTTTGCGCCGTGCTGCAGATGAAGCCGCAAGAGCTGCTATGGAAAGGGAACTTGCTGAAACAGGGGAATATACTAAACCTGAATATTTGGTTGTGGGGGAAGCAGTAAGGGGAGCTTCATAAGCAGTGCAGGCATACATCTTCTAAATCCGATATTCCCTTGCCTGATTAACACAAAAAAAATAGTGGTTTTTAAGGAAGATTCTCCATGAGAATCTATGTTTTATGGGGGTGGGAAAATCAAAACTGATTCTCACCTCTTTCAATAAAACATAAATACGCAATAATTGCCGCATACTTCCTCAGTTCTTCCTGAGTTTCCTCTGCCTGTCGGCAGCATAATTTTAATTGCGAAAACAGTTCCCAACTTCTAAAACTATTATCTGAAAATATACTGATACACATAGAAAAATCGTGATTTCAGAAAAACAGCGGGCTGCTGACGCTGCTTGTGAATATGTAAAAGACGGTATGATAGTTGGACTTGGATCAGGTTCAACTGCAGAGCTTGCGGTTAAAAAACTTGGTGAGCTCGTTCGTGGTGGTCTGTCAATCCGAGGCATTCCAACTTCAAACAGCACAAGGACATTAGCTGAAGTGGAAGGAATACCTTTGATTGATTTCTCAGAGACGATGTTCATTGATCTTACCATTGATGGCGCTGACGAGATTGATGCAGACTTGAACATGATCAAAGGAGGTGGGGCAGCATTGCTTCACGAAAAAATTGTAGCATCGGCTTCCAGAGCAGAAATCATCATTGTAACCGGACCAAAGCTGGTAGATCAGTTGGGAGCATTTCCATTGCCTGTGGAAGTTATTCCGTTCGGCTGGCAAGTAATTTTTAATCAATTGGAGTCACTTCGTGGTAATCCGGAATTGAGACTTAAACAAGGACAGCCACTTGTAACGGATCAGGGCAACTATATTATAGATTGCCATTTCCGCAAAATCGAAAACGTAAAACAGCTGGAGCATCAATTGAACATGATTCCTGGAGTTGTGGAGAATGGCCTGTTTATCAATCTATGTACTAAAATGATTCTGGCTGAAGGAGAACAGATTACTGTCAAGAATTGCTCTTAGAGATCAGCCTGAAGACTTATACAAGTACATTACCGGCTAGACAAAATTACCTGAAAAATCTAACATAATGTGGTGTTTATATTGTTGAAATTTAAATTGTAAAAAGGAGATAAATGACAGTCAGAGTTGTAATAAACGGTTTTGGTCGTATTGGACGCATGGTCGTCCGTGAAGCAAATAAAAACCCGAATGTTGATATCGTTGCTATAAACGATCTTGTACCGTCTGATAATTTGGCGTATTTGCTGAAGTATGATTCCACACATGGACGTTTTAATGGTGAGGTAAACTCAGGGCAAAACAGCATTGAAGTTGACGGCAAAAAAATCGAGTGCCTTTCAGAAAGAAATCCCGGAGATCTTCCCTGGGGCAGTTTAAATGTTGATTATGTGATTGAATCTACAGGATTGTTTACCACAAGCGAAAAAGCAGAAGAGCATTTGAAAGCCGGCGCAAAAAAAGTTGTCATATCAGCTCCGGCAAAGTCTGCAGAGATCAAGACATTAGTGATGGGCGTCAATCACGAAAAATATGATCCGGGTCAGGACAATGTCGTTTCAAATGCTTCATGTACTACAAACTGTCTGGCTCCAATTGTTAAAGTAGTATTGGACAATTACGGAGTTGAAGAGGGATTGATGACCACTGTTCACGCTGTTACTGCAACTCAGCCAACCGTGGACGGTCCCTCCAAAAAAGACTGGCGCGGAGGACGTGGTGGCCCCCAAAATATCATTCCTTCCTCCACTGGTGCAGCAAAAGCAGTTGGACTCTGTATTCCTGAAATTGCAGGGAAAATTACCGGCATGGCTTTTCGCATTCCGACTCCAAATGTTTCGGTTGTAGATTTGACTGTTAAACTAAGCAAATCCACCAGCTATGACGAAATCAATGCTGCAATGAAAGCCGCTTCCGAAGGACAGCTGCAAGGCATTTTGGGGTACACTGATGAGGACGTTGTTTCCAGTGATTTCATCGGAAGTACCTATTCGTCAATATATGATGCCGGTGCGGGAATTGGCTTGAATGATAAATTCTTCAAACTTGTTTCCTGGTATGATAATGAAATGGGCTACTCTGCCCGCTTGATTGATCTGATTGAGTACATGGAAACACGAAACTGAAAAAGTTTCATATCTCAGGGTTCAGGTATCAAGGATGTCAACCTTGATTTTGAACCTTGACCTCATTAATCTCCTCCTCATCTTTTTAATGATACATTTGAACCCTCATTTCTGCTTCCGTGTTCAATGCATAAAGTAGAACTGAAAGAAGTCGGTCTTGATATCGGACTGGCGTTCGCAAAGCATTTCTATAAAACAGATTACCTGCATTATGGTTACTGGACAAAAGGCTTAACTGTAGAACCCGCCAATGTTTTTGAAGCACAGGAGAATTATGCCAACTTTTTGCTGGAACATTTCCCTAAGGGAGTGACAAGCGTATTGGACGTTGGATGTGGTTCCGGGAAATTTGCTGAAAAGATGCTGGACTCAGGTTATAAGGTAGATTGTGTGTCTCCCAGTCCTAATTTAACTAAACATGTGAAGGCACGTATTGGTAACAGATCTGAAATTTTTGAGTGCCGGTATGAGGATTTAAGCACAAATAAGAGTTATGATCTCATTTTATGCAGTGAGAGCTTTCAGTATTTGCTTTTAGAAAAAGCAATGGATAAGACACAGTCTATCCTGAATGACAAAGGACACCTGCTAATTTGTGATTTTTTTCAGCGGAATGTCTCAGGGAAAAGTCCTGTCAGCGGCGGACATAAAATTGAGAGATTCCTAAATTACATGAAAACCCAGCCTTTCACACAAATTATTGACAAAGACATCACCAGAGAGACTTCTCCTTCTCTGGACATCATGCGGGATTTAATTCAGGAAGTTATCTTCCCGACCTGGAATATTATGGCTTATTACATGACAAGCAACTATCCGAGATTTTCCAGACTGTTCAGTTTTGTTTTTCGCAAAAAAATTGCACAAGCCCACCGTAAATACTTCTCAGGCGGAACAAGTGGTGAGCAATTCGCCCACTTTAAGACATATCGTCTATTCCTCTATCAAAAGAATAATTGAAGGACTTAGCGATATTGTTGATTACAAGTCTTGATCAACTCCTTCACACATAGAATTTCAAGGAGAAAATTTATTATTTATGAATGAACCAGTTACAACTGCCATGACCGATGCTCAGACAAAACATGCAACCCGCATGATTTTGCTTACAGCTTCCCTGGGAGGAATTTCTTACCTTTCTTTTAATAATGGTCTGCTGCTGGCTTACTTCTCTTATTTGAAAGTACCCAGCGCCACAATTCTGCTTCTTCTGGCACTGTTGCCTCTGGCTCAATTTGTCTGCATGATTCCTTTCAGCTTTTTAGCAGATATATATGGGAAAAAATTGATTGGAAACATTGGACATGTGTCTTCATTGTTTGGGTTTATATTGCTTATTATCGCCAGTTTTTTTCCGGAATCTTCCCGTATCTGGATAATTGCATTCGGAATCGGTTTTTTCGGAATCGGTTCTGCTTTGACTTTAGGAAACTGGTTTGCTCTCCTCCATCCCATCATTCCTGAAAACATTAGAGGACGTTTTTTTGGACGTCTCAGGTTAACATGGCAGTCTGTGGGAATCGTTCTAACACTGCTTTTTATATACATTTTGGAGCATTTCCCCACATTAGGAATGTACCAGGCGATTTTGGCTGTCATCACAATTTTGATGGCAGTCCGGATTATATTTTATCAACGAATTCCAGAGTTGGATAAAACAGTTCCTCCAAAAGAATCCTTCCGGAAAACTTTGATGCATGTGATTTCAATTCCGGATTATTTACCTTTTTGCGCCTATTGCTGTCTGTTGACTTTTTTCACAGGCGCCTGTCCGCAGATTTTCAATTTGATAGAAAAAGATGTTCTTAACTTTTCAAAGGCAGAGATTGTATTTCTTGGTAATTTGCTGATCGTGGGAGCGCTGGCCGGATTTGTTTTAGGAGGAAGAATGGTGGATAAACTGGGAACAAAGTATGTTTTCCTTTTTTGTCATTTTGGATTTGGAGCAATCCTGTTCCTGTTCCTATTCCGCGGTCTGTTTTCCGGAGAGATAATAATATTCGTTGGCATACTGACCATACTGTTTGGACTGGTGCAAGCTGCTTCAAGCATCGCCATGACTTCCGAAACTCTTGTTCTCATTCCGCCGGAAAACAAATCTCTGGCAACAGGGCTTTGGTTCACTCTTTATAGTGGAGGTGCAGGACTTTCAGGTATACTGAGCAGCAAAGCCCTGGAGCTGGGTGTATTTAATGCTTCCTGGAACTGGTTTGGAAATCCTATGAGCAGTTATGACGGATTGGTGCTGTTGTTTGGAACAATGGTGCTGCTAATGACGGTCACGCTGGGACTGATTCCATCTGTTATTAAGAAAACTCCTGCAGCCTGGATTCCGCAGAGTTCGTAATTCCCTCTAATTTCAGATTCCGTAAAAACAATCAGGTCTGATCCTCCAGTGCTTTTTTGTATTCTCTGGGAATAGTCTTGTCAGTTTTTACGCCTAAATCCTGCAGCATCTGAGCCTGCCTAACCATGCTGCCTTTTCCATCAACCAGTTTCATTGAGGCGTTTTTATAGGAATCTTGAGCAGAGTTTAATTTTTCTCCAATCTTTTTAAATTCCTCAATAAATCCTGAAATTTTTTCATAAAGTTTTCCTCCACGTTCAAATATTTCCTTTACATTCTGCACCTGTTTTTCCTGCCGCCAAAGTTGATTTACTATCCGCAGCGCCATCATCAAACTTGCTGGGGTGACAATGATGATATTTTTGTTGAACGCGTCTGTAGTCAAATTCGGATCCAGCGACTGTGCGAGAGAGTAAGCAGGTTCAATCTGCATGAACATCAGTACATAATCCGGGGAACCATATTCTTTGAATCCTTCATGGTAACTCTTTGAAGACAAACCCTGAATATGGTTGCGAACCGAACGGAGGTGTTTTTTGGCTGCAGCGTTTCTTTTTTCATCATCTTCGGCGGAGATGTAACTGTTATATGCATTCAGAGACACCTTGGAATCGGCAATCAAGATACGATCATTAGGCAAGTTGATAATGAAGTCCGGACGCAGCTCAGTTCCTTCCTCGGATTTAATCTGAGTTTGTTTTTGAAAATGTTCACCTTCAATCAATCCTGCGTTCTGCAGGCACTTTTCCAGGATCATCTCTCCCCAGTCTCCCTGCTGCTTGGTGTCACCTTTAAGTGCTGTAGTGAGATTCTGTGCGTCTTGGCTTAAATTTGTGCTTACTTGCTTGAAGTGCTCGAATTCTGCTTTGATTGTCGCGCGTCCTGTTTGATCTTCCTGATGGAACTTTTCCACTTTTTCCTGAAACTCTTTCATTCTGGTCTGAATCGGGGTCAGCAGATTCTGAATGCTGTTTTTATTGACTTCAGTAAATTGCTTAGACTTTGTATCAAAAATCCTGGCAGACAGGTTTTCAAACTCTGTCCCCATCAGTTTTTTTGCTTCCTCCAGGAATTTTAATTTTTCTTTCGACTCATTTTCCTTTGAATCAAGTCTCTCCTCCAGAGTGGCATTCAAAACCTGTAGTTCTGAATAATTTTTTTGCTGAATCTTTAGTTCCTGTTCAATTTCAGGAATCCTGTTTGCTTCCTGCTGCAAGACTGCAAATTGCTTGTCCAACTCTATTTTTTCCATCAGTAATGCTTCATTTTTTTGCATGAGATTGTTTAACGATTCCTGAATGTTCTGGTTTTCATGTGATTGAGACAAAATTGTCCTTTTCATATAAAACCAGGTAAAAAGTATCCCCACAATCATCCACATTGCTGATAACAGTATGAGAATGTAGTCTATTGATTCAAACTTCATTGTTTAATTTGTTTTATAAATTATGGTAAATCCAGCATATCCTGTTTCGTCTTTAACAATATACCAATTGAAAGAATTCTTTGAAACATTTAAACCTTTCAAAAAATATTTCTATTTCAAAAACCATAGAGACAGTTTTTTCATTTATTTGTTTCCATATATAATTTTGAAATCTTCTTTTTCTGTACAGAAATAATGTAAC